>OBLT010000241.1_pt1 | contig 40458 bp, 29 predicted proteins | sample 1518721 | NCBI WGS metagenome assembly OBLT01 (sample SAMEA3539307, study PRJEB22396) | soil metagenome | biome: tundra; feature: field; material: soil | place: USA | collected 2010-05 | depth 0.15 m | reverse complement strand
ATTTAAAGTATTGAAATATAAGTACTTATTGGATGGATCGTTTTGACTCTTCTGCTCCCGGATCCTGTCTGAGCCACCATGCAATTCTTGATCGCTTGTTACTTTATTATAACGTAGGTTGTCAAGGGGCTTCGAACGGAATTCCTATAACGGGACGTGGGGGTTTATTGCAAAGGCGAGGGGCGATGCTGCTGATAGCATAATGCTTGTCATGCCTCGCGGCTTGCATCGATACTACGGTGCCGATCAGTTGCACTTTATCACGTGTTCCTGCTATCGCCGCATGCCTCTTCTGCGTTCCGCGCGCAGCCGCGACCGCCTGCCCTCCGTGTTAGAACAAACCCGCAAGCGCTACCGTTTTGTGGTGGTGGGATATGTCGTAATGCCGGAACACATCCACCTTCTTCTGAGCGAACCAGAGGTCGGGACGCCTTCGACGGTGATGCAAGTGTTGAAGCAGCGCACCGCTCGTGCTTTGTTGCCGAAAGCGAAACCGTGCGATCCGCGGCAGAGCGAGCTGTTTGGTGAAATTTCTGAGCGCGCGCCTTTCTGACAGACGCGTTTCCACGACTTCAACGTTTGGACGGAGAAGAAGCGGGTGGAGAAGCTGCGGTATATGCACCGGAATTCGGTGAAGCGAGGTCTGGTGGCGGCACTTGAGGATTGGCGGTGGAGCAGTTATCGTTTCTATTTCTTAGACGAACCTGGGCCGGTGCGGGTGAATGAGGGCTGGGGGAAGATTTCGTTTCGGGCACACGCGGCGTGAAAGGCAAAGGCCCATGGTGCGAACAGTCTGCCGCCCACCCTTCGCAAAAACCCGCGAAGGATGGGGCACCCACTTTGTGGGATGTGCCAACGGAAGGCTGGGGCACCCGGCTATTAGCTCTTAGCTTTTGGCTTTGAGCTGCGCGGGTTTGCCGTTGTTTATAGTTTAGTAACTATCAATTCCTTTTTATTCTCGACTACGACCCTTCTCCCTCCCCAGCCCCACCGGCCAATTCGTTTCCCGACGAAGTAGGAATGGATAACGGTGCAACGATTCGCACGATGTACTCACTATCGTAGAGAGCATCTGCAAGGAGAAAGATCATGGCGCATGAGGATCAATTAACCGCGACCGGTCCATCGAACGTGGGATCAGGATTTCCCAGAGCCGCGTTTTCAGGCAACAACCAGTCGGGCCAAGCGCCGCAAGACTTTGTTGGAGGAGTGAACGTGCAAGGCGGCCAGTTTGGCGTGTACGGGGAGTGTCTTCCGAGCGGAGCCATCGCTAACGCTCCGACCAACCGGGTGCCTCCGTTCTTCACAGGAGTGGTGGGGCGGGGACTCAGGTTCGGGACTTGGGGGGAGGGGCCCATCGCGGGTTTGGTGGGGAACTCGCTGCGCGATAAAGACCCCAACCTGAAGTCGAATACCGTCTTTGCCGCGTGCCTTGCGGGTTTCCAGAACGAACACAACAAGAATTCGGCGCTCGTCGGCGTGTTTGCTCAAGGTTCGATGTTTGGTGTCTTGGGCACGGCTGGAGCCGGCTTCCTGTCGCCTCCTCCTTTTGCGTTCAGCGATGGCGTCATAGGAATGACTGGAATTTCAGACAGCCCCAACATTCACGGCGCGGGCGTTCATGGGGTAAGTTTCGATCCGCTGGGCCGAGGGGGCGTCTTTGAGTCGGCTGGCATTGCGCAAGTGTCCCTGAAACCAGCCCCGCACGGCTCTAAACTCCCAATTGTCGGCGTCCAGGGAGACCTGTTTGTACGCCAGGAGGCGAATGCTGACGGAGTCCCCACGGTCGGTTTGTACTTATGCATTCGTTCTGCTGGTGTGCCACCGCAAAACGCTCCCGCACAGTGGCAGCAAGTGCAATTAAACCCGACCGTGTTGCTGGGCGGATCGTAGCTTTCCGTGCCTCGCTCGAACCAACGCGAACGAAAGAGGATTCTTATGACCAAGCAAAACTCGACCCCCGAGGACGAGAGATGGACCACATTGCTGCAACAGCTCAAGGACGCAGCCACGGACCCACACGCGCCGACCGGCATCAACGCGGTCGTAGTTGAGGGGATACGCATGCTGGAGCGCAAGTTGGAGGCTGAACGCACTCGCTAGCTCATTGAGCGCGGGAGAAGGGGGCACCCGCCTGGAAGAGATTTTGTTTCGGGTATGTGCGCCGTGAAAGCGAGGATGACATGGTGCGATCTTGGTAGCGCGTGTGACGAAGCAAGGAGTTGTGGAAATGTAGCTAAGCAGCTTTGGGCTTGAAGGACGGGTGGGGTACTGACCTAATTCGCGGCAATAAGGGAGGACGAGATGGAGATTACCGTTGTCAGCCGACCCGACGGTTGGGATACTGACCTTTTTTTCGCCGGGCTATTCCGCATTGGCGAGATCGATGTCTCAAGTGTGGCTGACCTGGTTAACAAAGTCAGCGCCGCGTCGTCAGCCGGCGGCGAGCTTGTTACTCGCCTGAACATCCTGGGGCATGGTAGTCCGGACAGTATGTCGGTTGGCAATGACGAAGTAATGATCGCTAATCTTGCGAGATTCTACCCAACCCTTCGAACGTTATGGTATTCCTTCGACGACAGTGCATTCGTACACTTGCAACAATGTGACACGGGGAGCAATCAAGTCTTGATGCAGCGGCTCGCGCAAGCCTTCCAGGTGACGGTTTACGCCGGCACGGGAGATGAGCATCCAGTCGCAAGATATAACGACGGGGGTGTATGTTTACGCTTGCCCGGATGGCTCATACGGACAGATCGCGAGTCGTCCCTGACAGAAGCGGCAGGAAACAAACTTGGGTCGGGCACCCGACAACAAAGCGAAAGCAATCAAAGACGCTGCGTAGGTCGGTGGTTCCGGAAACTCAGGGAAAACTAAGGATACATCTGCTCGGTGGAGGCAGCACTGCAAACGTTTGTGGTCTTCAACGCTTGATATGGCCGACTCGCGATAGACCTTCAAGCTTCTTCTTGACCGTCGCCTCCTTGCTCTGGCTCGCGACCTCGATTTTCTTTGCCCTCCAAGTTCCCCCGTTCTCCAGAGTCAAGAAGAACAGGTAGATATCGCCTTCCAGCAGTTTGGCCTCGAAGGTAGATTCGGGTATGGTCTGGCAGGAGTAAGCAATGGTCAGCTCCGGGGTTACGTCGCCGGCAAGTGCCTCGACCACCCTGATTCTGGTCCCATCATAGTAAGCTTCTCCCGGGCCGCCCATCTCAACGTTGCCTGATTTGAGAACCTGAGCAATGACGACAACTTGCGCTTCCAATACCGCGTCCTCTAGCGGGATCTGTCTACCCGTATAATGATCCTCTGTCATAGGCCTTTCTCCGGAAGGGCGGGACGGAACCCCCACTCTTGAATTGCAGCTCGAGGACGCCACCAGCACCAGCGCAAGCGTTATCCCCTTAACTCTGAAATGCCACGATCGATATCTAATCATTTGCATGAGCATCGATCTCTATTGGCCAACTTCCCCCAACTATAGCTCGGACCTTTGCCTCGGTAACCTGAGCGGTGAATGTTCTCACGGCGGTGGAATTCTCCAAACCATCCCAATCGTCTGAGACTCGTCCGGTGGCGGCCTTTCGTTTCGTGACGATCTTTTGGCCGATGTGAAACTCCGCGCAAATGATCGAGCTGCCCCGGCGATCGCGCTCTACACGATAGATAAAGTCCTTTTCGTGGAAAATGTAATCGCCAATCTTATTTAGCGCGTCACTAGGAACGAAGCTCCCAGAGTTGTCGTAAATGTAGATCTTACGATTAGCATTAGGGACAGGGTTATTGAACACGCCGGATCCGGTGTCGTCGGAAGGGAACCCCTGGCGTGATGCTTGAGTCACCTTCCACTTATCGGCGCCAGGGTCTTTTCGAATGAACCACTTTCGCGAGTTAATCAAGCGTTTCCAACGATACGTCAGTCCTACAGCCGCGACCGGTGACACGGTTCCTATCACCATTAGGGGGGAAATATTTGAGTTATTTTTGAAGGGTGCGTCTCCCCGGCCTTTGCCCATTGGTAGAGCTCCGAGATCATCGATCCCATCGGCAGCACTCTTGTCGGCTGCATACGTACTGTTTTCAGGAGTTGGTACAATCTTGCCCGTATTCTTGAGTTCAAGGACGACACGAACCGCCGTGACTGGCACTGACGCGCTGCACGTATGTCCGTTGACGTTATAGCTAACGGTGATTCTTGTCACTCCCGGTGCCACTCCGGAGACGGTCACTACGTCGCCGGTACCGGCAACAGCGGCGATACTGCTATCGTCGCTGCTCCATGCAAACGTGCCACCCCCAGGGGAACCCGTTGCCTTCACGATGTCTGTTTGTCCGCCCCCGGTGCAGCCAGCACATACGAATAGTGGATTCGGACTCAGCGTGACCTGGCAACAGGGGGGTGAACCGCCGTCGATGCAGGCCCCGCCATCGCTCCCATTGGGGCCGCCGTCCGATGCGCTAGGAGTCGAACTGCCCAGAAGATTATCAAGACAATCGCACATTCACTGACTCACTCTGTCTGCCGCTAGGGCGATTTCCAGATAGACCTTGGCTGCGGAATAGAGTTTCTTCTCACGGACTTCCGGGTCTGGGAAACGACTTGTATCCATTCTCCTCCTGGCCCATCCCCACAAGGGATCGTCGGCAAACCGGTGCCCGACCGCCAAGGCGAGCGCAACCACAAGGACTTTGCCGGTGTCGGTTTCAAATTGATAACTGTGCGCCAAGTCGAGGCCTTTTCGCACTAGAGCTCGGAGTGCAGTTCCCCCCAAATAATCGCATCGTTGCGGAAATATGCTAGGTAGAGTGAGCAAGATGCTTTCGTCCAGGGGCTCGCCGGGACGTATGAAATCTTCCGCCCGCGATTGCTTTAAGCGTTGCAGCGCGGCGTGCATGTGCTCGTGTTTAGGCCCTGACACTTTGGCGAGATATTTTCTCGCTTGGTTCCAGAGCCGGTCGGCGCGCACCATTTGTTCCAACTGCTCAGGATTGTCAAGGACAGCACTTGCCCAAGTGTACTGCGGGTCGGTATCGAAGTAGCTGCCGAAGGCGAACATCAGCTCGATATAGAGGCGCACAGCACCGCGATTGATGAAGCCGTATTTCTTAGCATTCTCGATGCCGATGCGGATCACTTGCCGGACAGCCTCTTCGCCGGCCACTTTGCAGCGTTGTGGCGCGAACTTCTTCAGGTGCTCGACCATCTCGTCTTCGAACTTCTGAAGATGATGCTGCCGGAAGGCCTCGACCTGTTCTTGTCGCATCGTCAGCATGGCGTTCCTATTCTGTCCCGTTCGCTAGAGGGTTCTCCAGCCAGGTTGCGGTTTCAGGTGCGGCTTCGGCTGGGGCCGCTTCGGGACTGGGCTCGACTTGATCCACCAATGCAATCATCATCCTTTCGCTGCCTTTGCCGATGTTGACGAAACGGAACAGTTTTTTTGGATTTTCGTCTTCGACTAGATAATTTTGGATGGGTCCGAAGAACTGGGTGGTGTCTTCTGCGGTGCAGGTGGGCAAGAAGACTCGCATCACCCTGGGATCGTAGAAACGAAAATAGACTTGCTCTCCGCCGGGGAGTTTGACCTGGAGAAAGTGGCGGAGGTGGTGGCGGACTTCCTGGAGGTCGCTGGGGCTGGTGAGATAGATGCCCCAACTTTTGCCCCATCCTTCTTTGACCAGAGCTTCGAGCAGTTGCGAGTCTTTCTGCAGGCGGACCAGATAGGGGGCGACTTGCGCCAGCTTGGCGCCTTCCTCGCCTTCGTATAACGACTGGCATTCTTCTTTGTGATGCAGCAGCAGGGCCAGGATGCGGATGTCGCGGGCCGTGTCGAGGATGGCGTAGAGCGGCTGGAAATCTGCGCGGAGCAGGGTTAGCAGGCGGTCTTGCGGAGTTTCGGGGGCGGCGGACGGGGCAGGGAAGACGGCGGTTTTGGAGTCGTCGGCGGATTCGATGGTGACTACGAATGTGGTTTCTCCGGCGACGATGGTGTCGCCGTTGGCGACTACGGCGGTCGAGATGCGCTGGCCGTTGAGCCAGGAGCCGTTGCGGCTGTTGAGGTCGCTGAGGCGGCATCCGTTGTCTAGTGCCTCTATGCTGAAGTGCGCGCCGGACATGTGGGGATCGTCGGCGAAGGCGAAGTCGGAACTCTTGGTGCGTCCGATGCGCACAAGTTGGCCGGGGTTCAGGCGGATTCGGTTTCCGGTCTGCGATCCGGAGCGAACTTCGAGAAAAACCGGCATAGCGTTGGCGGGACCGGCGGTTTGGGGTGTTGCGGCCAAATGCAGATCCCTCACTTCGTTCGGGATGACAACAAGTTATTACACTTTCAGTCTTGCTGCTTGGGCCTCGACCGAGGCCCGAATTACTTCTTTCAATGCTCGCAGAACGGCGCACCGGTCTGGGCGGCAACTTGAAGGACGCTGCCCTGGCCGGGGATGCCGATCATGACCGTCATTTCTCCCATGATGATGGGGTTCGCCGGGCCCATTGCCAGGCCGGGGATTTCGACTACGATGTCGCCCAGGCGGCAGGCCATCATGTTGTTGATCAGCACGGTGGGGCTGCCCATCATCACCATGCCAACGCCGTCGGCGCCGCTGATGCTGACGGCGGGGCAGGCGTGCTGGTCGATGAGGGCGCGCCAGGGGGGCAGGCCTCCGATGAGGACGTTGGGACTGCCGGGGCCGGGCGCGAGCGGGGCACCGTGAGTGGTCGAGTCGGTGATGCGTGCTGCTGGAGGCATTGTCGTTCTTATCCTTATAGCTTGTAGTTATAGTTCATCATTTCAGCTTTGTGCCTTTGCTGCCGTCGTCGGCGGTGTCGGGATCTTTGGGGTCGGTCGGGGCCGTCGGGGGCTGCGGGCTCGCATCGGGCGCGCTGCCGGCGGCGCCGCCACTGTTGATGAGCACCATGGTGCCTTGAATGGTTACGCCGGCGGGGCCGATGTCGACAAAGCCGCCGGGGCCTTTGAGAGATAACTGCATGCCGGCTTCGATGATGACGGTCATGCCGGCTTTGATGTGGACGGTCTGACCGGCTTCCATGGCGTGGGCCATGCCGATTTTTTCGTCGCGCGATTGCGTGACTTGGAGAGAGACGCTGCCGCCAACTTTTTCCTTGTGGTCGCCGACGACTTCGACGGACTTTTCGCCGGTGGTCTTCTCCATTTGCTTGCCGGTAATTTGCCGCGACATATCTTTTTCAATCTTCTCGAAGTGGCTGCCTTTGACGTGTCCGTGTTTATCGCCTTCGACTAGTTCCTGCTGATCGACATGGACGATGAGGTGACGATCGTTTCCGATGTACTCGCGAGAGTCGTTCTCGACGCGCTGATCCATGTCTTTTTCGGCGTTCATGAAAAACTGTTCGTCGCCTGTCTTATCTTCGAGGCGGATCTCGTTGAAGTTCTTGGTGGCGCCGTTCTTGGAGCTGCGGGTGAGGACTCCGCTACGGGTGTAGTTGGCGGGCAGTTCATAGGGCGGCATGTTGTCGGCGTTGTAGACGGAGCCGGTGACGAGCGGGCGATCGGGGTCGCCTTCCAGGAACTGGACTACAACCTCGTGGCCGATGCGGGGCCAGAAATGGGCTCCCCAAGAAGCGCCGGCCCAAGGTTGAGAGACGCGAATCCAGCAGGAACTGTCTTCGTCGTTCTGGCCGAGACGGTCCCAGAAAAACTGGGCGTGAACGCGTCCGTACTTGTCGAGGAAACTTTCTTCGCCGCTCTTGACGGTCACAACGGCGGTCTGCGGGCCGGAGATGATGGGCTTCGGAGTGAGGCGGCGAGGCCGGATTTTGGCGTCGGCCTTCACGCCGACAAAGCTATTTTGATAGGGTGAAGAGGCGCGTCCGGAAATGTAGTCGGGGTTTTGGCCGACGGAGTAACTGAGTGAGGTGAGAACGTATTCGCCGTCCGATTGAAAGTGCTTTTTGAGCTTGAACTTGTAGCCGCTGACAAACTGGCGGCAGGAGGAAGAGCCTTCGAAGACGCTTCCGGGAAGTTCTTCTTCTTCGAGGCGGATACGGTCCAACTTTTCGCCTTCGGTTTGAACGTCGCCGAGTCTGGCGTCGGGAGCATTGAAACGTTGCGCATACTCCCCGGGATAGTCATACATTTCCAGATCGCCGTCGCCGAGCGAAACCTCGAGGTCTTTGGAGGGCAGTTGGAAATTGTGGTCGCGCAAGACGTATTTGCCGGGGCGGATTTCCTCTTCTCCGGCCCAGTGGGTCACGACGTCCTCGCGTTCGCCCATGCCACCTTCGGCTTCATAGAGCACTTCGCTCGGGCCGGGTACGTCGTCAAAGGCGGAATTGTCGTCGGCAAATACGAGGGTGTGCTTGGCTTTGGCGTGCTCGAAGTAATAGAAGATGCCGTCCTGTTCCATCAGACGGGACACAAAATTGAAGTCGGTCTCACGATACTGGGTGCAGTAGTCGAGGGGAATGTGATCGCCGGTCGTATTGTCTTTGTAGTCCTGGAAACCGGCGCCGTCAAAGACGGCTTTCAGTATCTCGGGCACGGATTGGTTCTGGAAAATCCGGCAATCGCTGCGCTGGGAGAGGAGCCAGAGCCAGGGCACGACCTCGGCGTGGAAATGCTGGAATCTTTCTTCCCGATCGCCAGCGGAAAGACGGCTGACAATTCCGTGGAAGTAGCGAACTTTGTCGCCTCCAGAGAGGATTGAAACCGACACGGGCTGCTTCAGAAGTTGCTTCGCAGTGATGGAATTCTTGATCGGAGCCAGCAAATCGAGCCGGAAGCGAAAGAGCCCGGAGAGAGCCTCGGAGCCCGAGAGTCCATTAATGACAAGTACGTCCGGGCCGAGTGGGGTGGTCAGCTCCAGGAGCCTGGCTTCTTGTATCAGCGATGAGCCTGCCATGGTCTTCTGCCTCGCCTCCCAAGTGTCTGGGAGTATGCAACGGTTTCAGAGTCCTGAACAGAGAATAGTGCTTCCCCGAAAACTCCTACAACTGGTTTTGGCGATTACACCTTTCAATCCATCTAAGACGCCAGTTCCAGCGGTTCGATTCCCGACCAGGAATAGGCGAACTTACCATCGGGACCTATGCCGACGGAAATAGAATCGAGTTCCTTGCCTTCGGCGATTCGGGCCAACAACTCGCGCGAGATTTCTGGCAAGAGCGTATTGCTCAGAATGTTGTCCACATTGCGGGCGCCGCTTTCGACCTCGGTGCAGCGTTTGGCGACCTCGCCGATGAGGACGTCATCCACTTGCAAGTCGATCTTGTGGTTCTCTTTCAGACGCTTCTTGATCTTATTTAACTTCAACAAAACGATTTTGCGAAGGGCTTCATCGCGAATCGGAAAGTACGGAATGATCAGCATGCGTCCCAGGAAAGCGGGCTTGAAGATCTTGTTCAATTCAGGCTTGAGCGCCAGGACGATGCCCTCGGGGCCGGGCGCGGTTTCAGGGTCGGCACACAGCTTCATGAAGGTGTCGGTGCAGGCGTTGCTGGTGAGGAGGATGATGGTGTTCTTGAAGTCGATTTCACGGCCTTCGCCATCTTCCATGTGGCCTTTGTCGAACACCTGATAGAAGAGTTCCAGGACGTCGGGGTGCGCCTTCTCGACTTCGTCGAGCAGGACGACCGAATAGGGGCGGCGCCGAACCGCCTCGGTGAGCACGCCGCCTTCGCCGTATCCGACATAGCCGGGAGGTGAACCTTTCAACGTCGAGACGGTGTGGGGCTCCTGAAATTCCGACATGTTGATGGTAATCAGGTTTTTTTCGCCGCCATAGAGCAAATCGGAAAGGGCGAGGGCGGTTTCGGTTTTGCCGACGCCGCTCGGACCGACGAGGAGAAACACGCCGACCGGCTTGCCGGGATCGTCAAGACTGGCGCGGCTGGTGATGATGCGTTGCGCGATGGTCTCCAAGGCATGAAGCTGCCCGATCACGCGCTGTCCTAAACCGCTGGGAAGTTCGAGCACAGATGCGATTTCGTCCTTCACCATTTTTCCGACCGGGATGCCAGTCCAGGCAGAAATCACTTCGCTTACGGTTTGCGTGTCCACGCATACGCGCATCAAGGGTTCTTCGCCCTGCAAAATCTGGAGTTCGTGTTCGAGTGCGGCCAGGGCTTCCTTGGTGGGTACGGGCGGGGCAAGCTGCGCCGTTGCCGCCTCGCCTTGGGGAACCGCGACTGTGGGATCTGCCAGGCCCTCGAGTTGGGTTCGGATTTCCCGGATCTTCTGGACCAGGTCGCGCTCTTTCGTCCAGCGTTCCCGCAGTCCGCTGAGACGGGTCGAGGTCTTGTCACGGAGAGTGGCGATTTCCGCGAGGCGTTCCCGATGGTCGGCGCCCACGGCGGACTCGCGTTCCAGAATCCGCTGTTGCACCTGGAGGTTGTCGAGTGTGCGGGTGGCGTCTTCGATTGCCGCCGGGGTCGCATTCTGTCCGAGCGACAGACGGGCACAGGCTGTATCGAGCACGCTCACAGCTTTATCGGGTAGTTGGCGGCCTGCGAGATAGCGGTGCGAGAGCTGAACGGTGCTGGTCACGGCGTCATCGAGAATGCGCAGATTGTGGTGCTTTTCGAGAGAAGCGACGATGCCGCGCAGCATGATGGAACACTGGTCCTCGGAGGGTTCCTCGATCTTCACAACCTGGAAGCGCCGAGCCAGAGCGGCATCCTTTTCAAAGAACTTCTTGTATTCGGACCAGGTGGTAGCCGCGATGGTACGCAGTTCGCCGCGCGCCAGCGCAGGTTTGAGCAGGTTGGCGGCATCGTTCTGGCCCGCCTGCCCGCCGGCGCCAATCATGGTGTGAGCCTCGTCAATAAAGAGGATGATCGGCTTGGCGGAGGACTTGACTTCTTCGATCAGGCCCTTGAGCCGGTTTTCAAATTCGCCCTTGATGCCCGCGCCGGCCTGCAAGAGGGCGAGGTCAAGGCTGTGGACGCTGACGTTCTTGAGCGGCGGGGGCACATCGCCTTGGGCAACGCGCAGCGCGAAGCCTTCCACGACCGCAGTTTTTCCGACACCGGCTTCGCCGGTTAGGATGGGGTTATTCTGGCGGCGGCGCATCAGAATGTCGATGATCTGGCGGATTTCGTGATCGCGTCCGAGGACGGGATCGATTTTTCCGTTGCGCGCGTTTTCCGTGAGGTTGACGGTGTATTGATCCAAGTGCGCGGTCTTGCCCGTGCGTGGGGCCGATGAGGTTCCGGCTGCTTCCGCACTGGCCAGCGGAGACGCAGTTTCGGCGGACATCTGCGTAATGGTCAGGAACTCTTTCTGCAGTCCTTCGATCGAGATCTTTTCGAACTCGCGGCTAGTGTCTTGCAGAAGACGATGCAACTCGTCGACGTTGAGCGCGGCTAACAGAATGAAGCCGGAGCGGACTTGCCCCGCGGCATAGTTAAGAGAGCCGATGTTCCAAGCTTCCTTGAGAGCCGTGAGCAGGGTGGGGCTGATGCTCGGGGTGCGGGCATTGCCGGATTTGAGGCGGTCGAGGCTGCGGGTCAAGTCGGCGGTGACGCGCGACTTATCGAGGCCGAACTGCTTCAGGATGATGGGAACATCGGTGCCGGGGGCATCGAGCAACTTCATCAACAGGTGCTCGATTTCGATGTCGTAGTGGGTGCGGGATAGACACAGCCCGGCAGCCGCCTCCAGCGCGCTTCGTGTGGCGTCGTTTAGTTTGGCAATCAGCGACCTTACGTTTGTGCTCATTCGGAAGCCTCGCTTAATCAGATTCAGATATAGAGAGTTGCCTCACTCGGATCGCGTTCCATGGGACGGTTGTTGATCCAGGTGGTCCAGCCTAGCAACAGTTCGCCATTCTTGTCGTTGTCAGTGTCGAGATCGAAGCCCGGTGTTTGCTTGCCTTGGAGGATCAACTGGACTTCGAAATCGAGTTCGTTATTGGCCCAGAATTTCAAAAGCGACTTCAGATCGCGGTAGGCCTGCGATTGCTCCCTCGGCAGAAAGCTCAGGTACTGCTCTCGCGTGAGCGGGCCCAGCCGAACGCGAACCGTGGACTGCTGGTCCCAGACCTCGTCACCCACGATAGCGCCAAACCCGAGGCGCTGCATGGACGACTCGGACTCGTCGAGCACCGTCTGGTCGATCTTTCGCAAGGGAACCCAGGTTCCAACGAACTGTTCAATCTCGACTTTCACGCGAAAGTAGTCGGTGAGCAGCTGCTTCAGGTTTTGCGCGGAGCGGGGCTTCTGGGTCAGCAGGCCGGAATAAAAGATGAGTGCTTGATCGGGAACCAGTTGCCGCTTGGCTAGGCCCTCGGTACCGAGTCCCAGCAAACTCATCATGAGCGGGCTCACGGAATCGGGCTCGCCAAGTTCGTAGGAGACGAAGAAGTGGTGTTTTTCCCAGGCGCGGTAAAAGAACGAGATGAGGCGGTGATTGAACAGGTCGAGAAAGTCGCGCAGGGCGTTGTCTTTCTTTTGTGCGCGCTCGATGATCAACTCGGTATAGGGAGTCGGCAAAACGCCCTGAGGAGAACTGAGGCCCATGAAGTTGACTTTCATGGTCGCCGGCGAGTCGTCGCTGGGGAGAGTTAGTTCCTGAATCTCGCTTGCCGGAAATGCCAGCGAGGGATGAGCGATGAAGCGAGCAGCCTCTCGGGCGGGAGGGGAGAACCGGCCCACGGGCAGGCGGGTGGGAAGCCACCGCCGCAGCAGACGCACGGCCTGAAAGAAGCCAATCTCAAAGGGCTTTTTAAACAAGGCTTGCAACGGGTTCATACCAGGATCGTGCTGCCTGAGCGTGGTTGCCATGTGGCCAGTGCCTCCTTTCTTTGGACGGTGGTGACGGACAGTTGCGAGAAACTGTTGAGGGAAGCATAGAGGCCGAGGAAGCGCTCCAACACGGAGCAGAAAAGATACGCGCCTCCACCGGCAAACTGCTCTTCATCCACTTCCATTTCAATTCGAGTGCCGCGAGCCAGCGAGACTCCACCTTCGGAAGTAACCATGCCGAATTGGCGCCGAGACTGGAGGGAAACAATGCCGTTGATCTGGTTACGCAGGAAAGCAGAATCGGAGAAGTTGTAGAGCGAAAGAATTTCCTGGAGCGCTTCCTTGCCGTTCTCGACGAGCGAGAGATAGTTCAACGAGAGATGGGACACGAGTTTCCACAGAGTTGCCTTGCCCAGAGGAGGCTGGATGGCGGGAGTGGGGCGCCGCAGGGCAATAATTTTGCGGACGGCGGAGAAACCATCCAATTGGAAGTCTCCAGTTTCATTTTTTTCATTGCCCACCGCGAGCTTGGAGGCAAGGCTGGCATTGGTGCAGATACAGCGCACGGTGACGGAGTCGGCGTTGGGCGCGGCGGGCTCTCCGTTGAGGGTTACGAGCGAGAGAAATACTTCCGTGGGCAGGTCGTCGTCAATCTCGGAGACGCGCCGCGTGGCATGCCAAAACGCGCCATCGGATTTGGCGGCGGAAGCGTGGCGGAAGGCGTAGAACGGCTCGTATGGCACCGTCTGCTGCTGCCGGGAGTCGTGGCCGACAACGCTTTCCAGGGAGAAGATTTCCGTTACCTGCTGGCGGCGCACATCCGGAATGACTTGGTATTCATGCTTGGTGTGGTCCAACCGGATGGGCTCGGCGGTCTGGGCAAACAGATTGACAATCGGAGTGCAGTTCAGTTTCAGGGTTCCGGCCGACACGCCCAGTTCCAGCATCTGGTGGCGCTCCGGCTTTTCGAATCTTCGAATCAGAAACAGCAACTCCACGCTGTTGCCGAACTGTGCCTGCCGCAGCGCTTCGAGGCCGCCGAGTTCCAGGAAAAAGAATTTCTCCGGGAAAGCGAAGTACTCCTGCAAGAGGCGATAGCCGAGGAAGGAGCGGCCGGAATAGGGAAGCACGCCTTCGTCTTCGGCAAACCCGACGGGCCGGAGAAGCGCTTGGGGCAGCCGGGATTGGGTTGGCTTCCAACCCGCCTTGCCGATCAAGGTTGGAGCCGTGTTCGGAGGTCCGGCCGGATTACGCGCGAAGACGGCGATGCAGTCCTGCAACAGCAATTCGTAAAGCGCGTTGGCGACGTTGCTTTCGCCGCTGAGATAGAAGACCAATTTGTCGATAGGAAGCGTGCTGAGGACGACGTCATCGGGCGAGCAGGAAAGTTTGACTCGCAAGACCGCAACCGGAGGATTCTTTCGAACCTCTTCGGATTCCAGCGAGCCGGGTGGGATTAGGTTCGCGATACCCTCGGCTGATCGCCACGAACATTCTTTGACTTCCAGCGGCCACATGGTGACGTCGTAGGCAGAGCGGAATTTGCAGTAGTTTCCGTTAATCCGATTGGAAAGAAGGAGCGCACCTTTGGGAATCTGGAGGCTGGTGGTGGTTTTGCCCTTCGGGTCAAGCTGATACTGGACCACGGACATCGAAGGAATCGGACGGATATAGTGCGGATACAAAGACTCGAGCAGGGCGGTGCTGATTTCGGGAAAGTCGTCATCGATTTTGAGGTGGACGCGCGCCGCCAACAAAGCGAAGCCCTCGAGCAGCCGCTCCACGTGCGGATCTTCGCAGCGATCCGGCTCCAGGAGCAACCGGCCGGCGATTTTAGGATACTTCTGGGCGAATTCGGCGCCCATCTGACGAATGTAGGTCAGCTCCCGCTCGTAGTAATTCAGCAGCTGTTCGCGCACTCCGGCCACGCTATTTCACCTCGTATTCGCCGCTCGCCGGATCGAGGATGGTATCAATCACGATTTCCTCGGGAGCGGGATCCATCAAAACCAGGCCGCTGATGCTGAAGTGCAAGACGCGATTCAAGCCCACCATGGGCTCCAGTAAAATTTCGGTCTTGGTGAGGCGCTTGTCGAAAAACTCGATGCACTGTTCCATGCGGCGCAAAAGTTCGTTCTGATCGTGAATGGCGCCGACATTGACGGAAGTGATGTCGGGCAAGCCGTAGGCGTAGACGCTGCGGGAAACTTCAGGATAGGACGGAAGGCGATCATCGACCACCTGGCGAGTGTTGAGCAGCCACCCGAGGTCGCGTTTGACGGAATCTTTGTAGCGATTGATCGCCTCTCTTCGTTGCGCGTTCGAAGCTTTTCGACGGACCTTGATTTCGCCGGTCTTCCCGCTGGCTTGCGCGACATCCAAGTAAATGCCGTCGCCGGGGAGGTCCTCCTTACTCAGGCGATCAATCAGCGACGGAGTTGGCAAACTGTCGGGACTTGGCACGTGATTTATCCTCGATGGTTACTTTTCCAATTGCAAAGCGTAGGCCGGCTCCAGACGACAGAGCAGGTCGTAGACACGGGCCCGTTCGGCGGGATCGCGCTTGGTGCGATCCATGCACTGCACCAGCAGAATGAGCGGCTGGGCCACGAGGGAAGGCTCCTCCCATTCGGAGAGCCCTCGTTTTTCGATTTCGGAAACCATGTTCTGGAGGATGGGGACGGCGACCGCGAAATGACCCGTGGCAAAGCAGAGACGCGAGAGCTCGAGCTGACGTTGAAAGCGTTCGCGGCCGGAGCCTTCTCTGGAGGCTTCGCGCGAGAGACTCTCGATAGCATCGGAGATTTTCCCGCTCTTGGCCAGCTTCATCGCGGTTTCGTAACGTTCCGCGCGACCATTTTCCGGGGCGCGCGGGTCGGAGCGACTGGCAGACGCGGCTGCCGCAGCGATATCTTTCTCGTCCTCGGGCTTCTGGGGCAGCACACGGTCTTGGATCCAGCTTTTCGTATCGGCGTTTGCGGTCGGCGTATCGTCGGTCAAGGTCCACTGCGGGAAATTGGGATAGTCTTGCAGCAAGCCCCGAGTTTCAGCGCAGATCGTTTGCGCCGCCTGCGAATGATAGAGCTGATCGCACGCATGCCAACTATAGCGCTGCAGGTCGAGCCAGGCGCGCCCACACGGGGAGGAGGCGGCACTTTCCGCGGCGGCGAGTAACTCCTCCCAGTTGCTTTCGGAGTAGAGACGTTTCAGTAGCTGGCGCAGTTCGGTGGATGGCGCGGCAAACGACGTTGGGTCGGGGGATTCGCCCTGCGTGCGTACCTCTCCCCAGCGCAGCGCTCTTCGGAGGAGAAAGGAGACGGCGCTGGCTGGATCCTGTTTGCCGAGATAGGCTGCCACCATGCTGACGATCTGGAACGCGTCATCCACGGTCTTAGGCTCGCCAAAGGAGACTGGCCGCGCGCCTCGGGCGGATGTGGACGTTGCCTGACCTTCGCCGGGGAATGAACCTGCGTCGGCGGCCACTTCACCCTCGACGGCAGCTTCGGGTGCGGTCGCGTCGGGTTCGGTTTCGCGTTTGCGGGCCAGCAGAACGTGCACGGCTTGCTTCAGTTCCTCCAGCACGCCACGCAGTTTGGAAAGATTTGGCGATACCGGGCCATACTTCTGTTCGCAAAAAATGTCGAGCTTTCCTACAGACTCCAGAGCCGCGTCGACGATCGAAGAAAGATCTTCGTAGAATTTCTTGGGAGTGGCCTTGAGAGCTTCGTCAAATTCCTCAGCCGTGGTTTTGCCGTCGTCAACCGCTTCCTGCCGGACGAGTTTTTTCTCGTCGCTTGAACCGGCGTCTTCTTCGTAACCGACGGCGCGCGATTCGCGGTACTTGAGCCAATCCAGCTTGTTGCTCGCGAAGGGAAGACGGCGGAGCAAGTAGTCGCAGCGGGCGGCAAACCACTCCTGCGGCGTGGCGCGGAGTTCCGGAGTGCCGTCTTCGATGGGCGGATAAAGAGTGTCCCAGAATGCTTCCTGAAGATTGAAAAAGAGATCGAGGCATTCGGTCAACGCGGCGAAGCCATCGCGCCGAATGTGGGCTTCGGCAAGCCATGCGGCCAACTGCAGGTCTTTGGTCTGATTGGCGAGAGTCTCGCCGGCCAACTTGATGACAGCGGCAGAGTCAGCCTTCTTGGGCTCCAGGTACTCGCCCAGCGGGCCCGAGCCGTCATCCTCCAGGCGGGCCTCTTTGATCTTGTCGAAGATCGGCGAATAACGAAGGTTGGCGCCGCTTGGATTCTCCCCAGGAATGGGTTTCAGCAGGTCGTCACGAAGGCAGGGCATCGGTCGCCCCCGAGTGCACAGAGAGTTCGACCTTGCCGAGTTCCAGGATCGGGATGCACTCCTCGCCGGCAAGGAACAGCTTTTGTCCTACGGGGGTTTCGTCATGAATCGGGTCTTGTTTCCAGATGGTGGAGCGACCAAGCCGGACGGAATCGTCGGGGTCCTTCCACGAAAGCGGAGAGAGAACGGGAAGCAGAACTTCGCCGAGTTCCATGGCCTTGTATTCGGGGGTCGTGGTAACGATGGCGGGAGTCCACAAAAGATCGCGCAATCGTTTTGGGCGAGGCACCTCGATGGTGGCGATCTGCTCGAAATCGATCCAACTGTAGCTGCCGGCCACAAAGACTTCAAGAGCTCCACGGATTCTGGGGTCCGCATCGGCGAATCCGGTGAAGGAGCCAGTGCTGCAGTGGCCAGCGGTTTCGAGAGCTTTGCGAGGCATCGGAAAGCTCGAATCGGTAAACATTTTCTGGCGGGTTCGTTCGGCGTGGATGGCCGAACGATAAAGCAAGGCGCCAACATTGGCGGCCTGGCTGGTATCGGCGATCAGGTCGAGATGCTTCTCCGCCCGGTCGTAGTCTCCGGCGAAGCACAGCAATTCAAAAAGAAAGATGCGGCGCTTGGCGTCGAGAGGCGCACTGCGCACCTCGTCGCCAAGCGCCTGGATGGCTGCTTGCAGCTTTCCGGATTGGAAAAGCCCCAAAGCATTCATTGCGTTCTAGGCGGCCTTGTTCTGCTTCATGTCGTAGCCGGTCTTGACGATGCCGCCAAGACTGCCGTCGGCCTTCTGTTCCTTGTACTCGATCTCGATCTTGGCAAAATTCAACGAGACCTGATCGACCGGGAGGATGCCGTCGTGGGAACTGCCGCCCGTTTGATAATTGCTTACCAGCAGATCGGACATCGTGATCTTCAAGTATTCTTGCTGTTCCTTGCCAGCTTTGCGAGCGATAAGAACCGCCTTCTTGATGTGCTCGCCGTTGGCGCAAGAGAGGAAGAGCTTTGGGCTGGCTTTGCTGACGTGGGTTACAAAATGAAGGTCTTGAACGCTGACTTTTCCAGCGCCGCCGCCCCCGCCGCTGTGCATGGTTCCGGACTGAGAGGCACCGAACCCCCAGGATTGAAGGTCGATTTCACCTTTGTGTTTCGAGTCCGCGCTTTCGCCGTCGATTCCGTCAATCTTGAGAAAGTAATCTACCTGCGCCATATCGCTCCTCCTAAACGGTTAAGTAACGTCTTTAGAGCCCGATTGCAACAACTAAGATCTTTCCGGCAGCTTACTTCCTCGCGGAAGCGGGGAGGTCAGCCACCAGGCGTAGTGAAACAGACAGTTCGTCGAGCTGATAATGCGGTTTCAAGAACGCAATCGCCCGATAGGCACCCGGCTTTCCCGGAATCTCCTGGACTTCGATCTGGGCCTCGCGCAGAGGCAACTGCGCCTTGACGGTTTGGGTCGCATTATCGTCGGCACAGACGTAATTCGAAATCCATTGATTGAGGAAGCGCTGGCAATCGGCGCGGGTCATGAAACTGCCGATCTTGTCGCGCATCATGGCCTTCAGATAGTGCGCAAACCGCGACATGGCGAGGATGTAAGGAAGTTGAGCCGAGAGCCGGGCATTGGCGTTGGCGGCTTCCTTGTCGTATGTCTTCGGTTTGCTGCAAGACTGGACGCTGAAAAACGCGGCGTAATCGGTGTTCTTACAGTGCACCAGAGGGACAAATCCCTGGTCGGCAAGTTCTTTTTCTCGCCGGTCGGTAATGGCGACCTCGGTGGGGCACTTGAGTGCGATGTCGCCTTCATCGGTTTTGAAGGTGTGGGCGGGTAAGCCTTCGACCAATCCTCCGCCTTCGACGCCGCGAATGGCGGCACACCATCCGTACTTGGCGAAAGCGTTGGTCAGACGGGCACCCAGGGCATAGGCAGCATTCCCCCACAGATACTTGCTGTGATCGGTGCCATCGACACCCTCTTCATAGTTGAAGGCTTCGACCTGCTTGGTGGCCGCTCCGTAGGGCAGGCGCATGAGAACATGCGGAAGGGCAAGCCCAACGTAGCGGGAGTCTTCGGACTGGCGAAACGACTTCCACTTGGCGTAGGCAGTACTGTCGAAGACCTTCCCGATGTCGCGATGGGAGCCGATGGTGGTGTAGTCCGGGATGTTGAACATTTCGGCGGAGGCGGCGGAGAGGAAAGGGGCGTGCGCGGAAGCTGCGACCTGAGCCACTTTTTCCAGCAGTTCCATGTCCTCGGGGCCGGGGCCGAACTCGTAGTCTCCCACCAGGGCAGCAAAGGGAGCACCGCCAAAGACCCCGAACTCTTCTTCGTACACTTTCTTGAACAGGGCGCTCTGATCAAATTCCGAAGCACGCTGCAGATCTTTCAGGATCTCCGATTTGCGCGCATTCAAAATCTTAATCTTCAGATTTTCATTGGTCTCGCTCTGGTCCAGCAGATACTTGAGGCCGCGCCAAGTGCCTTCGAGCTTCTGGAACGCAGGGTGGTGGAGGACTTCATTCAACTGGGCTGAGATGAGCTTGTCGATCTGCGCGATGCGCGCGTTGATGGTGGTCTCGGTGTCTTTCGAGATCGCCATGTGGCCTTGCACGACCTGGTCTACAAACTCTTTCACCAGGTCGCGGCCGCGCTCGCGATCACGTGTAAATCGTCCCTCGTCCACGATCTGGTCGAGAAGAGTGGTAGTCTTTTCCTGCTCCTGTGCTGCGGGCGCAGCATTCGATACTTTCGCCGCCTCAGCCATTGTTGCCTCCTTTGTCCTTATCATCAAGACCGAGCTCGGAACTGAGTTTCTGACGCTTTTCGGTGTTGCTGACAACGTCGTGGAGCATCTCGTCAAGCTTGTCATTGCCCTGTAAGCTGCCGCGCAAGTCTGAGAGATTGGTTCTGAGGTCGAGCAATTTCTTCAGGGGCTCGATCTTGGTCGCGACTTGTTCAGGCTCGAAATCGGCAAGTTCCTTGAAGTTGAGGTTCACTTTCAATTGCCCGGCGTCTTTGCTGAGCTTGTTTTCGACGGAGAACGCAAGGTGGGGGCTCATCTTATCGAGGACTTGATCGAAGTTGTCGGGAGTCACCTCCACGAACTTGCGATCGCCCAGGCGTGGGAGCGGCTGTTCGGGTTGTCCCGTAAAGTCTCCAAAAACTCCCATCACAAACGGGAGCTCCTTGAGTTCGATGGCATCGCCGACTTCGACATCGTAGGTGATGTGCACGCGGGGAGAACGTACTCGGGAGAGTTTCTGCTGTGTACTTTCCTTAGCCATGGTCTGCACTCCGGAAACAGGCGTCGTACCTGAATTTACGCTAACCGAATTCAACCTAACATTAATTGTTGATAGCCGTCTTACCAGATCGCAGGGGCCCAAGCGGGCGACACGATCTCTTGACCAGGCCGGGGAAGGAGGCCCTCGGCTTTTGAGCAACCAAGGATATGCCGGAGTTATTCTGGAGTCAATAGAATTTATTGGACCTTTTTTCTCGAAGGCGGCTGTGGGACGTGCGGGTGGGTGGGCGACAATGACGGCAACACCAGAGTAGGGTTCAGGCCAGGGAACCCGGGGCGCGAATAACCTCTGGGAAACCAATGGGATTAAGGGCTATACTCGGCAGTTCCATGTCGGATCGTGGCCGATCGCAGGGGCGAGCGTGAAACAGTTGCAACAAGTCGTGTGGTCCAAGGGCACATTCCTTACCCCGCAGCACCTTCAACTGCAGGATCGGTTTGTTGACGACAACCTCCAATTTCAGTTGGAGGCCGTCTCTTACCGGTTCTGGGGATTTTCGGGTTTGCGGATCGACGAGGCGAAACTCGTCGAAGGGCAGGTCGTGCTGAGCGAGGCTTCCGGGGTAGCGCCCGATGGGCTGCTGTTCGATTTCCCGCTCAGCGACTCCGCTCCCGCATCGCGCAGCATTGGGCAGTTCTTTAGCGAGCAGAACAAAACGGTTGCCGTTTATCTGGCGGTGCCGGAGCGGAAAGATGGAGGCGTCAACGTAAGCAGCCAGCCCGGAACGAAGACGAGATTTCAGTCGGAAGTACGGATGATTCGGGACGAGAATTCCGGACTCCTGGAAAAGCCGGTCCAGTTGGCGCGCAAGAATCTGCGCTTGCTCCTCGAAGGAGAAAACCTCGAGGGCAACACGGTGATGCAGGTCGCAGTGGTGGAGAAGAAGGCGGATGGAACATTTCGCCTGTCGCCCACGTTCGTTCCCCCGATGATGGACATCCACGGCAGCAGCGTGCTACTGGGGATGGTGCGGGGCCTGGTCGAGACGCTCGGCGCGCGCAGCTCGTTGCTCGCGGGCACGCGCCGCCAGCGGAACCAGTCGCTGGCGGATTTCACTGCATCCGATGTGGCGAATTTCTGGCTGCTCTATACGATCAACACGAACCTGCCGATCTTCCGCCATTTATTTCACCGCACCAAGGTGCATCCCGAGCAGCTCTATACCGCGATGCTCTCATTGGCCGGAGCGCTGACAACTTTTTCGACGACGATTCAGCCGCGCGACTTGCCGGAGTATAAGCACGACGACCTTGGAACCTGCTTTCTCGACCTGGAGCAGAAAGTGCGCATCCTGCTGGAGACCGTAGTGCCGACGAACTTCGTGGCGCTGCCGCTGAAGATGGTGCGCTCTTCGATCTACGCTACTGCCATCGACGACGACAAGTACCTACGCAACACTCGCCTGTATCTGGCCGTGAGCGCGGAAATGAAGGACGCCGATTTGATTGCGAGAGTGCCGCAGTTGATGAAAGTTGCCAGCGCGGGTCAGTTGGAAGAAATCGTGCGGCAGGCAGTGCCAGGACTGAAGCTGATGCCGGTTGCGGCCCCGCCGCCGGAGATTCCTGTGAAGTTGAAGTACAAGTACTTCAGCCTCGACACGTCGGGCGCCGTGTATGAGGGAATTCAGCGCGCCCGCAACCTGGGTGTGTACGCACCCGCAGAGTTTCCGGGAGTGCAGTTGGAGTTGATTATTCTGCTGCCGAAGCGGGAGTAGGACTAAGCCGATCTTGTAATCGAGTCGGTGCTACGAGGCGGTCACTAAACGTCGTCCGCCGCGGTATCTGTGAAGTGATTCCATGTGTGCCGTTATTTCCTGGTCGCAAACAGAATAATCAAAACTGCCAGCAGCCCGAGGAAGTTGATCACCGTCAGCGCCAGCATGAAGGGCAGCAACGAGACTAACTGGTCTCCTAAGGACGGCGGCTTCAGCGGCAAGGCTGGCGCTGATAGCGACGGCGCCTGCGGCATGGCTGGAGGCGTGAGTTGCGGCGGTTGCCACGGCGGTGCGGGCGCGACCGTGGGCATGGGCGGCCATGCCGGCGCAACCGGCTGCGGCATTGGCGGATACTGCGGAAGATTCGGGGGCGCTGCGGAAGCTCCTGCTCCGGAGGGTAAGCCACCAGTTCCGGGGACTTCTACTGGCGGGCGGAGCTTCGAACGTTCCACCACCATGGTGTATTCACTTTTTCCTCGAGGGGCGTCCACTTCCTGTTCGGGTTGACGAGACGGGCTGAAAACGACGGTCGCGCCCGGTGCCGGGGACGAAGCGCGTGGAGCGTAGTTGGTATCGGGAAGCGGAGGCTCCGGCAGCCGCACAGTCCGGGTTGCGTCGGAGGCGGGCGCCGGTTCCGAACTCAATGGGTTGCTCAAGGGATTGATCAAGCGATCAAAGCCGCTGACCGCCGGCGGCCGCTGCGGATTGGACGGAAGAACCGGTTCGGGGTTGTACGTGGGCAATCCACTTCCGGGCCGGGAAGGATAGGTCCGATCGGGCGTAGAGGGCGGCAGGGGTTCGGACGCGGACCATGATGGGGGCGCTCCGAACTCCTCTGTGAATGAGCCTCGCTGCGCTTTTGATTCCGGCGATTCCGGCGCGGATTGGGCGCGGAAAGCTTCCGTGAAACTGCCCGGCTCGACTCCCGTTGGCCTGGAAGGGTCCAGTTTGGGATATTGAGTCGCGGGTGACCGCGGTCGTTCGTCTGTCCCAGAAGGCGTTAAGACACCCTCGCCCGAACCGAACAGGCGCGTGAATGAGCCCGGAGACTCGGATGGAGTTGCCTCGGATGGCGGCTGCTTGCCCGCCTCAGGAGAGAAGTGAAACTCGCCGAGATCGGCGGGATTGCGAGTGAAGGCGTTGACGCCGTCGAAAGCTTTGGTGAACGAGTCGACGGGCCGAGACTCAGGCGCATGTGGGATTGCTGACCGAGGGGAATCTGGTTTGTCCGGCGGCGGCGGTGCAGGTTGCTTCGACTTGCCGCCTAGGGGTTGGGTTAAACTGCCGGGCGCAGGCGACGGGCTGTCCTCCACCGAAGGATCATTCGGTGTGGAGGGCGGTTTGGCGGGTTCGGTTCTTCCTCGGAAAGCGCGAGTGAATTCGCCCGTTCCCTGGGTCGAATTGTCGCGGCCCGGAGCCTTGCCGAACTCTTCCGGTTTGTCATCCTGAATGGGCACGGTGTCACGCTGCGGTATTCAACTGGTTTTGCGGTCGAACTTGTTGACAAAAATATTCATGCCGTCAACGCGATTGCGGTTGCGTCATTAGTTGGCGCTAGGTTACTCCTATCTACCTTGACAGTAAAGTGGTTCGCGCATAGGATGAGGCTCCCGATGAGGCTGGGCTTGCTCGTCCTTCTTCCTGCTTCGACTTCAAGCCTGCGCCCTGGAAAGTCTTGCCCTTAGTTTGACAATCGTTTAGGGTTGGCAGGCACTGAATTATTGTGGACTATCGTGGAATGAGACCCTGGCTATGAAATCACTTTCTCGGGTGGTGTGGTCTGAGGGGATGTACTTAGGGCCTCATCATTTTCAGACCCAGAGTCGATATTTCGAAGATTCCGCACGGTTTGCCATTGAGAACTCATGGTTCGAGCCCTGGGGTTTGATCAGCTGCAATCTGGACGAAGCGGCGATTCGCAACGGCCGGGTTGCGGTGCTGAGCGCCCAGGGAATGTTCGAGGACGGGTTGGCCTTCGAGATGGCGACGGGCGACCTGGCGATGGGGAAAGGCGATCCGGTTCCCGAGCCGCGCGACATTCGCGATATTTTTCCCCCAGAAAGCGAGAGTCTGGGTATCTTCCTGGCGATTTCCCCGCGACGTCAAGGCGGAGTGAATTGCGACTTGGAAGGCAGGGGCCGCGAGGTTCGATATCGAGCGGTCCCGCGCACCGTGCCGGACACGAATGGCGGCGGCGATGAGAAAGCGGTTCCGCTGGGCGAAAAGAACATCCGGCTGGTTACCGACGCTGAGCTGACGGAAGGACTGCTGACGATTCCCATCGCGCGGGTGCGCCGCGATGGAGCCGGGCACCTGGTTTATGATTCCGATTTCATCCCGCCCTGCACCAAGTTAACGGGCAGCCTGCGGCTGATGAACCTGCTGGGCAGCTTGCTGGAGATTCTGGCGGAAAAGCAAAAAACGCTGGAACGTCCGAAGGCGAAAGCGGGAATCTTTCAACCCGGAAGCCGGCAGGTGGATGTTGCCAACTTCTGGTTCCTGCACACGATTCATAGTGGTCATGCGGTGTTGCGGCATTTATACGTTTCCAAGCGAGGGCATCCGGAAGAACTATTTCGGGAGATGTCGAGGCTGGCGGGAGCGTTGTGCACCTTCGATCTGGAATCGCACCCGGGAGACCTTCCGCTTTACAACCATCGCGAGTTGGAACGGTGTTTTGGCGAACTGGTGGCGCACATTCGCCGGCATCTGGAAATCCTCGTACCTTCGAATACGATTTCTATTGCGATTCGGCAAGAGCGGCGAAATTTCTATTGCGGCGAAGTCAACGATTCGCGCTGTTTTGGCAGGTGCCGCTGGGTTTTGGGAGTCCGCACCACTGGCAGTGAAGCTCGGCTGCTTTCGAAGGTGCCTACCATCGTCAAGTTGTGTTCGCGGGAGTGGGTGGGCAAACTAGTGGAGAGAGCAAGACCTGGACTGGCGTTGGCACATATGCAGGTCGCGCCCTCCGCGATCTCTCCGAAAGCAGAGTTCCATTATTTTGCGATTGATCGAAACGATCAGATGGGAAATCCCAGCCCGTGCTGGAATCATATCGTGGATACTCGTCAAGTTGGTATCTATGTCCCCGACGAATTGGTGAACGTCGAACTGGAATTACAGGTCGTGTTGGATGTGTGAGGTCTACCCGTGAACCAGGCGGTTACATTGCCGAGCAAAGAGCAGAGTAAACAGCAAAGTCTGGAGCGTCGGCCGAATCTGGCTTTCTGCTTTCAGGAATTGTTCACCGCAATCGTACGGGTGCGCTTCAATCTGCAGAGCGTTCCCAATGCGGACGCGTTCCGCGCCAACGCAAAAGACCTGATCCGTATGGCCACGCAGGATGCCGCGGGCATAGGGTACACGGGCGAGGATGTGAAGCTCGCCGCCTTTGCGATCGTCGCGTTCCTGGACGAATCGGTGTTGACTTCCAGAAATGCGGTGTTTTCGACCTGGTCTCGAATGCCGCTGCAGGAAGAGCTCTTCGGCGAGCACATGGCGGGGGAAACTTTTTTCCAATATGTGCAACTTCTGCTCAGCCGCCGCGAGTCGGTCGAGACGGTCGATGTTCTCGAGGTCTATTACCTCTGCATGTTGCTGGGCTATCGAGGGCGTTACGGATCTTCGGGCGATGGCGAACTGCGAGCCATCATGGAAAGCATCAAGGGCAAAACGAATCGGGTGCGCGGCGGGAACTTGCCGTTGTCGCCGGCGTGGTCGCTGCCCGGCGATGCTCCGCTCGCGAAGCGCCGCGACCCGTGGCTGACGCGATTGGCCTGGGTCACCGCCCTAGCCGCCGGGCTCGGAATTGCGACCTTTGTCGCGAGTGAATTGATGCTCGTCTCGGGCAACTCGGCAGTGCAGTCGGCCGCCGATCAACTTAAGTAGAACCTGAAATAGAAGCTGAATTCAAAGGGGCTGGCGATGGGAATTTACCTGGCGACGGCGATCGGGCTCATCCTTTATCTGGTACTCGCCTGGTTCGCCGGAAGCTGGCTTCATCTACAAGGTACAACCCTGTGGATGGTGCGCGGTGGCTTAGCGTTGATCGGCTTTATCGGCGCGGGAGCGTTTTTGTGGTTCCATCACAAATTGACTCGCGACGCGGGTGAGTCGGGAATCGGACCGGGTGCGCCCGTGGTTACCGAGATCGATGCGCTGCTGAACCAAGCCGACCAAAGACTGAAGGCCGCGAAACTGACGGCGGGCGCGAGCCTTCGCACGCTTCCGCTGGTGTTCCTGCTGGGAGAACCGAACAGCGCCAAGACTTCGACGGTGTTGCACTCCGGCCTCGATCCGGAATTGCTGGCCGGAGTCGTGTATCGGGAAACGGAAACTGTACCCACCAACACGTTGAATATTTGGTTTGCCCGCGGCACTGTGTTTATTGAAATCGGCGGCGCGATCCTTGCTGACGCCAGATTGTGGACGCGGATTCTGAACCGCACGAGCACTTCGGGGTGGGCATCGGCTTTTGGAAAAGGGGTAACGGCGCCTCGAGCGGTGGTTGTGTGTTGCGATTGCGAGCGCTTGCAGGCGGGAGTTGAGAAATTTACGTCCACTGCGCGCAAGCTGGGCGGCCAGTTGCAAGTAATGGCGAACGCGCTCGGCGCCAGTTTCCCGATTTACACGCTGTTTACGAAACTGGATCAAGTTCCGAAGTTTGCGGAGTTCGTTGCCAACCTGACCGCGGATGAAGCGCGGCAGATTCTCGGAACCACGGTGGCGCAGCGCGATCCCGGGCAGGGCATGTTTGCCGAGGAAGAAAAGAACCGGCTGGGGAAAGAATTCGACCAGTTAGTATATTCGCTCGCGGAAAAGCGGCTCGACTACTTGAGCCGCGAAAACGCTCCCACGAAGCTTCCGGCCATTTACGAATTCCCGCGCGAGTTTCGCAAGCTCCGCGATCAGGTTCTGGGGTTTCTGGTGGAGATGAGCCGACCGACTCAGCTCGGGACCAATCCTTTTCTGCGAGGTTTCTACTTTTCAGGAGTGCGGCCGGTGATGCTGCGTGAGAACGTGGCGGCCGCGCCCGCGCCGATTGCAGCGGACGAAATGGTCGGTTCGGGTGCGACCAGGATTCTTTCCGCGTCCGCGTTGGCGGGCAGGCCGGCTGCGAGCGCGGGTCCCGCGAATGTGGTCAGGTCGAGGAGAGTCCCGGAATGGTCGTTCTTGCCGTACTTGTTCAGCGAGGTAATTCTGCGCGACCGCGCGGCGTTGGGGACGAGTTCGCAGAGCAGTAAAACGAGCGCCATCCGCCGGGTCTTATTAGCTACTCTGGCCGTCTTGTTCTTCTGCGCGGCGATCGCCTTCCTGGTTTCGTTCGTGAATAATCGCGGGCTGCAACAGGATGTCATAGCGGCGAACCGGGCGCTGGCGGCCACGGTGCCTGGCACGGTTGAGAGTCCCAATGCAGAGCAACTGCGGCAACTCGATCGGCTGCGCGCGACTCTGGTTACGCTGGAGGCGAATCAAAAAGACGGCGCGCCGCTGAGCTACCGCTGGGGCTTGTATAACGGCGATCGGCTGTATCCGGAAGCGCGGAGCGTTTACTTCGGCTACTTCCGGCGGTTACTGCTGGACTCGACGCAGAAGTCCATGGTTGCGACGCTGCGGCAGTTGCCCGCGAAGCCGGGTCAGGCCGACCAATATCGAGAGCCGTACGAGGCTCTGAAGGCGCACCTGATTACCACGAGACGTCATGATCAGGGTTCGAAAGAATTTCTGGCTCCGGTGTTGTTGAGAATCTGGTCGGCGGGGAAGGGGCTGGAGCCGGAGAGGACGGACCTGGCGAGGAAGCAATTCGAGTACTACAGCGACGCGCTGATTGCGGCTGACCCGTACTCTTCCGCGAGCGATGCGCCGGCAGTTGCGACTGCACGCAATTATCTGACGCAGTTCAATGGCACCGAACGCATCTACCAGAACATGCTGACGGCGGCGGGCAAGAACATTGCGGCGGTGAACTTCAACCGGCAATTTCCGGGTTCCGCGCAGGTGGTGGTGAATGGGTACGAGGTTGCCGGAGCATTCACGAAGGACGGTTTCGCGGCCATGCAGATCGCGCTGCAGAATCCGCAGAAATTTTTCGGCGGCGAGGATTGGGTGCTGGGCGAGAAAAACGCGCTGCCGATCAATCAAGAATCGCTGCAGCAGGATCTGCGGAACCGGTACTACGGCGATTTCGTGAGTCAGTGGCGGAATTTTCTGCGGGCGACCCGGCATGTCGGATACACAAATCTCAAAGATGCCAGCAACAAGCTCCAGGTGCTATCGGGAAATAATTCTCCGCTGCTGCAGCTTTTTCGGGTGGCCCAGAAGAACACGAACGTAGATATCCCGAACATGGCGAACTCATTTCAGCCGGTGCAGACGCTGGCCAAGGACTCAGGCGATCAAGTACTGATTGCGGGGGCCAACCAGCCGTATATGGAGAAGCTCCTGGCCCTGCAAAACAGTGTGAACGCCTTGACCTTGAGTCCCGCGCCTCAGCCGGACACGGGGCCGGCTCTGGCGGTGGCTGCGGCTGCGAAGAATACAGTCGGCATCATCGCGCAGGGTTTTCGAATTGACAATGACGGGCGTGTCGATTCGACAGTCAAGAACCTCTTGGAGGAACCAATTACCGATGCGGAAAAGGTTCTCGGAAAAATTGCTCCGGATGTGGTAAATGGCGCAGGCAGGGCTTTCTGCGTCCAATACGACGCGTTACTCAACAAGTATCCGTTTTCGGCTAGCCCGACCGAGGCGACGCTACAGGATGTCGAGGCCATGTTTAAGCCGGGGACTGGGGCGCTTTGGATGTTTTACGATGCGAATCTCAAGGCGATTTTGCTGCGGCAAGCTTCGCAGTTTGTCGTGAGCCCGTCCGCCCCGATGCACGTGTCGGGGCAGTTCATTATGTTCATGAATCATGCGGCGGGGATTTCGGAGGCGCTGTATCCGGCGGGGTCTCCGCAGCCGCATTTTACTTACACGCTGCGACAGTTGCCGAGCAAAGGGATTGAGCAACTCAGTCTCGCGGTTGACGATCAGACACTGGCGGGCGAGGGCCAGTCCAAACAGTTCACCTGGACGGGGAGTCCCAGCTCAATCGTGAAGGGGACCTACTCCCCAAGCAATTCGCTTTTCGCGAGCGAAAAAGGTCTGTGGGCTCCGTTTCATTTGATGGAGGACGCCCGATGGATTCCCGGTCCCACGCCAACGCTGGAGTGGCCATTGGAGATCGGCCAGGGCCATCGACCGCAGACGCTTCCCGATGGCACGCCAATGGTGATTCGGTACGAACTCAGCGCAGGCGCACCGATGTTCCGGCGGGAGAGTTTGGGGATGCGGTGCCCGGCGGTGGGGGCGCGGTAAGGATTCATTACTTCCACTTCACTTCTCTAATGCGCCAGCAATCGTCAAATGAGTTCATATCCAATCGTGGCATTCCTCTTTCGTGTTAATTTATAGCCGTAGAGCTTCTGTGGAAATTCCTCCCCCTGGAAGGTCGGGCCGAATCGCGACATGGCGTCCCATCCCACAAAGATAGGGAAGTATAATGTCGAAGGCGTCCTGGGCCGCGGCGGGATGGGTGTTGTTTACAAAGCGGTCGACTCCCAGATTGGCCGCTACGTCGCCATCAAGATGATTACGAGCGGCGGCGATCCGAGCCTGCTCGAGCGGTTCAAATCAGAAGCGCGATCGACGGGGTCGTTGCAGTGTCCGAACATCGTCACGGTTTACGACTTCGGCGAGCAGGATGGCAATCCCTACCTGGTGATGCAGTTTCTCGAAGGTTCCAGCCTGGAGTCGATGATCCAGAAGGGCGTCGCGCTCACTCTTTCGGAGCGGCTCGGAATCATGATCGATGTTTGCAATGGCTTGGCCTATGCCCACCAGCGAGGCGTCATCCACCGCGACATCAAGCCGGGCAACATCATGGTGCTGCGGGATGGCGTGAATGACGGCATGGCCGTCATTGTGGATTTCGGCATTGCGCGGATCGGTGGCGACGCGCGTCTCACCAAAACCGACCAGATCGTTGGCAGCGTCCACTACATGTCGGCAGAGCAGTTGCAGGCGAAGGAACTCGACAACCGCACCGACATCTACGCTACCGGCGTAGTTCTCTTTCAGCTGTTGACCGGCGCATTGCCCTTTGATTCGCCGGATACCGCCGCGACTCTTCTTAAAATCGTAAATGAACCGCCGCCCCCGCTGAGTAGTTACATTAAGGAATACCCAATCGAATTAGAAGCCATTGTGAGCCGGGCCCTGGCCAAGAAACGGGAGGAGCGGTACGCCAACGCCAAAGACCTTGCCTTCGATCTGATGCAGGTGCAAGAGCACCTGAAATCGGAAACCGAGGCGCAACTGTTTTTGCGAGCCGAGGTATCGCTGCGGCGCGAGGAGTGGACGCGAGCGCGAGAACACCTGCAGCAAGTTCTGCGATTGGATCGTCAGAATACGCAAGCGCAGAAGCTGATGACCTCGGTGCAGGAGCGGCTCCGGCAGCAGCAACAGACGGAACAGGCGCGCGCGCTGCGCAGCCAGGCGGACGAAGCGTATATGGACCAGAGGTACGACGACGCGCTTCGCATCCTGGAGCAAGCCGTGGCCTTGGATGGACGCAACAGCGATCTGCTGGCTTTCCGCGATTCGGTGAAATCGGCCAAGGAACGGGCGACGGGGCTGCGCCGGGCTCTGCGTCGCGCGGAGGCCGCGCTGCAAGACGGAGATCTGGACGAGGCGCAGAGCGCGGTTGGCGAGACATTCAAGATCGATCCGCAAGACACGCAGGCCAAGGCGCTGAAAGTAGTCATTGCGCAGCAGGCCGAAGAAAAACTTCGCCAGGAGCAGGTAAGAAAACTGCTCGACCAGGCGCGCGACCAGATTGCTGCCCGCAAGCTTACGGCAGCGTTCAACATTCTCAAGAGTGCCGAGGCTCTCGACCCGACCTCGAATGACCTGCAGACGGTCACGAAGCTGGCGATGGCAGCGCGAGAGCAGGAGAAGCGCCGCGCGGAAACCGAGGCCATTCGTCAGCAGATCGAGGCGGCGCTGCGCGAGGAAGACTACGCGACCGCGGTCGCGAGGGCGGAAGAGGGGCTGCGGAAGTTTCCCCAAGAGCAGAGCTTATTGAAACTCAAGGCTCTGGCGGATGCACAGCGGCTGCGCGTGGAGCAGAAGAGATTTGTTCGAGAGCAATTCACCGCCGCCCATTCCCTGGCCGATTCGGGACAGCTGCGCCAGGCCGTGGCCGTGCTGGAGCGAGTCCTGCAAAGGGCGCCGGGAAACAGCGAAATCGAGTCACTGCGAGCGACCTTTTTGGACCGAAGGCGGGCCGACAAATTATCCGGCGACGCAGGCGGTGGTCTCGGTCACGTCCGTGCAGCCCCCGACCGGCAGCCTTCACGTCAATTCAAATGGAACCGGACAGTTCGCAGTCACGGTAAGCGGAGCGCACGATACAGGCGTTATTTGGGGTGACACGTGTACGCACACTGTGTGCGGGCCACTGCTACCGGCTAATCCTGTACCGGACACAACACCTATCACCTTCACTGCCCCGGCGAATATTGCGGGCAGTCTAGCGCCTCACACTTCAGCTACGGACACGGTCAGTGCCGCTTCGCACGTGGATCCGACGAAGATCGCGCCCACACCGGCTGTGATTGGCATCGTCAACGACGCGCCAGTGTGCAATACACTGCCGTTCATTCTGGCGGGAGCTCCCGTAAACAACACTCCGCCTACCGTACAAATTCAGCAGACTTGCGGCGATACCGAAAGCGATATTCTGACGACGAATGGCTATAGCGCCGCTTGGGGAGACGGCGTTGTGGATACCGTGAGTGCCCCGACCGATGCATCCCACACCTATGCCTCGAATGTGACGCAGGCAACGATAACACTCACGGCCACGGATACATCTGGAGCGACTGGAGCGCAGGCATCGACAGTTTCCTTCCCCTTCCTGCTTGGTGTGAATGCCGCTACCATCGTTTCAGGGGCATCCTCACAAACACTACAATTGGCTACCAACGGCGGGGCAATCACGTTTGCGTGCATCAACATCACGCCAACGACAACCGCCTATAGTTGCTCTTTTACGCCCGACCCGAACCCCAACATTGAAGACCTGGTTATCAACGCTGTGGCCCCCGCCGGAGCGGCAAGGCCGGCAGTGCATTCCCTGAGGTCTGATTCAAGAACTCTGAACAGCGAGCGATTGATCCGAGCTCTGGCTTTGTTTGTCCCGATGGTGGTTTTTTTCAGTGCGCTCGGGACACGCATGGCGCCGCGACGTTCCACGAGAACGGTTTTGATGGCTAGGTTCTTGGGTGTTCTGGCGCTGATCATGGCGGCAATGTTGTTACCCTCATGCGGCGGGGGATTTGGAGGGACCGTTAGGCCGCCGGGTGGTACAGGAACAGCGCCCGGCACCTACACGTTGACAATTCAAGCGCAAGAGGCGGCGGGGACGAACTATTATGTTGTTCCATTCACGGTGGTTCCATCAAATTAGTCAATGAATGTGCCGAACGGATCGGCGGAAGCATAAATAGAAAGCAGCAGTGAGAACGGACGTCGAGTGGGATCTGTCGAGGTGCAAGCGATGACGAAGGTGTCGTTGTTGGCTATAGCAGTATTCGCCAGTTTGACTTTGGGCGTTTCCGGTGCATGGGGGCAGACGATCACCAATCACTGTCCTTATGACCAGAGCCATTGGAACGAGTTAGCCTGCCTGATTCCAGACGTGACCAGGACGGGAAACTCGAACATCCGGGCATTCAATACCACGCTGGCTCGAGTGATTGGCGAGTTGCCGGTCGCGGTTCCTGTGTCTGGACTGGCACTGACGCTGAACAGAGATACGGGAGTCTACAGGCTTTCGAGCGACTTGGGTGGTGTGCTCACGGAACGTGGTTCCACACTCGGGAAAAGGAAACTGTTTTTGGGTTTCACTTACCAGTATTTCGATTTCGACAGCATAGACGGTACGAAGATCAACAACCTCCCGACGGTGTCCGCCATAACCGTTAGTGGTGGCACCCAATTTATAGCTTCAACCAACAGTCTGCATGCTGTGATTGACCAATATACTGCGATCGCGGCATTCGGTCTGACGGACCGCATGGACATTTCAGTGACCTTGCCGATCGACAACGTATCCCTCTCGGGCACCGCCAGCAACATCCAGGTCGCGACGAACGGCGGCGCACCGCCGACGCCCCCCTTCCCAACGGCAACGATTTCAGGTTCGGCGAGTGGCGTCGGCGACTTGTTTCTCAATGGGAAGTACGGTGTGGTGAAAGGAGAAAGTTCTCGGTTGGCTGTAGGTCTGGAGGTGCGCATCCCGACGGGCGACGAATACAACCTTCTTGGGTCCGGAGCGACTGGATTTAAACCTTATATCGTCTATTCGCGGCTGGGAAAGCGCTGGCATCCGCACGCAAATTTCGGATATCAATGGAACGGCGAGAGCGTCCTCAATTTGAGCGCGAGCGGAACTAAGTTGCGGCTTCCCGATAGTCTCTCGTATTCAGGGGGTGTGGACTACTCGGTTACGAGGCGCCTTACTCTGGTGGGAGACTTTGTGGGAGAGCATTTTTTCGACACATCGACAGTTGTGAGCGCCCAGTTAGCCACCAGCGCAAATGTGCCCGGACTGGGGCCAGCGTGCCCGAATACAAACTGCAACCCGCTAACGGGTAAGGTTTCTACCATGGGGGTGAGAAATAACAGCTCGTTCGACGAGGACAATTTGGCTGTCGGTATCAAAGTAAACCCCGTTGGCAAGCTTGTTATTTCCGCCAACGTTCTGATCAAGCTGAACGATGCCGGCCTCCGTGCCAACTACGTGCCGCTGGTGGGTATTTCGTACAAGTTTTAGGCCAAGTCGGGACGGGTTTCCGCGTCGTGCTTCCCACGCCCTGGGGCGAAAGAGGAATGCTTCTTCACTGAACGAACCAAGCCTTGGTTCGTCGTCTCAGTTGTTGCGCTTCACGCATGTTCCAAAGTGGCGGCGCATTCGCTTCGTATGCTGCTCGAAGGAAGCCAGTTGCTCCAGAGTGGCGAGCACGGACCGGAGCGGGAGTTGCCGGGATTTGAGCTCGGAACGTCGCGGTGAATGACGCCCAGGTTCGGCCTAGGCAACTCCGAAGGCTTCTCTGATCACAACGGTAACCATCGACACACCAATCGAATCATCGAATCGCTCCCTTTCGTGTTAATTTATACCGTCCAGGGCTTCAGGGGAGATTCTTGCGCCGAGAGGGTCTGGTCAAGTCTTAATATGGCACCCCATCCCACAAAAATAGGGAAGTACACCGTCGAGGGCGTCCTTGGCCGCGGCGGCATGGGTGTCGTTTACAAAGCCGTCGACTCCCAGATTGGCCGCTACGTTGCCATCAAAATGATTACCAGCGGCGGCGACGAGAGCCTTCTCGAACGGTTCCGATCAGAAGCCAGGTCCACCGGTTCCCTGCAATGCCCAAACATTGTTACGGTCTACGACTTCGGCGAGCAGGACGGCCATCCCTACCTGGTGATGCAGTACCTCGAAGGCTCCAGCCTGGACGCGATGATCAAAAAGGGTGTTTCGCTCACTCTTTCGGAGCGGCTTGGGATCATCATTGACGTCTGCAATGGCCTGGCCTATGCCCACCAGCGAGGCGTCATTCACCGTGATATCAAGCCGGGCAACATCATGGTTTTGCAGGACGGCGTGAATGACGGGATGGCGGTGATCGTGGATTTCGGCATCGCGCGGATCGGCGGCGACACGCGTCTCACCAAGACCGACCAGATCATCGGCAGTGTTCATTACATGTCGGCGGAGCAGTTGCAGGCCAAGGAACTCGACAACCGCACCGACATCTACGCTACCGGCGTAGTTCTGTTTCAGTTGCTGACCGGTGCGTTACCCTTCGATTCGCCGGACACGGCCGCAACTCTTCTCCAAATCGTAAATGAACCGCCGCCCCCGCTGAGCAAATACCTGAAGGAATACCCGGTCGAATTGGACGCGATTGTGAGCCGGTGTGAGCCGGGTGCTGGCGAAGAAGCGGGAGGAGCGCTACGGTACAGCGAAGGATTTTGCGTTCGATCTTGCGCAAGTGCAGGAGCGCGTGAAATCCGAAACTGTGGCACAACTGGTGCGCCGGGCGGAGGTGTCGGTCGCTCGAGAAGAATTTACCCGGGCCCGAGAGCAGTTACAGCAGGTGTTGCGCATCGATCGTCAAAACACCGAGGCGCAGAAGCTGATGAACGCTGTGCAGGAGCGCCTGCGGCAGCGACAGCAGATCGAGCAGGCGCGCGTGTTGCGCAGCCAGGCCGACGAAGCGTACATGGATCAGCGTTACGATGACGCCCTTCGGCTGCTGGACCAGGCGGTCACGCTGGACTCGACGAATAGCGATCTGCTGGCGTTCCGCGACGCGGTGCGAGCGGACAAGCAGAAGGCAACCGGACTGCGCCGGGCGCTCCGCCGCGCGGAGGTGGCGCTCCAGGACGGAGATCTTGACGAAGCGCAAAGTGGGGTCAACGAGGCGTTCAAGATCGACCCTCACGACACGCAGGCCAAGGCCCTCAAGGTGATTATCTCCCAGCGTGAGGGTGAGGTGTCCCGTCAGGAGCAGCTCCGGAAGTTGCTCGACCAGGCGCGGATTCAAATTGCAGCTCGCGATTTGACGGGGGCGTTTGCCACGCTGAAGACGGCAGAAGCGCTGGATCCGACCTCAAACGAGCTGCAGAGCGTCGCTAAGATGGCCGCTTCGGCGCGGGAGCAAGACAGACGCCGGTCCGAGACGGAAGAACTTCGCCGACAGGTCGAGGCCGCGCTGGTCCAGGAAGATTACGCAACGGCAGTGGCCAAGGCGGAAGAAGGTCTGCGGACGTTTCCCCAGGAACAGAGCTTGATCAAACTCAGAGCGCTGGCGGAAACGCAAAGGGTCCGAGTGGAGCAGAAGAGATTTGTTCGAGAGCAGTTTGCGGCCGCGAGTTTCTTTCTCGATTCCGGGCAACTGCCGCAAGCCCTGGCAGTTCTTGACGTCGCGCTGCAGCAAGCGCCTGGGAACAGCGAACTGGAGGCATTGCGCTCGACGGTTCGGGACCGGGTGGTGGCGGGAGAATCAGAGCAACAAAACCTCCAGGCCATGGAAGCGGCTCTGGCGGAGGGCAAGCGGATTCTGCAAGAGCGGGGAGCGGGGGAGGCAAGGGCGTTTCTCGACACCTACGCGGCTCAATACCTGGAGTTTCCGCCGGTTCGCGAACTTTACGAAGCGGTTCGCTCGCGCGAGGCACTCGATGCTCTGGATAGCCGGCTGGCGACCGAAACGAATCCGGCGAAGCGAGTTCAGTTGGCCGAAGAGGCCGTGCGTTCCAATCCGGATGACCATTGGATCCGGCAGCGACTAGCGGATCTGCAACAGATCAGGGTTCAAATTAGCGCGGCGATCGATCGAGCCCAAGGTCTCGAGGCGTCGGGGAGTGTTGCGGAGGCACTTCGCGAATGGCAGCAACTGAAGAACGCCTACCCGCAAGTTTCAGAGTTTGATTCGCAAATCAGACGGCTGGTAAGTCTGCAAGCGGAACCCAAGAAGTCAAGGATTGCGCCGCCGGCGGCCATTCCTCCCAGTGTGCCGACGGTGGTGGCGGAACCGCCCAAGGCGGACAAGCCGGCCGTGAACCTTTCCGCCACGCGAATGCTGGATTCAGCGGTGCTGCGGGATGCTGAGGTTACGCCCAAGAAATCGACTGAGGTGAAGCAGGCAACCGCCGCCGCGCCGGTACCAACCGGGGGCAGCACGCCGCGGAAACCTCCTGCGCTTGATGTTCAGCGTCAGCTAGCGAACCTCCTTGTAGGGCCGAATCGATACATTGTGGTTGCAGTAGCGGTGGTGGTTCTGGCGGTGGCGAGTTATTTGCTATTTGGCGGTCGCAAGAAGACTTCCAGCGTGAGCACGGCTACCTCCGTCCAAGTTCACATCATCGCGAATCCGCCCGACGCCTCGGTTACGAGCGGTTCCAAGCCGGTCCCCAACGGGACGGTTTCAGTGGATTCCGGAACTAGCGTGACGGTTGAGGTCGCGAAGCTCGGGTACAAAACGAAACGAGTGGAGGTGCGGCAGGAGTCGGATGGGAAGATCGCGCTCGAACCCGAACCGCTCCATGTCGCGATACAGACGGCAGAGAAAAGCGGAACCGTGGAGTTGGATGGCCAAAAAATTGGTGATCTCTCCGATGGGAACATGGACGAATATGATCTTGTACTCGATGGTAACGGGCACAAGCTCACGGTTACGGCGCAGGGCAAACGGCTGTTCGCGGTTGAACTGCAGGCGGTGCTGGGCTCTGTTCCTCAGGTTACTGCCTTTGACGCTAACGGCCTGCTCTTGATCACCAGTTTAGGCACCAGCGCCAAACTGTATGCTGGAAGTCTCCTGAAGAACGTTCGGCTCGGGGATCAGAATGTCGCGGTCAGTCCTTCAGGGACGGACTTGAGTCTCAGCCAGCAAAACAGTGAAATCAAGTTCGGCGAAGGCAGCGAGCAGGGAAGCCTGCCGATTGCAATCTCCAATGCGCCGATGCTGGCCGTGCATTCGACCGATGTCGATGGGCAAGTTCAGGTTACAGCGAATGTTACCGTTGAAGAAGCAGTGCTCACCGTCGACGGAACTCCGGTCAAACCTCAGCGGCACGGCTGGCGGGTCAGCAGACCGCCGGGCACTTATAATTTCGTGCTTTCCGCCGAAGGATACGAGCCGCAGAAGTGGACGATGAGCCTGCAACGGCGCCAAACCTTGGCTAAAGACATCGATCTGAAGGCCAAGGTAAAACCGGTGACGATGGCAGCACTCCTGATTGTGGGTGGAACTCCCGGGACCGAAGTCGACATTGACGGCAAGCGGGCAGGGGAACTCGACGGGAATGGCAACCTGCAGCTTCCGGGTATGCTGGCGGCCGGAAAGCACGCGATCGCCTTAGCCAAACCGTACTACGAAAGCCGCACGGTTGAGATTTCTGCGAAACTGCCCGAAGTTCGACTCTCGGATGCCAAGCTGACTCCATGGCCAACGGTCGCGTTTCAAACCACGGCCCCGAACGTTACCGTGAAATTCCAGCGCGTTGGGGATGCGCAAGTGCATCAGGCACCTACGTCAGCGAAGCTTAGGCTGCCCTCCGGACAATACGATTTGCTGGTGGAGGCACCTGGCTTTCAAAAATACAGTACGCAATTGAAGTTGGTTCCGGGTGACGATTTGAGGATTCCGCTGAAGCTCATTCCGCTCCCGGACTACGAATTTCAGGACGCGGCGCAGGTGATTCACGACGGCCCGTGGGTCCGATTGAGGGACCCCCACAGGTTTGTGTCTCTGAAACCTGGGCTCTTGCATGAGAATCTCGTTTTTTCCAGACCCGGGAAGAATCTGTTTGGAAATAAGAAAGTTGAGTGGGTGATCGAACCCCCGGAGGGCGGGGCACGCATCCAGTATGCTTTGGAGGGACAGAAGATGTTGCGCAAGCTGGTCGTCGGAGAAAGAACTTCCGACCAAGTGGAAGTAAGGGTCGACGCTGTGGCAGCAACGGAGGCGACCTCGCTTTCAGTACACATTCAGGTTGATGGGCCGCGCGTACGGGTTAGCAACGACAAGGGCGTTGTTCTCGACGACTACACTGCGTCGCAACACAACTTCTTGGGCAGCAGAATTAGCATCAGGACAGAGTCGCAGTTCGTCGTCAGGAGTCAATAGATGAGCGCAGCTTGAGGACACAGGTACGTGAGAGGTTCTGCGCAGGAGATCTATTTCGCGGCTTTGACTTCGCCGGACATTTCTAATTCCACATTCACTACCGGCTTCACTCTCAAGAGAAAATTGCTCGGGTCTTTGATCCCCCACTTCACATACGGCACTTCGAATGTGCCGGTTCCCCTCCAGCGATCTCCCATCAACTCGGCGTGAACCAGGGCGGTGAGGTCGTGGTTCGCGCCATGGATGGAAAACACGCCGCTGAGTTTCACATCCGATGCTCCGGACTGGCCGACTTTGCCCTCCACTTGTGTTGGGCGGAAGACCACGTCGGGATATTTCGCCGTCTCCAAAATCTCCCGGTGCATGCGAGCATCGCGCATGTTGCTTCCACTTTCACCGCTCGGTGCAAGAACTATAATCTCGCCGCCTGCCTTCCCGGTTTCCGGATCGAAATGCAGGGTTCCGCTCTTCAGGGCGAACGTTCCGTGGACCGTGTGCAACGTGCTATCCACGATCCAATGGACCTTTGATTGTGCAGGGTCGAGCGTCAGAACAATTTCGGAGACGGCCGCTGGAGTAGCTTGCTGCTGAGAAAGAGTTGGTGCCGCCGAGAGAACCAGGGCCAAACCGACGGCGGTCAATGCTCCAACGTTTAGAGATCTGAACCCTGCAACCCGCATGCTTTTCCTTCTTATTTCTTAGATGTTGACGGCGCGGCGGACCATGCCCAAGGCTTCAGTCCAGAAGGTGGAGGACGTCTGTGCCAGTTCGACCACGTCGCGAATGGCCTCCACGAATTCATCCAGTTGTTGCGCGGTCACCATCAAGGGGGGCGCGGCTTTCAGAACCATGAAGTTGTTTCCGCAAATCTGCGTGAGGATGCCCTTCTCACGGAACATCCGCATGACCACAATCTGCCCGAACATGGCGGGATGGATTTTGTAAAACAGTTCATACAGGGCGCGAAATGCCAGTTTCTTCGGCGGAACAAATTCGATTCCGTTCAACAGACCCATGCCGCGCACTTCGTTGACCATGTCGAAGCCCGCCAGCGCTTGTCGCAGCTTGGCGCGAAACTCTTCGCCAAGCTGCAGCGCGCGCGAGCCCAGTTCTTCGCGTTCCAAAACATCCAGGGTGGCAAGGCCAGCTCGCATCGACAGGCTGTTTTCGCTGAACGTGGAGGTGTGGACGATGGCTCGCTTCAGCGAAGAATACACCGCGTGGTAAATCTTGTTGGTCATCAGAACCGCGCTCACAGGCATTAAGCCGCCGCTGAGCGCCTTGGCCAGCACTACCATGTCGGGTTGCAAATCGAATTGGTGCGCCGCTAAAAAAGTTCCGGTGCGGTACATTCCTGTCTGCACTTCATCCAGAACGAAAAGCGTTCCCGAGCGCCGGCACGCCTCTTGCGCCCTCTGGAGATACGCGCGCGCCGGCACGTGAATCCCGCCTTCTGCCTGAAGCGGCTCGACAACAAACGCGGCGTGCCGTCTGCTCGCAAGCGCTCTCTCTAATGCCGCGATATCGTCATAAGGCACGCCAAGAGTATCGGGCAACAGGGGACCGAAGCCTTCCCGCCAAAAGGCATCGTTCATCAGCGAGAGCGCGCCGGTTGTCAGTCCATGAAAACTGCTTTTCGCATAAACAATGCTGGCGCGGCCGGTGGTGGCTCGCGCAAACTTGATCGC
>OBLT010000239.1_pt1 | contig 40581 bp, 23 predicted proteins | sample 1518721 | NCBI WGS metagenome assembly OBLT01 (sample SAMEA3539307, study PRJEB22396) | soil metagenome | biome: tundra; feature: field; material: soil | place: USA | collected 2010-05 | depth 0.15 m | reverse complement strand
GCCGGCGAAGGTACCGGTGACGTCGCGCTCGGCTTCCACCGGGCGCCACTGCCCTTGTTTGAGGATGCGCAGGAGCGTCGCGGACGCGTTGCTGATGAGCGTACGTATGCGATCGCGGTCCACCTCGGCGCCACGCCGCACGAGAGGCGCGGCCTCGGTGGACACGCGGTCGTCGAAGGCGTGCAGTGCCCAGGTGCGCGCGTCGCCCTCGGAGCTGGTGGCCACATCGAGTTTGTTGTCGCCGCAAAGCATATCCTGGAGAATCCGGTGCGCGAAGTCGCCAGCCAGCCGATCACCGTCGGGTAGAGCCACGCCGCGGCCAGGCTGCAGCAATGCCTGGTAGTGCAAGACCCAGCGAAACGGACACCCGAGGAGGGTCTCGAGTGAGGACGCCGACACGTCACGCGTGGGCGCTACGGTTGCGGCGGGCACCGTCCACACGGGTCGCTGGGCCATCGGCGCATCGGGCGGAACGGGCGCGGTGGCCGGCTGCCACGCAGGGCAGACTCCGTTGGCCAGCAACCGCTCAGACGTGATGGTACACGTGGCGATGGCTCCGGGGGACACCCGCACGCCGAGCTCATCGAAGAATGCGTGCGCAACTGTAGGCTCTGCACCGGCGAGCCGCCAGCGTACGAGTACCGCACACTGGCGAGCCGCGAGGATCGGCCGGCGCCAGTCCGCACTTTCCACATCGCGACGCTCGCCCGCGGCGGGCAGCGTGACGCCCGCTGCGCGCAGTTCCGCTCCTTCCGCCTCGGTCCAGGGCTCCGGTGTCGGCCCTTGGTTAGCATCATGGGTGCAACCCCACCAGATCACGTTCAGCGAAGGGGCAATGACATCGCCCGGGCCCCGTGCCACCGCGGGCCGGCCCGCATCCTGATTGAAGGTGGCCAAGTCCGAGCCATTCCCCGTTGCCAAATCGTGAAGCTGCATCAGCGTATGTTGCGGCAGTCGCTCACCCGGTGGCCGCGCAAGCAGCATCTGCTCCAGGGTGCGCGCCACCGCTGCGGCCTGCGCCCAAAGCTGCGCATCGTCGGACGTTCCGGGATCGTCAGCCTCATGGGCCCGTTCGGCCGCGGCACCCGTCCGACCACCCGCCCACTTGCTCACCAGTACGCAGAGCTCGGCTGCACGCACCGCCGGGACACCCTCCATTGGATCGTGCAGGTCACCTCCGAACCAAGCCGCAAGCCGATCCGATAGTGCCTTGGCTGCGGCCTCGGCCTGCGTGCATGAATCGCCGCGAGACTCGGCGCGTGCCGTTTCTTTGGCCAGAATTTCTTTGATCGCGTCGAGCCACTTGGGACTGCCCACGCCCGGCATTTCGTTGAGCGCGTTGAGAAGACTCCGTCGCGCGTGCCCGGGCAGGGGTCCGCCCGGCAGCAACAGCAGCTCTGCCGCGCGAAAGGGATCCTGTGGCTTGAAGGCTAGCTGCAACCGCAGCGGCAGTACCTGAAGGTGCGGTCGCAATGCCGACGCCGTCGGGAGCCCGACCGTGGGCAAGCCCTGCCGTGCCAGCGCCGCATCAAGTACCGCCGCCTCCGTGTTCACAACCACGGTCGTGTCCCCGAGCGTGAGCGTGCGTGCAAGGGACGCGGTAAGCTCGGCAGCCTCCACCGGCGTGTCCGCTTCGAGCACGAGGAGCGAGCCATCGCCCTTGAGGGTCGGTCGATCCTTTGAATTGCCGCCCGTGATCAGCGCGCGCTGCACGCGCCCGAGATCAGTGTCTCCAGACGCCCGAGCGCTCTCGACCGCCATGTCCGCGACGGCCGCCCCAGCGGCCTTCAGCGCATCAACCAGCGCCAGCACCATCGGCGCAAAGGCCGACCGCGGCGCCGCCAGCTGCACGCGCAGGGGTACGGGCAAGGGCCCCTTCAAAGCTGCCACGAGATCCGCAAGGACCTCCGGCAATCCTGCGGGCGGGCGGGTCTCGAGGCCCTCCAACTCCGCCAGATCCCGAAGACGCGGCGACCCGGTCAGCTCACGACCATCCCAGCCGGCCATGCGCAAGGCGTCCCGCAGGGCGAGTAGAAACCGCGCCACCCCGAACTTATCGTGCTTGCGCGACGCCGAATACGACCGGTTTCCGTCGTCGTGCTGGTCGAGCTTCCTGGCAAGAGCCGCCAGCCGCAGCGGGGCCTCCGCAGGCCGCGCCGGCACGCCGAGCACGCGTCCCATCCGTCGCGCCAGCCCCGCCGGTCCGACACACTCGAATCCCGCCCTTGCCTCGCCCGGTTCGAGCAGTTGCCGCCAAGACGTGCCACCATCATGTGCAGCCAACACAAGGTCAAGCATGGGTTGGGAACCTCCAAGTGGAGCGTAAGTCATTTCATGTACCGTCGCTACGTAGGCATCTTACGCTGGTTGACTGACACGGTTTTGGCCTGAGCCACCCGAAGGGCATTCGGGAATCCCACCCACGATTTGGCTCAGCTTGCCGCGGTCAGGCCCCAGCAGCCGCGCGACAGAGGGAGTCCGCATCAACTCCTCGACATCCGCCCGGCGGGCTGCTCGGTACGTGCGCATCAGCCAGGCGAACTCAAGCAGATATTTGGGGGCCATCTTCAGCAGGCTCCGTCGGGCGTGGCCGATGGTGTTCTTGTCCACCGGCAACCAGTGGGCCCCGTGAGCAACAAGCATGTGAAGCATCTTCATCCGCTCGCGTGCGTGGTATGAATCGACGCCGCCAGTGGACGGACCCGATAGCCAGCTCGAGCTGGACACGATCGGATATTCCCAGCTCATCGATCCCAACAACGAATTGATCGCTCCTGATCCTCGGTCTGCGAGGGTATCTGGGCGGTGACCTTGCTTCAGTAACCACGAAAGAACTGTGCAATCGGAAGCGTGGCAAGCATCGGCGATAAGCTTCGCCGCTGCCGAAGGATTCGCAGCCATGGCCTTGAGCATTCCCCTTTGGCCAAGCACATCGATCCTTCCTCTGAAGGCAGCCCACTCGAAAGCGCTCAGGCCCTCCTCATCGTCGCAGTCCTCCTCATCCAGTTGCTCGAGCCGATAGGGGCCACGTGCCCACGGATCGGCGCCAGCCCACAGCAGCAAGGAAACCCATTTCGTATTCCCCTCGCCGGCGTGGTAGCGCAGGGCCGCTGCCCCCTGCTTCATCACGGCCGGGTCATCGGCGAACCTCTTTAGCAGCCCGAGCGCTGGGCGCATCTTGTAGATCAGCGCGCAGGCCACCGGGTTCCCGCGGACGAGACTGGCGCCGTTCGCAAGGAAGATCTCAACCATTTCCGGGTGCCACATTTCCAGCACGTAGGCCATGGAGATGTCCGCTACTTGGGCACCGTGCTGAATCAGGAGCGTCGCAAGGTCAGGCCGGCGCATTTCAACTGCGTCGTCCAGCGCCTTGTAGTTGCCTACACTCCATGGCGCTCCCGCCTCAAGGAGAACCAGCACCAGGCTGTGAAAGCCCTTCTCCATCGCAACCCGCAACGGGTTGCGTGTCGTCCCCTTCCCTTTCGCTGGGCCGGCAGGCGTGACCGGCTTGCCCTGCACTACCCATTTCTGCACGTCGAACAACTTCCCGGCACGACAGAGCTCCACGAGTTCCACGAGCTCCTCGGGGGAACTCGCCTCGTTCATCGTCGGCCCTCAAGCCCGTCGCACATGTGTTCGATTCGTCCTGCGTCGTCAAGAATCGACGGCGGGCTCGGAATGAGTGGATCGAGTCGATCCGCCTGCTGAAGTGCCCACCGTGCCCAGTCCTCGAGTACTTGCCCTTCGAGCTGAGACTCCTCCAAGCGACCGCGCTCACGCGCCGCTTGAACAAGATGCCGAAGGTCTTGGGATCTTCGCCAACGGACACTCTGGTCAAGCAGGAGCTGAACGGCCGCTTTTTCCCTAGCAAGCGCCTTTCGCAACCTGTCTTGTTCATCCAGCGCTGCCTGTACTTTGCGGCCTCGTTCCTCGGCCGCCTGCGCTTCGAGCTCCCGTCGTGTACGGTCCACTTTCAATGCGGTGGAGAGCTTCAGCAACCCGACCACGACGTCGTTCAGCTGGTCTTCCAGCATATGCTTCTCCGAGTCGCGCCACTTGCGCTGCTGGGTGTGGTTCCAGAGAACCTCCTTTTCGTGGATGACGATCATCAGCCGGCCAGAGGGCTTTCTGACTGTGCTTGTACGGTTGTAGTGGAAGCCGTAGTAACCGGAATCGAGATCGGGTTTGTCTGGACGTTCCTCGGTCTCGAGGATTTCCTCGATCCCGATCGTGACCAGAGACGTGTCCACGCTGACGAGCGTGCTGCGATCGCTGATCGCCACGGTCCATCCGCGCGCCTCGAAGGACTTGAGCAAGGCGTCCGCTATCCGAAGAGCCCGCGGCAACCGAGTTCGAGATACGCACACCGCCAGGAATCCAGGTGGTGGCAAGACCAGACCAACGTCGTCTTCCTTCGCGACGTGAAGGGCGTCCCTCGCTTGCGCAACCAGCGGAATGGGGGCCTGCAGGCGTTCCGATACAACGATGCGCCTTGTCGGTTGTCTCTCTGCCTGGATAGAGATGGAAAGCTCGTCCTTAATCTTCGGCGCGAAAGGCTTTCCACCCTGAATGCGTATGGTCGGCGCATTCTTCAGGGACGGCAGTTTCGGCTTCGAGGGAGCCCGACCGACCGCGAGCAACGCCCAGTACCCGCGGGGTGGCGTCGGAATGGTGTGGCGCGCACACAGCTTCGCCAAGCCGACACCCGATATCGAGTACTCGGCGGCCAAGCGCGACATCGGCTTCTGCCACGCAAGTTCGTACAGCTGATCTCGTGTCAGCTCGATCCAGTCCGGCATGTCGTTCCTCCTGTAGCGCAGGCGACTCAGGTTCGGTCGCGGACTGCCGCGAGGCGAAGGCTTAGCGCCTGTCGGGAGGAAAGGCTAACCAGCTCCCGCGCTTCCTGTCGAGCCGAAGCATGTCAGTGCCACCGCGTAGGCTGAGAGCCTCTCGGGAGAAACATATGAAAGGCTTTTCACGTCGCCGATTCATCATGCTGGCTGCAGGTGCGGCCGAGGTTCCATCGGATCTTCCGTTGGGGCATCCGGAAGCCGAAGGTGCCACGGTCAATGAGCAGATACACCTTCCCTCCGAGAAGCCATCGACCGCGTCGACCAGATCTCGCGCCATTTGCTCCCCCCATCGCCCACACGGATCACCGCCAATTCCTGCAATCTCCACCCTGCGGCTCTCGATATCGGTCATGAGCAGTACGTAGTACCGGAGGGGGCGTCCCGTCGCAAGCCCTCGAAGCCCAGCGCCGCTCTCCCGGATTTCTCCTTCCTCACGCAGAGAACGAGGGACAGCCCCTAGTCGGCAAATCTCCCCGCGACGGTGCGACGGTGCGACGGTGACACACAGCCCCTACCGCACTTCAGAACATCGTGCGCGCAAGGTCGATCGCACCACGCGTTATCCGTGCTCAAAATGGCTGGCATCGGCCAAATTTTCTAAGAAAACCCACCAGGTCTCCCCGCGTCACCGATACGCTCCCATGATGGGGCTTTCGGCGAATACCGAAATCGCCGGTCTGGGTGATAACATTCGACTCTCGATGAAATGGATACCGTACAAACCGTGCCCACCGCTCGTGGCGAACCACCACGAACGGCGAACGGGTACCCTAAGCAAGACCTTGCCAAGAGATCCTCACACTCGATTCCCGACAAGCACCGCCAGGGCCAACTCATCGACAGAATCGGCCTCGGCTACCACAGGAGCTGCGCCCAGTTACCCAGCGCCGAGGTCAAGAACAAGTGGCAGAACTAGACTGCGAAGGTGCACGCGGCCGGTCAGGAATTCCAGACTCTCTCGTGCCCGCGCGACGCTTTGCTTCCCCAGCTTCAAGCCGACACTGGCATCTATCTACAATCAATCGAAACGCCATGATTAACACCGTTTGGGGCAGCACAGATAAGCCTGTTTCCACCAGGCGGCTCGCTGAACTTCTCAGCGCTAGAGCAAACCTGGAAGGCACCCTCTACATTGGCTATCCGATTATCGGCACGCCCGAGGGGTCCTTCCCAATTGATGCCTTGTTCGTCTCACCTAGCAAGGACCTTGTCCTGTTCAGCGTTGTCGAAGGCCGGGCCATTACCAACTACGCAGAACAGCAAGACGAAGCGTTCAATAAGATGCAGGCGAAGTTGTTTCAACATCAATCACTGATTCGCAAACGTAAGCTGCTGGTTGAAATATCTACTATCACATTCGCACCTGCGGCCACTCAGTTCGGCGGTACCGAGGACCCAGACCACCTCCTGTGCGATTCGGAAAATCTGATCCCTACTATTGAGGCAATCAACGGCCAGGAGGCTGGCGTGTATCCGGTGCTGGTCTCGGTGATACAGGCCATTTCAACACTTCGCAGGGGCCGCAAGAAGCGAGAATTGCGCGACCAGAATTCGCGCGGCACAAAGATCAAGGCTTTGGAAGACTCGATCGCCAATCTCGATAGCCAGCAGAGCGCCGCGGTAGTCGAAACCTACGAGGGCGTCCAACGTATTCGAGGGCTCGCCGGATGCGGAAAGACAATTGTATTGGCTTTGAAGGTTGCCTATCTACACGCGCGCCATCCCGACTGGCTGATCGCTGTCACTTTCAACACGAGATCGTTGAAGAAGCAGTTCGAAACTTTGATTACGACCTTCGTGCTCGAACAGGCGAACACAGAGCCCGACTGGGACAAAGTTCGAATAATGAACGCGTGGGGAGCTCCGGGAGGGAAAGACCGCACGGGCATCTACTACGACTTCTGTCTTGCCCACGGAGTTGAATATTTCGACTTTCGTTCGGCGGGACGCTTTGGGTCCGACAAGGAGTTTGAGGGCGCTTGCGACTTTGCACTTCAGAACGTCAAGCAATTCATCCCGAAATATGATGCCATTCTTGTAGACGAAGCTCAGGACTTTGCCCCCAACTTCTTACTTCTTTGCTACGAACATCTCAAAGAGCCAAAGCGCTTGGTTTACGCGTACGATGAACTACAAAATCTTGGGCGCCGTTCACTTCCTCCGGTTGAAGACATTTTCGGCAAGAAGCGTGACGGAAGCCCTCGGGTTGCCATTCGCCCTCACGAGGCAGGTGAGCCGAAGCAGGATATCATCCTCGACACTTGCTATAGAAACTCCCGGCCCGTATTGGCGACAGCACACGCGTTGGGCTTTGGTATTTACCGCAAAGAAGGCCTGGTTCAAATCTTCGAGAACAAGAATCTGTGGCTCGATATCGGCTATAAGGTGAGCAGTGGTGCGCTTGAGGATGGTCAACCAGTGACCCTAGTTCGTACGTCCAAGTCCAGTCCTGAGTTTCTGGAGAAGCACTCGCCCGTTGATGACCTGATTCAACTCAAGGTGTTCGAGACGCCTGAGGCTCAAACCGCCTGGCTGGCTGACGAGATTGAAAAGAACCTGACTGTCGACGAGCTAATACCCGATGACATTGTGGTCATTAATCCCGATCCGATAAGAACCAAGGATGCCGTTGCTGCCCCTCGTCGGGCTCTGATGGAGAAGGGAATTAATTCAAATCTTGCGGGAGTCACTACCGTTCCGGATGTCTTCACCGAGCCCGGAACCGTAACGTTCACTGGTATCTTTCGCGCAAAGGGTAATGAAGCAGCGATGGTCTACGTGATCAACGCACAAGACTGCTTTGGATCCCCACTGCCGCGCGAAGTTGCACGCATCCGAAATCGTCTCTTTACGGCCATCACACGAAGTAAGGCATGGGTGCGAGTGCTGGGCGTCGGAGAGGCAATGTCCGACCTAATAGTTGAATTCGAAAGGGCAAGGGCGAAGGATTTTGCGCTGAGCTTCCCTTATCCAACCGAAGAAGCGCGTAAGACAATGACCACGGTGAATCGTGACATGTCAAAGGCAGAACAGGAAAGGATCGCTAGGCGCAGCAACAGCCTCCTCGAAATCCTCAGATCTCTCGATTCCGGTGAAACTCTCATTGAGGATTATCCGGAAGAAGTGGTTGAAAGACTCCAAATGCGGCTAAACAAGAAGCCTAGACGGCGGCCGAAATGACTCCCCGGGAAACACTTAGGCAGATCACGGACCTCACAACTGCAGTTGTTGGATTGAGCCTTTCGAACGATCAGAATTTTCCATCTACTCACGGCAACGCTAACAGCGCATTTGAGATTACGGTCAGTAGCGCCTCTAGCATGACTATCGCGTTGAAGAACGTGTCTTATGACGCCATTTTTCGGGAGTTAGAGCAGGCAAGGTGCTTCAACTTCAAGATGCTGGACGGAGCATTGGTAGTATTACGCTACCGATTTCGAGCCGGGGCAATTTGCGAGCACTTCCTTTCCTATTTCCCATCGCCCGACCTTGATCATTTTCAGAACGCCCCGGAGCTCTACTTAAACGACGAGATCTACGCAGATATCATTGCCAGAAACATTGTGCCGTTTCCTCTCCGTTTCGACTTCAGTGATGATGCGACAAAGATTGTCGATGTTCATCATCCATCTTCCCATCTGACGCTTGGTCAATACGAGAATTGTAGGATTCCAGTTTCTTCTCCCCTTACTCCTCTGGCGTTTGGAGGTTTCATCCTGCGAAACTTCTACAACACCGCCTTTCGTAAGTATTCCGAGGAGATTCCCGTGAGTGCGTTGGCCTTTCCGAAAACCATCACCGAAAATGAACAGAGGATCCCGCATTTGGTGTGCGGTGTGTAGAAGCTCGTGGCCTCCACGAGGATACATGAGTCTAGGTGGCCCCGGACCGGTTACCGGAATCGTGATTCAATTTGACCATGACTTCCACTGCCACTTGCTCCGGGTGCTGACGACCGTTTCTGGTCCTGCGTTGCGCCGCTTCGGGACCGGGTTGAACCGCTCTCGGTCGTTGCCGATCTCTGGTTGCGTTCCCGACGAGAGCTCGTCGTCGAAAACGCCACTCTCCGTCACCAGGTCACCTTGCTCCGGCGGACCAGCCATCCACCTCTGGGGCTGTCCGATAGTCTTCGACTGCTCATTTACGCCTCTTTGCTGTATGGCCTAGTGCCTCCCTCCTGAATAGTGTCTCCCGTTCCATCGCCACCAAGAGTATCAGCAGTGCTGACACGCTTACGTGCCGACGCTGTGGTAGTCCTCACGAAGATCCATTCACACAGCCCAATAGCTGGTCAGGGCTGTTCTTCGAAGGGCGACTCCGCTCGGCCACTGACCTTCCATCGGTCCATGATCATGAGTTTCTGCCAGATCTTCCCGATCAAGCCGGCTGTGAGATCCTCGAGGTCATCGACTGCATCGAGGATCACCGGATCGGCAAGCTCTTCGGCGTAGAGCGCCGCCACCTTGCCGACGAGCGCCAGCAGCTCGCAGGAATAGTCCAGGTAGCGCCGAAGCTCGACTTCGCCGAGGGTCCGTTGGGGCGACGAGGCCGTGGGGGCCGCACCCATCAAAATGGCTTCTGGATCCTTGGTGAGCTGATGCATGTCAACGATGTGCGCGACGGTCCTCAGCTTGTGAACCATGCGAAGTGTGCGATCGCGTTTCACGCGATCCTCGAGCTTGAAGAAGAAATAAACACCGGTGCTGAGGAAGAACAGGATTCCCAAGGTCGCTTCGGTTGCCTGCATCAGCTCCGCAAAGGCGGTGACCTGAAAGTTCACGTGCAGGTGGCGCACGGCAATGGCGAGCACGGACAATCCGGTGAGGAGCAGGAGTGAGACCCCGATTCGCAGGGGGATGTTCGGGCGGCGCAGCCGGTCCACCTCGGTGATCGATTCGCGGGTGATCTCACCAAGTCGGGCCGCCAGTTTGCTCAGGCTTGCATCGGGGAACCGCTCCCGAATGCGTTGTTCGAGCCGCTCCGCCGTTCTCAGAATCTCGCCTGCGTCCAGTCGTTCAAACATGTGCCGAACCCAAAAGCCTCGCGGCCCCTTCGAAGTCCAAGAAACTGTTTGCTACGAACTCCGTCTCCGCCGCGGGCGGTAGGGCACGCTGGAACTTGCTCAGCCTGAACGGCGGCATACGCGCGCGTATCGCTGTCCGAGTCTCGCCGCTCTTCCAAAAGTCCGGCGCGCGCATCTTGGACAGCACGTCGTCCACGGTCGCATGCGAGACACCGTCCCCCTCGATGCGCAGGGCAAAGTTGTCAGCCACGGCTTTCCAGCCACCGAGCAACTCGACAGCGTATTTGAGGGTGTGGTTGATGCGTCCACCGGCGAAAGTCCACAGCCGCACGGCGCGGTCGTCTTGTTGGGCGGCGAAGGGGTGGCTGCGACGTAACAGGTCGCCGAGGTCGGCTCGCCACGATTCGATAGCGGCGGCGGCGGGCTTGTCCAGGTAGGGATAAGGGGCGGTATCGACGATGATCTTGCGGACCTCTTGGCAAATTTCGAATCCAAGAAGTTGCGGCGTGAAACCACCCCAGCTGGGCTTCTGGCCACGAGGAGCTTCACGAACGACCACCGTACGCTCCTTGTGGTCCAGGCCCACGACCGTCCAAGCGCGTCCACCGAGAAGGAAGGAGCTCATCTCTTCGACAAGGCGGTCGGCGAAGTCCTGGTCCAGCGAGCCGAGATCGCGGCCGGTTTCGGTCTCGACCCGGTAGAGGACCGGGCTGGAGAACACGGCGTACAGCTCGCTGAAATTCTTGCGGCCGAAGATGCGCTCGGCCGTGGTGCCCATGGAAAGCAGGCCACCGGACTCGAACAGGTACTCTTCCTTGGTCAGGTGTTCGATCAGGTGGGTTCGCTCGGCGGGCGTGATGCCACGGAAGTCGGGAACACGGGCCAACTGCTCGAAGCAACGCTCGGCGCTGATGGCGCCGAATTGAAGGGTCTGTGCCAGGATCTGGTGAACCAGGACGGGCCAACAGCGGTCTTGCACCGGTACCGATTCGACCCAGCCTTTGCGGGCAAGCTCGACGATGGCCACGGCCTGCAAGACATCCTCGGGCGACTCGCACAAGAAGGTCGTGTTGGCGACCTGGCCGGCGCGGCGGCCGGTTCGGCCCATCCGCTGCATGAAGGACGACACGGTCGACGGTGCGTTGGCTTGAAAGACCATGTCCAGATCGCCGACGTCGATGCCCAGCTCCAGGGTCGACGTGCAGACGATGGCGGCGTCGGTGCCGTGGTGGAAACGGGCCTCGGCCTCGCGGCGCTCGTCGCGACTGACCGAGCTGTGGTGGACGAAAACCTCGGCCCCCCTGCCCCGCATGCGTTCGGCGACGCTTTCGGACAGGGAGCGGCTTTGGCAGAAGAACAGACTCTTCTTGCCGCGCGCGCGGACGCTGGCCTCCTGGGCGATCTCCATGATGGTTCCATACAGGCAGACCTGAATTTGGCGGGGTGCGGCCACCTTGGGCGGGTCGATGACCTCGCCTGGGCGTTTCGAGCCTCCTTGCAGCCACTGCAAGATCTCGACAGGATTGCCGACGGTCGCGGACAACCCCACGCGCTGGATGTCGTGCCTGCTGAACGATCCTAGCCGTTCGATCACTGACATCAAATGCGCGCCACGGTCGGTACCGGCCATGGCGTGGATCTCGTCGACGATGACCATGCGCAGATCGCCAAACAAGCGAGCCGTCGGGCATCGAGGAGAGACCAGCATCACCTCCAGCGACTCCGGCGTGGTCATCAGGATCTCTGTCGGCTCGGCCTTGAACTTCTTCTTGTCGCCGTCGGAAACGTCGCCGTGCCACACGAACCGCCGCAGGCCAACCATGTCAGCGTAGGCACCCAGACGTTCTTCCTGGTTGTTCAGCAACGCCTTGATGGGCGCGATGTAGATAAGACCGGTTCCACTGGGTGGCTCATTCATCAGTGTAGCGATGGCCGGGAAGATCGACGCCTCGGTCTTGCCGCCAGCGGTCGGCGCGAGCACCACCGCGTTCTTGCCGTCCAGAATTGCCGCCCCGGCCAGCTCCTGCACGGGACGCAGGCTGGTCCAGCCAAGACGCGAGACAATCGCCTCCTGCAACCGTGCTGGAAATCTGGCGAAGGTGCTCATGCGCCGGCCATGCCTCTTAGAACGTCAACTCAGGGTAACCCTTCTCGTCGTCGGGTTCCGAGTCATAGGGCGGCAGCCCCTTCGCCTTTCGCCGCTCGTCCTCTGTCATCTCGGTCAGCTTGATATCCATCTGCTTGGCCGGATCGAAGGTCGGATCGTCGATGACCATGTCGAATACGCCGACCAGGGTGCGTAGGAACTGCCGAGGTACCACGCCCACGTCACCTGCCAAACCCTCGCTGACCTTGGCGATGAGCCCCTCGACGAACTGGGCCGGGACTCTCTGCTCCAGCAGCGCCCGTGATTCTGGCTTCTCGGTGGGGTACAGCTGGCGCAGCTTCACGGCCACCTCGCGCAGCCGATCTCGGTTGAACGGGACCAGCTTCAGCTGCGGTTGTTTCAGCGGCGCCTTGTCCTCGCTGCCGAAGAACTGGAACTTGATCCGGTCGTGAAGCGGCTGCAGGCCAGCCACGCCACGCTTGTTGTCGAAGAACTCGGGCGTGCCCGTGAAGACCCACAGTAGGCCATGGAACTGCCCCGACACGTCGATGATTTGCCGGATCCCGTTCAGGGACTTTCCACGGACATCGGTCCGCATGCGCAGGATGGTCTCGGCCTCGTCGATGACGATGACCAAACCGTCGTAGCCGGCCGCCTTGACCAACTCGACAACGCCGTGCAGGTAGTCAAGAGCGTCCCGGCTGCTGATCTCGCCCTTGATGCCAGCCGCCTTCTTCGCCTCGGCGGCCACGTTTCCGCTGCCTGAAAGCCAGGAGAGCAGCGCCGCAGCCTCGCCGGGCTTCCCCTGCTGCTTCAAGGTGAACACCGCACGCAGCACTCTGGCCATGTCCTCGGGCACGGCGCCGCGGGTCCGGGCCGTCAAATCGGCGTTCATCTCCTTGGCGACCTTGTCGTCAAAGTCTGGGGCGCTGTCGTCGGCGCCACCATCGATCAGCTTGTCCTCGATCTTGCTGATCCACCTGTCCACGATGTCCGAGAGCGCACCCCGCGGACAAGCCGCCGTCCCCAGCTCTTGCATCACCCTGCGATAGACATCGTCGAAGCGATGGAAGTGCAAGTCGTTGTCCGAGACCACGACGAAGCTGGTGGCAAAGTTCTTCTCCTGGGCATCCAGCGCCGCCATGCGGGCCAGGAAGGTCTTTCCGCAACCATAGCCCCCGCGCAGGAACTTGAAGACGCCCTCGCCAGACTTGGCCATGTCGAGCAGCCGGTGAATCTCCCCGCGCTGCCGTTCAATGCCCACGGCAAAGGTGTCCAATCCGCGCTCCGGCACCACGCCCGATCGCAGACGATCGAAGACGTGCTCGATATCCCGTTTCGACAGACCCATGTTAAGCGTCCCCTTCCTTGACGTACCGCTTCTCACCCGCCCCGGTATCAATGCGGACTCGGAACGGCACCATCCGCAGGAACTCGTCGAACTTCACCGAGAATTTGCGGACCGCGCGCGACCCTCCGAGGATCTGGCTCAGCTCCGTCTCGCTGACCGAGCCGTGCTTTTCAATGTGAGCAAACACCTTGCGTCCTCCTTCGTCTGGAATGGCCGACTTCCAGTCTGTTGTAGCGGCCAAAGACGTTATCGGCGCCGAGGTCGTTCCAGTTGCGGAATATGTGACAGCAAACAGCCCTTCCACCTTGCAGGGAGGGATGGTTGACCCGGCGTCCGGCGCCACCAAGGCGACGCCGACGCGACCGTCGTGCGGGCCCTCGACCGAGAAGAAGACCTCAGCCCAGCTATCGCCCACCGGAACCTCCAGCCGGTCGCCCTTCACGCTGGCCTGATTCGCCCCCTTGATCACGGCCCGCAATCCCGAATCTCCGGGCACCACGATGGTCAGGACCAGCGGGGCCAGGGGCCCCAGAGGCAGGATGGACTGCCGCTTGCTTGAAGCCATTACGCGAACCTGCACGCGACTCATACCAGGCACATCTGGCATGGCAGCCGCCTCGATCGCGTAGGCAGTGAAGTCCACCAATTCACGCCTGCGCCCAACGCGCAGCACGGGGACCACACGTTCCTGCAACGAGTTGCCGCCGTGGACGAAGGTCGCCCCTTGGGTGCCTGTGGCAAAGATTGCCGTGTCTTCCCGGAAGAGAAGATGCCCTTTGGCCGCCTCGCCGCTCGAATCGTCGTAGCCCAGCGACGCCAACGACACCGGAACCATGCCGGACTCGGCTCGAGGCTCGTCGGCCAGGACGTATCTGCGGCACGGATCCCGTCTTGACCCGTAAGGGATTTCGACCGTCGTCTCGTCCTGCAACAGAAAGCCATGATCGGAGACGATCACGAATTGCTGAATACCCGCCGCTTGCAGGTTGTGCCAGGCTGCCTTGATTTGCCCGAGGATACGGTTGAAGGCGCCTGGGCCCATGTTCGCCTCGCCCGCGTCGTCGATCTCCCTGGAACACACGATGATGAGCTTCTTGCCCCCGATGCTCTTCTTCAAGCTGGCCACGGTTTCGTTGCAAACCGTAGGCAGCTCAAAACGCCGTGCCGTCTCGCCGATGCTTCGCCCGCCCACTGCGCGGGCACGATCATCGGGTCCATCGACGACGTATTCGCCGGTACGGAAACCCTTCAACGCCCCTTCCTTGGCGAGAACCAAGCGACCATCGCGGACCACGGGCGCCAGCGCATTCATGCCCACCGACGTGATGGTGGGCAATTCGGCGAGGCGACCAGACAGATCAACCTCGGCGCCCGCGCGTTTCAACTCCGCCGCCAGTTCCACCGCCATCTCGAATCGAAGCGCGTCCACCATGATCACGGCCACGGCCTCAGGTCCCGCCGCCAAGGCGTGTACCGCTTGGTCGTAGGTGGTGCGCTGTTGCAGTTCGGCCGTCGGTAAGAACCCGTTGTCCCGGCAAAGGCGGGAGAAGGCCCGGGCCACACCATCGGCCCAACCGCGGTACTTGACCCTTAGCGCAGAGACGATCTCCTGAAACTCGGCGAAGAAGCACGGCAAGTCTGGTTTGAGCCGATCTGCGCGAACCTGCTCGAACTGGCGATGGGCCAGATCGACCGCGTACGCGCCACCGGTGTACCACGCGATGGCCTCATCCAACCGGGTGACGCCAGCCAGCGGCTCAGCATATCGATCGAGCGCCTGCCCCAGTCCCGCCGCATCCGCCACCAGTCCCCACAGAACCTTGCGACTGCCGCTCCGGTCCTGTTCTAGCCAGAATGATGCGGCCTGCGTTCGCACCCGCGCGAATTCTCCCGCCGCTTGCCACTTGCCCGCCTGCAAGGCTTCCATGGCCGCGGCCAGAATCCGGGACTCCTCGATTCGGAAGGTATCGATCTGTCCAAGATCCTCGGGTGCGATTGCCGAAAGCTCTTCGTGCAGAACCAGGGCTTCGACTTCGTCAGCCAGGTTGGCGTACCGCTCGGGGCTGACTTGGCGCAATTTGGCGACGATACCCGTACACGTGCTGACGGCGGGACGCGCCAGACTACGGATTGCCTTCAGCCGCTCCAAGTGTGGAGCGCGCGCAAGATCCATCACGTACTCGACCGACAGGACCCAGGCCGCAAATTGATCGGCAAGCTTCTCCTCTTCCTTGCCCGCCAAGAACGGCTCGCAGAAGTCCCGCCATGCCCTGTCCATCCCGGTGTGGCGCTCAAGAAACGCGCGCAGAGCCTCTCGCTCGGGCGCAGCCTGCACACGGCCCAGGAATGCCGTTTCACCCGTGAGCACTTTCATGGCCACGTCCTCGATGCCCAGCAGATCGAGTTGCCGGCCGAACTCGCCACGCGCGCCGGTCATGCGATTGGCCAGCCAGGCGTCCGCCTCCGCGAGAGTCATGGTCGGCGAACTGGTGATGTAGCCATCGAGATCATCCGGCTGGACCTTCCCATGTGCGACCTCGCGCACCAGGGTGTCCAGGGACTTCAGGTAGCACTGGCTGGCCTCGTACAGCGCCAGCAGCGGCGTCTCCCGAATCGTGAGCTTGGTCAATCCAGGCACGTGAACCAGCAGAGGCTCGTTGTCCACGCCCATCCCGTAGGGTTCCAACGCCAGCATGGTTTCCAGGAAACTGCCGCGGTAAGCGACGACCGGCTCGCGCAAATCTCCGGCCTTGTGGCGGGCTATCAGGCCGTCCACGAACGAGCCATAGGAATTGTCCTTGTCCAGCCACACCACGATCCCGTGTCTGGGCACCTCGCGCATGACATCTTCTTCCAGCGCACTGGATATCGGTCCCGCTTCGGTGGTCATTGGCTTCCCCGGTCGGCCAGGATCAGGTCCAAGCTGTAGTGGTTCAGGCTACACAACGCGTGCCCGTCGCGTCGCTTCATAAACGCGGCGGGCGCCTCATGCGCCACAGACGCGATCCGCTCAATCATCGCTCGCCTCGGGTTCTTCTACGCCGTCGAGCAACGGAGTGTCGCTGTCGTCGTCGGCTCCCTTGGTGGCCTTCTTGGCGCGGCGTTGGGTTTCTTTGGCGCGGGCGGCTTCGGCTTCGTCGGGGTGGGCTTGCAGGAATTGGGCGCGGTGCTGATCGGAGTTGGGTTCGTCGATGGTGAAGTCGGGGCGGATCTCGTCTTGGAGACGCAGCTCCCAGGCATAGGCTTGGGCGGGGTGAAGCTCCCAGAAGCATTTGTGGGCCACGGCCAGCGACGGATCCTGCACGCACTTTTCCCGCACGCGCTTGGGGAAGTAGCGGGCGGCCAGGTGGGACCAGTCGTAGTCCTTCTTGCCGTGGGGGTAGGCAAGATCTTTCCACCACTTCTTGGGCTCTTTCCAGTGCGGCTCCAAGAGAGGCCACAGCGCGGCACTGTTCACCATCACACCGTCGTCGAGATCCATGGCAAAGCGGGCGTCACATTCGCGCTTGGGAGTCCTGTCGTCAGGCGCGAGCGGACCGTGCTCGGCGACTTCGGTCACCTGGGCTATGAAGTCGGACAGCTCTTCGAGCAGCTTGCCCACCTCGGCGAAGCGCTTCTCGGCCTTGCCGGGCGACTTGGCTTCCGCGCCGGCTTCCGTGCGTGCCTTGCGGATGTCGCTGAGCACGCCCACCAACCGCCGCTGTTCGGGCTCCAAGTGCTCGGCGAGCAGATCATTCAGGGTGCTTTCCTGCCAGCGGTGAATCGAGACGAAGGCCACGTAGCTGTGTCTTGCCGACGAGAGCGGAAAGTAGATGGGCCGGTTTTCGTACAGGCGCTTGTGCCAGTCGAAGAACGAGCACTGCAAGTAGGTGCGCAGATCCTCGCCCTTGCCCACTACGACCCTGTGCTCTTTCCACACCTCGTGCAGACCCGCGCACGCCGGGTGCGCCAGGCTGTCGCGACCGTCTTCACCGAGAAAGAGAATCCCGTGCGGCAACGCTGTGGCAGGCGCGCGGTCGAGAACGCCCTCGCCGTTCGAGCCAAATCGGCCCAACGCCACGCCCACGGCGAACGAGACGAATGCAGTCGGCGCTGGGGGATCGTACTCGGCCTCGTAGGGCGGCAAGGGCGCACCGTGGGGGCGATCGACCGCTCGCTGCGCCCAGTCCTGGGCGTAGCGCCATGGCGAGGGACCGGGGCGGTTGAACTCAACAGAGGACTCTCGGGCGGCTTCATGTTCAGTGAAGGCGAAATCAGTGCTACCCACTATTGCAGAAGAGTCGCTGACCTGAAACGTCGGAAGCCGAGACAGATCACCAATCTGGAAATGTACCGTTGGGTTCAAACTCCCCATGATGAACCGGGCTTTGGATGAGTTAAGCAAGGAGACCAACGTGTGCTGAGGCAGGCCAAAGGCGGATGCTCCCTCACTATCGAATGCGCTCCGATACCTGTGAATGCGGGCTGAGAACTCGTTGCCGACACGAGGAAACGCAACGCCATCCTCGAAGAAGTAGTCGGGGTTTCGCATGGCAGCTCCCTCTGCGAGGCAAACCGCCAATGCGCTAGGGGACCAGTCGAGGACATCCGAGAGCGGCTCAATCCATTTCTTGCCTGCCGCCCCTTTGATGTATGGAACCCAGCGCATTTTTGATACAAAATGGTCGGAACACCCAAGGACCAATCGCCGTCGGTCCACCTCGCCACAGTTTGGTTCCCAGGGCTTTCGAAGAAATCGACTGTTATTAGCAGTCGACATGCCTTGTCGGATCGCTGCCGCGCGGCCCAAAAGTGGGAAGCACGTGTATGCGGCAAACAGGTCCTTGGTCCACCAATAGACGATAGGCTCGCCTTCTATGACCTCGACGCCCTTCGGGTCGAACTCGTAGCGACCCACCTGGGCGAGAAGGGCCGCACGCTTGCGAGTAGTCCTCTCGGAATCGCGCGATCGATCGTCCAACGGCGTCGGCTGGATAGCGATCGACCCTAGAACCGGCGGCGCCCGTCTGATTACCGACATGACGGTAGCGAGGACTTCGTCGGGCACATCCTCAAACGCGCCGCGATCGACATCGCCAAGCAGACGAAGATCGTGACTCTCGCGAACGATCTTCCTCAACCCCCGCAATCCTTCGAGTTTCAAGCCTAAGAACATCCATCCCCGCATGGTGAGCAGCGCTGAAACTCCTCCATGGCGCGACAGCTCCAGCCCCCGCTCTAGGAACGCGGCATACAAATTGTCCTTACCGCGCGGATACTTCTGGACCACATAGCCGAACCGTTCGGTCTTCGGAAGCCCCTGATACGGCGGATTTCCCACCACCACGTCGTAGCTGCCCTCACGCACTATGCGCACGAAGCGCACGCCCGCGGCCAGTTGCTCGCCGTCGAGACGCAGGCCCAGATCCTCCGACGCCGAGTGCCGGGACAAGAACTGCTCCAGCTTGTCAAGCACGGTGGCTTTGGCCTCGCCCATAGTCAGTTTGACCTGTTGCTGGGGAAAGCCACCGAAGAAATCCCCTTGGCCGTGGCTGCGCTCAAATTCCAAATCGGTCGCCGCTAGCGCCTCGTCCACGGCCGCATCCACCTTGAGCAACGTGCCCAGATGATCCACGCCTGCGAGCGCAACCACCAACCGCCGGGTCAGGTCCTCGGGAATGCCCGCCTCTTGCTTCAAATCGCGGCGCAATTCCACCAACGCCGGATCGTCGTCGCCTAGATTCCCAAGCTGCAGCGTCGGCGCCACCAAGTTCAGCTGACTCGGCCGCGCCTCGCGCGACAGAGTCTTGGCCTTGAGGTAGAGGCCGGCGGCGGCGATTTGCACGGCACGTGGATCGATGTCCACGCCATGCAAGTTCCGGGCAAGGATCGATTCGGCGATGTCCTTGTCGGAGTAGACCTCGCCGCGATGGCGGGCTTCTTCGCGGTACATGAGGACGAAGAGATCGAAGGCGCTGCACAGGAAGTGGCCCGAGCCGCAGGCCGGGTCGAGGAGGCGGACGTCACGGATGGAGCGGGGAAGCCCGTCGGTCGCATCAGGCGGCAGAGGCTGCGGCACATAGTATTTCCACGCCGCCTCCAACTCCCCCTCAATCGGCATCAACGCATCCAGCGCCACCTCGCCGGCTTCCCTCCTCTTTCGCCACTCCCCTCGCCTCTCCTCCAACACCGGCAGCACCCGCTCCGCGTCCGCGGTCCAGCCGTTGCGCTTGCAAATGCACAACCAGGTCAAACCCAGACTGTTTTGTAGCAGCCACTCGACCATGTAGCGCTCGGTGAACATCTGCGTCTTCGACGCGATCTCGTGCGGGGCAATCTTGCCACCGTCCTTGATTTTGTCGTTCAGCGCTTTGCGCTCGGGATCGTTCCAGTACTGGTAGACCCAGCCCAGCGTCGTATCGTCGGTCCAGGCACTGGCCAGCTCAGGATCATCCAGAGCTTCCACAACCTCACGCAAGGTCGAGGCAGGAATGGGAAAAAGGCGCGTGGTGCCCACGTCGCCAAACAGGCCGGGCAGATCCACGGCCAATTCATCGAAAAGCAACTGCAGAAGCTGCGCAAAGCCTTCCGTGTCGTCATCGCCCAGACCTGGGGCGAATTCGCGATATTCCCGAAGACCCTTGCTGTTCCAACCACCTTTCAGAACCTCGGGCTTGGACAAGCCCATCGCTTCCAGGTGGCGAATCAGCACCAGGCGATTGAGCAAAGTCGCAGCGGCTTCCTTCTCCGCGGACAGGCGGATGCGCTCGCAGGCCGCCTTGTGCTCGGGCTTGCCTTTGGGCCGCGTGGCGCGCACCCGCTCTTCCAGCCAGGTCTCCAAGCGCGCCCGCTTGATCCTCTGCGCCTCGTCCAGGCCGGCCTGGCTGGCAGACAAGGACATGCGGTAGGCGCCCTCGGTAGCGTCGTGGATGTCGCGTAAGAGCCGCCCGCGCAGCTCGCCTATGGTCTTGCTCAGCTTGGCCTTGGCTTCGGGGGTCAGAACGCCGGTAGACATCGGGCGGCTAGACCAACCTCACGCGGGCACCGGTCTTCAGCTGGACCATGACCCGTTCTTCGATCTCAGTCAGCAGCGCCTTCAATTGGGCCTCGTTGGCGATCTCGCGGCCGGCGATGCGAGATTCGACTTTGACCACGGGCTTTTCGGTCTTCTGCCTGGAAAGCAGCTCGTCGAGCAGGAGGTTGGCGCGCTCCTCGGCATCGCGCAGGCGGGTGGCAAAGGTGTCGCGGACCTCGACCAACGTCGGGTAGATGGCATCGGGCGACCCCGCACCCAAGGCGTCGTTGATGGGGCGAAGCACGGCATGGGCCTCGTCCGCGGCTAGCCGGGCAAAGCCATCGCGTGCCTTTACGCGCGCGGCGGCCAAGTCAGACTGCCGGCCCAATTCCGACCACAGGGCACGGCGGAGCTGGAGGTAGTGGTCGCGAATCCCGTCGGCCAGGGTGGCCAGGGCGCCCACGGCGCGCCAGGGGCGCGGTTGTGTCAGCTCTTCATCGAGCTTTTGCGCTTCCGTCTCGATCTCACCCGCAGCACCGAAGGCGCGTATCTGCGCCAAGTGGCGCTGGCTAACTTCGTCGGCCTGACTGACCGTCGCGATGGCCTCGTCGGTCAGCTCGCTGCGCGACATCTGGAGCTGCTGGATGCCTTCGCGCAAGAGATCCAGGTTCTTCCAGGTCGCCTTGACGATGTCCTCGACCTGGCGGGAACGCACGCATTCCTCCATGGCGCGTCCCAGTCGCTGCAACGCCTGAGGCGTGGGCGGCGGCCCAGGAAGACGGTTCAGGCGCGATTCGACATCACGCAGGCTCTCGCGCTGGGTTGGAAAGACCTGGAACACGGCCTCGGCGATGGCGTCGTTTTCGCGATCCAGGTTCAGATCCAGCATGTCCTTGAAGAAGGCACAGATTTTGACTCGGCCGTGCGCCGGAACGCCTTCATCGTGGGCCGGAAAAATGTCGGCCCGGCGCAAGAAACGGTCCTTCGAGAACAGGTCGCACGCGCCGGGATCCTTGATGGAGGTGACAACAGGGGCCTGATCGGGACGAATGCGTATCTTCCCGGCTCGCAGCAGGCCGGCGACGCAGGCGCGCACCATGTCCGCTGGGTATCCGAAGGGTGGCTTGCCGAAATGGGAGAGGAGGTGGCTGCCTGAAAGCCCCTTCTGATCTTCGATGTGCTGAAGGATGCGCTTGGGCTCGCGGCCTTCACAGGAAGCCACGTACTTGCCGGCGTCGAGGGAAAGAATGCCGAGGCCGCTTTCCAGGAACTTGGTGGAGGGGCCGGCGAGTTGCGGCGCCAGCAGCTGTGCCAGCTCGGTTTCGGAAACGGCGATATCGCTGTAGTGGGGATACAGATCCGGCAGAACGCGATTGCCTAGCGCGGTCATTGCCGTAGCAAAGCTGCTGCCCAGATCGCGCGGTCGCAGCTCGCGACCACGGAAGTAGGCCGTTCCATCCATGAACGCTTCGGCGACGGTGGCGGTCGTCTTCTTCTCTAGATCCTCGGACCGGGTTTGCTCGTCTTGCAACAGGCGGCGCTTCTCGTTGGTCAGGGAATCACCGCGCTGATCGTAGCGATGGACCATGTAACAAGAGCGAGCCAGCTCGCGACAGGCTTGGGCCAACGAACCCTGGTCCCCAACCACCCACACGATGCGATCCTTCAGGGGTTCGTTGTCACTCCGAGAAACCCAGGCCGTCGAGGCACGCTCGTCCTTGGTTCCGAGAAGACGAAAATCGACGGTTACATTGGCATCGTCGCGGGGATCGGCCAGGCGTGCATCCGTGGCCTGCTTGCCGTCTGAGAAATAGGCGAAGATGGGGAACGGGCGACCACGCAGACGAGGACGTTCGGGGGTGCCAAGCAGCTCCTTGCTGAACTTCTCCTGCACGAGGCTGGAGATCTCCTCCGGCGTAACGCCATAGTCCTCGCGTTCCCGGGCCCATTCTTGGCCGGCCGAGCTTTGGATCTTGAAACCGCTCTTCTCCGAGTAGGAGAGCAGGGTCAGGGCGCGTAGCCGTTCGAGTGCGGCCTCCACGGCGGCAAGTTGGTTTCCCTCGCCCAGGCGGCCGTGAAGACACTTTGCCACCAGCTCGGGCGTGGTGGGCGTTTCTTCCTGGATCAATTCCAGTAGTGCCACCGCCTTGGCCACGCGCAAAGCCAGGTTGTTGGTGGCGATCTCGGGATTGTTGAAGATACGCGCCAGGGTCGTCTGCACGTCGGGATCGAGGGCAGACTGCTGAACCTCGAAGATGTCCTCGATGGTGACCAGGTCGCCCACCGGACGCTCGGCCAACTTGCGTTCGCGAAACAGCTCACCAAGTAACTGCAAAAGGCCGCGCACACCGTGGTCGTCGCCCTGGGCGCGCGAGGAGCGCGTCCGGAGCCGCGAGGTAATCTGCAGCAAGAGCTCCACGTGACCAGGAAGCAGCGGGTAGATCTCGACGAAGTCTTCTTCGGTGATGCTCTCGCAGCCATAGGCGAAAAGCTTGAGGTCGCTGCGATGCTGCTGGAAGAGATCGCGCAGCCCTTGCTCCTTGGATGGCGTTTTCTTGAGCAGTCGCTTGTGAACGACATCGCGGATGTTGGCCACATCCAGGTGGACGCGCAAACTGGGCGGGAAGCGATCCTTCAGCTTGCCGATGTTGTTGGCTTCGGCGCTGTCTTCCAGCTTCTGCTGGCCGGTGGCGAGCAGCCACACGTTGCCCTTCAGCCTCTGGCCGAGGCTGGCCACGAAGGACTGGAGGCTGAGCATCCGCTGCACGTCTTGGTAGACGTACTGACTGACTTCGTCGATGACGAAGAAGAGTGTCCTTCCGGGCGCCCGTCGCTCGCACATGTCGGCGATGGTCTCAACAACCTCCTCGACGGAGGTGCGGCCACCGTGGGGCGTTGCGCCCGCGTGCGAATCCACCCAGCTCATGGGATCGCGATAGGCGACAGGATCGAGGATGTGCATGGCATGGGAGAAATGCTCTTCGACCATGGCGTCGTTCTTGGCCTGATCCCACGGACGTTTGTTGGCCTTGAGGGCAGCAGCGAGGAAAGCGTCCCACTGACCGTCGCGTTCCAGGGCGAGTTCAGCGGACGCAACATTCGAGCTGCGCTTGCAGTAGCCGAGACGTGCCTGCAACTGCCTTAGGGCAGCCAGATGAATGTGTTCGTTGTCGCGGGCCACGGCGCCGATGTCAAAAACCACTGCCATGGCCTGCAGGCCGGCCATCAAGGCAGTCCAGGCTTCGACAAACTCTTCGGCGCGGGGCGAATCATCGCGGGCCAAGAGGGCAGCCGAGAGTGGCTTGCCATCGGATAGCGTGGCGCCATCGAGGGCGAGGCCGAGCAGCTTGGCAAAGCTGGACTTGCCTGAGCCGTAAAAGCCCGAGATCCAGGAAGCGGGCAAAGCCGGGCCGCCCTTCTTGTTCAGCTCCACACGGATCTGGCGAAGGAGCCGGACGTACTGCTCGTGGATACCTGTCTTGCAGTAGTGGGCACGCGGATGGCCCTCGGGATAGCCGCCCGTGATGATGTACCCCTCCACCTCCTCCTTGAGATGCTCAGGGCGATCCTCGTGGAAATAGACGACCGGCGGAATATCGCGGGTGACGTCTGAATCGAATAGTTCGCGAATGAGCATGGCGGGGTTCCTCAGGGATAAATCCGTGGGCGGTAGTCGAGGTCGGGGGTTTGCTGGCCCATGAAGGAAAGCCCGGTCGCACCGTGGCGCTCGCCGGGATAGAGCAGGATGACAGGAATGTTGTGGGTGTGGCCATCCAGCTTCTTGAGCAGCGCGGAAGACTTGTGAAAGGGGTAGAGGGCACCGGCGTGCTCGATGAAGATCACGGTGCTGTCCGCCCGTTCGGGATACTGGGTGGCAAATTCGGCGATCAGCCGGGCAACGTCAGCGGAGATGCCATCCGCCTCTTGGATGAGCGGCCCGACGAACTGCTTGAGATGTTCGAGAGAACGCCCTCCCCCCTTTTCGAGGAGGGATTTCTCGCGCTTGATCTTCGACTGGACGACGTCATCGCCGTGAGCACGAATGCGAGCAAGCAGCAGGCGCTGCAGCGAGATCGACAGCACTCCCCAGCCTGAAGCACGTAGCTCGCCCACCAGGCGGCGGAGCCGATCCCGCATCTTGAACTCGTCGCTGGGATGGTAGGGAAGGATGGCGAAGCGGTAGTTCCGCATCGTGCTAATGCGCGGGCCGCCTTCGGCGAGCAGGTCGGTGCGCAGGGCTGTGAATCCTGCGTCCATGTTCGTGGGAAAGTCCGAGGGCTGGCTCATGCTGTCCCCTCGCGCGGCAAGTAGAGAGCAGCCCACACGGACAAGTCGGGCGCGGCCCACTGGAAGTCGACCAAGTCGCCCATGCGTCGGCACTGCACACCTGGCAGAGAGGCAAGCCGCGCATCGTTGGGTACAAGACCGATTGACGCGAGATAGGGGTTGGCCACCAAGGTGCCTTCGAATCGAAGTCCACGGAGAACGTAAAGGATGTAGGCCAGCGCCAGTTCGGGAACCAGCGGAGCCAGCAACTTGCGCGGGTCTTTTTTTGCGGAGATCAGGCCGGCCTCGGAGGCAGCCGAGAGCAACTTGCTGGCAAACTGGATGCAGGTCGCTGGCGCCCAGCGATCGGGGAACTCGCGCTGAACCCAGCGGAGCACGATATCGCGATCGATGTCCGAGCCCGTTGCACTGCGACGCTGAACGAGGAAGTCGCCGGTGAACCGGCGGTAGATCGGATCCGAAAGCTGCATATGGAAGTGGCAAACCGCCCGGCGGGTGTGCGCGTCCATGGCCGCCCACCTGTACAGCACGGCCAATGACTGGGGAAAGGCGTCGTAGCGCGCGGCAAGGTTGGGCAGAAGGAAACGGATGCGCGGCATGGTCTTGGCGCCGAACCAACGCTTCTCGAAGGCCACCAGGGCCCGCTCGCCCGGCGAGACGGAAGGTAGTTGAAGGTCAGGGTCAGCGTGGCTCCAATACGCCCGCGATTCCTCGACAGCGAGAGCCAGCCGCAGGATGCCGGTGTGGACCTCGGTGGCTTCACCGGGTGTGGAAAGGCTGGGCGCCACGTTCGGCTGCGCGCCCTTGGCAGAGAAACCTGTCATCACCACGTTTCTCATGTCGGCAGCCGAAAGAACGGCATCGGGTAGTTGGGTTGAAATGGGGCAAGGCAAGCGGCCAAGGCATGGACGCGGGCGACCGGCGTGTCCGGCAGCGCAGCCCGCATCTGCCGTCCCGCAGGCACGACGGTGTACGCCTTTTCGGGCGCGAGCGCCTGCAGGGCATCCGCATACCCGATCGGATCGAACACGCCCTGCGGATCGGCCAGCATGCGCAGCGCCTTTGAGGGAACCTGCCCGCCCAGCTTGAGCTGCCGAAGCCGGTCACCAAGCTGTTCGTCGATCGCGAAGCCGAGAAAGTAGAGCGTTCGCACCTTGTCAGGATCGGGCAGCGCACCGCGCGCCTTGCGGTCCACACGCATGGCCGCCTCCCGCACCGCCTCCAGTCCCGCCCAGGCCGCCGTCCGAGGCAGCAGCCGAGCCATCAAGTCGCCACCACCGCGTGGATCGATGAGATCCGTCTCCCACCAACCCAGCCGCCGAGGCTCACATCGGCCCTCACCTGCCCATGCCACACTGAGCTGTATGGCCAGGATGTCGTCAAGGGCTGAAGCTGCGATGGGCACGGTCATCGAAGTGGCCGCCATCATACAGGTCGATCTGACATGGGGGATAGCAGCATCGGGGGTGGCGACTCGCGCATTGGCATCGGCAAATCCCGCGCTGGTGAGAAAGGCCGATCCCAGGCTGGCCTAGTTCAGCCGGTTGATGGAGAGGCATAGATTGGCAAGAGATGGAGTAAAGTGCGCCTTGTGGTTGGAACCCCCTACCCCCTCTGCCAATGCAAAGCGTCGCCTTGCGGGGATGACTCGGCAGGTCGGCGGCCGGGGCGGCGCGGCGACTGAGTTGGTCGCCAACCTGTCGGCGCTCAAGCGCGTTGGACCCAGGAGGGAATGTCCATGAGCAAGGTAACGATGGGAATCTCAAAGGCCGTACTGCTCGCCGAACAGTACCCGGTCCGCTTTGAGGCTTTCTGCCGTGACGCCATCAGCGGTCTGGAAGGCGGCCACCCGATCTTCATGACGTCCGCAAACTATGACCGTGGACGCGACCTCCGATCGGTTGGGGCAGGCGCCCAGATAGTCGGCTGCTGCTCATTGACGGACTCGATCGAGGACAAGGCGATCAAGGACGTGAAGAAGAACATCGCCGCCGGCACCAAGATCGAGAAACTCTATTTCTGCTCGTCCAAGCCCATCACGGAGCATCGCGGCGACGCGCTGAAGGCCCAGATCCGCACGCTTCTGCCTTCTGGAACCGAAGTGGAGGTGCTTGGAAATGAGCAACTCGCTCAGCATGCCACACGAGAGCCGGGCACCCTGACAAAGCACTACGCTGGCGAAGTACGAGATGCTGTATCGGCCCTCTTCGAGGACGAAACCGATTCCGTTGAAGAAGAGGCTCTCCGTCTGGCGCTATGTACGATGGGGAATGAGAGCGCTGGAACCATTCGCGACGCGGCCTGGACGGCATGTCTGCGCCGAACGCTTAGCGCCACTGCAAAAACGTTGAACGAGTGTTGTCGAGATGCGTCGGCTCACCTGCGACTTTCAGCATGCCTGCCTACTGAACTTCTGCGGGAACACCTCGATGTGCTCGTAGGTCTGGGTCACGCCTCGATAGACAATGGCCGCTACTTGCTCACCCAGGCCGGCGCAGGCGCCGCCGCGGCAGATCAGGAACGTGCGGCCGCTGCCCTCCTCTCGGGGAGAGCGGCCTTTCGAAAGCAGATTGAAAAGGCTGTAGGCTATGACTTTGCCGCTTCCCAATTCGACGCGCTCTGGTCGGCTCTCCAAGAGACGTTGACTCAACAGTTCTACGTTCGGGGACAGGAAGTCATCAAAGGTGTACGAGCCCTGCTCGGTGAGGCCGAGACGGAGAAGGACGTCGGATCCGGGCGCGGTGAGCTCGCGTCTGCTTATGATTCCTCCGACCAGGAGGAGTCATTCATCGAGCGGTTAGCGGCGGCGGCGGCGGCGACCTCAACCTTTGCCCCGCAGGTGGAGGAGATTCGAACTGCCGTTTCAGACGCTCTCCGGGAGCGAAACGCCGCTGGGTCTGATTGGCTGCTACGGGCCTGCGCTGGTTTCGTGGCGGTTTGCTCGATGGGGCTCGAAACAAAATCGGCCAAGGAAATCGAACGCATCGTTGCGAACACGACCTTGGTGTTGGACACGGACATCGTCCTTTCACTTCTAGGCGAGGGTGAGCCTGACCACGACGCTGTTGCGGAAGTTCACCGTAGATGGCGGGAACTCGGCGGGAGCATTCTGGTCGCGGAACCGGTTCTGCAAGAAGTTGCACGGCATGCATGGATCGCGGAGGCAGATTTTGCGCAGGTCCAGGGATGGCTGCCCGGTACATCTGAGGATCGCCTTCACCTCATTCGCAACGCCTTCGTTCGCGGCTTTGCCACCCTCATTGAACGAGGAAAGGCCAAGAAGCGCCAATGGTCCCAATTCATCGGACAGTACCGAGGCAAGGAGCCATACGACCATGGCAATGTCCACACGATCCTCCGCGACGACTTCAGGTTCGGCGAACTACCTAAAGCGAGTAGCAAATTTCAGTCGGCTCGGCAGCAAGCGTACGACGAGCTGATTCAGAAAGGGCTACACCGGAACGAGAACGATAAGCACCGCGAAGATAAGACCCGTCGAGACGCCGACCTCTACGCCGCAATGATCGAACATGCCGAGAACCTAAGGCTGGCAGGATCAGACAGTGCGTGCTACCTGGTCTCATCGGCAGGACGACTGGTTCAGGTCGAGCGCCGATTACGAGGATCCGAAGCCGGCCATGTCCTTCCGATTTCCGCAGTCACGTATCTTCTATCCCTGATGCCAGGACGCACGCTGGGCCTTGGCTCACTCCGCTCGTTCTTGTTCGACGGGCGATGGCATGAGCAGATGTCCGATTTTGAACTTGCTAGCCTTCGCGTTGTGCGCCAGACGGAAAATTTCGAGCTGCCGTGGGCGAAACGAACTCAGTTGCGGCGAGAGCTAAGGGCCAACATTGAAACGATTGCCAAGGATCGAGGCACGAGGAAACCCAGCCCCCGTGACGTTGATAGGATTGGTGGGGAGTTACTCCACCCCGAGAACGCCCCGGCGGCAGCCAGTGTGATCGCCAAAGCGTTGGAAGCGGTCGGTGCGGACAGCAAGATCGAACGGGAACGCGACCACTACAAGAACCGCGTCGCCGAACTTGAGGCGAGGCTCCGAAAACGGCGCTCTATCGAGGAAGGCTGATCACTGCTACTAGATCAAGCGCGTACATAGATCACACCAACACCTCCTGCTCGGCCAGCGACCAATTCTACCGATCCGGACCGGGCGCGTGGGCCAGGGTCGCGAAAGAGACGGCGAAATCGGAGTGGCGGCGACAATCGGCGCCGGCAAGAGCGACCGGAGCAGTGGCCCCTACCCCCTATGCCCCTAACCCCTATCAAGATGGCCACGGCGAGCGTATGCTGCGGCGAGGCTTCTCTTGCGCTGCTAACAGATAATCCTCAGCGAACGGGAAACCATGTCAGCCCACCATGGAAGATAGGGCCAATAGCACCGAGCGCCACTAGTCCACCACTAGTCCAGGACGAGACGAAACGAAACGCAACGAAACGGTTGGCTCGCCTCGGTCTCGACATACGAAGAACACCATGACCGATACACCCTTTCTCACCGACCTCGACTCGCGAGCGGCCGTCAAAGGCTCGCGAGATCCACTTGGAATCCAGGCCATCTGGACTCGTCTTGGCCGCCATGTGGTGGGCAACCTGACGACCGTCAGCACCTCGGTGCGTGACTTCACCACGCTGCTGCTCGGCTACTACTTCGCCGAGAAAGTGGCTGACGTCGAAGGACCGGGGCTTGACCTGGCCACATTTTTAAAATGGGAACAGCTGGCCGCCTACGCTCGTGCCGAGGTGAACAAGGACAAGGGCTTTCGCGGGATGGAACGTGTGTGGACTCGGCTCGCGGAGGGCTCCCGCATCACGCTGTCCGCTGACGGCACCCACCAGATCCTCGGCAATCAGAAGATCTACGGGCTGTGGGGCCTATACACGGTGCCAGGACGAACCTCGGGGCTGTTGCAAGGTGACCCACCCCGTCTGACGCCGCCGAGTCGTGAATTGGTCGAGAAACTCTATCTCGGCATGTTGGCCGAGGATGGGTTTCGCGACGGGCAACGGATCGTTGAAATCCTTCGCAAGCCCAAGGAGCGATTGGATGTTCGCGGCGGCGACGCACGCATCATTGCCGCCGTGGCGCGCATTCTCAAACCGCGCCTGCGCGCGGCTGAGCGGGAGTTCTTTCGTGATCATCTCCTCTGGGGCGGACCGATGGACGAAACCGATGGCCGGCAAAAGCAACTCGCCCATCTGTTCGAGAGCACCCTGGGGAATCGTGGCTTCCAGTGGTCGCAGCCCGCCCTCGCCGATCTTGCCAATTCCGCACGTTCCCGTGGAGAAGTGTGGACTTCGCTAGCCTTCCATCTAGACCGAATCCGAACGTGCGAGTCGGTGGCCGCACCGGTTTCCGCCTTGTTCGCGCACATCCTGGCCCTTGACGACCGCCCCGTGAAGGATGCCGTCGCACGCCTTCGGGAGATGTGGGGCTCGGGCCTGGGCACGATTTCGGTCGAGGCCTATCGCGGGCTCCGCACCGAGCTATCATCCGATTCAAGCGATCCAACCGAGGCGGATCGGTGGATTGCGATCGCAGAGGCAGCTGCCTCCGGTGCCTACGCCGAGTTGCTGGATCTGCTTTTCAAACAGAATCGGCATGTGATGAAGGGCCGAGGCGGAACGCCCTGGGTTGAAGAAGCCAACGGCCGTCTGAAGGTGCGCTTCCGAGATGAACAGGGCGTGCTGCCTGGTCGAGAGGAGATTCCGCTTCTGTGGCGATTCTCCTACTTCCTCGACTCGCTTCGCATTGTCGCGTCCACACTGGCGGAGACCTGAAATGGCCGAACCAACGCATGCAGTTCTCTCGGAACGGTTCCAGGAAAAATTGAAGGGGCGTCGCCTCGTCTCTGCGATCTTCCTCACCTACAAATTCGACCCTGGATTCTTCGAGCTGGAGGTTCTGCCGGTCTTTCTGGATATCCCTGGAAGCCACGCACCGGCTATCCGCCTCCTCCAACTAGAGGACGCCCTGCGCAATCATGCTGGTCATATTGCCGTCTACTACGATGCTGGTGGGCTCGTCGTCAACAGTGGGCTTGGTTCAGCCAAACTTGATGTCCGACGAATTCCCGTTCGGCACGGCACCGGCGTTTTCCATCCCAAGAATGTCTTCCTTCTCGTCGAAGACCAAGAGCCCGATGCCAATGGCCACAAGACTCAAGCCCTGATCGTGGCGGCCATGTCCGCCAACCTTACGAGGTCGGGTTGGTGGGAGAATCTCGAGGTCTGCCATTGCGAGGAAATCAACGAGGGTGAAAAGACGCGCCTTCGGGACGATCTCGTCAGGTTTCTCGAACGCTTGCGTGGGAAGGTCGAAAAGGCGACCGACCAAAGTGCCATCCGCGACGTACTGGCGTTTCTGCGGACGACTGAGCAGCGATCTCAACGTTCGTATGAGGATCGTCTGCATGTGCACTTCTATGACGGCCTTCGAGCGCTTCCGGACTTCCTTGATGAAGTGGCCGGCGAATGGTTACGGGGCACCAGTCTGGAAATCATTTCGCCCTACTTTGACAACGCTGAAGACAGCGGCCCCCTGCACGCGCTGATCGACCGTTTTCAGCCCCGGGAAACTCGCGTCTTCCTGCCCAGGAACTCAGCTGGCGAGGTGCTCTGCCGAAAGGAGCTCTACGAGGCAGTCAAGGCTTTGCCAAACGTTCGCTGGGGCCGACTGGATCTGCCCAAGGACCAACTTCGCCTCGGTCATAGCGAGGATGCTGGGATGCGATTTGTCCATGCCAAGGTCTATCGCTTCTTCACTCAAAATCCGAAGCGCGAGTACTACTTTGTCGGATCCCCGAATCTGACTTCGAAGGCACATCAGGCCGGGGGCAACGTTGAGACCGGTTTCTTTGTCGACGTTGTTCCAGAGAAACGTCCGGATTTCTGGCTGGTCGTTGACCAGCGCAAGCCATTGCAGTTCGACCACAAGACCGAGGACGAAGGTCTCGATGCCTACGCGACATCGAGTCTGACCCTACGCCACCACTGGGATAGGCACGTTACAGAGGCCTTTTGGGATGCCGGGTCGGCGTCACCGTCACTTGTCATCAGATCGATAAGAGGCCAGGAGATCGGCTCGATCGGGCCACTTGAGCCAGGAGATTGGGTGCAGCTCGATGCTCTATTCGCGCAGCAAATCGAGTCGTCGCTGCGTGAATGCTCACTGTTCGAGGTAATCGGCGATGGTGATCGGCCGGGACTGCTACTTGTCCAGGAAGAGGGGATGACACACAAGCCGTCCATTCTGATGGACCTTTCGGCAGCGGATATCCTGCGCTACTGGTCGCTACTAACACCAGACCAGCGGTCAGCATTTCTTGAGGCCCGAGCACCCGAGATTGCGCTTCTCAGCGGAGGTGAAGACCTGGTGACCCGCGCGAAGCTCAGTCTTGAACACGACACGCTTTTTGATCGATTCGCCGGTTTCTTCCACGCATTTGCTTGCTTGGAACGCGCGGTCCGGGACGACCTGGGCGAGAAGAACGAGAAGGCCGCGGTATCTCGCCTGTTTGGGAAGAAATACGATTCCCTGGGTAGCCTTCTCGGTCGAGTCATGTCCATTGAAGGACCTGATGCTTGGGATGATGTGGACAAGCACGTGATCATCCTGTGCGCTCGCCAACTATGCCGGGAACTCGGGCGCGATTTCTCGGACTTCTGGAGAGACCACCGGGAGGATGTGCGCGCCTTGGAGGAGTCACTGGCATTGGCATCTGCGGTCAGAGACCGACTGACCGCCGCTGACCCGGAAGGCATGCCTCCATTCCTTGAATGGTTTGAGGAGCGATTCCTCCGCCGCGCCCAGCCCGTGGAGGCGAAGTCATGATCGATGTCTCGACCGCCGCAGGGCTCTTGGACTTTGGAACACGCATCAAGGATGAACAACGAGCCGGTGAGCAACTGCGCGGCGCCGTAGCTATCCACAATATCCTGGAGAAGCATGGGGTGGCTTACCTGGCCGATGAGGTCGGGATGGGCAAGACGTATGTCGCCCTTGGGGCGATGGCCTTGTTCCGCCACTTCGATCCGTCCTTCCGCGTTCTGGTGATCGCACCGCGGGCGAATATCCAGAACAAGTGGATGAAGGAGATGCGCAATTTCGTCGCTCACAACGTGCGATTCCCCGACCTTCGCGTCAGAGCAATTGATGACCACCCAACCCGGCCCCTAGTTTCCTGCGAGACGCTCCTCGACCTTCTTCTCCAGACGGTCAACGATCCCAATCGAGATTTCTTCACGCGGCTCACCAGCTTTAGCTTGCCGGTGGCCGGACGAGACAGTGTCGACCAAGAGAGTGCTCGCAAACTGCGGGATAGCATGAGGGTGGCCCTTCCTTGGATGGCGGAAGAGGCATTCGACCTAAGAAGCAAGCAGGCGTTCAAGGACAGGTTTGCCCAGGCGCTCTGCTGCGCCCTGCCCGTCTTCGATCTGGTCATTGTCGACGAAGGTCACAACCTGAAGCACGGTTTCCCTGAAGGCGGAGCCGCGCGCAACCGGGTCCTGGCTCTGGCTTTTGGACACCACGATGTTCAAGCGGACAAACGACTCTTCCCCAACTACGGGCCGCGCGCCAAGAGAGTTCTTTTCCTTTCTGCGACCCCAATCGAGGAAACCTACACCCACCTTTGGAATCAACTTGATGTCTTCGGCCGCGCCGAAAAATTCGACGAACTCAGAAAGGAGGAGTTCGACGAGGATGCCAAGAAGAAGGTTGCCGCCAAGTTTCTGGTGCGACGGGTGACGGCGATGCAGATCCATGGTGCCGAATACACCAAGAACCTCTACCGGCGAGAATGGCGCCGTGGTGGCGTCAGCCTACACGACGAGCCCATGAGAATCGATGACCCGCGTAGGCGCTTGGTCGTTGCCCTGGTCCAGAAAAAGGTGAGCGAGCTACTCCAGCACGAGCGCTTCAACTCATCTTTCCAGATCGGAATGCTGGCATCATTCGAAAGCTTTCTCGAAACCGCGAAGGTCAAGAAGGTCGAGGAGGATGAAAGCAACTTTGACGACGCGGAGCAAACGGATGACCTCCTGGAGAAGGAAGGGATTGACGTCGTCGGGGTCGATCAACTTGCCAGTTCGTATCGCAGGCAATTTAACGCCGAGCTTCCTCATCCGAAAATGGATGCGGTTGTCGAGTCCCTCTCTACCGCCTGGCAACGGGGCGCCAAGACCCTCATTTTTGTGCGCCGAGTGGCCTCCGTGAAGGAGCTCAAACGGAAGCTGGACGAGAAGTACGATGATTGGCTTATCGGCCGTCTGAAGCGGGATCTGCCTGCTGCCGTCCAAACGCGTCTGGCGAAGGCGATCGACATGTACCGTGATGCGAAGAGGGTAGCGCTCGCGTCGGCCGATAATGACGTTCTGGGCCCGGACGGCAAAGATGTGGACCATGGCGGATTCGATACGTTCTTTGCTTGGTTCTTCCGTGGCGAGGGACCGCGTGGGTTCGTGAGTGGTGCCAACGTCCAACAGCGATTTGTCCAGCGCGGCGCCAGGTACGCAACATTCTTCGAAGACAACCACGTTGCGACGCTCCTCGATTGTCGCCCTGATGAGGTGGAAAGACGTCTAGCCGAGAGCCTTTCCATCACCCCAACAGAACTACGCGCTGACCTTCAGCTGCGTTCCACACGCTTTCTTTCGAGAGCAAAGAAGCCGGCCCGTGCCGACCGGTTCGAGGCTGTACAGGCGGCTGCTGTGGAATGGCTGAAGGACACCCAAGGCCAGCATCAAGCTGCGGCACGTGACCTGTGGCACTTGCGATTCGCGTCCTCGACGCGCGTGGTGCCCGCTGTCGAGGCTCCGGACATAGGAGATTGGTTGGAGGCTCGAACTTTCTTCACCGAGCTTCGACTGCGCCCCGAGCTGCGAGCCAGGTTGTGGCCAGAACCAGCGCAAGCCGGCTTTGGCGCCGGACTTCTAGAACGTGAGAAACGAGCACAGATGCTTGCTGCGGCTGCACGCCTCGGGCACGCCTTCATCGATCTCTACATAATGACGATTCAACGCCTGCGCAGTCTCGACCTGCGAGCCCAAGAAGCAGCGGAGACCGAAGGCGCTGATATAGACCTGGCACGGGTAAACGAGTACCTCGACCTCCTGGACCGCCAGAGGCAGACCCCACTGGCAGAGCGAGAATGGGGAGCCTTCGACGAGCTTGCTGAGATCGCGGAGCACTTTGACCTTCTTCTCGATGTCAATCCTCTCAGCAAGAAGGATATCGGCCTCGGCGAGATAGCCAAGGAATTCGGACGGCTCTTCCGACAACAACAGCCGGTGGGTGGCATGTCGGGCCAGGTCAATCAAACCATGCTGCGCCAGTTCCGAATGCCCGGTTACCCCTTCGTCCTCGTAACCACCGATCTTCTTCAGGAAGGCGAGGACTTGCACACGTTCTGTTCGTCCGTGCATCACTACGGCATCTCGTGGACGCCATCCTCCATGGAACAGCGGATCGGCCGCATCGATCGCGTGCGCTCGCAGGCTGCTCGCTACCTAGGTGCCCTACCCCGGGCGCCCTTGGATACCGAGTTGCTTCAAGTCTACTTCCCGCACCTAGAAGACACTGTCGAGGTCTTGCAAGTGCGGCGGGTCCTCGACAGGATGAACGTCTTTCTGAGGCTCATGCATGAGGGCCTCACCACCGCCGGCCAGGAGGACAAGACAATCAACACCCTCAAAGAGTTCGCCACACAGGAGCGCCAGATTCCCAAAATCCGTGACCGACTCAAGAGCGCGTTCCCAGTTCAACTAGAGCAACTACAAGGTGAGGTGAGGCAGCTCGCGGTTACGCCCGACAAAGCCGCGGCAACCGAAGCGCGATTCTTGTCCATCCCAGCGCTCATTCTGCCTGGGCTAGAGGTCCGTTGGGAGCCGACTTCTCCGAAGGGACTTTTGCTCGGAACGACCATTCTCGGCGCACGCTGCCAGCCATTCACGCTGCTTCTCCAATCGTTTGGTGAACGGCCGCTGATCCGCTGCATTAGCCCCGTTGGGCGAATGGATCCGCGTGAAAGCCAAGAACTCCTGAAGGAACTCGGCGCACGACAGCATATCCGTTTTGGTGCCATCGTCCGCACCGATGAGCAAGCATACGACCTGACTGTGGAAGAAGACGTGTTCCTCTTGGCAGACGGCAATGCTCACGACGCCGCTCGAATAGAGTGGCTTGTCCACAGGGTGACTGAGCAAGCAGACTTCATCGAGCTGGAGTGCATGCGCGGGATCGATCAACCCCTTGCAAAGTTCCGCGCTGATCTTGAAAGGGAGCACGATGATCGCTAGTTGGCATCGCCTTTGTAGGGCGACGGACCTGCATGTTGATGACAGCCACGTTCAGGTCAAGTTCGCCAACGGCCGCCATCACGTGATCACGGTTGAGGAAAATGATGATGCCTACAGATTCACCGGAATCATTGCTCGACCATCTATCGCATCAGGTCGGGCGGACCTCGCATTGCGTGCGTGGATCAAGAATCGAGCCACACAATTGGCAGGCTTCATGTTCGACGCCCGCGAACGCCTGGTTGGAGAAACCTGTTTGCCCAAGGTGGGCGCCACCGCGGAGGAGTTCCAGATCTGCATCCGGACACTTGCTGCCGAGTGCGACCGATTCGAGTACCTACTCACGGGGAAGGATAACGAGTAGAGAACGGGAACCAGCAGTCCCTAGCCGCGCGCCGCCGCGGTTTGTGAGGATGGCCAGAATTCTGGTCTGCTTCCCGCAGAAGCGACGAGAGCTAGGCACCTGGCACCCCGATTTGGCGGATGGCCTTGCCGATGTAGAGCGAGAACGGGCGCGCAAACAGAGGCTCGCCCGCCACGACAAACGGACCCACCAGGCGTCCGGGGACGATTTCCTGCACTGATCCCTGGGACAGTCTGGCCACGAAGCGATCGATATCCGCAGCATTGTCGGCCAGCTTGCGAGAGGACGTTCGAGTTGTTTGGAATTCGTGAATGACAACAATGGCACGATCGGTATCGAGTGCAACCGCATGCGCCAACGTGCCGGCCACGGCCGTGAGCAGCTGATATCGCAGCTCGGCGACGGCCGGAGTACCAGGAACCCTAGGAGGAAGGATCGATTGCGCGACTTCCGCGATACGTGCGACGCCTCCGGACCGGGGACTTTCAATCAGGCGCTCGATGGCTTCCTTGAATACCGTTGCCACAAGTTCATCGAGAACCTCGTCGGCCTTCGACTCGACAGTAATGGCCACGATGCCGCGTGCATCGCGCGCGATGATTGCTAGGTCTGCATTTCGCGGACTGCTGCGCCCGTCGAACGGAAGGCGTGCTTCCGGTTCGACATACTCAATGACGAGACCCTCAAGATCCGTGCGGGAGGACAGAAGTCTTTCAATCTCACTGGGCGGCGACTGCGGAGCCCTTGCAAGCCAGGCTTTCGCAGTTTCCTTCGCGCTACGACCATCTACCCAGTGCCTGACGGGATCCTTTGGTGGGGCTATCCGCCACCAGTCGTCGATGCTCTCTATGGATAGGCCATTCTTCTCGATGCGCATTGGGTCCTTTCTTTTGAGACGAATGCCCCGGCTTCCATCCGTCAGTTAAACGCGTAGATCAATCAGCGTGACAAGCCACTACTTTCTTTGCCAGCCGCAGCACCCACTCCCTCAACTCCACCGGCTCGATGACCTCTACACCCTCGCCTTGCCGTAATACCCACGCCGCTAGCCAGCCAGTGATGTGGTCCTTGAAGTAGACCACGATACTCCCATCGCGCTGGCGTTCGGGGTTGGTGAACCAGTCCCGCATCCGCTCGACTGCGGGGCCGCGCAGGCGGAGGGTGACTTTCGCGGGCTTCCAGTCGCTGATGAACATGCGCTCGCCGCGGTACCTCTTGACGTCGAAGTCCTTCGGCACGGTGAAGGTCATGTCCAGGATGGTGACGCCGAGGATGCGCTCGACCTTGAAGACGAATATGCGCTCTTCCTTGTGGGTCAGGCTGCGGCCGAGCACGTACCAGGCTCCCGTGTGATTGAGCAGACCGTAGGGCTCCACTCGGAAGTTGCTGCGTCGCTGGCTGGCGACCGAGGCGTAGTCCATCTCGACGGTGCGATGGTCGCGGCACGCGCGCGACAGCGAGGCCAGCGTTTCGCGCTTCTCGCTGCCCGGTTCGGCCAGGACGATTCTGTCGCCTTCTGATTGTCCCTTGTCCTGTTGCCCGAGCATGGCCCGGATCTTCGTGGCCGCACGGGCAATGGCGACGTCGTAGGGGTGTATTCCCGTGGACTTGACTGCCTCCGCGCCGATGAGCAGTGCCAGCCCTTCCTGGGTGCTCAAGCGCGGCGGGCGATTCAAGAGCCGGCAAGGCAATGCCGAAACCACTGCCGAAGGGCCCTTGCCGTCGATGTAGATGTTCACATGGTCGCAACCGTCCGGCACGCCTACCTGCAGAAGCGCCCGAATTTCCTTTTCTAGTTCACTTGGGGTGGCGCCGACGAGCTCCGCTAACTCCGACAGTCGAACGCCACCTTCGTGCTTGGTCACATAGGGCACCAGGTAAAGAGCGCGCCGCAGCCGTTTCTCTTGCTTCTTCATGGCGCGACCTCCTCGGTCCGGTTGGCGCTGGCTATGGAGGCTGCGATCTCACGCAGGCGCGCACGAAGCTCGGGCGGCTCGACGATCTTCATGTGCCCGGCGGCGTCCAGCACGCGCGTGATGATGTAGCCGGCATTGCCCGAACGAAAACGGACACGGCTCCAGCCCTCGCCACCGGCCTCGGCCGCGGCGATTGGCTCGCACGACGAACCGGGGCCGAAATCCTCGTCGGCCATCCACGCGCGCTCGGGCCCGATGTCCAGGACCATGTCGAAGGAGGTCTGCGTGTCGCCGGCCTGGAATATCCAGGGCGAGCGCTGCACGTAGGTCGAAAGTTTCCAGTTTTCGGGGCGCTTGAAATCGGGTGTGCCGGGTTTGGGCGCAAGCTTGACCTTGGCGATGCGGTCCACGCGGAAGGTGCGCGGCTTTTCGCGCAAGTGACAGTGGCCGATCAGTTGCCAGCTCCCGCCGCCGTAGACGACCGCGTACGGGTCGACCTCCCGCACGGACGACTCGCCTGCGAGTCCGCGATAGGTGATGGTCACGCGCTTGCGTCCCTCGATGGCCGCAACCAAAGCCTCCATCGTGCGCCGGAGCTTCGGGCTGTGGTCGAGCGCCGGTAGGGTGATTCCCAGGTTGGCGGGCGAGAATGCGCGATGGGATCTGCCGCTGTCAAAAGACAGCTTCCGCAGGGCATCGTCAACCAGCTCGCCGTAGACCAATCCCTCGGTGCCGCGCAACGCCTCGGCCGCCAGGATCAGCGCGACCCGCTCCTCGCCATCGAGCTGCACCAGTCGCAGCCCGTACTCGCGCTGGCGAACGTAGTACAGGTTCTCGTCTTCCTCGTCCTGCTCGATGGGGACGCCGAGGGCGCGCAGATCCTTCTTGTCGCGTTCGAACTTGCGCTCCCCCGCGGCCGGATTCTTGGTCCGGTAGGTATCGATGCGCTGAAAGATCTCGGCACGCGCAACCGGCCGATTGGCCTCCAGCAGCAGCATGAGCAACGAGAGGATCCGCTCGTCAGGCCCTTGCCGCGAGACTTCCTCGCCCGCCTTCCGAGCCGATGCGATCTTGCTCGCCACGCGCCGATTGTAAGCGTGTGCCAGCCGAACATCAATCGGCGTGCGCGGCGGCTTGGCCAGCGTCATCGCTCGCGCGTCTCCCGGCGCTGCTCAGCCACCCGCTGCCCGTCCAAAAACTTGCCCTCGTCGAACTGCATCTTCGCCTTCATCGCCTCCTCGCGAGCCTTCTCGATCTCGGCGCGCAGCTTCTCGGAGAAGAATGGCAGCCACACCACCTGCAGCCCTAGCGCATGAAAGTCGCGCGCCACTGCCTCCTCGTACTTCTGCGTGCGCCGGTTCCAGGTGCACTGGATCACCTTGATGGTCACGGTGTCGCCATCAAGCGCCACGATGTATGAATCGCGCAGACTTGGCCCCAGCCACCAGAATTGTCGACGAAGATCTTCGAGGGTCACGGTTGACGATGGTGGCACGGGGGACTGACATGAAATCGGACGAATGATCCGTATTGGTCCCCTGCCCCATGATTCCTCTGTGCGTCCGCGTGCTCTTCCTCCAGTCGGCCGAACCACCTCCCCCCCAGGCGTTGCCCACGGGTTGCCCACGAGGTGGTGAAAACTGATGAGATCGGCCGGCGGCGGATGACACCTGCAACTCGTCGATTTTGGCTGGGTTGAGCCAAAATCGGCAGGGTTGAGCTGTTTCTTTGCCGTAACCCCCGGAAGTCCGATTCTCCTAGAGTCCATACAAGAACATCCCGTTCACGCTGGGGTGTTTTTGCTTTTCTTGAGCGAAGGAATCTGGTCGAGGCTTGGGTACCAATGGCCTTTTCGAGAATTGCCGGCATGGACTGTTGCCCGCCGGCTGCCCAATAATATTCCGACACCCTGTTCGCGACCTTCCCTTCCATCACTGGGATAGCATCGGACAGACCGACGCTCGGATCGATGTTGCGGTCTTTCGCCGCCGGTCAAGTCTCGGTCAACGGGCGCGGTGCCCAAATGTTGCCCAGGAAGTGGTGAGACTCGATGAGATCGGTCGATGGCAGATGACGCCTGCAACTCGCCGATTTCGCTCAGCCTGGCGAAAATCATGAAGGTTGAGCTACCTGTGAGCGCCGCCTGGCGAGAGTTCGATTCTCCTAGAGTCCAGTTCAAAAACATTCCGTTCACGATGGGGTGTTTTTGTTTTAGTTGAGCGAAAATATCGGGGTTGTAATCGGCACGTCGGAGATGAGTTCGCGGCCCACCGGGAGAGTGCGTTGCCCACCGGGTGCCCAAGAATACTCTGGCGCGTTGGTTTCGCTGGTCATGCAGTTCTCCTCCAGCACGCGGATAGCGCTGCG
>OBLT010000237.1_pt1 | contig 40591 bp, 35 predicted proteins | sample 1518721 | NCBI WGS metagenome assembly OBLT01 (sample SAMEA3539307, study PRJEB22396) | soil metagenome | biome: tundra; feature: field; material: soil | place: USA | collected 2010-05 | depth 0.15 m | reverse complement strand
AGGTGTTCGCCTTCATGCAGATCCCGGCGTTCGGCCCGGCCTGGAAGTTCACCATCATCCAGGGAACCACGCTGACCCAGCTGGCGACTGGCCCGGGCCACATCCTCGGCACAGCGCTGCCCGGCCAGGCGGGAGACGTCGGGATAGGCGCCCACGACGTGACGGCCGGCAACCCGTTCCTGCACCTCAGCAGCCTGCGGACAGGCGACACCGTCGTCATCACGACCAAAGCATGCGTGACGACCTACCGCGTGTACCGCCAGCCCTACCGGGTGCTGTACACCGACGTCGGCGTGCTCAATCCAGTCGGGAGCAAGCACACCCTCACGCTCGTTACCTGCTGGCCCACCGACGTTCTGTACTTTGTGTCCCACCGCACGATCGTTCAGGCCGAAGAGATCAGCAGCGTGAAGAGATAATCACGGGGTCACGAGTCACGAGTCACGGGGTCGCAGGGTCACGCCATGCGGTCGAGGATCTCGCGGACGAGATCCATTGGCGTGTGCGGGTGCAGGAAGGCGAATCTGGCGACCGTCTCGCCCTCCCACGCCGTCGGGGGTATGAACGCCACCTGGTCGCGGAGCAACTCATCGGCCCACCGGGTATACCTCTCGGGTGCCCAGCCGTGGCGGCGGAAGAGCACGACGGACAGATCAGGCTCGCGGACCAGGTCGAGGTAGTCGCGTGTCCTGATTTCCGCGGCGGTTTCCCGCGCCAGCCGGAGGCCCCCCTCGATCGCCTCGGTATAGGCCGCCGTGCCGTGCACCGCCAGCGAGAACCACAGCGGCAGCCCGCGGGCCCGCCTGGTCAGGTGATAGGCGTAATCCGTCGGATTCCACTCAGCGGACTCGCCGTGGATCACATCGAGATAGGAAGCATCCTGCTTGTGCACCGACCGGGCCAGCGACGGGTCGCGGTAGATCAGCGCGGCGCAGTCGTAGGGGGCGAACATCCACTTGTGCGGGTCCACGATGAACGAGTCGGCGTGCTCTATGCCGTCGAACACGGGCCGGACGCTCGGCGCGAACAGCCCAGCGCCGCCGTAGGCGCCGTCCACGTGGAACCACAGGCCGAACTCGCGTGCCACCCCGGCCACGCCGGCCAGGTCGTCCACTATGCCAGCGTTTGTCGTGCCCGATGTCGCCACCACCGCGGCGAGCGACGCCGGGTCGCCGTCTGCCTCGATGGCGGCCCGGAGCGCGGCACCCGTGACACGGTGACCGTCGGCCTGCACGGTGAGCGGATCCATCTCCAGGATCCGCAGCGTATTGACGATCGACGAGTGGGCGTCCGCGCCGACGGCGACCCGCCAGCGGCGGCCGGCGGCGGCGCTTCCCGCGGCGCGCTTGGCCACCTCCCTGGCGACGACCAGGGCCGACAGGTTGGCGGCTGAGCCGCCGGAGACGAAGCACCCACCTGCGGACCCGGGGAGCCCGGCACGGTCAGCGATCAGGCGCAGCACCTGGTTCTCGGCCTGGATGGCACCCGCGGCCTCCAGCCAGGAGATGCCCTGGATCGACGCGCACGAGACCAGCATGTCGAACAGCAGCGACGCCTTGGTCGGCGCGGCCGGGATGAAGCCGAGAAAGCGCGGGCTGTCGGCCGAGATCACCGCCGGCGCCACGACCGAGGCGTACACGCCCAGGACATGATCGGAGTTGTGCGGGCCGTCGGCCAGCAGGCCCGCCAGCGCGGCATCCAGATCGGCCGGATCCCGCGGGCCCCCGTCCAGCGGTACCGGGTCCAGCCGGAGCCGGTTCTCCGCGTAAGCCAGCACGGACCGGATCATCTGCTCGGTTACTGCGTCCACGCGATGCATGGCCGGAACGTAGAGCGCAAGCAGGTCTTCGCGCAACAACCCGGAACGCGTGGCGAGGTGACCCGCGGGGTAGTCACGTTGAGTTAAGGGCCAGACTGGGGAGCCGCAGAGTGGAGGCCGCCGGTGAGCACGTCACATCCGCTCGACCCGCTGACCGCCGAGGAGTTCCGCCACGTCGCGGCGGTCCTCCGGCGTGACAGGGCGGCCGGGCCGCGATGGCGCATCGCCTCGATCGAACTCAAGGAGCCCGGCAAGGACGCTCTCCAGGCAGCGCAGGCCGGCCAGCCCGGGGAGCTGCCACTGCGCGCGGCGCTGGTCATCTGCTGGAATCGCGACGACGGCCGGGCGTACCGCGCGGTGGTGTCGCTGACCGACGCCGCCGTCACCACCTGGGAGGAACTGCCCGGCCAGCACCCGAACATCACACTGGACGAATGGCACGAGTGCGACGAAATGCTGCGTGGCAGCCCGCAACTGGCCGCGGCGCTCGCCAGGCGCGGGATCACCGACAGTTCCCGCGTCCTCACCGACCTCTGGGCCTATGGTGCCGCGCTGGTTCCGCCGCGCTACCGCGGCCTGCGGCTGGGCTGGTCAGACGTGTGGTACCGAGGCAGCGAGCACGGCAACCCCTACGCGCATCACCTCAGCGGGCTGCATCCCATCGTGGACCTCAACCGGATGACCCTGCTGGAACTCGAGGACAGCGACAGCGCGGCGGCCGCCGACCAGCCCGAGGTCATGGGCGAGTACCTACCTGAGCTCATCCCGATGCCGCTGCGGGAGCTGAAACCGCTGCACATCAGCCAGCCGGAAGGCCCCTCCTTTACCCTCGAGGGCCAGCTGCTGACCTGGCAGAACTGGCAGCTGCGGCTCGGCTTCAACTACCGGGAGGGCCTGGTCCTGCATACGGTCGGGTTCCGCGACGCCGGCCGTCTGCGGCCCGTGGCGCACCGGCTCTCGTTCGCCGAGATGGTCGTGCCCTACCGGGATCCGACCACCGATCACTACCGCCGGACCGCCTTCGACATCGGCGAGTGGGGACTGGGCTTCATGACCACGTCGCTCGAACGTGGCTGCGACTGCCTGGGCGAGATCACCTACCTCGACGCGGTCGTGCACGACTCGACCGGGCAGCCGCGCACCATCTCCCGTGCCATCTGCATCCACGAAGAAGACAACGGGATCGGATGGAAGCACGTGGACCAGGCGCTCGGCGCGGAAGTACGGCGGGCCCGGCGGCTCGTCGTGTCGTTCCACGTCACGGTGGCGAACTACGAGTACCTCGTGTACTGGCGGTTCTACCAGGACGGCAACATCGAATGCGAGGTGCGCGCCACCGGGATCATGGTGACTTCGAGCTTCGCCGACGGCCACCAGCCGCCGTACGGCACGCTCGTGGATCAGCGGACCTACGCGCCCTTCCACCAGCACTTCATCGTGGCTCGCCTCGATCTTGACGTGGACGGCCCGGCCAACACGGTCTACGCGGTCCAGTCGGAGGCGTCCTCGGCCAGTGATGACCCTTACGGGCTGGGCCTGGTGACCCGGGAGACGCCGCTGCGCACTGAGGCCGAGGGCCAGCAGGACTACGACTGGCACACGCAGCGTGCCTGGAAGATCATTAGCTCCAACGCCAAGAACGGGCTGGGCACGCCGGTCGGGTACAAACTGGTCCCCGGCGGATCTTTCCCGCCCATGCTGGCCTCCTCCTCTCCCGTTCTGCAGCGCGCCAGGGCCATCGAGCACACACTCTGGGTCACGCCGTACCGCGAGGACGAACGATGGCCCTGCGGCGAGTTCCCGACCCTCAGCGACCAGGACTCGGGACTGCCGGTCTGGACCGCGCCGAACCGCCGGATCGAGAACACCGACGTGGTGCTCTGGTACGTGTTCGGCATCCACCACATCACCCGTCCGGAAGACTGGCCGATCATGCCGGTCGACACGGTGTCGTTCTGGCTCAAGCCGTTCGGGTTCTTCGACCGCAATCCGGCCCTGGACGTCCCGCCTACCCACTGACCAGGTGACGGCTTCGCTGGAGCACCAGGAGCGTGGCCAGGCAGGTGCCTGCGAGCAGGCTGTAGGGGACGATGTCCGACGTCGCTTGGGCCAGCGCTCCGCCCCCGGCCGACGCGACGGTCTGGCCGGTCGCCCAGGCGAGATTGGCTAGCCCGAACGCCAGTCCCTGATTCAGGTCCAGCCGGTGCGCGCCCGCACTGAGCAATGCGCTCGCGGGCGCGAAGAGGGTGCCGTAGGCGGGCATGCCCACGATCAGGAGAGCTATCAGCCACGGCGCTGGCTCCAGCACCGGCGCCAGCAGGCTGACAACCACCGCCGCGGACAGCGAGAGCCTGATCGGCACGAGGGCGCCGCGGCGGTCCGACAGCCGCCCGGCGAGCGGCGAGAGTCCCGACTCGATCGCTGCGGAGGCCAGGAAGGTAGCTCCGATGATCAGCGCCGTGGCACCGAGGTGGCTGAGCCGCAGCGGCGCGAGCACATCCACCGCCCCGAACGCCATGCCTGCGAGCATCGTCAGCCACAGGCCGGTCGCGACTTGCCGGTCACGCACGACGGGCCAGGCCGCCCGGAGGCCCTGCGGAACCGGACCCGGTGGTACAGGATCCGGCGCAACCTGACCCGGCGGAACCGGATCCTGCGAAGCAGGACCCTGTGAGCTCGGCACCGTGAAGGCCACGACCATGAGGGCGGCCCCGGCCACAGCAGCGGCGCCGAATGCAGGCCCTGTCCCTACCTGACCGGCGACAGCACCGACCACCGGGCCGAAGAGCGCTCCGCCTACCGCCGCGCCCAGGGCTGTGCCCAGCAGTTCTCCGCGCCGCTGGGGCGGCGCGGCTGTCGCCAGCCAGGCCAGGCCCGCGGCCCAGGTGCACGCCCCCGCCAGGCCCTGAACGAAGCGCGCGGCATCCAGCACGGGGGCGCCGGAGGCCCAGCCGAAGACGAACGTCGAGACGCTCATCAGGGCCAAGCCAAGCAGCACCACCCGCCGGCCGGTGAGCCGGGCAGTCAGCAACCCACCCGGCAGCGCGCCCACCAGCGTGCCGAAGGGGTAGGCAGCCACCAGTATCCCGGCCCCGGACTTCGACAACCCGGCCACGTGCGTGTAATGCGGAAGCAGCGGGGTCAGCGCGGTGAAGAACATCGTGTCCACCAGCACCAGCGCGCAGACGAAGCCGAGCAGCCCGCGCTCCCGGCGCGTCAGCGGCGCCCGCTTCGGTGCCTGCGTTTTCCGCGCCTGCGTCATCCTGAGGACCCTCGCCTGTCTCACGGGCGCCGCAGCCCGCAGCGTCGGCGCGCCCCGCCCCATGATGCGCCGTCAGGTCCTTAGAAGATCAAATTATTTTCCAGCCGGGCACACCGGCCCCCCGGGGCAGACCAGAGCCGCTGCTCGCCAAGCTGCACGGCCGCTAACCAGCACCGCCCCCAGGCGGCACGGCCTGCCAAACAGTTCGACCGCTAACTAGCCGCACTGGGCTGGATAATGACTGCCAGGTCGGCGGTCCGCTCCGCGAGCACCGTGCCGCCCTGCTCGATCTCCACCGTGACCTGCAACTGGGTCGCCGTGCAGCCACTGGGCACGAGGTAGCCGACGCTGGAGCGGAGCTGCCCGTGCGGGGCGAAGGTCGCCGACAGGGGAAGCGGGTCGATGGCCGGGCAGCCGGGCGGGATGCCCACACCTGAGCCAACGAACCTCCCCAGCCAGACGGCGGTGGTCTGCTGGCTGGTGCCGGTGCAGTTGCGGGCGGTCAGGTTCGCGGTGGATGTCCCGCCGGGAGTGACCGCACGAGGACTGAAGGCCAGCCGCGTGATCTGGATCACGCCGGAACATGACGCGGGGGCATGGCTCGGCGTCCCGCTGGCCGCGGCCAGGCTGGCCGGCGCGGCGGCGAGCGCGGCAGGGAAAAGAACCATGACGGCGACTAGTAAGGACCTTCGCAACATGAACTCCTCCTTCGGCCGAGCGCGCCGTGGCCAGTGTCTAACGCGGGGCTGAACCAGACAACCGGCGACGCGGCCGACGGCCACCATGACCAGGTCGGCAGCATCGCACTGACCTGTATCTTTCACACCGTCTCGGGCCCGGGCGCTAGCGTTGAGATACGCAGACTTCCGAGGAGCCACGCATGACCCAGCATGACAAGGCAGACATCGGCGTGACCGGGCTGGCCGTGATGGGCCGTAACCTGGCGCGGAACCTCGCCCGGCACGGGAACGTCGTCGCGCTGCACAACCGCTCGCCAGAGCGCACCCGCAGCCTGGTCGAGCAGCACGGCGACGAAGGCACGTTCGTGGCCAGCGAGTCCATGAAGGAGTTCGTCGCCAGCCTGGCGCGGCCGCGGGCGATCATCGCGATGGTTCAGGCGGGCGACGCCACCGACGCTGTGATCGAAGAGCTCGTGCCCCTGCTTGACCAGGGTGACATCGTCGTCGACTGCGGCAACGCGCACTACACCGATACCCGGCGCCGCGAGGCCGCGCTGCGCGAGGACGGGCTGCACTTCGTCGGCTGCGGCGTGTCTGGCGGTGAGGAGGGGGCACTCAACGGGCCGAGCATCATGCCCGGCGGGTCCACGGAGTCCTACGCGAAGCTCGGGCCGATCTTCGAATCGATCGCCGCGCAGGTCGACGGCACGCCGTGCTGCACACATGTGGGGCCGGACGGGGCCGGCCATTTCGTCAAGATGGTGCACAACGGCATCGAGTACGCGGACATGCAGCTCATCGCCGAGGCCTACGACCTCTTGCGGGCCGGCCTCGGCGCGACTCCCGTGCAGATCAGCGAGATCTTCCGCACCTGGAATGAGGGCGACCTGGACTCCTACCTCATTCAGATCACCGCGGACGTGCTGGCGCATACCGACGCCGTCACCGGCCAGCCATTCGTGGACATCGTGCTCGACCAGGCCGAGCAGAAGGGCACCGGCCGCTGGACCGTGCAGAGCGCCCTCGACCTGGGGGTCCCGATCACCGGCATCGCCGAGGCGACGTTCGCGCGGGCGCTGTCCGGTCACGCGGACCAGCGCGAGGCAGCTAGGGCGGCCTTCGGCAGCGAGGTGAACTCGCTCGATATCGCCGATTCCGCGGCATTCACCGAGGGGGTCCGCCGCGCGCTGTACGCGTCGAAGGTGGTCGCCTACGCGCAGGGCTTCGACCACATCGCGGCGGGCAGCGCCGAGTACGACTGGGGCATCGACCGCGGGGCCATGGCGACCATCTGGCGCGGCGGATGCATCATCCGGGCCCGCTTCCTCGACCGCATCCGCGAGGCGTATGACGGAGACCCCGAACTACCCAGCCTGCTGGTCGCGCCGTACTTCGCCGGGGCGGTCCGCGACGGGGTCGACAGCTGGCGACGGGTCGTGGCGCAGGCCGCGGCGGCCGGCATCCCGACGCCCGCGTTCTCGTCCTCGCTCGCCTACTACGACGGCCTGCGCCGGGAACGGCTGCCCGCCGCCCTGATCCAGGGCCTACGCGACTACTTCGGCGCCCACACCTACCACCGCGTCGACTCCGATGGCAGCTTCCACACCGAGTGGGCGGGTGACCAGCAGGAACATCCTGCCTGAGCCGACGCTGACCGCGGCGGGGTGGCATTTCCGGGCCCCGGAATAGGTGTGCGCGCCGGCCTGGGGGAAGCGGAGGCCGGTGGCATCGCGCGGGCGATCTGGTGCTGGCCAGCACCAGATCGCGGCACCGGCGCCCGGCCACGGGGGTGACCTCGCCGCGGGCGCGCTCTGTGTGAGACAGTGCTCGCCGGGGCCGGCGACACGGCTGCCGCTGCTTGTACCCCAGCATGCGACACCAGCACGCCACCGTTTATGGAGAATCATGGTCGTCCCGCTCTATGGCCGCTGTATCGCGGCAGCCGCCGGCCTGCTGCTGATCGTCTTCTCCGGCGCGAGCGTGGTTGGGACGCTGATGGTGCCGCGGCCGGCCGGCGGCCAGCTGACGCCCTGGGTGGACCGCCTCGTGAACGGCTCGTTCCAGTTGCTGACCCGGCTGATCGCCGACTACAAGCGCCGCGACCGGGTGCTCGCCAGTCAGGCCGCCGCGCTCCTGGTATGCCAGCTGATCGCCTGGCTGGGCATTTTCTATGTCGGCTTCTCGCTGCTGCTGTGGCCGTTCGTGCCGGCCGGGGTGACCCGCGCGTTCGATACGGCGGGCCCCGCCCTGTGGTCCATCGGCAACTCGACCGTGCATGGAGCGGCCGAACGCGCGATCCAGTACTGTGCCGCGCTGACCGGCCTGGTCACGGTGACACTGCAGATCGCCTACCTGCCCACCCTGTACTCGGCGTTCAACCGCCGGGAGACCGATGTCGCGCTGCTGAACGCCCGGGCCGGCTTCCCGTCCTGGGGCCCGGAACTGCTGGCCAGGACCCACTACGCCCTCGGATCCGGCGCATCCACCATCGACACGCTGCCCGACCTCTACCAGCAGTGGGAACGCTGGGCGGCCGACGTCGCGGAAAGTCACACCACGTACCTGCCGCTGGTCCGGTTCCGCTCGCCGAGGCCGCTGTCGTCCTGGGTCACCGCGCTGCTCGCGGTCCTGGACTCGGCCGCGCTGTACCTCGCGCTGTCGCCCAAGGCCGCGCCGACTGTCCCGGCCCGGCTCTGCCTGCGCGGCGGTTTCCAGTGCTTCACCGAGGTCGCCCGCGGGATGGGCATCAGAGTCGCCGAGATGCCCGATGCGAGCCAGGGCATCAGCCTCAGCTATGAGGAGTTCCTCGAGGCCGTCGAGCATATGAACTCGGTGGATTTCCCGGTCGAGCGCGATCCCGCCGACGCGTGGCCCGACTTCGTCGGCTGGCGGGTCAACTACGAGCAGGCGGCCTATGCCGTGGCCCTCGCCGTGGACGCGGTCCCGGCGCTCTGGTCGGGGCCGCGCCGTCATCGAACCCCGGCCATTCCGCCCATCCGGCCGGGGCTGGGACGACCGCCCAAGTGACGCCGCCCGTCGTAGGCGCCCCGGTCGTCCCGTGAGCGCCCGATGGTGACATGCATTGGGACGTCCGGCTGGAGCTACGGCCATTGGGAGCCGGAACTGTACCCGCCCGGTCTTCCGGCCCGGGACCGGCTCGCCCGCTACGTCGAATCCTTCTCCACCGTCGAGCTCAACAGCAGTTTCTACCGCTGGCCCAGGCTGTCGGCCTTCCGGAGCTGGCAGCGTAGATTGCCCGACGGCTTCCGGCTGTCGGTCAAGGCGCCGCGCGGCCTGACCCACGGCCGGCGGCTGTACGCACCCGAGGCGTGGGCCCAGCGCATAGCAGCCTGCTGGCACGAGTTGGCCGACAAACGAGCTGTCCTGCTGGTCCAGCTCGCGCCCGCGCAACCACGGGACGACGCCCGGCTGGCCTATTTCCTGCAGGCGCTTCCCTGGTGGGTGCGGGTCGCGGTGGAGTTTCGCCATCCCAGCTGGCACCACGAGGATGTTTTCGCGCTCCTGGAGGCACACGGCGCCGCCTACTGCGTCATGAGCGGTGCTCAGCTGCCCTGCGTCCTGCGAACGACCGCGCCCTATGCCTATGTCCGGATGCACGGCCCGGACCACGATCACCTGTACGGAGGGTCGTACAGCGACACCGACCTGGGGTGGTGGGCGGATCGCCTACGAGAATGGGAACAGATGGGCATCGATATATTCGTGTACTTCAACAACGACGGCGACGCCAATGCCGTGCGTAACGCGCGGACGCTACGCCGCATACTCGGCCAGTAACGCCCGCTCCCTTGGAGCCTGGATGCTTGCCTTCCTGGCGGCGGGCAGAGGAGCAGCTATGACGCGGTCCGACGATGAGATGATCCCGCCGCCGGGCCAGACGATTCCGGCGCCGGACGAGGTGCGGGGCGGACCAGGCACGCCGCTGGAAATCGGCCCGAGCGGCTGGCGCCGCACCCTGCAGCGGACCGGCCGGAAATTCATCCGCGACCGCTGCTCCATGACCGCGGGGGCCCTCGCCTACCACTGGTTCGTCGCCCTGTTCCCGGCGCTCATCGCGCTGCTGGGCCTGGTATCCCTCGGGCACGTGGGCGCGGGCGAAGTGCACCGGCTCGTGAACGGCCTCAATACCGCACTGCCGGCCGGGGCGTCCGGTGTCTTCACGCAGGCGGTCAAGTCGGCCAGCAGTCGGTCCTCGACCGGTTCCGGCACGGCCGTGGTCATCGGCATCGTGGTCGCGTTGTGGAGCGCTTCCAGCGGAATGGCCGCGCTGGAGACAGGGCTGGATGTGGCATACGAAGTCCCCGTGGACCGCGAATTCCTGGCCAAGCGGCTGCGGGCATTCCCGCTCATGCTGGTGACGGTGCTGTGCGGGGGCGTCGCCTCGGCGCTGCTCGTCTTCGGAGCCCCGATCGGCTTTGCCATCGAAAGTCATGTGTCATTCGCCGGCTCGGCATTCATCGTCTGCTGGAACATCGGCCGCTGGGCGCTGACGATCGCCGCGATCTCCCTGCTCTTCTCCAGCTACTATTATTTCGGGCCTAACCGGGAAACACCCCGCTGGCGGTGGGTCAGTCCTGGCGGCCTGGTCGGTACTGCCATTTTCGTGGCCGCATCGCTCGGCTTCTCTTTCTACGTCGCCAAATTCGGCTCCTACGGGAAGACCTACGGCGCCTTCGCCGGCGTTGTCATCCTCATTTTCTGGCTCTACCTGGCCGCCTTGGCGGTATTGCTCGGCGGCGAACTCAACGCGGAGACTGAACGCCAGGCCCGCTGAACATGGAGGACAGGGCATGCCGACGATCGCGGTTGTGGCGCACGCTGATAAGAGCTTCGGCGGGGGGCTGCCGGAGCTCCGCAAGGTGCTGGCCCAGGAGGGGTTTGCCGATCCACTGTGGTACGAGGTGGCCAGGAGCCGTCAAGCGCCTAAGTACGCTCGCCGCGCGCTGAAGCAGGGCGCCGATGTGCTGTTCGTCTGGGGCGGCGACGGGACGGTCCAGCGCTGCATCGACGTCGTGGCCGGGTCCGGGACCGCCCTGGCGATCCTGCCGGCCGGCACCGCGAACCTGCTGGCGACCAACTTGGGGATCCCGGCCGACGTCCCCGGGGCGGTGCGCGTTGGCCTGCACGGAGAGCGCCACCCGCTGGATACCGGCACGGTGAACGGCGAGCACTTCGCGGTGATGGCGGGGGCGGGGTTCGATGCCCGGATGATCAACGAGGCCGACCGGGGGATGAAGGACCGCATCGGCCGGGCCGCGTATCTCTACGCCGGGGCCAGGAACCTCAGCGCGCGCCGCGCGAAGGCCACCATCACAGTGGACGGGCAGCGATTTTTCAAGGGCCGGATCTCGTGCGTGCTCGTGGGGAATGTGGGGAAGGTCCTCGGCGGGGTCGAGGCCTTCAGCGGAGCGGAGCCGGACGACGGGCTCCTCGAACTCGGCGTAGTCACGGCCAAGAATCCGGTCGAATGGGCCCGGACGCTGGGGCGCGTCGCGCTGGGCAAGTCAGAGAAGTCGCCGTTCGTCCAGCTCACACGGGGGAAAAAGTTCCGGATCCGGTTCGATCGGCCATTGCTCTACGAGCTTGACGGTGGCACGCGCCCCGGCACTGCGAAGATGCGGATCAAGGTCCATCCCGCCTCGATTACGATCTGCGTCCCGGTGAAGCCAGCGAACGGGTCCTCCAGCACCTAGACAAGTACTGGCGACCGCAGACGCGCCGGCCCGCAGGGTGCCACAATTCGGACGTGCTTCCAGATTCGGTTGACTCGAAGGATGACCCGCTAGAGCAGGATGCTCCCGATCACCCGGTGGACGATCCGGCTATCGTGTCGTGGTTCCTCGGCGAGGGCGATCGAGCCAACCCAGCTACTGACCTCAGGGTCTTTACCACGGGGAACCTGGTCCAGCCGCTTATCGACGGCCGCAGCTACTTCGCGAGGCTGTGTGCTGAGCTCAGCGCGACTCAGCCGGGTGACCAGGTGTACTTCCTGGATTTCCGGGGTGACCTGGACGAGCGCCTGGACGGCCCGGGATCTGAGATCGGCGAGGTGCTGGGCGCGGCAGCGCGCCGCAAAGTCCGGGTCTTCGGCCTGCTGTGGCGCTCACAGCCCAAGGTGGTGCAGCAGTCCGAGGAGGCCAACGCGGAGTTTGTCAGGCAGATCGACGAGGACGGCGGTCAGGTTCTGCTCGATGCCCGGACCCGCCGGGGGGGCAGCCATCACCAGAAGCTGGTCGTGGTGCGTCGTCCCGGCTATCCTGCGCGCGACGTCGCGTTCGTCGGGGGGATCGACCTGGGTTACAGCCGCAATGACGACTCGGAGCACCCCGGCGACTCGCAGGTGATGGAATTCCCCGACGCCTACGGCCCGCGGCCGCCCTGGCACGACATCCAGGCCGAGGTAAGTGGCCCAGCCGTGCATGACCTCGAGCACACCTTCCGGGAGCGCTGGTACGGCAGCAGCGTCCTTGACCTGCCCAGTCCACTCCGCCAGCTCTACGACCGCGCGTATCACATGGGTGCGATGACGAGCCGGCCTCTTCCGGAGCCGCTGGCAGCCGACGAGGCCCGGCGGGGTACGCACGCCGTCCAGGTGCTGCGCACCTACCCAGCCCGTGTCCGCCGGTACCCGTTCGCGCCACTCGGGGAGCGGAGCATCGCGCACGCGTACCGGAAGGTGTTCACGCGGGCCCGCTGCCTGGTCTACCTGGAGGACCAGTACCTGTGGTCGCGGCGGGTAGCCCACGTCATCGCCTCGGCCCTGCGCGACAACCCCGACCTGCATGTCATCGCCGTTGTGCCCCGGCATCCCGACAAGGACGGCGCGGTCACCCAAGTGCCTTCTGTGCTTGGCCAGCACGACGTGATGCGGGCCTGCGCCGCCGCGGGCGGCGAGCGTTTCGCCGTATTTGACCTGGAGAACCACCAGGGAACACCGGTGTACGTGCACGCCAAGGTGGTAATCGTCGACGACGTGTGGGCGATGGTCGGGTCGGACAACCTCAACCGGAGGTCGTGGAGCCACGACAGCGAGTTGTCGATCGCCGTGCTGGACTCGCAGCGGGATGCCCGGGAGCCCCGCGACCCAGCTGGCCTGGGGGACGGAGCGCGCACGTTCGCCCGGGACCTCCGCCTCAGGCTGTGGCGCGAGCACCTTGACCGCGGCGCCGATGACGTGGCAGACCTCCTGGATCCGCGGGAGGCCTTCGCGGCGTTCCTCCGGCAGGCCAACGAGCTCGCCGCGTGGCACGAGGCTGGCGGCTCCGGATCCAGACCTCCCGGACGGGTGGTACCACATCAGCGCCACACCCTCACAGCCGCGCAGCGGCTGTGGGCAACCCCGCTCTACCGGATTGTCTTTGACCCGGACGGGCGTCCCTTGCGGGACCGCATTCGCGGCCGGCTTTAGCGCGGGAGGCACAACCAGCACGCGGCCCTGCCAGGCGCGGGCGCGACGGCCCGGTTAGGGTGCTGAAGGTGACTATGCCCCGGGTGGCTGTCGGCCCTGTGCCCCGCGACTCTGCCTGCCAGGCTATCCGCGATGGCGGAGGCGAGCCTGCCGACGTGGATGCGAAGGCCGACGCGCTCGTCTGGCTCGATTCCGCCGACCTCGACGGGCTGCGGCGCGCGCTCGCGACCGCGAGCGCGGCGCGCTGGATCCAGCTGCCCATGGCCGGCGTGGAGCGAATGGCCGACGCCGGGTTGCTCGATCCCGGGCGGACCTGGACCTCGGCGAAGGGCGCCTACGCCGAGCCGGTCGCCGAGCACGCCCTGGCTCTCGCCCTGGCCGGGCTGCGCTCCCTGCGCCGGCGCATCAGCGCCCGTTCGTGGGGCGAGCCAGCCGGGCAGAGCCTGTACGACGAGCCGGTCACGATCCTCGGCGGCGGCGGTATCGCGGCCAGCCTGCTGGAGCTGCTGGCCCCGTTCCGGGTCGCCGCGACCGTGGTGCGCCGCAGCGCCGATCCGGTGCCCGGAGCGGCCAGCACGATGCCGCCGGCCCGGCTGCACGAGGCGCTGGCCGGTGCCCGGGTTGTGTTCCTGGCCCTCGCGCTCACGCCGGGCACCGAGCGGATCATCGGCTCCGCCGAACTAGCCGCGATGCGGCCGGACTCCTGGCTGGTCAACGTCGCTCGCGGCCGGCATGTCGATACCCGTGCGCTGGTGACCGCCCTGCGCAACGGCACCATAGGCGGGGCGGCGCTCGACGTCACCGACCCGGAACCGCTGCCTGACGGGCATCCGCTCTGGCGGCTGGAAAACTGCATCATCACACCGCACACGGCCGACACCCCGGAAATGATCGAGCGGCTGCTGGCCCGGCGCATTCACGACAATGTCGCCAGGTTCGCCGCTGGCCAGGCGCTGATCGGGCTGGTCGACCCGGCTGCGGGATACTGAACTGAAGATCAGCGCCGCAGACCCGCACTCATCAGCCGACGTGGAGCGAACACATGGATGTGTCCCCGCAGGATGTCCGCCAGGCCCTGACCGAGCTGGGCAAACTGCGCTTCGGCGAGATGCGTGTGGAAGATGCGCTGCACGAGATCGTTCAGACCACTCACGCGATCTTTGACGTGGACGGCGCGGGCCTGATGCTCGCCGATACCGACCACCACCTGCGCAACGTCGCGGTCTCGGACGAGCGGCTCGGACATCTGGAGGAGTTGCAGATACTCCACCAGGAAGGCCCGTGCATCTCGGCCTTTGACGACAAGGAGCTCGTAGGGGCCCAGGACCTGGCCGAGGAGACGCGATGGCCACTCTTCAGCCGGGCTGCCGTGGCCCGCGGGGTGCGCGCCGTGCTGGCCAGTCCCCTGCCGTACAACCAGGACGCTGTGGGTGTCGTCGCGGTGCTGTCGGACGACCCCCATCCCTGGTCTCCCGAGGGTGAGCTGGCCCTGCTGGCGTTCACCGACCTCGCTGCCCTGCTGATCGCGAGCATGATGCAGGGCGAGCAGCAGTCTGAACTAGCGGCCCAGCTGCGGAGCGCGTTGAACTCCCGGGCGGTCATCGAGCAGGCGAAGGGGGTCCTGATCGGGCAGCAGGGACTGTCGGCGCATGAAGCCTACGTTCAGCTGCGCGATCAGGCGCGGGCGCAGCGCCGCAAGCTTGCCGAGGTCTCCGCCGAACTCGTGCGGAGCGCGTCACACGGCGGCTGACGGCTTGAATCCTGCCCGGCATCCGGCATACTGGGAAAGTCGTCACGACACCGCCCAGACTCATGCGGTTGTCCGTAACGTCGATGTTCGTCATCGCGTCTCTCCGGCGTCGCGTCCGAGAGGCCCCTTCTGGCAGCAGTCGGCGAGGCCGTTCCCCGCTGTTGACCAGGAGATCTCATGGTCACCCTTGGATCCGTCTACGACGACGGGGTGCTTCGGATGACTTCGACAGGCAGCCCGCCGGTCCTGGTCATTGAAGGCGAGATCGACGAAGACACCTACCCTGCTCTCGTGCGGAAGCTGGGAGAGCTCACGGGTCCGGCCGAGATCCATCTCAACCTGGCCGGCGTGCGGTACTGCGACCTGGCCGGGCTGCGGGCCATGATCCTCTTGACCGGCGCCGGCCACGGCAGGCGCGTCAGGCGCGTCATCCTGCACGAGGTCCCGCCGCATCTGCGGGCCGTGCTCAACATCGTCGGCTGGGACGCGACGCCGGGGCTCGTGATAGACGACCGGACCTCGGCCCCTTGACCAGGGCAGGAGCTGAGAAGGTAGGTGAAGAACTGCTGAACTTTTAGCTAATCGTGGCTGAAACATTACGTGATTATGGGGCTATGTCTCGACAGCGCCAACCATGGCCGAGACGCTGTCCGCGTGAGCAGCGACTTTCTCCTCGTTCTCGTGGTCATCACGGCCTTGGCCTTCGACTTCACCAACGGCTTCCACGACACCGGCAATGCGATGGCGACCTCCATCGCCACGAAGGCCCTGAGTCCACGGATCGCGGTCGCCCTGTCGGGTGTGCTGAACCTGGTCGGGGCGTTCCTGTCGCTGAGTGTCGCGGCGACGATCGCCAGCGGGCTGGTCGACACCAAGCTGGTGACGCTGACCGTGGTCGCGGCCGGGCTGGCCGGCGGGATTACCTGGAACCTCCTGACCTGGTACTTCGGTATCCCGTCGAGCTCGTCGCACGCGCTGATCGGCGGCGTGATCGGATCGACCATCGCCGCCGCCGGGGGTCACGCGATCCAGTGGAAGGACCTGGTGTCGAAAGTCGTCATCCCGGCTGGCCTGTCGCCGATCATCGCCGCCCTCGTCGCGGCGACCGGGACGTGGCTGCTCTACCGGATCAGCCGCAGCCTCACCGACCGGACCCGGGGCCATGGCTTCCGGATCGGGCAGATCGGGTCGGCGTCGATGGTGTCCCTGGCGCACGGCACGAACGACGCGCAGAAGACGATGGGGGTCATCACACTGGCCCTGATCGTGAACAAGTCGCTGCCCAGTGGATCCAGCGCGCCGTTCTGGGTGATCCTGTCCTGCGGGCTGGCGATCAGCCTCGGCACCTACCTGGGCGGCTGGCGGGTCATCCGCACCCTGGGCAAGGGCCTGGTGGAGATCGAGTCGCCGCAGGGCATGGCGGCCGAGTCCGCGTCGGCCGCCGTCATCCTGCTGTCCAGCAGCTTCGGGTACTCGCTGTCCACCACGCACGTCGCCACCGGGTCGATCATCGGTACCGGGCTCGGCAGGAAGGGGGCCCAGGTCCGCTGGAACGTGGCCGGGCGGATGGCCACGGCCTGGGTGTTCACCCTGCCGGCGGCCGCGCTGGTCGGCGCCGGGGCGGAAGCCCTGGCCCACGTCATCGGCCACAGCCCAGGCGTGATTGTCGTCCTGGTCATCCTGGCCGCGGTGGCGGCGACGATCTACCTGAGGTCCCGTAAGACCAAGGTGGACCACAACAACGTGAACGACGAATGGACCGGCGGGGTCGCTCCGGCCGAGCCCGAGCCCGAGCCCGCGGCCGCCTGAGCGACAGGGAGCAGACAATGAGCTGGATCAACCTGACTGCGCTCGGGGAGATCGTAGTTTTCGGCCTACTCGCCGGCGCGGGGCTCCCGGCGATATTCGCCTTGGGCCTGCTCGCCCTGTCCATGAAGGGCGGCCGGGCCCAGACCGCGGGGGCCGACTCCGATCAGGTCATCGGCGGCAATCCGGCGGGCATCGTGATCGCCACGTTCTGTTTCCTGGTCGTGCTGGCCGCCATCGCTTGGGGTATCTATGAGGTCTACCAAATCGGTCACCCCGCCGCCAAATGATCACCGCCGGACAAGGCGTTACCCGAGTCTGCGGCTGCCCCAACGAGAGGGTTTGAGAACATGGCGCTGCCACCTGCCTTGAGTAAGATCATCGGCTGGCTCCGTGCGGGTTACCCCGAAGGCGTCCCCGACGTCGACTACATCCCGCTGTTCGCGCTGCTCGGGAAGCAGTTGTCCGACGCCGACGTCAAGGAGATCGCCGACGAGCTGGCCAAATCCAGCGACCCGGAATCAGCGCACGCGATCCGTGAGGCGATCGAGACTGTCACCAGCCACAAGCCGCTCGACTCGGATGTCGCCCGGGTCCGGGCCAGGCTGGCCGCTGGCGGCTGGCCGCTGGCCAAGCCCGACCGGTCCGGCTGAACGGAGCACGCCCGGTCAGCGGGTCAGCCGGGCCGACGCCAACGGCTGGGTGCCGCTACGTAGCCAGACACCGAGATGATCTGGCGAGTGCTCGATGACGATTTCTGGGTCGTGGCCAGGCAGGATGGGGCGGAAGTATTCGAGTTCGGCGCTGGCCGGCAGCCAGCCTGGCGCCAGCCCGGCCAGGACGTCCTCGACAGCGGCCCAGTGCACGGAGTTGTTGACGTGGCCTGCGGTGTCGAAGTCGGTGGCCCGCAGCGGCCAGGGCCGGCCCAGCTGCGACGCGGGCGGCCCCGGAAGGGACAGGCGGGCTGACACCCGGCGTCCCTGAGCAGCCTCCCCGTACAGCCGCTGGAACTGCGCCCCCAGCGGAGCCGGACGTCCATCCGCCCGCGCGATCGCCACCCAGACCGCCCTGGCCTGAATAAGGTCTCCGCCCGGTCCGGCCAGCGTGGTCGTGCGTTCGGCCCACCGAGGCCCAGTCGCCGAGCAGAAGGTTCGCAGGTCTATGTGGTCGCCGCGCGCCGGGTAGCCCCGGACGGCAATCGCGATCCGGCGCAGCAGCCAGCCAGACGGCTCGTCCCAGCCCGCGCCGGCGAGGTCATCCTCGGCGGCTTCCTGCAGGTAGCGGGCCAGCGCGTCGAACCGCAGGCGGGCGGCCGGAGTCACGTCGGTGCTCCGCACGATGCGCGAGGTAGCGAACACCCGGCCCGCTGCCGGGGTCGCCACGAAGGCCGGAAGGCTGAGAGATCCCATCCCCGGCATTGTCCATCGCGGGAGCCTGCTACTCGGAGTCGGCGTAGTGATCACGCGCGCCAGCGTGGGTGATAACGACACAGCCGGCCCCGAGCAGCAGCAGCGCTATGAGGCCGGCGGCGCGGTTGCTGGAGGGCAGGGCGGGCCACGACCACAGGGTGACCGCGTGGATGTCGATAGGGCCGACGAATATGTCTATGCGGCGCTCCGGGCCGGAGCGAGCGGATTCCTGCTCAAAGACACCCCACCCGCCGACTTGCTGAACGCCATCCGGGTGGTCGCGGCCGGGGAGGCTCTCCTGGCGCCCACGGTCACCCGCAGACTGATCAGCGAATTCGCCCGCCGGCCCCGGCCGGGGCACATCCCCGCACCCGAACTGACCAGGGTGACGGGCCGGGAACGCGAGGTGCTCACTCTGGTCGGCCAGGGCCTGACCAACCAAGAGATCGCCGAGCACCTGCACATCAGCCTGGCCACCGCCCGCACCCACGTCGGCCACCTGCTGACCAAGCTGACCGCCCGCGACCGAGCCCAGCTCGTCATCACCGCCTACGAAACCGGCCTCGTCGCGCCCCGCACGCCGCCCGCGTGAATACCGGCCGGGAATACCTAGACGAATTCTGCGAACTCGCGGAGCAGCGCCGACTTGGACTTGGCTCCGATCACCTGCTTAACGATCTCACCGCCCGAAAATACGTTCAGGGTGGGGACGAGCATGATCGAGTACTTCTGCGCGGTTTCCGGGTTCTCGTCGACGTTAAGCTTTACCACATCGATCTTGTCGGCATGCTCCGCGGCGATCGCGCCGAGCATTGGGGCGACCTGGCGGCACGGGCCGCACCACTGCGCCCAGCATTCCACGATGACCGGCTTGGGGTTCCTGAGGACCTCGGCCTCAAAGCTCTCATCGGTTACTGCCCTCACTGTGCGCATGATGGTCCTTTCTTCGTTGTGGCTGGCTGTTCCTGGATCACCGGCCCGCTATTCACGCCGGTTCCCCGAGGTGCAGCGCCACGCAGTCGTCGCTGTTACCGTGCTCGCAAACGTGGACCAGGCGACGCAGCCGGCACTGGACCAGCGACAGGGCCCGTATCTGCTCGCCTATCGCGCCGAGCTTGGCCTCAGCCGCCCGGACGATGTCGTCGGTGGACCGGGCCTGCGCAGGACCCAGCAGGTCACCGATTTCCCCAAGGGTGAACCCAAGCCGCGTGGCCCGGCGGATGAAGGCCAGCCGCCACTGGTCATCCTCGGAGTACTCCCGGAAGCCGGAGCCGCGGCGCTCGGGCACGGCCAGCAACCCCCGGCGCTGATAGAACCGCACTGTCTCGACGCCGACCCCTTGGGCGGCGGCGAACTTCCCGATTGTCAGCCCAGCCATGTCCGCAAACTAACAGCCGTACCCCGGTACGGAGTCAACTGAGCAGGTCATGCTTGATCCCGTCGGATCTACGGTCACGACGCCGAGGACTCACGGCTCTGCTGGGCTGAGGCTCGCCTTCCCGGCTGGCCGCGCGGAGAATGCTAATCGTCTCTGAACCATTGGCGGTGATGGCGACGTGCCTCATGTGAAGCACCCCACACAGTCGAAAGGTGGTTTCATGCTTCTCTCCAAGATCGGCGCCGGGTTCGCGGTCGGCGCGGCCTCAGTCTTCGCTGCCAGTCCCGCACTCGCCGCGGGCGGCTGGACCATCGTCTCGGTCCCGCCGACCGGGCAAAATGCCAACCTGTCCGGTGTCAGTGCACCCTCCGACACCGACGCCTGGGCGGTCGGCACCTCGAACGGGGCCAAAAACACCGGCCTCGGCTCGAAACCGCTCGTCGACCACTGGAATGGCAGCGCCTGGTCGCAGGCGACCGCGCCGACCATCCCCGGATCGGTCAACCTCGGCGCGGTCAGTTCCAGCGGCGCAAACGACGCGTGGGCGGTCGGCTACTACCGGATACAGCGCTACACCTTCTACCCGCTCGCCATCCAGTGGAACGGCACGGCCTGGGCCACCTCCGCCAGCGCCACCTCCGCCCTGCCGGGTGACACCTACCTCACCGGAGTGACCGACATCAGTCCCACCGACGCCTACGCGATCGGCGACAACAGCCCATTGGCAAGTGGGGAACTTGCGCACTGGAACGGCACCACCTGGGCACAGGTCACGTATCCGCTGCCGACCAACACCGGTTACGACCAAACCCTCAACGCGATATCCGCCGACGGCCCCAACGACGTGTGGGCCATCGGCGAATACCTGCTCCAGGTCAGCCAGACCAACCTGCGCTGGGAGACCTTCGCGCTGCACTGGAACGGCAGCAAGTGGAGTGACGTGCCGATGCCGCTAGTCCCTGGCTCCGACAACCTGTTCACCTATCAGTTGAACTCGATGGACGCGATCAGCCCGACCAATGTCTGGGCGGTCGGCGGCAGCGGCGACAACGCCAGCCCTTACGGCGGCACGCCCAGCAACACGCTCATCGAGCACTGGGACGGCACGGCATGGAGCGTCGTGCCGAGCCCGTCGACTGGCACGGACAACCTGACCGGCGTAACTGAAAGCGCCACGAACAACTTGTGGGCCGTCGGCTACGACACACCGTCTGGGGCAACCCAGCCGCAGACGCTGACCCTGAACTACAACGGCACGGCATGGACGACGGTCGCGAGCCCGGATCAGGGCACCCCCAGCGTGCTGACGTCCGTTTCCACGACACCTGGCGCCGCGATCATCTGGACGGTTGGCTACAGCGGCCTCACCGGCTCGTTCAACCCGCTCGCACTCAAGAATGGCTAGGGATAAGGAAAAGCCCGGGCATTCATAACAGAAGCGTCCTGGGCTTGGGCGCGTTGTGCGCGGGCATGGGTTTCAGGCCGGCGACCATCGCACTGGAGGAGCTGCCGAGGTTCTTCCCGCCGAGATGCCTTGCCATCGGCCAGTCGCGGGGCGCCAGCAGGCTGCTCTTGCGGGATGGTCGCGCCATGGGTGCTCCGGGGACATGAACGCGCGCGAGCCGACCACCGCCCGGCGCGAGTCAGGCCGGTGGTGTCCGCAGCCCGGGAGATCCCGAAATCGATGATGCGGCGGCCAGGTCGAGCAGCCGGAAAGACCCCCGCCGCCTGCAGGTCACCGTGGTCCCTCCTCTTCGTCGGCGTGCCGGGCCGCATGCGTCCGATGCTCTTGGGCTGTGGTGTGTGGATGGTCATCGCAGACCTGGCCGGCCGCCGACGGCGCGGCCCGCGAGCTGCTGGCCCAGGCTCGTGGTAAGACGCGGTCAGCCGCACGAACGGCTGGAGCCTGCTGTCAGGGGCAGATGAAGTAACGGATATCTACTCCCAAAGAGGTAGGCGGACAGGACCATTGGCAGCCCGAGTGCGGGGAAGCCTGGTTCGCCGTGCTCTTCGGCCGAGGCAGCGAGCGGCCATTAAGGGATTTTCGAAACAGACTGTCTCAGTCAGCTCAATCCGTCTCCGAGTGCGGCATCACATACTCTGACGTGGTGCCGAAACTGTGGAACGAGACGATCGAGGCACACCGCCGAGATGTGCAGGCGGCGATTCTCGACGCCACTGCCGCCATGGTGGCCGAGCACGGGCTGCTGTCGGTGACGATGTCGCAGATCGCCGAGGAGACCGGCATCGGGCGCGCGACGCTGTACAAGTACTTCTCCGACGTCGAGGCGATCCTGGTGGCCTGGCATCTCCGCCAGGTCTCCGGCCACCTCGAGCAGCTCGTCCGGCTGCGCGACCGGGCCGGTGAACCCCGCGAGCGCCTCGAAGCGGTCCTTGAGGCCTATGCGCTCATCCACTACCAGCACCACGGCACCGAGCTCGCGGCGCTGCTCCATCAGGGCGAGCACCTCGCTCACGCGAACCAGCAGCTCAACGAGCTCATCCGCGGCCTGCTGGCTGAGGCCGCGACGGCCGGCGCCATCCGGGATGACGTCGACCCAGCCGAGCTGGCGACCTACTGCCTGCACGCCATCACCGCCGCGAGCGAACTGCCGTCCAAGGCTGCCGTCCGGCGGCTTGTCCAGGTCACACTCACCGGCTTGCGGCCTGCTTCCGGGCCGAGCCAGTAAGCGTGGGTATCAACCTAGCCTGGGGCTCTTCTCACCCGACGGCGAGGCCCGCCTCTCGAGCCAGGATCCCGTTTCCAGCCTGCATCGCGACGGGCCCGGCGACTGCACCGTGAGCAGGCACTTCGCAGTGCCGGCCGGCCTCCCCGGCGACGGGTTCGTCTGGGTGGCCGGCGAGACCGGCGCCGTCAAGCCGATCCGGCGGTTCCTGCGCGACGAAGTGCGACTCGACCCCCGCGCGTTGCCGTAGACGGGTACCGGCGACGCGGGGTAGCTGATTACAGCCAGACAGAAGGGGAACCGTCGATGCACCTGGCCGACACCTACCGCGCCGGACGGCACCCTGCTATCTTCACGCCTGAGGGCCAGCCCGGGGTCCGTCCAGTCGGCCGCCAGTGAGCCCAGATCAAGCCCCAAGCGAACGTGTGTTCTACCGCATCACCCTTCACATTCGGCTCGCACATGTGTTCTAATAGCGTCCATGCCTTACCACTCCCGCGCTGCCGACTCAGGTCAGAAGTTCCACGACCGATGCGAGAGCGGCGTGGGCGCAGGCGGGTCGCACCTCACGACACTCACGGACTGCCGGACGATTTGGCCTGATCTGCCCCAGGGCCAATCCGTCCCGGCCGCCGACTTCCCCCCACCGCTACGGCCGACCTGGGCCACGATCTCCCTCACCCATTCGGGCGGGTGCCGCGACAGTACGGCCGGCTCCGCGGAGATCAACACAGGACCCGGCAGCCACGGCACCCCCCAGGAACCTGCACCGACCGCATGGATAGCTGACGGCTGGCCGTAATGGCGGCCACCGTTCGCTGCTACCCGCGCAGCTTGCTACGAGCTGCCCATGGATCAGTTGCCTCGCAGGCAGGTTCCGTACCGGCGACTAGAAAGCCGGATATGCCTCGTACAGGCCGCACGCTAGAGGTGGGAAAGTGAAAATACACTTCGAGCATAATATGCGCGCAAAGAGCCAGCGCCTCGTTGACCTGAAGAACAAGGCAGCGGAACTGGAGCGCCAGCTCTCTGATGCACGCGTCTCGCTTGAACGTGAGCTTGCGCAGTTCGCCTACAGCCGGGAAAAAGCGGCGCCTCGCGAGACGCGGGAAACACGCCACTACGCCCTGGATGATCCAGGCGGCGAGCAGGATGCTGACAGCGAGCCAACCCTCCATACGGCGCAGAGCTATTCACACGACCATACCGGTCCGGCGTCCGGCGGTGAGATGCATTCACCCGAGGGACGCACAGAGGTGCTCGTCAACCATGGTCGGAGCAGCGCCTATTACCCGGGGCTCTCCCGCCGGTTCAAAGTGGCTATGCTAGCGGTCTTCGTCGCGGCGCTCGTCACCATACTGGTGGTAATAATGTCAAGCGGCGGAGCCTCGTGGCCGTCCAGCGTGGCAATAGTCCAGAGTGAAGCTGCCAAGGCATGCTTGAATCCCGACGTGAAGTCGGAGCCTGGCCAGGTCAACTTTGCTTGCGCGAAGGCGACGCGGCAGATCCTCTGGGTGTTCGCCCTGATGACGAGTGGCGACAACCCGAACTACGCCAATGCGAATACCGGCCGAATGGGCCTGGAGCCGATTACACCGGTGCAAGGCGGCGAAGTAGCCTGGTCATTGAACCTACACAGTCCGTACGACCCGTTTAGTCCGACCGACAGCATCGAAGTAGCAGCACGCGCCATCAACAACATTATCGGCGGGGCGACCGTTACCGGTGCTGATGGCAACGTGGTCGTCCAGCCTGGGCTCGAAAGCAACTCGGGAAACTGTGTCCGGTATACCGGGTCGGCCGCGATCACCTCGCGTAAGGACTTCCCGAGCCTCTGCGCCGAGCCCGTGACCAGTCCGGCAGGTCAGGCTGCCCTCGTGGCCGACACCTACACGAGGTGGGTGGTCGGCGCCGCGCCCAAGGGGGCCCAGGACGCCGCAGTGCTGTTCGAGGAAGCGAAGAACCCCGGCGACCCACGAGTCCAGGCCATCCTGAAGCATCTATCCCGTTCAAAACCGGCAGCCTAACCCTAACTACGTCTCTACAGACCTGCTCCGGTATCACAGAGCCCAGCGCGGCCAGGAATGAGGTGAGCTTATGCATTCCCCTAGCAAACCATGGTGGCAGCAGGTGACTGCGCTCGTAAGCCTCAGCGCGGGCGGAGCGATAACAGGATTCTCCTTCGTCCCCCGAGCAGCAGCCGACATAAAGTCGCCATCCAGCATACCGATTCACTTGCTGGCCCTTAAGCAGTCGAACCAGCAGGCGCCTGTAGACGATGGGATGCTCCGTTCAGCCATCGTTAATGTTGCGAACTACTACCTTCGGATGGCGGCGGGCAAGACTCCGGCCGAGGTGGAGTCAATCATCTGGCAACACGACAGCGTAGACGGTATCGACCATGGTGAGTCGTGCGCAGCTTTTGCGAGTCTGACGCTGGAGTTGGCGGCACAGGTAGTTGGCCAGCAAAGCTGGGTGACCGGGGGTAGCTCTTACCCCTGGCCGCTCCATGAGTGGGCGGACGTCCGTGTTGACCCGAATCCGACGTCGCTGGGAATTGTCTCGATCCTGCAGGATGCGGAGGCGCATCAACGCTGGCACCCGCTGGGTGACGGTTACCAGCCGTCGCCCGGCGACTGGGTACTGTTCAATGGCCACGTCGAGGTAGTCACCGAATATGCCGGGGGTGTGCTACATACCATCGGTGGCGATTCCCTACCTAATTTCTCCATCAACGCTCACGAATTTCGCGATCCGCTTGCCGCCCAGGGTGTCGTAGGATTCGTCAACAACGGTGGGCCTCCCGGCACCTCGAACCGTGCGCCGCGTAGCCCTAGGCGGGTATCAGGCGGTCACCAGGCGCAGGGCCACGCGAGCGCGGGGCAGACGGTTATTCCTGGTACGCCTGTGGCTGGTTCCGTTGCGCCAGTGGGCTCCCCGGCGGTGGGCTCTCCCCCGCCAGTGGGCGCATCTAAGCCGACGGGCCCTGCCAAGCCGACAGGCTCTGCCAAGCCGACAGGCTCTGCCAAGCCGGCCAGCCCGGCCAGCCCCGCCAGTTCCACCAGCCCCGCCAGGCCGGCAAACTCTGCCAGCCCAGCAAGCTCCTCCAGGCCAGCGAGCCCGGCCAGCCCGGCCAGGCCAGCAAGTTCCGCCAAGCCAGCCAGCCCGGCCAGCTCAGCAAGCCCGTCCGAGCCAGCACCGGCGCTGGCACCCGGGGGTGCGGCTATCCCCGGAATGCCCGTATCGGTACCAGCGCCTACCCCCAGCGCCGATAAGCGACCGGCGGGGCGTCAGGCCCAGCAGGAACAGGCGCACGCGCCAGATGGCAGCCCGGCAGCGACGCCCGGGGCGGCAGCCATCCCCGGACTGCCGACCGGAGCACAGCCGCTGGCGGCCGGTTCGACCGCACCGTCGGCGACTCCGGTCAGCAGGCAGCACCCGTCACCCCCGGCCGCGGCTCTCCATGACACGACCGCTCAGCAAGCATTCGTCGGCGAAGTCGCACCGGGCGCGATTGCCGCGCAACAGAGGTACGGTGTCCCGGCATCGGTGACAATTGCCCAAGCCATCGAGGAGTCTGGCTGGGGTCAAAGTGCCCTGGCCACCACAGATCACAATCTGTTTGGAATCAAGGGCGCTGGCCCGGCTGGCAGCGATCCGCTGCCGACGCAGGAGTTCGAGAACGGCCAGTCGGTCACGCACATAGCCCTGTTCCGCGTGTACCACAATGCCGCCGAGAGCATCGACGACCACGGCAAGCTCCTGGCGACCAGTGGGTACTACCGGCGGGCCATGGCTGACCGTCAGGACCCGAATGCGTTCGCGGCCGCCCTCACGGGTGTCTACGCGACGGATCCGGACTATGGCTCGAAGCTCATCGACCTCATGCAGCGGTTTGACCTGTACCGCTACAACATCGCTCCAGCCGCGACACCTGCTGCGGCGACACCCAGAGCCGCAACACCCAGAGTCACGACACCCAGTGCCGCAACACCCAGAGTCTCAACGCCCAGTGCCGCAACACCCAGTGCCGCGAAGCCCAGAGCAGCAACTCCGAGAGCCCCGACGCCCCGAGCCACGACACCCAGCGCCTCAACGCCCGGTGCAGCATCGCCCGGGGCAGCATCGCCCAGTGCCTCAACGCCCGGTGCAGCATCGCCCGGGGCCACGACGCCTGGCGCAGCGATCATCCCGGGACTGCCGCAAGCCAATCCTGTCCCGTCGGCAAGCACATCACCGCAAGCGGCCGCACCCAGAGCAACTTCCGGACGGATCAGACAGTCCGCTACGTCCCGGCCCACGTCAAAGGCGATCCCGGCCACCCTGACTGCGTCTTTCAGGCGTGCGGCGGCGCCGGCTAACTGCCAGACGCGCAAGGCCGCGTCTCGCGACGCCCGCGCGAGCACGAGCCAGTATCGGCAGCACATCCCCCCGTCCGTGCGAAACGCCTTCACCACGGTGGCCAGGGCGCGGCTCATGCGTGAGGAGCCTCTCTACCGGGACGTTGCGAGCTACAGCGGGATCCGCTGGGAGCTGCTCGCCGCCTGCGACTGGATGCAGTGCGAAGCCCGCACACGCTACTCGCCGGTGCGCGGCGAGAAACTAGGAACACTAAATCCCGACGGCACGATTTACCGGACGAGATCAGAAGCGCTAGCGCAGTGCGCCGATGACCTGGTCGAGCTGGCCTGGGCAGTTTACCGGACCGACCTGACCATTCGAGGAAATCTCTCGGTCCGCGATCTGGCTAATGCCTTCGCCGCGTTCCGCTGGGGTGGACTGCTCAAGCTGCACCACACATCCGCCATGGAATTCCCCTACTCCGTGGCGGGCCTGACTGACCATCATATTAACATGCGCTGGCCTAGGATAGACGACCCCAATACACCGGATAAGCCAGGTGGCCGATTCCGTATGCCCTTCGGGGCCGTGCCTATCGTGCTCAGCCTCAATTACTCAGCCACCGTCTAGTACCCACGCCAAGCAAAGAAAGAAGGTGGGCCGCGTGGTTCGTTTCTTGCTCTTTCTGTTGGGCATTCTCACCGTGAATCGGCCGGGGCAGCGGGAGGCCGGCTGGTACCGGGCTGGCGATGTGTACGGCGGGAACGAGTCAGGCGCCCTGGGCACGGGCTTGAAGGAGCCTGCCGACGAGGACGCCTGGCCGGGCCAGCCCGGGCCGCTTCCCCGATGGCATCCTCGTGCGGCCGGCAGCGTCGCCCCTGGGGGCCCGGGCGGCAAGCGGGGCGCCCCCCGCCCGCGCCGTCGCCGCATCCCGCCGTGGGTCAGGTGGACTGCTGCCGCCGTCGTGGTGGGCCTGATATTCCGCAGGGCGATCGCCTTTGCGGTGCTCACGGCGCTTTCGGTGGCCCTGCACCTGGTGGGCCTCAATGTCCACCTGCCGCGGATCGGGTTCGGCTGGCCGTGGCAAACGAGCAGTGCGGGCGGCACCACCAACACCGATCTGGGCCCGTGGGTCCTGCAGAAGATTGAGGGAATATCCAAGCCAGCCCTGGGCCAGGCGAACTTCAATTTCATCTTCACCCACAAGGTTTCCAAGGACATTGGTCCATGGCCGTGCTGGTACGCCAGTACCTTCGACGCCGTAGGCCACGCGTCCGCCACAGTCGACCTCAATCCGGGCGCTGCCTGGTGGATACCCGCTTCGGGCCACTACCGGTTGCAGGTCCTTAGCCAGCCCCGGGAAGGCAAGCCAGGTCACGTAACCGTCGCAATGGTCCTGCCGCGTCCGCAGCTCCCGCAGTCTGTGCATGACGTTACGATCGACAACATCCCATCAAAACCGATAGACACACAGCACAGCTGGACGTACCCCGGATTTGCCTGCGGCGTGGTGCTGCGGCCTCAGTTTCCGCAGTCAGTGCTATATTCCCAGGCCCAGCAGCTCGCTTTCTATAAGTCTAATCACGCCCCGCAGGTTACTCGCCCACTGATAAAGACGGCCGAGACAGAAGCGACACTGACCATTCGAGACAACTTCATTCAACCGACCGTAAATGCATTTGGTTACAGGCTGGACAGCTTCACGGTTCGCTGGGCCGCCACGCCGTAACCGCCGGCGCCGGCCGGCTGGCCGGCCTGCCGGATGTGGCGCGAAGTGCCGTCCGGCGGGCCTGCCGCCTGACCGCGAAAATGTCCGGTGGGGGCGCGAGAGAGGGTTCTGCTCGCGCATCGGTGATCGGTTTCGCTCCTCCGGCGAACCGGTCGAGGCCGCTGCCGTGGACCAGTCGCCCCGGGAACGGGTCACCCGCCACGCGGCGGGCCAGCCCTTCAACGGGAAGGTCGTGGCGGGCAGCGGCCAGCACCAGGTTGCCGAACCTGCGGCCGCGCAGCACCGCCGCGTCGGCCATCAGGCAGGCGTGCGGGAAGACGGAGCACGCTGTCGCCACCCGTGCGCGCGCGTGCGCCAGCGGAGGGCCGTCGCCGACATTGGCGGCATAGATGCCCAGCGGGCTGAGCGCACGGGCCACCGCGGCGGCGAACTCGGCGGACGTCAGATGCGCCGGAGTGCGCGCCCCGGCGAATAGATCCGCGACCACCACATCAAAGGATCCGGCCGGCACCTGCTCGAGAACGGCGCGGGCGTCGCCGATCCGGATGCGCACCCGGCCCGCCCGGCTCGCGTTTGCCCGGCCAACGTTTGCCCGGCGGCCAGGCTGGCCGAGCGGCAGCCGCCGCCTGACAAGCTCCGCCAGCGCGGCATCCGACTCGACCGCCAGCTGGGAGGACCCGGGCCGGGTCGCCGCGACGTACCGCGCCAGGGTCAGGCCTCCTGCCCCGAGGTGCAGCACGCGGAGTGGCTGCCCGGCCGGTGCCGCCAGGTCGACCAGGTGCCCGAGCCGCCGCATGTACTCGAACTCCAGGTACTGCGGATCATCGAGGTCAACGTGTGACTGCGGCGTCCCGTCCACCAACAGCGTCCAGGCCCTGGGCCGGTCCGGGTCACCGACGAGCTCGGCGACGCCCGAATCGACGTCCTGCCGGGCGACCGGCTCGCTGCCGTGCTGACGGTGTGCCATAACGACCAGTATCGTGCACCTCGATCCGGGAAGCCCGGGCTGGCCTCCGGGGGCGGCCCCGCCGGTGACGTCGACCGCACGGAGAAGGTGCTCAGCATCTTCGGCAACGTCATGCACTGCGGTGCGGCCGGGTCAGGGGCGGCGCGCAAGCTCGTGCTCATCAGCGCCGCGCTGGCCAGGGCTCCCGGCGCGACGGCTCGAACGTCGCGGGCACGGCCCGGATCGTCCGCTGGTTCAGCCAGGTCGCTGACTGCGGATGCTCTCCCCGGTGACGGCGTCGAAGAAGTGCAGTGCCTCGGTGTCCACGAGCACCCCGGCGACGTCGCCCTCCTTGATGGCGGTCTTCGGGTTCATCCTGGCCACCATGGTGGCCAGCGAGCGGACATCCTCTGCCTCGCCCCCGCTGACGTGAGGCGCCGGTCTTCGACCCGTCAGGGAGCGCATGAGATCCCATGCGGGCATAGATATCAGGACCGCCGGTCCGGCGTCAAAGCAGCCGGGCCGGCGGCCGGGCCGTGGACGTCAGGGTTGGCTGATCCACACCGATACATGGGCGGGTTCCAGGGCCTGATGCACGACACCGGCTAGGTCTTCTCGGACAGCATCCAGGTCGACGGCGTCTTTGAGCCGGGCTGCGAATGCTGCCACGGTCTTGTCCGCGTCATACCGGGCCCGGTTGAACCGGCGGTCCACTGCCCGCTGCACCCGCCGCCGCAGCGGAGTGAACAGCGCGGCTGCGGCCAGCGTCGAGGCGGCCACCGCCACGGGGGTGTGGAACGAGAGCACCCGGGTCGCCAGCAGCACCAGCCCTGCGTATACCCCGACCAGCAGGCCAGTGACGATCGCGTACGCCAGGGTACGGCTGATGATCCGGTCAATGTCATACAGCCGGTACTTCAGGATCCCCACACCGATGCTGACCGGCAGCGCGGCGAACCCGACGATCAGCACCTCCCAGATCGCCGAACTGGTCGCGATGGCCGAGATGCCGGATGCCCCGCAGACGGCTGCGCCGCTTGCCAGCCACTTCAGCTGCTGCCGCCGCTCGCCGGATGACCGCCGCCAGCTCCCCACCTGGGTGCCCACCGCGCAGAGCCAGAACACCGCCACGGTGACGAGGTAAGCCCGCCCGACCGGGTTCAGGAAGGCCGTGCCGCCCGCGGGATGTTCGATTGGCGCGAGCATCCCGTCGGCGAGCAGCACGACCCGGCGCCCGGCGATCGCGCTGATCGCGACCGCGGCAACGCTCAGCGTGGCTGCGGTGACGAGGGCAAGGTAGATCCACGTGGCCCATCGCCAGCGCGGCGACGGCAGCCGGCCGTCCGGGAACAACAAGATCACGAGGGGGAACGTGATGAGCGCAGAGTTGAACAATTGGCTCAACACCAGCGCCACAGGGGCGACGAGCGGCAGGCCCTCATGTCCCTGGCGGTAGACGAACGTTGCGTAGGACCCGGTGTCGACGGTGAGCAGGAGCCACAGGGAGGTGCCGAGCAGGAGCCAGCCGATCGCGTTCCCCGGCTGGTTGCGCGCCACCACCAGGCCCACAGCCGCGATCACCAGGACCATGGCGAGCACGCCGGAGCCCGCATAGAACGAGCTGAGCGCCAGCTGGCCGGTCAGGCCAGCCACCAGGAAGAGCAGGCCCACTAGCGCCACCACCAGGCCCGCCAGCACCGATGCTGTGAGCGGGGACGCCAGGCGGAACCGGCCTGCCCTCATCGAGCACCGCCCGCGATCCAGACCGACACGAGGGCGGGCTCCAGGACCTCCTGAACGACGCCAGCCAAGTCTGCCTGCCCGCCCGCTGGCTGCGCCTCCCCCATGGAGCACACGCTAACCCCCGGACCGTTCCGGGAACGTTACCGCTCAGCACGGAACCCCAGTGAGTCAAGATCACCAGCCTTCGACTGAGGCGACCGTCCTCACGTCACGCCACCACGCTGGGCTCCTTAACGAAGTGCGGCTGGATCGCTAGCCAGCGTCATGATCGTATTCTTCCGCCCCGGGGAGCCGGCTGGCGGCGGCCCGGGCCGCAAGCTCGCGCTCAATGGTGGCCACCAGATCCGGGTACGCGCTCAGGCCCCACAGGACTTCCGGCGGCACCCCGAGTTGACGGCTCGCTTCCGCCACCACTGACTGGATCATGCCGAGAGCTTTGGCCAGCACCTCGTCGCGTTTGTACGTCGGCGGCAGGGTCTCGATCTGGAGCTCGGCTGGCCGGCAGAATGTCCCGTCCGGTCCCGGGAGCCATGCTGCGCTCGCCGCCGCCAGGCCGATCGCCGACCTGGCGTTCTCCCGGCTGGAGTCCGCGAACTCGTCGCGAACTGACTTCTCGACGACCCCGGCGACGAGGTGCCGGTTCGGGGCGAGCACGACGTTCCAGACGTACTCGGACCGGGCATGGGCCGGGTGGTGCAGCGCGAAGTCCAGGCCGTCGATCTCGGCTCCGGGATCGAACCCGCCGATGCCGCGTTCGTGCCGGGCGAATTCGTCGGCGATGACTACATACCCGAGCTGATCCGTCTTTCTGGTACGGATCTCCACGTCCTCCCGGATACCCATGCTGCGTAGCTGGGCCAGCCACGGCCCATAGGCATCGCCGGCGAACCAGGCGTCTGGGTTCCCGTCAAAGTAGATCTCCAGGTATTTGGTCCGCTGGTACAGGCTGCCCGGCACCATAAGCCGCCGTTCCCCCGTCGCGGCATTCTCCCCGACGAGGAAGGCGGTTTGCTGCAACTGCTCCAGGAGCCGTTGCCGCCGGCCGGGCGCCGCCTCAGCCAGCGCGCGCACGACGCATTCAAGATCAGCGTCGTGCTGAGCCGCATCCAGATCCGCGACATCCAGGCGGCTGTACCGGGGCAGGATGATCTCCAGCACCTCGTCCACCACGTCCGGTTCGGTGAACGTGAGCGCCTCCAGGAACTGCCGGGCCCCGGGGGCGTCCGCGATCACGCGCCGTACCGTTGGAAAGCCAGTCCCGGCCGAGCCCGGCAGGTACGCGGCCGGGTGGTCCCCGGAGTCAAAGGGTGCTACCTGGCTGCCGTCTTCGAGCCGGATGATCGGCTGTGTTCTGGCCGGGCCGGGCTGCTCGCCCGGGAATCTCGGCGCCCTCCACAGGGTGGAGTCCCGGTAGAGGAACTCATAAAACCGCCTGATCCACTCGTCTGACTGCACCACGAGAAACTCGCGGGTAGCTCTCGCGACAACAGCTTCCGGCGTGACCTCGTCCAAGCCGATCTCTTCTCGGAGGTACCGCCACAGCAGAGGAGTCCGGTTTTCCGTGATGGACTCGTCCGCGAAGGCGAGAGGCTGGCCGGCTGCGTAGAGCAGGCCCAGCTGATCTGGGCGGAGAAGCTCGCGAAGTCCTGCGCCGCCGGCCAGCTTCAGTTCCCCGGCCGCGCCGTAGCCGCCCCCGGTGACGGGAATGAACTCCTCCTGGGCCAGGGCCGTGCGCACCGAGTCGAACAAGGGGCGGAACATCGTGCCGGGCTGGAATCGCGTGGCGTCGAGCGGCAGCGCCTGCAGGACGTCGACGGTGAGGAGCCGGTCATCCCGGAGCTCCCGGAGCACATCGGCGAGCAGCACGGCCGTCTCGCGCACCAGGGCCTGGTTCGATGGATCGTGCTCCGGGACGTTGTCGCGGGCCGGCGTCGTCCGGTAAGGACCCTGGATCAGGAAGCCGAGGAAGGTCTCCTTCTGGGTGGGGAAGAACACGACCAGCGGGGAGTCATCGCGCCTCACGAGCCGGGCTTCGCCGTCTGCGATGTCAGCCCGGAAGGCGATCTCGACCCGGTGAGCCGGATGGCCGGCGTCCCCGAGCTGACGGTGCCAGACGAACCACTCCTCGTGCCCGCGCCCCTTCGCCAGGGTGACGCGGCGGCTCGAACCGGTGCGGCCTGCCGCCACCCGCTCAAGGACCGAGCCGGCCACGCCGGCGCCACGGGTCCGCACGCACCCGATGTTCCTGAGGAACAGCAGGGTGCCGGGCTCGATCTCATTCAGGGCGGAGGAGATTTCCGCAACGGCGGTCGCCGCCGGGACGGTGTCATGGTCGAAAGGGAAGACGAAGAGGGTCCCGGGCGGCGGCTCATCCGGCGGATCTGCGGAAAACGGCCGGACGTAGTTCTCGATCCGGAAATGCTCGCCCGAACTGTAGACGCGCGGGGTCTTGGTGTAGGCGTAGACGGACTTGAAGCCGATGCCGAACTGGCCGATCTTCGTGAGATCTCCGGACTTCCCGCTCTGGCCGACCCCGCAGATGCCACGGACGTCGGCGTCCGTGAAGGGGCGGCCATCGTGCGCCACCTCCAGGCGATCGTCAAAGAGCTCAAAGGTCAGCTCGGTCGCGCCGACATCCTCGGCGTTCTGGATCAGCTCGAAGATGAAATGGGTGCGCTCGCTGTAGAGCTGTCCGAGCAGGTCCAGCACGGCCGTGTCCCAGCCGTAGCGGGCGATGTTCTCCTCGCGGATCTTCTCGTAGTCAGCTGACACAGGCAGAATCGTATGGCAGACCCAGCTGCTAGCAGATCCGCGACGCTCGCGCGGTCAACTGCCGAAGACCTGGAACTCCCACAGTGAGTAGCCGTACTGGGTGACCCGCTGGGTGCCGTACATCCGGACATAGCGGCCGCCGCCGCTCACCGGGATGGCCGCCACGCCCCGGCGCCTGTGGTGGTCGAGTAGATCGTCGTCCACGTGGTGCCGTCGTTGGATGCCTGGATCTGGAGCCCAGCGGCCGCCAGCAGACCTGGGCACTTAGGTCTGCTGGCGCCGCTGGTGGAACGGACCTGCTACGGGAAACTGACCACGTCGCTCGGAGTGGTGTTGGACGGCGTGACCGCTCCGGTGTTGTTGATGACGTGGGTGATCGTGCCGACGCCGCCCAGCGAGACCGTGAGCAGGTCGTGCCACGCCACCCCCGCGGTAGAGGGCGACTCGAACGCGTTGTACGAATTGACGGCCGGGTTGACGTTGAAGTAGCAGTAGCTACCCAGGCCCCACCCGCCGAACGAGGTGACATTGTTAGCCACCGCGATCGCGGGATACCCGTTCTGCGTGCCGTTCATCCAGGCCGCCTGGTTGGGCGGGTCGTACGGCATTTCGTTCTGGAAGAAGATCACCTTTCCGTTCTGGCCATTCCAGGCGACCTCGGTCTTCTGGTAGTGCTCGACGAACAGGCCGGTCGCCTCGACGTTGTTGCCGTTGACGGTCATGCCGTTGTCGGCGGTGTTGGTGGTCCAGCCGACTGTCCCGCCGTTGCCGTGGTCGGCCCGCCAGGCCCAGATGTCATCGACGATGGTGTCGTTGGCGTTCACGACCAGGCTGGACGTGGCCTTGCCGGCGATGTCGCCGCCGATCCGGAAGAACACATCCTGGACGGAGATCGGGTTACTCGCGTGGCTCACCGTCGAGCCGGCCGTGCCGACCGTCAGCAGCGCCGCCGAGTTGACCGTGCCGGCGTCGAGCAGCAGGCCCTGGAGCCGGACCCCGTCCACATCGGAGACCTGCATGGTGTTCACGCCGTTTTGCGGGATCAGCGTCGGGAACCCGATGCCGAGGATCGTGGTGTTGGCGTGCGTGACGTTGAGCGTCTGGTTGATGTTGTAGACGCCCGGGGTGAAGAGCAGGTTGCAGCCCTGCGACAGCGCGGTGTTGATGGTGGCCGCGCTCATCGACGGGTCGGCGACGAAGAACTGGCTCATCGGCACCGACGTGCCCGGCGTCGGGCCGTTGGCCCAGCTGGGACCGGACGCGTTCGTCCGCAGGGACGGCTCGAAGACGTGGTAGTTACCGCTCGAGTCGATGTAGAGGTACGGCACGTCCCTGGACACCGGCGTGGTGGCCAGCGTGGTCATCGGCGGGGTCGGGAAGCTCTGCGCCGGGGCGCCGGTCACCCCGGAGAACACCATGTTCCACACCGAACCGCTCCAGCTCCCGAAGTTGCTGTCCCGCGAGTACCACTGCTGCTGCGACACCGAGGAAGCCTGGCCGGAGACCTTGGTATCGGCGATATAGCCGCCGCTGGCGTAGCCGTAGCTGGCCGGGAACAGGTTCAGCCCGCCGTGGACGTCCATCCGGCGGAACGGGCCCGCCTGCGCCACGGCCCAGCGGTCCGAACCCGCGGACGGGTTGATCGCCATGTTCTCGGCCGACCGCCAGAAGTTCTGGGTGGCGTTGCCCGTGCCGTCGAACGCGTCGACGGTGACGTCGCCGTTGATGGTGACATCGTCTGGGTTCTGGCCCAGCCCCGCGATGGAGGTGTAGTAGCCGATGTTGGCCTCAGCGCTGTAGGTGCCCGGCTTGAACAGCAAGGCGTAGCGCTGCGTGCCAAACTGGTTGAGCTTCTGCGTGTTGAACACGGAGTTCAGCGTGTTCTGGATGGTCGTGGCGGACATGCTCGGGTCGAAGATGTCAACGTTCGGGCCGAAGTTCGGGGTGTTCGACTGGGCCGGGCAGCTGCCGCCGCTGGCGCTCACGGCCCAGCTGAACGAGGCGGACCCGGTCGCCCCGGTGCCGTCCTTGACGGTCACCGTCGCAGTTGACGTGGCCGCCGCCGTGGGGGTCCCGGTGATCAGGCCGGTCGAGGAGTTGATGGACAGCCCCGCGGGCAGGCCGGTGGCGCTGTAGGTCAGCGTCTGGCCGGACGCGGAGTCGCTGGCGCTGATCTGCTGGCTCACCGCGGTGCCGACGGTGGAACTCTGGCTGCCGGGGTTGGTGACGGTGACGGTATTACCGCCTCCGCCGCCACTTGTGGTGAAGACGCTGAACTCCCACAGCGAGTAGCCGTACGGGGTAGCCCGCACGGTGCCGAGCATGCGGACGTACCGGCCGGTGCCCGAGACGGTGAGCGTCTGGATGCCGCCGGTGCCGGTAGTGGTGGAGAAGATCGGGGTCCAGTTCACGGCGTCGGGTGACGTCTGGATCTGGAAGGCCTTGCCGTACGCCGTCTCCCAGTTCAGCGTGACCTGGCAGATCGTCTGGCTGGATCCGAGGTCGACCTGCAGCCACTGCGGGTCGCTGAAGGCGCTTGACCAGCGGGTGCCGGTGTTGCCGTCGAAGGCCGCCGACGCGGGCGTGCCGGCGTTCTCGATCGATGAGGCGGTGGCTGGGTGGTTGAGGGCGGCGTTCGTTGTGCCGCAGGTGCTACCGCCGCCAATGCTGCCGTAGACCTGGAACTCCCACAGCGAGTAGCCGTAGGGAGTACCCCGCGCCGTCCCGTACATGCGGACGTACCGGCCGGTGCCGGTGACGTTGAGGGTCTGGATGCCGCCGGTGCCGGTGGTGGTGGAGTAGACCGGGGTCCAGGTCGTGCCATCGGGTGAGGTCTGGATCTGGAACGCCGTGGCGTACGCGGCCTCCCAATTCAGGACGACCTGGGTGATAGACGCGCTCGCCCCGAGATCGACCTGCAGCCACTGCGGGTCCGAGAACGCGCTCGACCAGCGGGTACTCGTGTTCCCGTCGACGGCGTTCGCCGCCGGGTACGCGGCGCTCTCCGTTGACGACGCAGTCGCGGGCTTGCCCTGCGACAGCAATGTCGACGCGGCACTCGCCCGGCTGCCCGGGCCCGCCATCAACGCCAGGGCGGCCGCCAACGCCATTACCACTCCGACGATCGTGATCCGCCGGAAGGCAAACGACCGGCGTACATGCAACACACCCGAACCCATTAGCAACCCCTGTCTGTGAGAAGCCGTCTCTCGAGAAGCTTGCCCCAGACTTGATACAAGCCTTATTTCAGAACGTAACTTAACCCTGCTGAAACTGGCGGTCAAGAGCGAGTTTGCGGCATCCAGACAGATTGGCCTCATCGAGCACGGAGCGCGACGGCCCCCAGGCCGGCGCTTCGTAAGATTCTTGTTATAAGATTCGAACTGCAGGGGGGGCTCATGCTGGAGCGAAAGCGGTCGACGGTCCGCGATCTGCGCCGGGACAACCGGTCAGTGCTGCTGTCGTCGCTGTACTTCGATCAGCCGCGCAGCCGCCATGATCTGAGTGAAGCCACCGGGCTCAGCCCGGCGTCGGTCAGCAACGTCGTTCGCGAGCTGATTGACGAGGGGATCGTGGCCGAGGCGGGGTCGGTGGACTCCGACGGCGGGCGCCCGCGCGTGCTGCTCCAGATCAACGCCGACTACGGGTACGTCATCGGGGTGGACGTCGGCGAGACCCGGGTGCAAGTCGAGCTGTTCGATCTGATGATGACCGAGCGCGCCAAGGCTGACTACCCCCTCGATCCCAGGGAACATGGCCCGGACGTGATCGTCGAGGCCATCTTGTCCGGGCTGGACGCGGTCATGGCCAACGGGGGCGTCGAGTCCTCGGCTGTCCTCGGGGTCGGTCTCGGGGTCTCCGGCATCGTCGAGAATGGGCCCGAGGTGCTCGTGCACGGGCAGACCTTCGGCTGGGAGTCGGTCCCGCTGGAACGGCTGCTCCGGTCCGGCACCTGCCTGCCGTTGCACATCGACAACGGCGCCAAGACGATGGGCCAGGCGGAACTCTGGTTCGGCGCGGGGCGGGGAGCCCAGCACGCAGCCGTGTGCCTGATCGGCTCCGGTGTGGGGGCCAGCATCATCACCAACGGGAACACCCACCGGGGGGCCACCTCGAGCGCCGCCGAATGGGGCCACACCACCGTCGTGGTGGGCGGGCGCACCTGCCGGTGCGGATCGCGTGGATGTCTCGAGGCCTATGTCGGCGCCGAGGCGATCCTGGACCGATACGGACGCTCACTGCCGGGTGACGATGAGGAATCCAAACTCGCCGCTCTCATCGAAGTGGCAGCCGGGTCGGCGGCGGCCGAACAGGTCCTGGATGAGACGGCCCTGTACCTCGGCGTCGGCATCGCCGATCTGATCAACCTGATCAATCCAGGGCGGATCATCCTCGGCGGCTGGGCCGGGCTGCTGCTCGGGGAGCGGATGCTGCCCGCTATCCGCGAGGCCGCCCGCGAGCATTCGCTGAGCCATCCTTTCGCCGGGACTTCGATCGAACTTGGCCACCTGGGCCCCGACGCCGTCGGGCTCGGCGCCGCCACGCTCCCCATCGAACATTTCCTCAACGGAACCCCGCCAGCCCGGGAGAAGGATCACGCCGCCAGCTGACTTAGAGGCCGCGCGGATAGGGCGCTGGATCGGCAGTCCTATCCGCGCGGCCTCTTATGCCGGGCCGCGACTGACGCGCACTCCCCGGACCCGGCTCGGGAGGCGCCGCGCCGTCGCTACGATCAGGATCGGCTGACACCCGAGCCGCAATCTCGCGCCGGGCCCGAGGGGCGGGATGGAGGAGGTACAGCGATGATGGACCTGCTGCTCGACCTGGCCAACATTGTTGGTGGTTTCCTGCTGGCCGCGACGCTTCTGCGACGCCTGCCCCGGATCGGATCCGACCTCGCACGGGTCGCCGCAGCCATCGCCCCCTTCGGCTGGGTGGTCGGGATCGTCGCTCTCGTGGCTGGCGGGTACTTCCTCATCGTCCATCTGACCTCAGGGCCGCACGTCTTCCACTTCGAAGTAGTAGGCATCGCCGTTGGTGTCGCGCTGCTCTGGGACCGCATCACGGGACGGGCGGTACCCAGGGCGGACGAGCGCGGCGATGTGACCGGCCTGCCGCTACTGCTGGCCATTTTCGGCATCATCGCCATGATCGTTGGAGTAGAGGGCATCTTTACCCCGAACTGAGTGCCGCGGGACGCGCGCCCTAGGCCTCCATGCCGGAATCGGCCCAGCGCTGGAATATCTCCACCTTGTCGCTTGGCCAGGCACCGTCGCAGGGCATCGAGCCGCTGCGCAGCCGGTCGAGGACGTCGGCGGCGTGGGCCCGGACGTCCTCGTAGGTCCAGAGATCAAAGGCGAAGCTCATCGACTGCCGGTCAGTCGCGCGGAACAGCGGCTTGATGTGGGCACCGAAGCTCACTGGCTCGCCGGGTCCGGGCGGCGCTGCCGACTGGGCGGCCTGGCCGGTTCCAGGGGCGGCTTCTGTGGTGTCCGGTGATCCAGCGGCAGTCCAGTCCCAGCGCGGCATCGGCGTGTCCTGCGGCGGCGCCTCGGCGGCGGCTTGTGAAAGGTCGGCAGCGGCCCGGGAGCCCCAGTCGATGTAGGAGGTGAAGGCCGAGCGGAACTCGGCATCAGCCGGCAGGCCGGTTTCATCAGCGGCCCGGATGGCTAGGGTGACCCAGCGGGCGCGCTGCTGCTCGGTCAGCGACCGGCCGGCGTGTGCGGCGGCCATCTGCCGATAGCCACCGCGATCCGCGCTGTACCACGCTGGGCCGCCGAGCACCTCGGCGATCCACATCGCCTCCCGGCGCGGGTGCTCTGGGGGCATGCTCGCGAACAGCGGCGCGAGCAGCGGATCGGCGGGCACGTGCTTCTCATACAGCAGCCTGGTCATCCGGATCAGCGCGGGCAGCCCGCCCGCCCACTCGAACAGCGTCGGTTCCCGGCCGGGATCAGGTACCGGGTCGCGGAATCCTGCGTACCAGTGCATGCCGCTGCAGAACGGCTTGTTCTGCGAGTGCCCGCAACGGCACAGCGCGCAGTGCTCCAGGGACGCTCCCGCGTTGCGTTCGACCTCGATGCCGTCGGCACCGACCAGCGTGACGCCACCAGTGATCCGGTACGGGCCGTCCCTGGTCACCTCGATGGCCGGCTCCCGGTGGCCGCCCCAGTCGACGACGTCCCGCGCCTCGCCGTCGGCGATCGCGAAGCTCAGGGCGCCCGACGGGCAGTCGCGGGCCGCGCGGACTATCTCATCCAGCCTGCCCCCGCTCGGCGCGACGAAAGGATCCTGGGCGGTGCGGAAGACCACGGGAAGCCGGTCTGTGCAGTATCCCGAGTGCTGGCACAGGCCGCGGTTGTCCAGGATCGTCACCTGCTGACCGGCGTAAGAGTCCCGCCGGTCCGGGACGCGCTTGGGATCCTTGGCGTCGGTAAACCCGATCCGGGCATGCGTGCCGTCGCAGAACGGCTTCATCGACGAGCCACCGCAGCGGCACAATGCCAGCTGCGGGGGGGCCGTGACTGGCTCGCCCAGGTAGTTGAGCAGCCGCGGCACATTGGTCACCAGGTAGGGGCCGTCCCTGGCGGTCTGGATCACCGCGGGCAATCCGGCTTGCAGCTGCCGCAGAGTTTCCAGTCGCCCCGCCTGCTCACGCTCCGGGGCCAGGCCGCAGGCCAGGTCCTGCAGTGCCGCAGTCGCCTCGGCCAGCTCCGGCGGCGCTGAGCCGGCGGCGCCCAGGCGCGCTCGCAGCCGGGTGGCCTCCTGCGCCGCCTGCCATATCAGTTCGCTCGCTGTCCGCGGCGCTGGCCAGATCGGAAGAGCACACGGCTGAACTCC
>OBLT010000236.1_pt1 | contig 40623 bp, 31 predicted proteins | sample 1518721 | NCBI WGS metagenome assembly OBLT01 (sample SAMEA3539307, study PRJEB22396) | soil metagenome | biome: tundra; feature: field; material: soil | place: USA | collected 2010-05 | depth 0.15 m | reverse complement strand
CGAATTCCTTCTCCACAGCGGCGTCGAGCACGCGCACGGAAGCGCGCCAGATGTCAGGGCCGGTTCCATCACCTTCGATGAAAGGCAGGATGGGCCGATCCGGCACCTGCAAGGTGCCTTGGCTGTTCGTGGTGATGGGCTCGCCGCCCGCGGGGACGATGGGCTTGGGGGAAACGCCTGTGCTCATGGTGCGCGGAAGTTTAGCAGAAACAGGCGTGGCGAGGTCCGGATTCTGGAGCCGGAAGGCCGATTTGATGGGATTTTCCCTCTGTGGTGTCGCCTCCTGCAAAGAGGAGTGCTAAGGTACAGATACGGCGAGCCACGGTCCGGCGACCGGCGTGATGGACGCGGCCGGCGCCTCCAGCGCGACAGGAGACACCATGACCATCGAAGAGTCGATCAAGACCGCCATTGTTTACGAGAAGAAGGTCCAGGCCACCTATGCGGCCGCGGCCAAGCGGGCCGAGGACGCGACAGCGAAAAAGGTGTTCTTGACCCTTGCCGAGGAAGAGCAGGGGCACGTTACCTATCTCGAAAGCCGGCTCATTGAATGGCAGAAAGAGGGGCGCCTATCGGACCAGAAACTGCGCACGGTCCTGCCTTCGAGCGAGCGGATCGCGGCCGGTGTCAAACGCCTTCGTTCCCAAGTAGCCCAACGCAAGGGAAGCCACGCAGCAGAGCTGGACTCCTTGCGCCAGGCGTTGGCCGCGGAGGATGAGACGTCGGCCTTCTACCGCCGCATGGTGGGGGAGCTACCAGCGGAGGGGCAAAGTCTCTTTTCACGCTTCCTGGAGATTGAGGACGGGCACGCTGCCATCGTGCAGGCTGAAATGGACAGCGTGACCCAGAGTGGTTTCTGGTTCGATTTGAAGGAATTCGACTTGGAATTGGGCTAGCTCACGCCCATCGCAGCGCATCGTCCTCCCTGGCCGAGTGTGTGCATCGGAAAAGTGGTAATGACGGTCTGAATTCAAATATTTGTGCCGCGATCCTGACTTCGGCGAATATGCAATTTAGATGTGAGAAATTTCACAACGAATAGCCATTCCGTGGTAGAAATAGGGAGTTGGTCGATGTTGACCAGAAGAACGAGAGGAAGTCAATGTCAGCAGTCCTGCAGCAGTCCGATTACGCGATTCGTTGTCTCCTCTTTCTCGTTGAGCATCGCGGTCGCCTGGCAACCAAGTCTGAAATCGCCAAAGCCGTGGACGCGCCAGACCTGTTCGTCGCCAAGATCCTCCAGCGGTTGGTCAAGGCCAACGTCCTGGTTTCGGTGCGCGGGATCCACGGCGGATTCTCGCTTGCCCGCGAGCCCTCCGCGATCTCTCTTCTCGACGTGCTCGGCGCCTCCCAGGCATCACTCGCGTTCAGGCCGTGCGTGCTCAATCCCAAGGCGTGCCCGTTGCAAGCCACCTGTCCGTCGCGTCCCGTGTGGGTGAAGATTTACGAAAGCACGGTCCGGGATCTGCGCCAGTCGACCTTCGACAAGCTGTCTCGCGAGCACAAGTCCAAGCAACGCGCTTGCGAGCGTCGCGTGGCCGCGCACCGCTAGGTTCGCGTCCATTCGGTTCCGCCCCGCATCGCCCGAGTTCTCGCGACGCGGTCGCCAAAAGATCCTCGACAAGTCTTTTTTTGATCAGTAGCATCCAATGATCAAAGACGACTGGATCGGGAGGATTTTTCCATGCCAAACGCTGCGGAGCTGAAGATCAACGGTAAGACTCTGGAATTGCCGATTGTGGTGGGGACGGAGGGCGAGAAGGCGATCGACATTCGCCAGCTGCGAGCACAGACCGGCTATGTGACCCTCGATCAGGGCTTCATGAACACCGGCGCGGTGACCAGCAACATCGCCTTCATCGACGGCGACGCGGGGGTGTTGCACTACCGCGGGATCCCCATTGAGGTCCTGGCCGAGAAGTCGACCTTCGTCGAGGTCGCCTATCTACTCATCTACGGAAAACTGCCGAGCGAAGACGAGCTCAGTCGGTTTTCGTCACTGCTGACCCTGAATTCGGCTTTGCACGAGGATATGCGGCACTTCTTCGACCGCTACCCGATCACGGCTCACCCGATGGCGATTCTCTCGGCCATGGTCTGTTCGCTGTCGAGCTTCTACCCAGGCTCGCTCAAGGTGAACGACGCCGAGCAGAACGAAGCGACCATCACCCATCTTCTGGCCAAGATGCGCACCATCGCGGCCTATTCGTACAAGAAGTCGGTGGGCGAACCGTTCGTGTATCCCCAGGACAACCTCAGCTACTGCGCGAACTTTCTCAACATGATGTTCTCGGTGCCCTCACGGCCCTACGAGGTCGACGAGGAGATCGTCAAGGTCCTCAACCAGATCCTCATTCTGCACGCCGATCACGAGCAGAACTGCAGCACCTCGACGGTTCGCCTCGTGGGCAGCGCGCAGGCCAACGTGTTCGCGGTGGTCTCGGCCGGTATTTGCGCCCTGTGGGGGCCACTGCACGGAGGCGCCAACGAGAGCGTGCTCGACATGCTGGATGAGATTCATCGGGACGGCGGCGGATCGCAGAAGTTCATCGACTTGGCCAAGAAGAAGGACTCCGGCTTCAAGCTCATGGGCTTTGGCCACCGCGTGTACAAGAACTACGATCCACGGGCGAAGATCATCAAGGCAGCGTGCGACAAGGTGCTGGCCAGGCTGAAGATCAATGACCCGTTGCTCGACATCGCGCGCAGGATGGAAGAGGCGGCCTTGAAGGATCCCTATTTCGTCGAGCGCAAGCTGTACCCCAACGTGGACTTTTACAGCGGCATCATCTATAGGGCCCTGCGCATCCCGACCAACATGTTCACGGTCATGTTCGCCATCGGACGTTTGCCTGGATGGCTCGCGCACTGGAAGGAAATGCATGAGGATCCAGCGACGAAGATCGGTAGACCTCGCCAGATCTACACGGGCCCGGTCAACTCGGCCTATGTCCCCATCGAACAACGTCGCTAGAGAGCCCTGATGAAGATTCACGAGTATCAAGCCAAGGCATTGCTTTCGAAGCTCGGGTTGCCTGTGCCCATGGGTATTCCGGTTCTGGAACTGGGCGGCGCCGCGGCCGCCGCGGAGAAGATCATCCAAACCACACAGAATGAAACCGTCGTGGTCAAGGCCCAGATCCACGCCGGCGGACGAGGCAAGGGCGGCGGCGTGAAGGTGGTCAAGGGCGCGGCGGCAGCGCAGGAAGCGGGTGCGAAGATATTTGGCCGGCCGCTCATCACCCATCAGACAGGTCCCGAGGGGCGCATCGTGAAACGCCTGCTCATCGAGCAGGGCGTGGCCATCGCGCGCGAACTCTACGCCTCGGTCCTGCTCGATCGAGCGCGGAGCCGAATCGTGGTCATGGTATCGGCATCGGGTGGCATGGACATCGAGGAGGTCGCGGCCAAGTCCCCCGAGAGCATTCTCATGGAGCACGTGGATCCGACAGTCGGTCTGGCTGCCTACCAAGCGCGCAACCTGGCCTATGCCCTAGGCTTGAAGGATCAAGTGGCCAAGAACGCGACCGCGTTCTTTCTCAAACTGTACACCGCATTCATGAGCCTCGATGCCTCGTTGGTCGAGATCAATCCCCTGGTGATCACGGCTGAGCAGCAGGTGCTGGCCCTGGATTGCAAGATGACCTTCGACGACAACGCCCTCGAGAAGCACAAAGAGGTCGCCGAGATGCGCGACCTCGACGAGGAGGATCCAACCGAAAGCGAAGCGCGCAAGTTCGATCTCAGCTTCATCAAGCTGGACGGCAGCATCGGTTGCATGGTCAACGGGGCAGGGCTGGCCATGGCCACCATGGATATCATCAAGTACTTCGGCGCCAGTCCGGCCAACTTTCTCGACGTGGGCGGAGGCGCGACGAAAGAGAAGGTCACGGCCGCGTTCAAAATCCTGACTTCCGATCCAGGCGTGAAAGGCATCTTCGTCAACATCTTCGGTGGCATCATGAAGTGCGACGTCATCGCTGGCGGCGTGATCGCCGCGGTCGCCGAAATCGGCCTGCGCGTGCCGCTGGTGGTTCGTTTGGCGGGAACGAACGTAGAAATCGGAACCAAGATGCTCGCTGAATCCGGTCTGCCCATCACCACGGCGACGGACATGGCCGACGGCGCGCGCAAAGTGGTCGAACTGGTTTCCGGGAGAAAGAACTAGCCATGGCGATTCTAGCCAATAGCCAGACCCGCGTTGTGGTTCAGGGCCTCACCGGCGCGGCGGGAAGCTTTCACGCCAAGCAGATGCGCGACTACGGTACCGCAGTGGTCGGCGGGGTAACGCCCGGCAAGGGCAGCACCGTTTACGAAGGTTTCCCCATCTACGACACCGTCGCCCAGGCGGTGAAGGCAACAGGGGCCAACGCCAGCGTGATCTTCGTACCGCCCTTTGGTTCCGCCGACGCCATCCTCGAGGCGGCCGGTGCCGGCATCGAGCTTATCGTGTGTATCACCGAGGGCATTCCTGTGCTGGACATGGTGCGGGCGAAGCGAGCGCTGGAAGGCAAGTCGTGCCGCCTCGTGGGGCCCAACTGCCCGGGGGTGATCACGCCGGGTGCGGCCAAGCTGGGCATCATGCCTGGCTACATCCACAAGCCAGGTTCGGTGGGAATCGTCTCGCGTTCCGGGACGCTCACCTACGAGGCCGCCTTTCAGCTTACCGAGCTCGGCCTCGGTCAAAGCACCGCGGTCGGCATCGGCGGTGACCCGGTCAAGGGACTCGATTTTATAGAGTGCCTGGCCCTGTTCGAGGCGGATCCCGAAACCAAGGCGATCCTGCTCATCGGCGAGATCGGCGGAACCTCCGAAGAAGATGCCGCGGCCTTCATCAAGGCCAACGTGAAAAAGCCCGTCGCCGCTTTCGTGGCCGGCCTCACCGCGCCGCCTGGCCGTCGCATGGGCCACGCCGGCGCCATCATCAGCGGAGGCAAAGGCAAAGCCTCCGACAAGATCGCCGCCCTCAAAGACGCCGGCATCGCCATTTGCCCCACGCCCGCCGATCTCGGCAAGACCATCGCGAAGGTCTATCGCTAGAAGTCAATCAGTTGTAGCCCGATACCGGCGTGCGCAATCATCCGAAAGTCCCGGTCGAGCGTCAAGATGGCCGTGCCGTTGGTCAATGCGTAGGCCGCGATCAGCAGGTCGAGGGACTTGACCGTGATGCCCTTGCGGGCAAGCGCGAATCCGAGATCGCCAGCATCATTCCATAGGCTGGCGGGTTGATGAAGTTGGTGGCAAGCTTGTAGCAGCGGAATGGTCTTGCTGCGCTCGGCGGCGGACTTGAACCCGCGCCGCAGCTCCGTGAAGACCGGACCGCAGAGTGCGATGTCGTCATCCTCCAAAGCCTGGTCCACAATCGCGGCGACCGGACCGCGGTCGCGGAAGAACGCGATCCACGCCGACGTGTCGACCAGGATCAACGACGAGTCCTGCCCAGATCAAGGTTGAACGCCACCTTGCCGCGAAGCCGGCGGAGCGCGGAGAGGCGCGCGTTTCGGTCGAGGGCCTTCAGTCCCTCGACCAGCGTCAACGTCACGCCTTTCCCAGTCAAGCGCTGGGCATTTTCGAGAATGTCCGCGGGAATATTGGCAGTTATCTTTCGCGTAAGTCCCATACAGTAAGCATACAGATATGGTCAAATATGGATATGGATATGGTTCACCGTTCGGGCCGTCAATGGGCACTGGCGGCTGTCTAGAAGCACGGCGCTCGGCTGCTGAGGCCTTGCGCCAGGAGCGCTCCGCCGGGAGCTCGGATGTCCCTTAGCATCCGGCCGACAAGCCGGGACGCTGGCAAGGAGGGCCGAGAACCGGACCGGAATGTACTGATGTACTTGAGGACCGGAAGCGCAGGCCCGACGCGGCCAGCGTCCCGGATCGTCGGCCGTCGTCGCCTCGTGCCCCGATGTCGCCCGTTCTTACCTCGTCGCCCTGTCGGGCCGGAAGTCGCCCAACATCGATTCCATGGCCGACCAGATGTGCGAGACGTCGTTGGCGTAGATGAGGAGGTCGCGGCGCTTGCCGTGGATGTCGGTGACGTGGCCGGGAAGCTCGGCCTCTTTGTGGAAGCCGAGCTTTTCGAAGGTGCGCTTGGCGGCTACCTGGCTTTCGACCATGTGGGCGACGATCTTGTCGATGCCGGCATCGATGGCGCTCTTGACGATCTGCCTGGCTAGCTCCAGGCCCAGACCTTGCCCGCGGGCTGCGCGATCGACGTTAAGCCGGATCTCACCCACGTGGCGGCTCCAGCCGTGGAAGGTGCGGTGCAAGGTTGCCTCGCCGCGGATTTCGCCGCCCACCTTGCCGATGATGCTGATGGCCTCACCGCTCGATAGTTTCTGCAGAAAGCGGTCCAGCCAGTCCGCCGTGGTGACGTCTTCCTTGAGCACCAAGCGATCTTCTTCCGGCATGGCCCGATAGAAGCTCAATAGAGCGGTGCCGTCGCCAGCCGTTGCCAGCGACAGGGTGGCGCCTTTCCCGTTTTTCAGATGCACAATGCAGGGAAGATCCAATGCGTCCATCACCACCCTCCTTCCGGGTCTCTAGGCCAGTTTGGAAATGCCGAATTCGTAGCCCTTGCCAAGGGCGCGCAGGTTGAGACTCTCGGTGCCCTTGGGGACCGAGTCGAGCACGGCTTTCTCGACCGCCTCGTAGGGCAGAAGGCCGCTTGCACCGGCGAAGAATCCGACCATCACGATGTTGAGCACGAGCTTGCGCCCGAGCTCTTCGGCGAAGCGCGTGGCCGGGATACCCAGGGTTCGCGACTGCGCGGGCAGGTTGCCGTTGGTGTGGACCAGCTCTTCCTCGAAGAGCACCAGCCCGCCCGGCTTGAGCTGCGGCGCGAACTGCGTGCACGCGTCCTGGGACATCAGCACCAGAATGTCCGGCCGACGAACGTAGGGATAGCCGATGGCCTCGTCTGAGACAATAACCTGCGCGCTGCACGCACTGCCGCGCGCCTCGGGCCCGAAGGCCTGAATCATGGCCGCGTGCTTGCCGGCATAGATCGACGCTGCCTTGCCGATGATCGAGCCGCACAAGATGATGCCCTGACCGCCGAGACCACCGACGCGAATTTCGGTTCTAGTCACATTAACCTCCGTACGGCGCGTACTTGCTGCCCAGCGTTTGGGTGAAGTGATCGTTCATGGCGTCTAGCCAGGTCGGCCGCTCCCGGTCGACGAATTTGCCCACGACGATCTTGCCGTCGAAGGTCAGCCCGACCTCCTTGGTGTCGGCGCCGTGTTTCACGATGCTGTTCTGCTTGTAGTTTTTGAGCTCGTCGATGCCGTCGCCACGCTTGTTGCGGCGCGAGTACAGCGTCGGACAGGGCGAGAGGGCCTCGATGAAGACGAAGCCCTTCTTCTTCAGGCCCTCTTGCATGGCCTTGGCCAATTGGCGCACGTGAAAGACCGTCCAGCGCGCGACGTAGACCGCGCCGCAAGCGTCGGCCAGGAAGGGTAGGTTGAGGGGCGCCTCGAAATTGCCGAAGGGCATGGTGGTCTGCTTGGCGCCAAGCGGTGTGGTGGGCGCGACCTGACCCCCGGTCATGCCGTAGGTGAAGTTGTTCACGCACACGACCATCAGATCCATGTTGCGCCGGGCAGCGTGCATGAAGTGATTGCCGCCGATGGCGGTCAGGTCGCCGTCGCCGGAGTACACGACCACCTTCAACTTCGGGTTGGCAAGCTTGAGTCCCGTGGCGAAGGGGATGGCGCGCCCATGGGTGGTGTGAAACGAATCCAGGTTCATGTAGCCAGCCACGCGGCCGGTACAGCCGATGCCTGACACGATGGCGATCTGGTCGAGATCCATACCCGACTCGGTGAGCGCGCGCGTGAAGCAGTTGACGGTGGTGCCGATACCGCAGCTCGGGCACCAGATGTGCGGGATGCGCTCCTGGCGCAGGAACGGCATGACGGGATTGATGCTGTCGATGTCGCGCAAGAGGGTCGGTGCGGTGTTGGGTAGGATGGTCATGACGCTGCCTCGATGATCTTCTTGAGGATGGCTTCGGGTTCGTGCACGGAACCGCCGGCATGGGGAATGCTGACGACCTTGGTTCCGCGGTCGACTGCGCGCTCGAGCTCGATGACCATCTGGCCCATGTTGAGCTCGGGCATGATGAGAACCTTGGCCTTGCGGCAAACCTCGCGAATGTGGGCGGTGGGAAATGGCCAGACGATGCGCAGCCGGAGGTGGCCGACCTTGAGACCGCGCTGGCGGGCGTCGTCGACTGCGCTCTTGGCGATGCGCGAGGTGATGCCGTAGGACACCACGACGATTTCCGCGTCGTCCATGTAGTCTTCTTGGATATCCACGAGATCTGCGGCGTGGCTGCGGATCTTTCCGATGAGCCGGCGCACCAGCTTGTCCTGGGTGGCTGCATTCAAGGACGGATAGCCACGTTCATCGTGGGTCAATCCGGTGACGTGAATACGGTAGCCCTCGCCGGCTTTGGTCATCTCGGGGACGAGATCGTCGGCGGTGGTCGCGTAGGCGCGGTATTCCTGTTTGGACTTGGTAGTGAACTTGCGCGGGACGACTTGGATGGTGTCCGCGGCAGGGATCTCGACCCGCTCGACCATGTGTCCGACCACCTCGTCCATCATGAACATGACGGGGCAACGGTAGAGCTCGGATAGGTTGAAGGCCTTGATCATGAGGTCGAAGCACTCTTGCGGCGAGTTGGGCACCAGCGCGATGATTTCGTTGTCGCCGTGGCTGCCCCAGCGCGCCTGCATCATGTCGCTTTGAGCGGGCAGGGTGGGTAGGCCCGTCGAAGGGCCGCCGCGCTGAACGTCGACCCACACGCCGGGCGTCTCGGTCATGACCGCAAGGCCGATGTGCTCCATCATCAGGGAGAAACCCGGTCCGCTGGTCACGCTCAAGGTCTTCTTGCCACCCCAGGCCGCGCCTTGCACCGCAATGCTGGAAGCCAGCTCATCTTCCATCTGGATGAAGACGCCGCCCACCATGGGAATGCGCGAGGCGAAGCGCTCGACAATTTCCGTCGATGGGGTAATCGGGTATCCGGCGATGAAACGGCACCCGGCCGCGATGGCCCCCTCGCAAGCGGCATGATTGCCGTCGACGAAGTGGATGCCGGTCAGGACCCCGTTGGGATCGGCTGAAACCGGATGTTGGCTGCCCGATTTCTGCGCGGGGGAGGGCGGCATGGCGGGCACCGGCAGGGGCTGCCCCTTGGTCCTGCGCTCGTCGATGTCTTTCCAGCGCTCGCCGTAGATGGCGAAGTCCGGGCAGTAAAGCCCGCACAGGTCGCAACCGGTGCAGGCCTCGGGGGCGCTGAGAATGGGAAAGTGATAGCCCTTGGGATTGAATTCTTTGGAGAAGGACAGACAATCCGTCGGGCAGAAATCGATGCAGAAGGAACATCCCTTGCAGATTTCCGTCCGGACGAAGACCGTACCCTTGCCCGTGCGCTGTTCGTTGGTGGCGTCACTCATAGGACCCTCTTTCAGGCGAATCTGGACCGTGTTCTTAGCACATTTCAGCCCGCTCCGCAGTAAAAGAGGACTATCTAGGTCGAAATTCAACTCGAAACCACACTCGGCGAGATGTCACACATGCCTATGGCACCGTGACGTGTGACGTGGAAGGGAAAACAAGACTTTGGGCTCGCTATTTTGTGGTGACCGCGCGCTTCCTCGTGCTAAGAGAAAACGTCATGGCAGCGTTTTGGTCCTTCCTTCGTTCCACGATTGGGCTGAAGGTGCAGATGGCGGTGTCGGGGTTCATTCTTTTCGGATTCTGCGTCGAGCACCTGGTCGGCATGATGTTGTTCTTCAAGGGGCCGGGAACCATCAACGGCTACGGCAACCTGCTTCGCTATTCGCCCGCCGCCTTGTGGACCGCGCGCTCGGTGATCCTCATCGCCGTGGTCATCCACATCTGGACCGCAACAGTCCTGGTTTTGCGCCAGTGGGCGGCGCGACCGGTCGGCTATCAGCAGAAGCGTTCGCGTACGCATTCCTACGCCGCGCGCACGATGAAATACTCCGGGCCACTCGTGCTGGCGTTCGTCTTCTTTCACCTCGCGCATTTTACCTGGGGCATGAACGTCACCCCTGCGGATTTCGTGGAAGGCGATGTCTACGCCAACATCGCGAACAGTTTTCAGTTCGGATGGGTCGTGCTGGTCTACGTGGTGGGGACGAGCTTAATCGGCCTGCATCTACTGCACGGTGGGCACAGTATGTTCGAGTCGCTCGGTTTGCGGCATCCGCGTTTCGATGGATTGATTCAGACCGTGGTGGGCGGCGCCACCCTGGTGCTGGTGGCGGGTTTCGTGTTCCTTCCCTGCGCTATTTTCTTCAAGCTGGTTGGGGGCTAGCCGAAATGGACGCTATGCAGTTGAAATCCAACGTGCCGTCGGGCCCTCTCGACACCGCATGGTCGCGTCACAAGTTCGAGATGAAGCTGGTTAACCCGGCCAACAAGCGAAAGTACAACGTCATCGTCGTCGGATCGGGGCTGGCTGGGGCATCGGCGGCGGCCTCTCTGGCCGAGCTGGGCTACGACGTGCGCTGTTTCTGCTACCAGGACAGCCCGCGCAGGGCGCACAGCATCGCCGCGCAAGGGGGCATCAACGCGGCCAAGAACTACCAGAACGACGGCGACAGCGTGTTCCGTCTGTTCTACGACACGGTCAAGGGCGGGGATTTCCGTGCGCGCGAACACAACGTGCACCGACTGGCGGAGGTCTCGGCCAACATCATCGACCAGTGCGTGGCGCAAGGGGTTCCCTTCGCGCGCGAGTACAGCGGCTATTTGGCCAATCGCTCCTTCGGCGGTGCCCAGGTTTCGCGTACGTTCTACGCCCGCGGACAAACGGGACAGCAGCTCTTGCTCGGCGCCTACCAGGCCCTGACCCGGCAGATCGCCGCCGGCAAAGTCACCATGTTTCCGCGCACCGAGATGTTGGATCTGGTGATTGTGGACGGCAAGGCGCGCGGCATCGTCACGCGCGACATGGTGTCGGGCAAGATCGAGTCGCACGCCGCGGACGCGGTCATTCTCGCCACCGGCGGCTATGGCAACGTGTTCTACCTTTCCACCAATGCCAAGGGGTGCAACGTCACGGCCACCTGGCGCGCGCACAAGCTGGGGGCGGGCTTCGCCAATCCGTGTTTCACGCAGATACACCCGACTTGCATTCCGGTCAGCGGCGAACATCAATCGAAGCTGACACTGATGAGCGAGTCCTTGCGCAACGACGGCCGGGTCTGGGTTCCCACGCGGGCAGGGGACACGCGCAAGTCGGGCGATATTCCCGAAGGCGAGCGCGACTACTATTTGGAACGTCGCTACCCCACCTTCGGCAACCTGGTTCCGCGCGACGTGGCCAGTCGGGCGGCGAAGGGCGTGTGCGATGAAGGTCGTGGCGTCGGTCCCGGCGGAAGGGGCGTGTACCTCGACTTCGCCGACGCCATCAAGCGGCTGGGGGACGGCGTCATCCGCGAGCGCTACGGCAACCTCTTCGACATGTACGAGCGCATCACCGACGAGAATCCGTTCAAGGTTCCCATGCGCATCTACCCCGCGGTTCACTACGCCATGGGCGGCCTGTGGATCGACTACAACTTGATGAGCTCCATTCCTGGCTTGTTCGTGCTCGGCGAGGCCAACTTCTCCGACCACGGCGCCAATCGCCTGGGCGCCTCGGCGCTCATGCAAGGACTGGCGGACGGCTACTTCATCATTCCGTACACCATCGGCAACTACCTGGCGTCGGGGAGACTCGGGAAAGTCGACCGGGAAGGTCCAGAATTCAAGCGTACCGAGGCCGCCGTCGGCGAGCGCATGAAGAAACTTGTCAGCAACAAGGGCAAACGCACGGCCGCGTCCTTTCACCGCGAGCTCGGTAAGCTGCTGTGGGACAATTGCGGGATGGCCCGCAACGCGGCTGGCCTGCGATCGGCGCTCAAGCGCATTCCCGTCTTGCGTGAGGAGTTTTGGAACCAGGTGATCGTTCCTGGTAGTGGCAGCGAACTGAACCAGGCGCTGGAGTACGCGGGGCGCGTCGCCGACTTCATGGAGTTTGGCGAACTAATGTGTCGCGACGCCCTGGAGCGCAACGAATCCTGCGGCTGTCACTTCCGCGAGGAGTATCAAACCGAGGAAGGTGAGGCCAAGCGCAACGATGCCGAGTTCGCGCACGTGGCCGTGTGGGAGCACAAGGGAGATGGCAAGGATCCGGTGCGCCATAAAGAGCCGCTGACCTTCGAGAACGTGCATCTTGCACAACGGAGCTACAAATGAGTCCCAAGGCACGGCGCACTTCGCGTGCGCGTGGGCGAAGGCTGGCTATGCCAGCCGGAGCCCGTCGCGGGAGGGGATGGGAACCCTCTCAGGGTTCCCATCATAGTAGGAGGCTGGCTATGCCAGCCGGAGCCCGTCGCGGGAGGGGATGGGAACCCTCTCAGGGTTCCCATCATAGTAGGAGGCTGGCTATGCCAGCCGGAGCCCGTCGCGGGAGGGGATGGGAACCCTCTCAGGGTTCCCATCATAGTAGGAGCCACAAATGAATCTCGTCCTGATGGTATGGCGCCAAGAAAGCCCGCAGGTCAAGGGGCGTTTGCAGCGCATCGAGGCCAAGGATATCGGTGCGGAGATGTCCTTTTTGGAGATGCTGGATGTGGTCAACGAGCGACTCACGCTCGCGGGTGAACGTCCCATCGCCTTCGACCACGACTGCCGCGAAGGGATCTGCGGCTCTTGCGGCGTGGTCATCAACGGCATTCCGCACGGACCGCGGCCGGGTACCACCACCTGCCAGCTTCACATGCGCCAGTTCCACGATGGGCAGACCATCTTCATCGAGCCCTATCGGGCCAAGCCCTTCCCGGTCTTGCGCGACTTGGTCGTGGACCGGTCAGCCCTCGATCGGATCATGGCGGCAGGCGGCTTCATCAGCGCGTCGACGGGTGCCGCTCCCGACGGAAACGCCATCCCCGTGGCCAAGGCCAAGTCGGATGCGGCCATGGATGCCGCGGCTTGTATCGGATGTGGCGCCTGCATCGCCGCGTGTCCCAATGCCTCGGCCATGCTTTTCGTGGGGGCCAAGATTTCGCACCTCGGCCTTCTGCCCCAGGGACAGCCCGAGCGCTGGACCCGAGCGGAAAGCATGGTCGCCACCATGGATGGCGAAGGCTTTGGCCCGTGCACCAATGTCACCGAGTGCTCGGCCGTGTGCCCCAAGGAAATCGACGTCAGCGTCATCGCCCGCATGAATAGAGACCGAATTGGTGCGATTTTTCTGGTAGCCAGACGCTCGTTGGCATCGGATAATGCATAGGTAGAGGCGGTGGCCATTGCGGAGCCGCCTTGGCTGATTTCGATGCCTGGGGGTGACCATGACGTCCTGTACGATGTGCGCGAAGGATTTTCCCAAGGAGTACAAGTACTGTCCGCTGTGTGGCGTGCCTTTCGCCAACGAAAGCGACCCGCACTACTGGGGGCGTAAGGCCTTAACGTCGCGACTGAGTGGCGAGGATCTATCGACCTCCATCGAGGCCATCAAGAAGGCCTGCCAGCTGTCCCCCGACAACGCCCACCTGCTGTCCGGACTCGGGAACCTGTACTACCGGGCGGGAGAGCTGGAGCTCTCTATCGGTGCTTTCAAGAAGGCGATTGCCATCAAACCGGACTATCCGGATGCCCATTACGACCTGGCGCTTTCCTACTACAGGACCGGCCAGATCAAGCTCGCCATCAAGTCGCTGGAGAAGTGCGTGGAGCTGAGCCGGGACTACCTGGCCGCGTACTATTGGCTAGGCATCACCTACTACCACGTGGGCAAGGAGGTTGAAGCCATCGCCGCCTTCCGCCACCTGCTGGCGCTCAATCCGGTCTCGGTCATCGCCAACTATCACCTCGGCGTAAGCTACGCTGCGCTTGGGAAGCACGACGAAGCCATCGCGAATTTCAAGCGCGTGCTGGAAATCTGTCCCGACGACCAAGCCGCCGCCTACCATCTCGGCATGGCGTACTACAGCGCGCAGAAGATCGGCGAGGCAACCAGCGTGTTCCGCAACTCCGTCCAGCGCGACCCAGAGGATCGGCGCGCGATGAACATGTACGAGATGCTCACCGAAGTGCCGAGCATCTGAGGGCGCTCCCACCACCGACTTTGGCTGGCGGGCACATTGACGTTTTCTCCAAGCAGGCGCTAACCTTCGAGGTCGAACATGGCGACTGTCACGTCATCCGTCGAGGTCATTCGCGGCGCCCTAGCCAATGCACATCTGCTGGACGCCAAGGTTCAGGTGCTGCGGCAGCGATTTCCGAGGAGCATCATCGATCGCTACTTGGAATTAGTTCCGCAGTTCGCGGAAGGGGTTCTGCTCGCGCCGGGCGCATCTGTGGTAGGCGATGTACGGCTGGGGAAGGATGTTTCATTCTGGTACGGGAGCGTGGCGCGCGGAGATATCGCACCCGTGATCGTCGGTGATAGGTCCAACATCCAGGACGGCAGCGTGATGCACGTCGCGGACAACACGCCCTGCGTGGTCGGCGCGGACGTGGTGGTCGGCCATCGTGTGATGCTGCACGCGTGCCGGGTCGAGGATGCTTGTCTCATCGGCATGCAAGCCACCCTGCTCGATGATTGTGTCATCGGCGAAGGCTCTATTGTCGGCGCCGGTTCGCTGGTCACGCAGCGGACGGTGATTCCGCCGCACAGCCTGGTGCTGGGTGCGCCCGCGAAGGTGGTGCGCACCATCTCGGCCGATCAGGCCGACGAACACCGCGCTCAGGCCGCGAAATACATGCGCATCAAGGAAAACTACCTACGCGACAGCCTCCGCCGCGGGTAAGCCTACGCGTGCTTGGCGGCGGCTTCGAGGGGCGTCTCTTCGCCTTCGCGCATGACGGTGGCGTGGCCGAGGGTTCGCTCGGCGATGGAATCGATGATGGTGTAGGCGACCGGCACGATGACCAAGGTCAGAAGGGTTGACGTGATGAGGCCGCCGATGACCGCGATGGCCATCGGGGCGCGCAACTCACCGCCTTCGGAGATGCCCAGTGCCACAGGCGCCATGCCAAAGATCATCGCGCCCGTGGTCATGAGAATCGGCCGCAAGCGGACCGCGCCGGCCTTGAGCAAGGCATCGCGCCTGGGGATGCCTGTGCGGCGCAAGGTGTTGGTGTAGTCGACGAGCAAGATGGCGTTCTTGGTGACAAGACCCATAAGCAGAATGATGCCGATCATGGTCATGATATTGAGCATGCTATGGGTGAGTGCAATGGCGCCCAGCGCTCCGACCATGGACAGCGGCAGCGACAACATGATGGTGAAGGGGTGCAGGAAGCTTTCGAACTGCGCAGCGAGCACGAGGTAGACAATGATGACGGCGAGGAGCAAGGCCGAGAGCAAATAGCCCATGGACTCCTTCATGATGTCTGCCTGGCCTGCCCAGTCCGTGGTCATGGTTGAGGGCACCACCTTCTTGGCGAAGGCCTCGACCTGCTTGGTGGCCTCGCCGAGCGCGATGCCGCTCAGGTTGGCGAAGATGGTGATTTGGCGCTGGCGGTTCTGGCGCTCGATCTTGCCTGGGCCGCCTTCGTGCACAATCGAAACGACGTTGGAAAGGTTCACAAGCTGCCCCGTCGTCGAACGAACCTTGAGCGCCATGAGATCTTGGGCGTTCTTCCTGAAACTCTCATCGAGCTTCATGCGGATGTCGTAGCGTTGTCCCTCGGTCGTCATTTCCGATACCTTGTCGTCGGCCATGAGACTGCGCATGGTCATGGCGATGACCGCCATGGGAACGCCCAGGTCGGCGGCGCGATCGCGGTCGATGTTGATGGCCAACTCGGGTTTGCCGCCGCGGTAGGAGGTATCGAGGTCGACGTACCCCGTTTGCGTCTTGCCGTCGACCACGACCTTTTGTTCGCCAAGCGACTTGATGATCTCGTCGGTGGCCTTGCTGATCTCCTCGTACTTCTTGCCGCGAACATTGAATTGCACCATGGAGTTTCGGATGGCGCCGCTGCTCGCACCGGTCATGTTGAAGGGCTCGACCGCGTAATTCACGTCGGCGCGGCCCAGCCAGCCAGGAATCTGGTTGCGCGTGTAGATGATCATCTGCGCCTGCGAAAAGTTGCGCTTTTTCTTCCCCACCAAGTTGACCTGGATCTCGGCGCGATTGATTTCGGCCAGGGCCGATCCGCCGATGGTGACCAGCGTGTCCTCCACGCCCGGAACGGCACGAAGCTTGGTGGAGATCGACTCGGCCATGGTCTCGGTTGCGGCCAGAGACGCACCGCTGGGCATCTCCAACTTGACCATGAATTGGCTGCGATCCTCGACGGGCATGAACTCCTTGGGCACGATGGCGGCCAAGAAGATGCTGCCCACGAAAACCGCGATCGCCGAGAGCACCGTCAAAACTCGGTGGCGCAGGGCGGCCGTGAGTAGCTTGCTATAGGCGTGTTCGATGGCGTCGAGGAAACCCTCGATGGCCTTGCCAATCGCTCCCTTGCCGGTGTGGGCGCGCAGGAAGCGCGAGGACAGCATGGGCGTCAAGGTAAACGCCACGAACAGCGACACCGCGACGGCGAAGGCGACGGTAAGGCCGAACTGCACGAAGAAGCGGCCGATCATGCCTTTCATGGTCGCCACCGGCACGAACACGGCGAGAATCGACGCCGTGGTGGCCATGACAGCCAGACCGATCTCGGCGGTGGCTTCGCCGGCAGCTTTCATAGGCGATTTGCCCATTTCCAGGTGCCGGTGGATGTTCTCGATGACCACGATGGCGTCGTCGATCAAGATGCCGATCGACAGTGACAGCGCCAGCATCGTCATCATGTTGAGCGTGTAGCCCATGAAATAGATGAAGGCGAAGGTGGAGATGACGGAGACGGGCAGGGCGGTGGCGCTGATCAAGGTGGCGCGCCAGTCGTGCAGGAAGAACATGATGATCAGGATGGCCAGCAGGGCGCCGAACAAGAGATCGAACTTGACGTCGTCGATGGCCCGTTCGGTGAAAAGCGAGTTGTCCGAGGCGATCTTCATTTCCACTTTGGGGTATTGAACCCTGAGCTTTTCCAGCGCGGTCTTGACCTTGTGGGCAACGTCAACCGTGTTCGAGCCGGACTGTTTGCGCACCACCATGGTGACCGAGGATTTGCCGCTGAAGGTGGCGTAGGAACGCCGTTCTTGCTCGCCGTCTTCGACCCGGGCCACGTCTCGGATGCGCACGGGCGCGCCACCCGCGGCGGTGATGATGATGTTGCCGAGCTCTTCGGCGCTGTGGACTTGGCCACGAGTCTTGATGGAGAGCTCCAGCGCACCCGAGTCGAGCCGGCCGCCGGGGATCTCGACGTTTTGCGAGGCCACGGCCTGGGCAACGTCGCCCGGGGCCAGGCCGAAGGAATCGAGCCGCTGCGGATCGATCCACACGTGGAACTCGCGCTCCTGCCCGCCGATGATGTCGACGGTTCCGACGCCATTGATGGCCTGCAGCCTTTGCTTGACCGTGTTTTTCGCGATGTCGGTCAGGTCGCGCTTGGGCATGTCGCCAGCCAGGGCGATGGCCATGACCGGTGCGGCGCCGATGTCCAGGCGCTCGACCAGCGGCGGCTCCAGATCCGATGGCAGGTTCTTGAGCGCGGCGGAGACCTTGTCGCGCACGTCCTGTACGGCCTGGTCCGCCTTGCGCTCAAGCTCGAACTGCACGAAGACCAGCCCGACGCTTTCCATCGAGGTCGAGCGCAGGGTCTTGATGCCGCTGACTGCGCTGATGGCCTCTTCCAGCTTGTCGACGACTCGCGATTCGATGGTTTCCGGATCGGCGCCGGGGTAGGTGGCGGTGACCGTGCAAATCGGGAATTCGACGTCGGGGAACATGTCGATGGAGAGCTGCTTGTATCCCCACACGCCGAACACGGCAAGGACGCTCACCATCACCGTCGCGAAGACGGGACGTTTGATGGAGATGTCAGCAAGTTTCATGGTTAGTCCTTGCGGGCCTTGGCGGGCGCGGGCTTCTTGGCCGCGACCTTGATCTTGCCGGCGTCTGCGGGCGCGGTCTTGCCTCCACCCAACGTGACCTCGGCGTAGAGGCCGGAGCGCAGGGTGTGGTCTTTGTTGGGCATTTCAGCGATAGCCGCGAAGGTACGCGTGTGGGGATCCATGGCGGCGACCACGCGGGTCAGGCGCGCCTCCAGCGTCTGGTTGGTGGCTGGGAAGCGCACCTGAATGGTATCGCCGGCCTTCACCTTATCGAGATTGGTCGAGGGAATCTGGATGCGCAGGTCGAGCGGATCGACCTCTTCGATGATGACGAGTGGTGTGGCCGGCATGACCGATGCGTACTCACCCTCGTTCACCAAGCGCTTGACGATGATGCCGTTGAAGGGAGCATGGATGGTGGCATCGCGCAGAGCCTTGCGCCCCATGGCCACCGCGGTCTCGGCCTGCAGCACGCCAGCTTGCGCGCCCTTGAAGCGAGCGTCGGCCATGTCGAACTGAGCCTGCGGCACGGCCTTGTCGCCGAGTAGAGCCTTGGTCCGGTCCCATTCGAGCTTGGTCGAATCGAGCTGCACCTTGGCCGCCTGGAGCGCCGCCTCGGCCTGCTGCGTGCGCAACGAGAAATCCTGGGTATCGAGGACGACGAGCGCCTGACCATTCTTGACGATATCTCCGTCGCGTACGAGCACACGCGTGACGGTGCTGGACACCTTGGGCGTCAGCGTGCTGCGGCGGTGGGCCTCGGTCTGCCCGGACAGGAACGAGCTACCGGGCGGTGGCGGGGGAATGGTGTCCGAGGCTGCCTTGTCCTCGGTGCCGGCCGCCTTTTCCGCCGCCGCGAGCGGCGCCGTTGTCGGCTTGGGCGCAGGCTCTGTCTTCGCTGCCGGCTGGGATGGCGGCGTGGGAGAGCTTGGCGGCAAACGAGCTACGTCGCTCTCACGGCTGCACGATGACAGGAACGCCAAGGAGAGACTGAGGCTGACGAGTAGGGTGCGAGACATGATGCTGTTCCTCTGCTGGATGGTGGTCATTGTGCGGCCTTGGTGATTTCGCCCATGGCACGGTCGAGGTTGGCTTGGGCCAGGATGAGGTCGTAGAGCGCCGCCTGGTGCTGGCCGCGCGCGGTCGTCAACTGGGTTTCGGCGTCGAGCACGTCGAACGACGTGTTGCTCGTGCTCTCGTAGCGTTTCTGTTCGATGCGGAAGTTTTCCTCGGCCTGCTCGACTGCTTGCTTGGCGACCTCGATGGCCTCGGCCGACGTCGTCACGCCGACGTGAGCATTGCGCGCATCGAGGCGAACGGCATCCTCGGCCTTGCGCCGGGCCGCCACCGCCTGAGCGAGCTGCGCCTTGGAATCGTCGATACCGTAGTAGGTACTGCCACCTTCCCAGATGTCCCATGAAGCGGTGGCGCCAATGAACCAGGACTTGGGAAGTCCGAGCAGGGACGATGTTTGTCGTGTATAGTTGGCCACGGCGTTCACTTGCGGCACCATCTTGGACTTCGCCATGCGCACGCCCGCGGTGGCTTGCTCGATGTGGGCTGCAATTTCCTTGATCTCGAAACGCGTATCGACCGCTTGCTGTTCGGCCTGGCCCACTGGAAGCAAAGGCTGGGCGGTCGGTTCACCGACGATGTCGACAGGGTCGACCTCGGTGTCCGGGGAACGTCCCATGAGCGTCGCCAGTCGACCGCGCGCTAGGCTCACCACGCCGTTCGCTTGGATGAGGCGCTGCTGGGATGCCGCCAGGCCGAGCTCTGCGCGTAGGACATCATTGCGGGCGACGGCACCGCGCTCGAAGAAGGTGCGCGCTCGCTTGACCTGAGCGGTCACCTGGTCGACCGATTTTTCGGCAACCGCGGCCATCGACTTGGCCTCGAGGAGTCGGTAGTAGGCTTCGGTGACCTGGAAGGCGACGTCCCGTCGAGCTTCCTTGCGCTTGATTTCGGCGATGTCGACGCCGAGCTTGGTAAGGACGTTTGCTTCGCGCACTGTCCATAGGGCAGCGATGGGCTGGGCAAGGGTCACGCTGGCGGACCAGGTCCACTGCGGACGCAGGAGAAATGGGTCAAGCAGGGCTGGCTGCTGTGTTTGCGGATTTGTCGTCCAAGCACAGTTGCTGCATTTGTTGTCGAGAAGAACCCCAAAAAGCGGCGCCGAAAACTCGCTATCCCATCTCTGCACCCCCGCATCCATCTTCAACCTAGGGCTGTAGCCGCCGCGGGCGACATTCTTCTTGGCGACCGCTGCGTCGACCTCGTAGTTGGCCGATGCCATGTCTGGGTTTTCCTTCAGCGCGATAGCCACGCACTGGTCGAGGGACAGGCTCTCGGCGCGCGCCGAAAGCGGCGCCAGGATCGCGATACAGATGAGAGCTAGGCGAGTTGTTGTCAATTTCATTTCTTGCGTGCTCCGGGCTTGGTCTTGCCGCTGATTCCGTGGAAAAAAAGCTCGGTGATGATCGGGGCATATTTGACGAAGGGGGCGTGCTTGTCCTCGGCGCCCCAGCGGTGCAGAAGGCCGAAGGCCATGCCGAATAGCATGCGAGCGAGGAGATCGGGAGCGTGGCCGCCGATGTCATCTGCGCCTGCGTTCGCTTTCAGCCAAGCCGCCAGCCGTTCGATCCTGCGCTCGAAATTGTCGTGAAAGGCACGACCGGTTTCGTCGCTGGCGCACATGCTCTCGTTGGTGTGATCGCTCAAGAAGCCCACGAAGATGTTGTGCCGTTTCTCGGCGAGCTCGAGTTGACGTTGCAACACCAACTCGAAGCGTTGGCGGAACGAGAGGGCGGACGGGATGGGTTCGTCGAAGACACGAATGTATTCGTCGGTTAACAGGGTGACCATGGCGTCGACGATCTCCTGCTTGCTCTTGAAGTAGGTGTAGAGCGACGCCGCCGTGTAGCCCGCCTCGCGCGCGATGTCCTGCATGGTGGCGTTGTTCAGCCCGACCCGCGCGAATGCTCTGATCGCCGCTTCTAGGATGTCGGTGCGTGCGTGGGCGATCTCCCGTTCTCGTCGTTGTCCTGCCTTCATGTTCGACCTTATTGAATTCGGGTTATCGCAATCCAAACTTTAGTTCAATTTGCCGAATAGATATTCGGTAGTCAATAGCATTCATTCGACTGGCCACGAAGACGCGTTGGCACGAAGGTGCGTCAGACCGAGTCGCGCCGGTTTTCTGCGCGATTTGCGCGCGTCGTGCGTGAAGGTCTTGAAGCGCGCGCGGCAAATGTATAGTCTCCCGAGATGCTGCCTGATAGTTCTCTCCGCGAAGCCCTCACGTTCGACGATGTTCTGCTCGTTCCCGCCGAAAGCGAGGTCATCCCCAAGGATGTGGATGTCCGTTCGCACTTGACCGCGAGCATCACCCTGGCCATTCCGATTCTGTCCTCGGCCATGGACACGGTGACCGAGGCGCCTACGGCAATTTGCATGGCGCGCGAGGGTGGCCTTGGCGTCATCCACAAAAACATGACCATTGACGAGCAGGTGCTCGAAGTGACCAAGGTGAAGAAGGCCGAAACCGGCGTGGTCATCGACCCGGTCACCATCGATCCGGATCAGAAACTCTTCACGGCGCTAGAGCTGATGCGCCGGCATCAGATTTCGGGCCTGCCCGTGGTCGGGCGCGACGGTAGGCCGGTCGGCATCCTCACCAACCGCGACGTGCGTTTCGAGCGAAACCTGGACCAACCGGTGCGCGACGTGATGACCACCAACCTCATCACCGCGCCGGAAGGTATGAGCCTGGAAGGTTCGAAAGAGCTTTTGCACAAGAACCGCATCGAGAAGCTGCTGGTCATCGACAATGCGGGCAAGTTGCACGGGCTCATCACCATCAAGGATATCGAGAAGGCCCAGCAGCACCCCTACGCCGCCAAGGACGAGCTCGGCCGTTTGCGCGTAGGCGCCGCCGTGAGCACAAGCTCGGATTTGCAGGCGCGCGTGTCCGCCCTGCTGCACGCGGGTTGCGACGTCATCTGCGTGGACACCGCGCACGGGCATTCCAAATCGGTGCTCGAAGCCGTGGCCGACGTGCGTAAGACCTTCCCCAAGGCCCAGATCATCGCGGGCAACGTGGCGACGGCCGAGGGCGCGTTGGCCCTGGCCAAGGCGGGCGCGGACGCGGTGAAGGTCGGCATGGGGCCGGGCTCCATCTGCACGACGCGTGTGGTGGCCGGCATCGGCGTACCGCAGGTGACCGCCGTGTCGGACTGCGCCCGCGCCCTGGCCAAGACCGACGTGCGCGTGGTCTCCGACGGTGGCATCAAGTACTCGGGCGACATGGTCAAGGCCATCGCGGCGGGCGCCAACACGGTCATGATCGGCAGCCTGTTCGCCGGCACCGACGAAGCACCCGGCGAGATCATCTTGTATCAGGGCCGTAGCTACAAGCTCTACCGCGGCATGGGCTCGGTCGGCGCCATGCGCGAGGGCAGCAAGGATCGCTACTTCCAGTCCGAGGTGACCACCGAGGCGAAGCTGGTGCCCGAGGGCATCGAGGGCCGCGTTCCCTACCGCGGCAGCCTCTCGCAGTCGATCTACCAGCTCATCGGCGGTCTGCGCTCGGGCATGGGCTACTGCGGATGCAAGAACCTGGACGAGATGCGCACCAAGGCCCGCTTCATCAAGATCACTAGCTCGGGCTTGCGCGAATCGCACGTGCACGATGTCATCATCACCAAAGAAGCGCCCAACTACCGCGTTGAACAATAGGTTCGAAGCCCCACAAAGACAAAAATGTCAGCCAAGCAAGTCATTCTCATCCTCGATTTCGGCTCGCAGTACACGCAACTCATCGCTCGCCGGGTGCGCGAACAGAACGTCTATTCCGAGATCCATCCCTTCAATCTGCCCCTGGAGCGCATTCGTGCCATGCAGCCGACCGGCATCATCCTCTCCGGTGGGCCGTCGTCGGTGTACGACGAGGGCGCGCCGCGGATCTCGGCCGAGATCTTCGACCTCGGTGTGCCGATCCTAGGCATTTGCTACGGGGTCCAGCTCACCAGCTTGCTCTTGGGCGGCAAAGTTGTGTCCGCCACCCACCGCGAATACGGTCGGGCCTACGTTCATCTGGAATCGGCATCCGAGCTCTTCCATGGTTTCACCACGGGCGAAGAGCTCGCCGTGTGGATGAGCCACGGCGACCGTGTCGAATCGCTTCCCGAGGGTTTTCGCCTGGTCGGCACCAGCCCGAACTGCCCGTTCGCCGCGGTGGAAGCAGCCCAGCGCAAGTTCTGGGGCGTGCAGTTCCACCCCGAGGTCGCGCACACGCCGCGCGGGATGGAGATCCTGGGCAACTTCCTGTTTCGCATTTGCAAGTGCCAGCCCAGCTGGACCATGGCCAACTTCGTCGACGAGGCGGTAGCCACGGTCAAGCGGCAGGCGCCCAGCGGACGCGTGATCTGTGGACTGTCGGGCGGCGTGGATTCCTCGGTGGCGGCGTCGCTGGTCCACCGCGCGGTGGGCGACCGGCTGACCTGCATTTTCGTCGACAACGGCCTTCTGCGCGCGCGCGAATCGGCCCAGGTCGAGGCGCTGTTTCGCGGCGCCTTCAAGATGAATCTGGTGGTGGTCGACGCGGCCGAGCGTTTCCTCTCCAAGTTGGCCGGCGTCGACGACCCCGAGCAGAAGCGCAAGATCATCGGCCGCGAATTCATCGCCGTGTTCGACGAGGAAGCGCAAAAGCTGGGCGGCGCCGACTACCTGGTGCAAGGAACCCTGTACCCGGACGTGATCGAATCCGTGTCCCACAAAGGCCCGTCCGCCACCATCAAGTCGCACCACAACGTGGGCGGCTTGCCCGAGAAGATGAAGTTGAAGCTGGTCGAGCCATTGCGCGAGCTGTTCAAGGACGAGGTGCGCGCGCTCGGCGCCGAGTGCGGTTTGCCCCACGACATGCTCTGGCGGCAACCGTTTCCAGGGCCGGGCCTGGCAGTGCGCGTGCTCGGCCCGGTCAGCAAGGCCGCCTGCGACATCCTGCGGGCCGCCGACGTCATCATCGACGAGGAGATCCGCGCCGCCGGTCTGTACGAAAGCATCTGGCAGTCCTTCGGCGTGCTCTTGCCCGTGCGCACGGTCGGGGTCATGGGCGACGAACGGACGTACGCCAACGTGCTCGCCATCCGGGCCGTGCACTCGCGCGACGGCATGACCGCCGACTGGGTACCGCTGCCCCACGACCTGCTCGCCACCATCTCGTCGCGCATCGTGAACGAGGTGCGCGGGATCAATCGCGTGGTCTACGATATCTCGTCCAAGCCGCCGGCGACCATCGAATGGGAGTAGCCCGGCTTGCCCCGATCCTGCTGCTGGTACTGACCGCGCTGGCACAAGCCGCGGAGTCGGCGGCATTCAAACGCACAGTGGCCGGGACCGAGGTCGACTGGAGCACCGGCACCATCACGGCGCAGGCCGGTTCGGCGGCCGACATCCGCATGCCAGGGCCGAACGCGGCCCGCCCGGGCGCAGAAAGGCGTGCGCGCGCGGTGGCCGAGGCGAAATTGTTGGCGGCTCTGGGTGAGCTTGGTTGGGACAAGCCGTCCAAGGACAAGCCCGTGCAAGAGCACGCGGCGATTTCCAGAATCGAGTATCAGTCGGATGGCGGCGTGGTGCTCTGGCTGAGCATTCGCTTTTCCGACCTGGCGCTGGCCAAAGCCGCACCGAGAGCGCTGCGGATCGCGAGCATGCCCTTCGAGAGCGCGCCTACGCTGGTGGTTGGGGGCCAGGACGTGCGCGTGGCCATCGCCACCTACCGCCCGGCCGCGGAATGTCCCAAGGACGCTGTGCAAGTCCGCCGCGATGGGAAGGGGCGGCTGGTGCTGCCAGCGACGCCGAGGGAAACGAGTGATTCTTTCGCAGGATCCGCGGTTGTGATCTACCTTGAGAAGGCGCAACCATGAAGGCGCAACGATGACGGGCACCCGCGAAATGCCAGGACGAGCTTTGGGGCTCCTCGTCGTGCTCGGCTTGCTCGGGACCAGCGCCCGCGCCCAGGCGCCTGAGCCGAACGAACGCGTGGTGCGCGCGGAGGCGCCTGTCGTCGCCGGCAACGCCGTCAACGCCAAGAAACGCGCCCTGGCCGACGCCTTTCGCCAGGCCACCGAGCGGGCGCTTGCCGAAATCGTGAAGCAGGGTGAACCCTTGCCTTCGCCGCTGCCGCCGGGCGTGGCGCAACTCAAAGCTTCGCTGGCCAACTCGGCGCAGAGGTTCGTGCGCAGCTACCGCTTGATCGAGCAACAAACCGAAGGCGGCGTCCTGCGCGTGATGGTCGAGGCCGACGTGGATACGGTCCTTTTGCGCCAGGCGCTCGACCGCGTGCGCGGCTCCGCCCAGGCCGCGGCGCCGGCCGTTGCCAGCGCCCCGGTTGCCAACTACTTGCTCGTGGCAGGGGCGGCGCCCGCGACGTCGATGACGGCGACGGCCTTGACCGCGGCCGGAGCCAACGTGCGCATCGATGCTTCGTCGGGCGAGGCCCAGCTGCTCGCGCTGGCCGCCAAGCAGAACGCCTACGCCCTGTTCGTCGCCGTCACCAGCCTCGACGAAGGCATGGTGCGCGGGGCGATGCGGGTGTCGGTCAGGTGCGCCCTGCGATCGCGGCTGTTCCTGGCTGGCGGCCAGGCGGCGCGCGGCCCCTCCATCGATCGCACCGACGAGGATCGGGGCTTCGCCGCAGACGCGAACCTTGCCCGCACGGCCTGCTTGGAGAAGGTGTCGGGCCAGGCAGCCCGCGGGTTGGCGTCGGCCTTGCGCGCCCCAGCGGTCAGTGCCCAGTTCGTGACGCTGCAACTCGATATCGCCGATCCCGGGGCGGTCACGAGCCTCCTGCAAGCTCTCAAACGCATGAGCGCGGTGACCGCCACCGAGGTTCGTCATGTGACCACAAGCCTGGCCGAAATTCGGGTCTTCACGCGCATCGGTGGCGTGGCGCTGGGGCAGAGCCTTCTGCGCGAGCTTGCCGGCAAGCTCACGGTCGCGCCCATGCAAACCACGAACGACTTGCTTGCTCTTCGTGTGCGCCCACTCGACTCGTCAGCTCTAGAGGAGAATCGTTGAGATCATGAAAGCGTTGTCCATCTACGTCGTCGCGATTCTATTTTCGTTGGGTTGCGCCACGATGAAATCCGAGGGCGCTGCCTCGCTGCACCTCGAATGCAACGTGCCCGACGCCGCGGTCTTGCTCGACGACGCGCTGGTGGGGCGCGCGGCAGATCTGGTGAAGCACGACAAGATCATTCGTGCCGGCTTCTACCGGGTGGAGATCCGCCACCCTGGGTACTACTCCTATTTCACCGAGATCACGGTCGCCGAGGGCGGCGTGGCGGCCGTGAAAGCCGAGCTCCACCCCCTTTTGGACTGAGCGCGCATGGCCAGGGATTCGCGTCAGCAGTTGGTCGATAGCCTCCGAGCCAAAGGGGGCAAGTCCATTCCCACGTCCGCCCTGGGCCGCTTGCAGAAGACGGCCACCGCCGCCGCGCGGCTGGGCGTCGGCGCGTTGGCCAGCCGCCTGCGCGGCGAGGAATTCAACTTCGCCTCGCTGTCGCCCGAGGCGCTGACTCGGTTGATCGAGACCATGGGCGAGCTCAAGGGCGTGGCCATGAAGGCCGGGCAGATCCTGTCGTACGTCGACGGTTCGCTGCCGCCCGAGGCGCGGCGTTTGCTGTCGGTATTGCAGGTGATGTCCCAGCCCACGGCTTTCGCGCTCATCCAGCGCACCATCACCGAGGATCTGGGCGCGCGCGGCCGGGCGTTGCTGGCGCGAATCGAGCCTGAAGCCGTCGCCAGCGCTTCGATTGGCCAGGTCCATCGCGCGCTTCTCGAAGACGGCACGCGCGTGGCCGTCAAGGTTCGGCATCCTGGCATCGAGGACGCGATCCGCGCCGACTTCAAGACCGCCGCAGTCGGCAGCTTCTTCGCCCACCTGGCTGTCCCAGGCGCGAACGTCGAAGGCTTCGTGGCCGAAGCCGAGGCGCGCTTTCTCGAGGAATGCGACTACGCACTGGAGGCGCGACGGCAAATCCGCTTTGGCGAGCTCTACGCCGGGCATGCGTCCATTGCGATTCCAGCCGTACACCGAAATCTGTGCGGGCCGCGCGTTCTGACCTCCACCTGGCACGACGGCGCCAGTCTCGAGGCTTTTCTGGCGCTGGCGAGCTACGCCGCCGAACGGGTGCGAGCGGCGCGCGCCCTCTATGAGTTCTACGTCGGTACGCTGTACCGCAACGGTCTTTTCAACGCCGATCCTCACCCTGGAAATCTACTCTTCGCCTCCGACGGCCGCGTGACCATCCTCGATCACGGCTGCGTACGCGAGCTCGACCGCGACATCGTGACCTGGCTCGCACGGCTGTCGCGTGCGGTTCGCGCCGACAATTCCCAGGACATGCAGACCGCGCTGGTTGCCATTGGCATGACCGAGCCCACCCGCGATTTCGCCGTCACACGCGCCATGTTGCGCGGGTTCTACGCCCCCCTGCTCGAACCCGGACGGCACAGGGTCGAGCCTGACCAAGCCATTACCATGGGACAGGTGGCAAAGCTCAAGTCGAGTCTTTTGCGCATGCGCCTGCCGGGCAAGCTGATGTTCCTGTTCCGCATTCGTATCGGCCTCTACGCCGTGCTGGCGCGCCTCGGCGCCAAGATGGACTGGATCGAGCTTGAAGAAGAGCTGGCCGATCCGGCCGCGCGCTGATTGTACTGTCAGTTGAAGGTCGAGTTGGTAATGGTGATGTTGGCCGTGGCCGTCTGCAAGAAGACTCCGTTTTCGGCACGGCCGGTCGAGGGCAGGTTGCTGTCTATAGTATTCCCCGCAAACACCGAACGGTCGATCCGGACGCTGCCAAGCAGATCGTCGGCGGAATAGAAGATCCCCCCCCCAAACTCGACTGCCTCGTTGTGCGAAATCGTCGAGCCGCAGATGGTCAGGTTGATACCGTTGCCATGAGCATAGATGCCGCCGCCAAGTCCGCCCCCAGGTGTGTTCGGCGCCGGCGGGTTCCCGCCAAAACCGTTCGCGCCACCGTAGGTCAACTGGCTGTTGAGAATAGTGAAGGATGTGGAAATGCCGCCCAGGTTGCCGCCATTAGACGAGCGGTTAACGCAGCCAGTGTTCCCGCCGAAGAGGCTGTTGACGATGTACACCTGTCCATACGCGTGTTCTGCATAGACTGCCCCTCCGGCTCGCTCGGCCCCACCCGCTCCGTCTGCGTTGTTACAGAACGCTGAGTAGAAGATCTTGAGACGGCCGCCGCGCACGTAGACAGCTCCGCCACTGAGAGTATCGTAGCTCGGGACGGCATTGGCCAGCGCCAGGTTCTGAATGACCAGCGACGGATTGGGCGAGTTGGTACAATCGCCAGCAACCTGGCCAAGGCTCTGGTCGCAGGCGTCCTGATAGAGGAGCCTGGTCGTATCGCCACCACTTAGCGTCACCTTGCTTCCTCCGTCGATGACCCTGTGGCCAAGGCCGTCAGGCCCCGCGTTGTTCAGGAGCTTGATTTGATGGTCGAGCGTGATGGTGGCCTGACCGGGGCCGCAGTTGAACGTGACGACTCCTCCCTTTTGCACGGCATTCTCGAACGCCACCGCTGTGCAGCTCGCCGCCGTGCCGTCGCCGACCACCGTCGCACCGGTCGTCGACTCGGGTCCGGCCTCCGCTGGGACATCGCAGCTACCTACTGCGACGGTTCCTGCTGAGGAGCCCCCGGTGGATGGGGCACCGCCCTGGCTGGAGGTTCCGCCGCCACCCGCGGCTCCTCCGACTGCGCCACCCGTCCCCGTGGCGATGCCGCCGGTTCCACCGAGGGATGCACCTCCCGCTCCGCCATGGCCTCCTTGGCCCGAGCTCGGCGGACTCGAGTTCCCGCAGGCACCCAGATGGACAATCGCGAGACAGACGAACGGGATAGCGATGATGGTATGACGCATGTTCTCCCTCAACACGGCCATACTACCGCAGCTTCGCGATGCCTCGGCAAACAAGAAGCACACCAACTCCGATATGCCGCCCGCTTGTCTGTGCGCCACGTGCTCACACCGCCGGCTTCTCCATGCGACCCACGAACAGAATCTCGCCGCTTTTCACGTCGCGGATCAGGTACAGGAACGGATGGTCTGCATGGAAGATGACCGGTGGCGGCGGCGGTGGCTCAATGACGCGAGAGACGACATCGTCATTCATCTCGACCACAGTCACCGCCGCAGCCTCCGTTCCTTTCTCGTTGGTTTCGATCCATGCCTTCTGGATCGCCTCTCCAATGTAAAGACCTCGTCCCTCGGTCATGCCCGAAAAGTCAGCCAGATCGGGGTCGAAAGCTCGGTGGATCCCCATCGCTTCCAACAAACCTATCAGTGGCAGCTCTGTTGTCGCGCTAAACCGGGGCACCTCCAGATCGACAACTTCGTATTCCAATGCTCCAACCCAGTCGGCATAGAAGCGGCCAAGCCGGTATTCGATCTTCGCCAGGCCATCGACGTCGTCAGGGAGCACCACAATCATAGACAGTCCCCCCTTGTAGGGCAGATCGACCACTTTCGCTCCACTCACTCGTGCATACCGGAAGCTCCGGACCTGTCTCATCATCCTGACCGTGTTCTCTTCTCCCACGGTGGTGAACTTGCCGTCGTACGTGGCACTTTCCGCGAAAGGCTGTTGCCATTCACCCCTCATGTAGACGGCATTGGCCAGGACCATGCGAGTCGCCTCGCTCAGCCTCGCGAGGATTTGCGGAATGTGGCCGCGGGTTTCGTCAGAGGCCCATTTGTTAATGGCCGATAGCGCGGCTGCCTTGGCAGCTGCAAAGTCCACCTCGACCAGCGGCGCGCGAAAAGCGTCGCGAAGCAGTGAGAGGTAGTCGGGCTGTAGCTTGAGATCCTTTTGTATCCACAGGCGATCTGCCAGGTTCAGCACCAGACCGTCGCTGCCGTCGCGCGATTTCAGTGCGGTCAGAATGCTGGCAAACGATCGAAATGTTTGCTCGAGGTTCGCGGGATCGATGTGCAGGGTGTGCAACATCTCAGCTTGGGTCTCGCCGCGGGCGCCGGAAGCGGCCATGGTCAGCGCGATGGCCGCCCCGGCCGGCGAACACACGAAGTTGTCCCGGCCTGCCTTGGCAGTGCGGTAGAAGTCGAAGCCAAAGTCATTGCTGGCCTTGGCCGCTCCGACTACCGTCGAGGCATTGAAGCTGGTGGCGGCGCACCCACCAGCAAACAAGGCAACACACGTCGCGGCTAGAGCGGCCGAAGTGCGAGTGCTCATGACCTCCACACTAGCGAGTCCCTTGAAAAGCGCAAGCAGGGCAGCTCGCTCAAACTGACCTCCTACCTAATCTAAGCATACGCCCCGGACGGGAGTAGCCAAATACGTCATTTCCTGGCCAGTGATCGGCGACTACGGTGACTACCCAAGCGACGATGTGCCCGGTATCTACTCGAAGCAATCGAGCGACGCCTATTTTGGCGTGGATCTCTATCAGTATCCGCACGAACAGTACGATCCGACGCAGGGCAACTCCCCATGGGAACTCGAAGACCGCGGCACCCCAATCAGGCGCGGTCCCGATGTCGCCCTCCTAACCATGGCCAAGTGGAGCACAGCAGCCGAATATATGGCACCTGACCTCGACAACGAGGCAGCAATGTACATAAAGGGAAAGTCGAACACGGATCCCAGCCCGGGCCTGACCTTCTTCACCGCTGGCTATGGGGCCAATCCGGCGAACGACGTAGGCATGCTGTACGGCGGAGCCCTGACCGGGCAATTGCACTGGGATCCTAATTGGGCTGACGACAGTTTTGGTGGCTTCGGTAATCTTCACATGGACGTGACTTCTCTTGGGGAAGTCGTCGATTGCCACGGAGACTCAGGCGGACCGGTTTACACCGCGTTCGAAGATACCAATGGTGACAAAAGGTTCATAGAATACGCCATCGCGTCCTTTATTCACACCGGAAATCCAAAACCGGATGGCGGGGCCGACTGCCCAAGACCGGGCCTAGACACGAGCTATTGGTCACGACTTGAGGCCGATGACAGGATCATTGAGTGGATGAACACCAAGATGGCTGAGGGCCCCTTAGCGCGTACAAAAGACGAGCAAGGAAAGTACAACCAGTGCCAACCGCAGTACGACGCTGTCAACGGGTGGTACTACAAGTGCTGGGGAGCTCCGTGCGACGGTTTCGAGAAAGGACAGAGCCACTACGACCAGTGCCCCGATGGCCAATCATGCGTTGGGGCCGGCAAGCAGCTAAATGATCAGGGGCGCGTGTGCTATGGCTGCCCAGGTAGAACAGATAAGGTGAATTCTTGCTCATGTATCGTCGGATACTGCATGTGGGACGCAGCAAAATTGTCCGTCGCAGGTACAGGAGGTGCTGGTGGCGCAGGTGGCGAGGGAGGTTCTGGCGGTGAGGGCGGCGCGGGTGGCGAGGGCGGAGCAGGAGGTTCGCCATGATGTCGAGGCAATCAGGTTCACCCTTTGGGCTACTTGACCTCCGGGCTTGTCGTGTGATCTTGGCCGCGTCAGTCTTGGCCGCAGCTCTCGGCTGCAGCGCGAAGGAAGACGTCGTTGGTTCTCCAGAGATCACCTCGAGGGTGAAAGCCCAAGGAGACAGCGATGCCGGCGTTGCGGTGACGATCACCGTGACCTCGACTCAGACTCAATTCGGGACAGTCACGCTCACCTCGACAGGGACGAAGACAGGGACAGGGACAGGCACCGTCACTGGTACTGTGACCGGGACTACAACCTTCACCCAAACCGCGACGGGAACGGTCACGCAGACTAGGACCTCGTCTCAGACCACCTCCCAAACCAATACCACGACCACGACAGGGACCGGAACGAATACTGGGACGGGCACCAAGACCGGGACGAACACGGCTACGGCGACAACGACTCAGACGAACACCATATCAGGCACGGTGACGGGCACCCAGACGAAGACAAATACCGGAACCCAGACCTCCACCCAAACCGGAACCGGGACCGTAACCGCGACGGGGACGCCCACTAAAACCGCGACGGCGACCGCGACAGGGACAAAGACGAATACGGGAACCAATACCGGGACCATCACGCAGGTCACGACTGGTGTCAGGACCGCAACCGGCACAGGAACCACGACTGATGTGCTGTCCGACCAACTCTATTACGTACTGACCAGCACCCTGACCAGCACAAATACCGCTACGGTGTACTACGCGTCATGGGCGCATTCGTTGGGGAACACGGCTACGGTGACCACGTCAGCCTACGTGCAGGGTATCGGGACCAAGATCGCGACCGGCACGGTGACTCTTACGCGGAATGGGAGCGGGACCAGGACCGTGACGGCGAGCATGTCGGGGTCGGGGATCAGCACGGGCACGACTATCGTGACCGCGAACGCGACGGCGACGTCGGCTTCTACGAACGCCGGGACCGGATCGAAGACCGTTACCGCGAGTGGGACCGGGACGGGCAACGGGACGTTGACGTGGACGTACCACCCGACGGCGACGGTGACGAGCTCGGCAACCAACACCACGACCGCGACGTTGACGAGCACCAAGACAAACACGCAAACGCAGACCGCGTCGAGTACCAAGACGGCTACCCAGACGCCGACAACGACTGCCACGGGGACGACCACTAACACTTCCACGAAGTCGACGACGCAGACATCGACCGGCACCAATACCAATACCGGGACTCTCACCAACACCATGACGGGGACCAACACAAAGACCGTCACGAATACTGGGACAGGAACTAATACCAATAGCATCACCAATACTCGCACTGCAACCAGTACCCTGACGCGCACCCAAAGCCAAACGAACACCAGCACGGGGACTGCAACCAACACAAGGACCGCGACTGGAAGCAACACCAACACAGCGACCAACACGAATACCGTCACGAACACGAATACCGTGACGAACTCGTCCACCAACATGGGCACGGTCACCATCACGGGTACGGATACCGCGACAAGCACATCGACCAACAATGTAACGGTTGTCCTATCGTTCCCGAAGGGGTTGGGGGTCGAATCGGTTGCCGCTGGCGCCAATGGGTCGCTTCAGATGGCGGACCGTGCGAAGGCGATGATGTCCGATGGTACTACCCCGGACGCCATGTCCAATGCGGGTGGCGACACAACCAACATCGGCGTTGCCTGCCAATTAGGAACCCTCACCAGCGTTGCGTCGGTCGCGTTGCGAGAGAGTGCACAAATCACGGGCGACCTGACGACATCAGGTGTCGTGTCTCCGCAGAACAACACCCAGGTAAGTGGAACGACTACTCTGAATGCGGTGCTGACTCCGCTCTCCATCAAGGCATGGAGCACGGTGATTCCCGCGACAAACATGGGCAACGTCCTGCTCTACTCAGGCAGTGAAACGAGGAATCCTGGGGCATACGCTCAGATTGCCGCCTATTCCGGGGCAAACCTCACTCTTACCTCTGGTACTTACTATGCCACGTCCTTCGATATCGAACCGCAGGCGACGCTTACCCTGGACATGACAAACGGTCCGATCGTCGTGTACGTGACCGGGATGATCGTGTATAGGGGGACAATCGTCAAACAGGGAGGTGCGGAAGGCGCCTTTATGCTGGTCGAGTTGGGCAACGCGGACGTTTTTGTTGAACGCCCATTCACCGGGACCATCGTTGCGCCCAATGCAAGTCTGACCTTGGGGTCGACCGTTCCGCAAACCATGCGAGGCTGGTTCTATGGGCGCAGCCTCGTCGTTCGCGCGGATACCACGCTGGTGGCGATAGCTTTTCCGTGGACTGCCCTACCGACTGGCGGTGGCGCGAGTGGCGACTGCACCTCCTCGGACGACACTGACAACGACGGCGTGTGGGATTGTCACGATCACTGCAAGTTTGACAAATACAAGACGGAGCCCGGCATCTGCGATTGCAACCATCCCGACATCTACAGCGATTCCGATATGGCTCCGGACTGCATTGATGAATGCCCCTTTGATCCGAAGAAGACCACGCGGGGCCAGTGCGGGTGCGCGGATGCGCCTGCACCTGCCGGAACGTCCTGTACGGACCGACCTTGTCCGCAACTTGGACCACAGGAAGACAGCGTCTGCGATGGGCGGGGGGCTTGTGGGGATGTGAGCTCGTGCACGCCTGCGGCGGATTGCCAGCTCCTTACCCTGGGCCAGATGGCCTATCATTTCTGCAGCTTGCCGAAGCCAGGCGGCGCTCCCTCGGGGACTCCTCAAGCGACCGCAGAGAATGCGTGCCGTGCGAAGGGAATGGCGTTGATAACAATCAGCGACGCGACCAAGAACGAGGATATCCGGAAGATGCTGACAGCGCCAATCTGGCTTGGTGCGAATTCACTGACCACCGCAGGAGTGTGGCGATGGGCGACGCCAGCTTCAGACAATGGCGATCAGTTCTGGAGCGGCGGAGCAAACGGGTCAAGGGTTGGAGGTTTGTACGTGAACTGGGCAGCCAACGCTCCAGGTGCTGGACGATGCGCGGCGATGAACCCTGCAGACGGAAAGTGGTTTGATGCCGACTGCGGATCGAACCTAGGCTACGTTTGTGAATATCGTATGCCGTGGCCAACGGCAACGCCTATCAACGACCCACCCGTCGCCATAACCCCGTTACCGATGCCTAATTGTCTACCGGAGGATCGGGTCAGCGCCCAACTGCCGATGCCTGTCGGGGATCCGCCCTCGGATGCGGCAATTTTTGCTGCTCAAGACGAGCTGAAGTGGCTGATAGCACACCCTGATGCAGGACGAGGGGCGGTGACGAACCCACCAACGTCAGGATGTTCTCCGCTTCCTGATGCGGCGAGCCTTGCCGTAGGAACCGGAAATAGCGGCGAAGGATGTACGTTCACGAATAAGAGTCAAATCCCAACTGATGGAGGAACTCGTGAATGTACCAGCGACCAGGAATGCCAGTCTCAATTTGGCGCTTCCTACTCGTGTCGCGAGATTATGGACGACCCTGACTGCCCAAAGACGTTGCAGCCAGGAACCGACGCACACTGCGCTGAACACGCCTATTGCGGTGTTGTTAACTGTTCAGGACTAGTACTCACTGGGGACAACCTTCCGTGCGACGAGATCAACATCTGCAACCCGGGCACCGCGCAAGATGCCGGAGTTGATCCGGACACTAGATGGGACCCGCCAAGTTTTGATCCGGCGACATTGTTTCCGGGTGGCAAAGTACCAGATGCGAGTCCGTCACCGACGTTTGAAAAAGATCCGACGCCGGGCGAAGCCGATGCAGGCGTAAACCATCCGTGGTGCAAGTTCACCACGCAGAATCCTCAATTTCCCGTAGCAGATCAGCCGGGTAAAGGCAGCCCGAGTGCAAAGAGCGATCAGAGCAAGGAGATCAGCCTTAGCTTCGACCCAAGCCTCACCTTCAACATCGATGCAAAGCCACTTGCGTTGGGCGAGACCAACCTCAAGATCACCGCAGGGGCGAGCATGGGCGCGACGGTCGCGATCAAATCGTTCATGGGAATGCCCGCGATGGAGAAGAGAATACTCTACGCAGGGGCTAGCATCGTCCTGGAGCGTTGCAATTTCCGGACGGACGATACGCGACTGGAGCTCTTCGGCTTGAATGTCCCGATCGACGACTACGTTCCTATCATCAACTCAGCGAATAACCCGAACGACGCGGACGAAACTAAGCGAAAGCATTCAAACGCAACGCTGTATAGCGCCAGCAAGGCTTGCACCGACGCGCTAAACCAGTACCAAGTGTGGGCGGGGCGGGTGAAGAAATCCTTCCGCGATGCCCAACAGCTTCTGAAACAGTATCACGCGTTGTCTGGCATGCTAAACAAGGATACCCTGTGTGATGCAATCAAATCGGTTGACGTCGAGGTCCATGATTTCCCTGGAGGCGCAAAGTGCTACGAGAATGAGTCGATTGAGGACATCATCAACCGGTTCATCTACTACTATCAAGCGCCAGGTCTTGGGCAGGTCACGAAGCTCAAGGCGATCACAGGCGGGCTCAAAGGTGCGAGTGCTGCGATAAAGACGGCGATCTTCAAGGCATTGAAGGATACGAAATTCGGTAAGGAAATAACTGAATACAGACTCGCGATCAATTTTCTCAAGCAAGACCACCCATATTCCGAGACCATCGCGAATGTTCCGTTCGCGATCGGTCCGATACCGTGTGTTCTGCAGGTTGACATCGCGACCAACTATGGCATCGTCGGCGACTTCGTACTCCAACTCGATTTCCCAACGGATGTGCTCTTCAGTGACTCACTCCCAGCAACGTCACAAGTAGCGCATGCTCAGGCGCAGGTTGTGCCCTACGCGTCGGCGAAGTTGGCGGCATTTGTCGGGGCCGGAATCGATTATGGCCCGTTCTCCGCGACCCTGGGTGTCGAAGGCTCGATCAGTCTGGGCAAGATCCGTCTGCCGATGTATGGGGGGGCGGGCCTCAACGTGGAAGTGACGCAGGATACCCGCCTAATTCCCAGTGACGTTGGGTTCCCCATTTCTATTGCATCTGCGTTCCAGTTCGGGATTCCCAAGGCCTTCATGTTCCATGCCTTCTACGACTATGGGGTTCGGGTTGACGTTGACGACATTCTAGCTGGAGCCATCTATGCCCGGCTTCGCATCAAATTCGGCTGGCTCTTCAGCAGGACCTGGCGGAAGCAGATCGCGAGGTTCAACGGCATACAATTCCACAAGGACATTCTCTATGGTCACGGCACGATTGCGGACGTCACCTTCAACGACCACGGCGCTCCGCTGCAAGGGACGGGGGCTAAGGCGCCGTATGACACAGCTGAGACCACCCTCGCGGTCGGCAACGCTACGATGGGGCTTTCGGAGAGCGAAGTTCCGTTGACGGTCCTTAGATATTTGCCCAGCCCGGGTGATCCGGATTACGGCTACACTCCTATCCTTCCAGTTGACGGCGGGGTCGGGGTCGATGGCGGACCGAGCGGGCCGGGACAAGTCAGCCTTGATAAGCTAGCAGGGATGTTCTACGACAACCAATGCTGCGCAAGGAAGAACGCTGAGTGTGAGGTCGGCGGTACTCCGTACCCGCCCTGCTGTCCCGGGTCAACCTGCACTCAGGATCCTGGGGTGGATCCGCCGGTCAAGCACTGCATAGAAGGCTGTCGACCCTTGGGGGTAGAGTGCACGAGCGCTACCCAGTGCTGCCTAGTGAATAATAAAGTAGTAATTTGCAAGAGTTCAGGCCGCTGCGCGATTTGTTCAAAAGGGCCCCCGACTGACAGCCTTGGGTGTACGATCGATGCGGACTGCTGCGATGACTTTGAGTGCTACCAGGGCGACCACTGCATACCTAAGGGGATAATTTATTGACGACTTTGGGGTCTTCTGTCGATGTAGACTGCGGCACGGGCCCAAACCCTATTCGCTATCAAGGTATCATTTGTGTTCCACCCAAGGACCACTCCATCGATTTCAAGCGAGAGATGATAGGTGCAGTTGCGAGCGATCTACGCAGTAGTGGTCGGCTTTCTGGCCTCTTGCCAGTCGGCCGGACGGACTGACATTAGGGCATCGCGAACATCAAACGCAGATGGTGCAACGCCGACGCAGGGGAAGACGCCTGCGCTGGCGGTGTCGGACGTCGCTGCGCCGGGGGCGATGTGGGGCGCAGGAAAGACATACGATTTCCATCTGCGCTCTACGGCGATGGTTGATTTTGGCAGCCCGTCGAGCACGATCAGCTACGAGCTCGATGCGAGTCCGAGGATCATAGTCATCGACCAGCGCGAGGATCGGACGACCCTCTATGTACGGCTATTGGGAGTCACGATCACGAATCGTCTGGCCAACGGCGGGTCGGACTTCGACCGCCTTGCCCAAGAGCTTCGTGAAGGAGCCTGTCTCGTCGTGCTTTCTGGTGGTCGCTTGGTGGAGCTCGGGCTTCGGAAAGGCGAATCCAACGCAGTGGCGGCGAGCTTCCGGCAGCTTGCTTCGAGCCTGCAACTGGCAAAGCCCGGGGCTGGGAGCTCGTGGCAAGCGGAGGAGTACGACACGAGCGGACAGTACGTGGCGCAATACAACTTTGACGATGGGTCCAAAACTTATCAGAAGGAGAAACTGCGCTACGTAGCTCTGCTGGGCAGACCTGTTGTGCCTGGCGTAGGGCCGCTTCAGATGGTGCCAGAGATCAGAAAGTCAAAGGGGCGAATCCGGCTGTCCTCAGATGGGTATCTTGAGCTGGTGGACCTTGAAGACGCCTTGGTCGTTCGGGGTGCCCAGGTGCCCATCCTTTCGGCGACTCACCTTGTGCTCAATCTGAGCGCGGTTGGGACTTCGGGAGCGACAACCGATCCAAGTAGGCTGATCTCAGGTTTCACGATGATACCTGCCTCGGAACTAGGCGCCAGCATGGCCAGCGTCGAGTCCTTGGACCGCGCCCGGACCCAAGGGGCTACCTTCCGGACGATTCTATCCCGCATCGAAGTTGACCGAAAGAGTCGCCAGCGCGAAGCATTGAAGAAGGGGACAAAGCGCAAAACGGGTGTGGGGCTGCAGCCGAGAGAGTCCGTAGCCATTGGTGACATCGCGCTCTTCAATGCCTTGGTTGCGTCGCTTCGAGAGAGCCAGGAAGCCGTCGAGACGGCCGTGCGAATGATCAAAGAGGAATCGCCGCTTTCCGACGTGCTGATCGATGCTTTGGGCTCGGCATCGAGCCCTCAATGCGAGGCCGCCCTGACGGGATTGTTGTCGTCCGCGGATTCGGAAACCAAGCCTCGAATCCTCTATGCGCTATCGATGACGCCCAGACCTGACGTCAAGGGTGTGGCCGCGATGAAAGCGTTGTTGGAAGAGGAGCCCTACAGCCAAACCGGACTATACGGGCTCGGGGCCTATGCCAGGCGGTTCGCAAAGCAAGGGAACAACGAGAAGGCAGCTGAAGTGGGCGAGTTCCTGATTCAGAAGCTCTGGAAGGCGCACAACGCGACGGACAAGATTACCGCGCTGCGGGCTGTCGAAAACTCTGGATACGCACCGGCAATTGGCACTCTGCAGCGGTATATGGACGACCCGGATCCGTTTGTTCGCACTGCCGCTATTCGAGCTCTTCGGCCGATGAAGGATCCGTTGCTGGATGATGTTCTCGCTTCTCGAATCAGATCAGGAGCTTCTGCCGAGGAGAGGCTGCTGCTCTTGGAGGTTGCTGAGGGCAATGGACCGTCGGACACACTCATAGGAGCTGTCGTGGACGTGTCGAGCACTCCTGATGTGAAAGTGCGTCGGCAGGCGGTGGGGCTACTAGCCAAGTGGGCGCCGGGACAGGTACAGTTGCGACAAGCGCTCAAGAAAATAGCCGAGGCCGATTCCGATCCGCAAGTGCGGGCCAGCGCGCGCGCAGGTCTGTAAACGATGACTCTCAGCAGGAGAAGCAGCACATGACTGAAGGCGAGCACGTGATGCGGGTGCGCAGGGACAACCGACGGCTGGTGGCGGCCGGGTGGTGCATGCTGTGGGTTGGTGTTGGCTGCCGCGAGTCAGGCAGCCGCTCCGGGGGGCAGGATGGGGGAAAGCAGGATGTAGCTCCGAGCGCGAGCACAAACGATGTGGGCACGTCTACGAGTGGTGGGAAAGACGAGGTAGGCCCAAACCCAGGTGCGGATGCTGGCCCTAGCAGAGACGGGAGCGGCGACATCGGCGTGAGACTCGACGCGGAAGTGGGCACCGGCGTGTCGATCGACGCATCGGCTTCTCCTTCATGGTCGGCAGCCTGTTCGGCATACGCGAAAGCGGCATGCAGGCTGAACGCCTGTACCCCATACACCATTTATCGCTACTATGGCAGCGTGGAGAACTGCGAAGCCCGACACGATAGTGTCAACTGCGAAGCGCAGATGACCAGCGCGGGAAGCCATGTCACACCAAGCAGCCTTGCCGCCTGTGCCCAGGCAATGGCGACGGAGAGCTGCGCCGACGCCTCGGTGCGACTCCCAGCAGAGTGTTCATGGCAAGGAGATCGTCCGAACAATTCCGCGTGCGCCTTCGGCCAGCAATGCCAATCGGGGGTGTGCGAGGTGTCCTATGGGATGTCTTGTGGCACGTGCAAAGCAAGGCTGCCCGTCGGCGGAGCCTGCATGCCCGGCACCTGGGAATGCCAAGATGGGCTCTCTTGCTTTCACGTTTGTATTAAGCCGGGGTCAAACGGGGATGCGTGCACGTCACCGCTTCAATGCGGGTGGGGCCTCACCTGTATTGGCGGACTCTGTGTCGGCGTTAAGAGTCAAGGGGCAGCCTGCACGGACGGAACAGAATGCGATCCCGCACAAGACCTGGACTGTATTCCGAACGCCAGCGGAGGCGGAAGTAGCTGCATGCCTACGACGTATGCCGGTGCTGGAGAGAGTTGCGGCTCTTGGGCGGCGATGGAGTGCCTCGATTACGCGCTCTGCAAGGGAATGGACGCTGTCACAGGTATCGGGGTTTGCAGCGCGGCTGTCGCGGACGGATCTCCCTGCGCAACCGGAATAGCCGTGTGTCAAGCACCTGCACTTTGCATAAGCGGAAAGTGTCTAACACTACTGATTGAAAAAGTTGCCAGTCCGCCGAGAAATCGGCGACATCATGGGGATGGAATACCTGCT
>OBLT010000235.1_pt1 | contig 40716 bp, 34 predicted proteins | sample 1518721 | NCBI WGS metagenome assembly OBLT01 (sample SAMEA3539307, study PRJEB22396) | soil metagenome | biome: tundra; feature: field; material: soil | place: USA | collected 2010-05 | depth 0.15 m | reverse complement strand
TGCACGCCCGGCCGAGCGATAGTTCCAGCTTCTATTTGCCGGATTAGAGCGGCGCTTCGGCCCACAGCGCGGCCCTGCGCGGTTCATGCGTGACCTCTGGAATGCCTGGAAGACCATGATTGAAACTCAAGCGTGCTGGAATGAGGATGATCTGAAGCGCCTGAAACTCATCTGATCTCTCTAGCGCGCGTACAGGAACGCCAGGCCCGCCGGTTCGACGAGCATGCTGTTCAGCCTGGCGAAGCGCTCCTCCCAGACACAGGCTTTCAAAAATTCGGCGACTTCCGACAGGCGTTGCTCGTCCGGCCGATTTGTGATCTGGCCGAGCGCCGCTACGAAGCTCTCCCGATCCTCGGCAAACTGCACGAGCGGGTAGCTGGCGATCCCGGAAATGCCGGTCACCACCGTCGGCAGGCCGAGATGGAGGTACTCGTAAATCTTCAGCGGATCCACCGCGGCCGAAACCGCCGAAGGCTGGAACGGAATCATTCCGGCCCACCAATTTCGGGCATAGCGATGTAACTCGTTCTGGGGAACAATGCCGGGCAGGCGGATGTTCGGAAGCTGGCTCAGCCGCATGCGGGTGGGTTCCGAAATGCCCCATCCGATCAGTTCGAACTCCACGCCGGGGAGCTTTTGCGCGGCGTAAATCAGCGTATCCCAATCGAACCAGGCATCGCTGAAGTGGCCGAAGTATCCCACCACTTTGGGGCTCCGCAACGGCGTGTGGGCGGCGATGAATTGATCGCAAGCCAGGGCCGACGGCTGGTAGCCGTTGCGGACCACGGCGATGTCGCTCCGCAAGTGGTCGAATTTTTGGGCCAGTTTGTCGGATACGGCAGTGACCGTGTCGGCCAGGATCACCATCTCCCGCTCGACGCCGGCGGAGAACCAGGGCGCCTCACCGCCGCGGTGAAACTCCTCCCAATCGTCCATGATGTCGTAGTGAATATGGTAGCCGGCCGCCCGCAGGGGACGAACCACTTCCACCAGGCCGGGGCTGGGTAGCGTGCACAAATAGGAGCCCTTGGCGTAGGAGGCTGCGGCGATGCTCTCGATCGAGCCCTGAAAGCCATAAAGAGGAAGGTGAAACACGTGCGGATACACCTCCTCCCAGGCGCGCGGGACCTCTTCTTCCGGGAACCATTGCCAGGCGACGTAAAGGACCGTGTAGCCGTGATCGGCGAGGTATCGGGCGCAACTGATGGGCCGCTGATTGAGCGTGGAGCTGAACGGAATGGCGCAGGGAATCACGGCGATCGACTGGGCGCGGCGCAGTTCCGGCAGGATGGCCTCCACCTGGCTGGTAAATCGATTGCCTGTCACCGGGCTAGAGACGGATGCCTCCATCTTACCTTCCTGATTCGCGAAACCGCTTGGGGGCGCCGGCGGTCTTGCCGCCGGTACGATCACCGGCGGCAAGACCGCCGGCGCTACGAGCCGAAACAGCGGCTTGGTCAGGAAGCGCAAGGGAGCGGTGATTCTCCACGAGAGGCTGCTTTGCAGTTCGGCAACTGACCGGCGAAGGGTGGCTGCTTCGTACGCACTGCTGTTGACCCTGGAGCTCAAGAGCGTTTCGACCGACGAGAGCCGCGCCACCTCTTCTTGCAGACGCTGTTCTCCGGCCCGCAAATCGGTTTGGATGGCCGTCTGCTCCTCCAGTTGCCTGCCGAGTGCGGCGGCCTTGGCTTGCCAATACTCGACATCGGAGCGGAGCGCGTCCCCCTGCTGAGCCAACTTCCGCAGTTCGGCTTCCCGGACCTCCAGGAGCGCGGTGGCCCTTCCGAGTTCCCGAGACAACTCTTCATGACGCTCACCGCCGACGGCCGAAGTCGCTTCGCGAAGCTCGCGCAACAGTTGCTCGGTCCGAGCCAGGATCACCGAGAGTTGACGGTCCTGCCAGGTAGCGAAGGAAATCCCCGCGTCTGCAGTCTGGTCGAGATTTCCACGAAAATCACTCATGGGCTAATGGGTTCCTCTGTAATATGCCATTTGCCATCCTGCCCCACCCCAGACTACACCACCCCTGCCACAGCTTCCGCTTCTTCCCCAAAAAGCCCTTCCCAATCCGCCAAAAACGCTTCCTCGGAAAACTCGCGGGATAGCTCTACGCACTCCGACGCCAACTCATCGTACCGTTCGGCGACCGCGGCCATCTTCATGGCCAGTTCCCGGACGTCCCCGAGCGGATAGAGAAACTTTGCACGGTTCGAGACTAAGGCGGCATGCGGGGGGATGTCGGAAAGAATGACCGGCAAACCCGCGGTCATCGCCTCGGCAGCCGAAAGGCCGAAACTCTCGCCCTTCGAACAGGACACAAATACCGCCTTTTTTTGGCGCAGCATCTGCATCAGTACGTGACTGTTCTCAAAGGGAACGGGCGGCAGTACGGCGATGGAACCGCGGAGCTGGTTCTTCTCGATCACCTCCGTGAGCGGATAACCGGGAAGGATCTGGCCGCTGACAATGCCGAGCGGCTCCTTCCGAAGATACTGCCGCGCGGAAGAGAGGCCCTCCACAAATTCCTTAAAATTCTTGAGCTCGTCGATCCGCGCAAAGTACAAAAACAGGGGAGCGCGCCACGCCGGCAGGGATAAGGGCCGGTCGATGGGGGGTAAGTGCGGAACAAAGTTGCGGACCACTTTGATTTTCCCCCGCAGGCTGGGGCATTCGGACTCAATCACGCGAAGAAACCCACTGGAAGGCACGAGCAGGGTCTTCACCCGGGTCTGCCACTCTCTGAGGTAGGTACGGTTCTCGGCATAAGGAGTATGGCATTCCATGAGCATCTTATCTATGACCGACGGGTGATCGGCCGGAAGCTGCGGCGTATCCACCACAAAGACGACCTCGTACCGGGAAGAGTCGAATGTCCGTACCACCCGTAACCGGTCACTCAGGTTGCGCGCTTTGCTATAGCGCTGGATGAGAGCGACTCCGCCACAATCGTCATAGAAGTAAACTTCGATCTCGAGCTTCGGGTATTGGCGCAGGAGCGCTTCGGCGCGATTCAGGAAGACCCTTTCCACACCTCCCGATGTGGCCCAATAGTATGCGAAGCAGATCTTATTGGGCATGTCGGGACGCCGATCCTGCCGGTTGGCTCATCATACTATTTAGCTTGGCCAGGCGTTCCTCCCAGACACAGGCTTTCAGGAATTCGGCTACTTCCGACAGGCTCTGCTCGCTGGGCCGGTCCGGAAGCTGGTCGAGAGCCAGTACAAAGCTCTCCCGATCCTCGGCATAGTGCACCATTGGATAGTCGGCGATTCCGGAGATACCAGTCACTACGGTGCTGAGGCCGAAATGGAGATATTCGTAAATCTTCAATGGATCTACCGCAATGGAAACGGCCGAGGGCCGAAACGGAATCATCCCGGCCCACCACTTTTGGGCATAGCGGTGCAGATTGTTCTGAGGAACCAGCCCCTCGAAGCGGATGTTCGGGAAGCCGTTCAGCCGGACGCGGGCGCGTTCCGAGAGACCGTAGCCGATCAGTTCAAACTGGAGCTCGGGCCGCTTTCGGGCGGCGTAAAACAGCGTATCCCAGTCGAACCAGGCATCGCTGAAGTGGCCGAAGTATCCCACGACCTTGGGTCGCTCCAAAGGCGCGTGGGCGGCGATGAATTGCTCACACGCCAGGGCCGAGGGCTGGTAGCCGTTGCGCACGACGGCGACATCGGGCCGCAAGCGGCGAAACTTTTGCGCCAGCTTGTCGGACACGGCACTGACCGTGTCGGCCAAAACAACCATATCCCGCTCGACTTCGGCGGAATACCAGTGCGCTTCGCCGCCGCGGTGAAACTCCTCCCAGTCGTCCATGATGTCGTAGTGGATATGGTAGCCGGCCGCCCGCAGGGGCCGCAGCACGTCTTTCATCCCGGCGGCCGGCAGAGTGCACAAGTATAAGCGATTCCCGTGGGACCCCGCCGCGATACGGTCGACATTGTCCTGAAACGTGTTCACAACTTTGTCGTGAAAGGGATAAAAAGGAATGCTGAAAACGTGCGGGTATACCTCTTCCCCGGCCAGATGAATGTCGGCCTCCGGACACTGCCATACTTCCAGGAACAGAACCGTGGACCCGTGATCCGCCAGGTATCTGGCGTAACTGATGGGCCGCTGATTGAGGGCGGAGCTGAACGGAATCGCGCATTGAATCGCGGCAATCGATCGGGCGCGCCCGAGTTCCGGCAAGATGATGGTTTCGATCGGGTCTGTGCCCGGATTGGCTGGCTTCGGCGCCGGGATCGGGACTGACACGCCAACCGCGGCAACTTCCTGCTGCGCCACATCGACTGCTGTTCGGATGGGCTCAGGCGGGGTGTGGAGCGGGATCGTCTTCGGCGTCAGGGCTCGAAACAACGGCTTGGTCAGGAAACGCAACGGAGCGGTAATTCTCCAGGAGAGGCTGCTCTGTAGCTCGCTAACCAGGCGGCGAAGGTTGGCGGCTTCGATCTTGCTGGCGCTGGCCGCCGAACTCAGTATCCGATTCTCGGCGGCATAGCCTTTTTCGATCGCCCGAAGCCGGGCCGCCTCTTCCTCGAGGCGCTGCTGCCCGGCTGGCGGATCGGCTTGGATGGCCGCCTGCTGCTCCCGTTGTTTGCCGAGTCCGGCAGCCTTAGTTTGCCAGTACTCGACATCGGAGTGCAGCGCCGCCTCCCGCGCGGCCAGCCTTCGCAGCTCGGCTTCCCGGCTTTCCAGAAGCGTGCCGGCCCTTCCGAGTTCTCGCGACAACGCTTCATCGCGCCCGGCGGCTGCCGAAATCCCGGCGGCGGTTTCGCCGGCGCCCGTGTCGAACGTCGTCTGTAAATGGGGAAAGTACTGCGATCTGCTGTAAACCAGCAGGATCTGAGATCCCGGCCGGCATCCGGCGGGATGCCGGCTCCAGTCGATCACCTTGCAGGAGCTCAATAGGAAATCAGGATCGATGCGAGTAGCAATGGTCGCGTCATCGAAGGTATAGAGATGCTCCCGTACGCGGTTTTCTTCGCGGTAAGGAACCAGCATCAGGAGATGGCGCGCCGCGTGAACGCCCAGCGTGCGCAACACCGGCCACGGGGCTTGGAAATACTGGAGCACGTTGGATGTGGCCAGGATATCGAACGCAACCGGCAACGGAGCGGTCAAAACATCGTGGCCGATAAAGTATTCCGTTCCGAATTTATGCCGGGCTTTGCGGAGCGCGTTGTGCGACCGGTCGATTCCCCGGACGCGGCTCTGCGGGAAATGGCTTCGGAAGGTGTCTACCGCTTCCCCTTCCGCGCAACCCCAATCGCCGATCGACAGGCTGTTCGTCCGAATCTCGTCTTCCAACCATGACGGCAGATGGTCCAGCAGAATGCGCGCAAAATACCTGGTTTGCTCGCAGCCCTGCGTTTGAGCCCAGTCCCCTTCGAAGCGCGACTCCCAGTAGTCTGCTGAGTTCACTTCGAAATCGGTCATGTTCCGGTTCGGTTCCTCATTTCCCTCTGCCCGTCTCAACGGATTCTAGCATGGGTACATGGCGCTGCCCCGCCGACTGGGCCTTCACGCTCACCTCCGTTGCGCGCCGTGTTCCACCGCGAGGATATGGGCCTCACCCCGGCGGACGGAGTAAGTCAAGACATAACGTTCTACAACCAGCTCGCGGCGTCCGGAAAGCCTGCCGGGCCGCCCTATCTGTGGAAAGCGCGCTAAACTCTCACCGGCGGCGAAAAGGCGGTCCGCCATCCTCACAGCCGCCTCGGCATTGTCCGCCGCGATGTACGCATAGATGCCGGCGACGTCCGAGAGCGCTCGCCGCGACCAGCGTACCTTCACTTACTGTGCCGCTTCCCGGCGGCCGGCGCCACTCGAGTCCGCCCACTCTTCAAGTCCTCGAACCAGGCCCGGGCCTCATCCCCCTCAATCGACCGCCCTGCCTCGATGTCCGCCTCGCCCTCACGCACCGCCACCAGCGAAGCATACTCCCGCTCCACGAATTCCCCCACCGCCTGGGCGATCAGGAAGGAACGGGAACGCTGCATCTCGCCCGCCAATTCGTCAAGCTGGCTGACAACCTCCGAGTCGAGACGCACGCTTACGACACTGTCACCGGTTGTAGTCACCATAAACACAGACTACTACATTTCCCCCGTGCCCGCAAATCGTTGAGTGCAGCCCCCAGGCGGGGGAGAATTCCGGACGCTTGCAGGAATACCGCCGCCCATGTTGCCGCCGCCTTACGCTGGCGGCTTTCGAATCAGGATCCGCGTGAGTGGGTCGATCCACTTTCTGGAGAACTGATCGATCGAGTGATGGGCTATATGCTCGCTGTATTCCTGAAACATCCGAGCCGAGTATTTAGCCAGTTCCAGCGTGATTTCATGCCGCATGAGCGGGTCCAGTTTCCCGGACCCGGACTTGGTCCACTCGGCGAAGGTCTCATACAGCGCCGCGATTTCGCCCGGGACGTCGGGCGCCGGTAAGGAACTGTCGTAAACCAGCTCCGCCTCCACTCCCGCCGATCTGGCGATATGGAGATACCATTCCGGCTCGTAGAAATCGGACACCTCGTACTCGGGCCACTCCGTATACATGATATAAGCGGCGCGTGCCCGAAAGTAATCCAGTAAGGTCAGGCCGAAAAGCTGGAAATGCCCGTCGGCGCGGACATACGGAATGCTCAGCTTAGTCGGGTAAGCTACATATGCCGTGCCTCCCGGCTTCAGCAAGCGGCATATTTTGCGCAACCCTGCCTCGGGGTCCATGACATGTTCAATCACATCGGTGCAGGTGATCAGATCGAATTGCCGTTCGCCCGCGAGAATCTCATCGGACAGGAAGTCGCCCATCCGGGTATCCACCGCATACCCGGAAGCCTCCAGGTTCAGTCTTCCCAAGCTGCCGAATCTTTCACTGATTTCGATACCCGTAACATCGTAGCCGAGGCTTGCGAAAGCAGCCAGATACCCGCCATAGGCGAAGCCCACATCCAGGTAGGATTTCCGGGACTGCCCACCGCTCTCCACGGGCACCCCCCAAGCCCTCAACTGCTGCGCCAGATTCCGGCCGCGGGTATTGGTCGAGAATGTATAGTCGAACTGGATTCGAAAGTGCTTGTAACGAGCCAGGAACGCTTGGATATCGCCGATGTCCCGGTCGTAATCGGCCCCCAGAAACGTCTCGAGGGCCGCATGAGCGAACTTCGGATGGACACCATACCAGTTCGAGACCGCACCAACGGTCGGAGTCGCCAGGCTGTCGATGGCATCGCTTTTCGTCATTTCACCCCCATGAGACCCTACCGGACCGTTCGTCAGCCTCACGCTGGCGGCTTTCGAATCAGGATCCGCGTCAGTGGATCGATCCACTTTCGGGCGAACTGGCCAATCGAGTTATGGGCTATGTGCCGGCTGTATTCCTGAAACATGCGAGCCGAGTATTTAGCCAGTTCCAGCGTGAGTTCATGCCGCATGAGCGGGTCCAGTTTCTGGGACCCGGACCTGTTCCACTCGGAGAAGGACGCATACAGCATTGCGATCGCGGTAGGGACGTCGGAAGCGCTCGCCGAATCGTCGTAGACAATCTCCGCTTCGGCTCCGGTCGATCTTGCCGTGTTCACATACCATTCCGGCTCGTAGAAATCGGAAACCTCGTAGTTAGGAGAGCCGGAATACATGGCATGCGCGGCACGGGCCCGGAAGTAGTCGAGCAGTGTCAGACCGAAACACTGGAAGTGCACGTCAGCCCGGACATTCGGGATGCTCAACTTGTTCGGAGACGCTACGTAGGCCGCCCCGCCCGCCTTCAGAAGCCGGCAGATCTTGTGTAAACATGCCGTGGGGTCGCTGACATGTTCAATGACATCATTGCATGTGATCAGGTCGAACTTCCGTTCGCCGGTGACCATGTCATCGGACAGGAAGTCTCCAATCTGCATTTTCGCCTGACAGCCGGAGGCCTCCAGGTTCAATTTTCCCAGTCTTCCGTATAATTCTCCACTCAATTCGATGCCCATGGCATCGTAGCCATGATTTGCGAAGGCAATCGGGAACCCGGCATAGGCGCAGCCAATATCGAGATAGGTTTTGGGGTTCTGCCCATCCTGCTCCAGGGACACCCCCCAGCCGGCCAATCGCTGGATCATGGTGCGGCCGCGTGCGTTGGTCGACAACACATATTCAAGGTTGACTCGGAAAGGCTCGTATCGGTCGAGCAGCTTGTGTATGTCGCCTATGTTCCGGTCATAATCTGCGCCGACATAAGTCTGGAGGACCGCATGGGCGAACCTCGGATGGATCCCATACCAGTTACAGACCGCGTCGAGGGTCGGAGACGCCGGATTGTCGATGGCCCCGGTCTGCGCCATTTCGGCCCCGTGGTTCTGGGCCGGACCGCTCGTCACCGGCTCGCCGGCCGGTCCAAGGCCGATCTCCGTTGGCGGGACGGTTTTGGGCGCCATGGCGCGGAACAAGGGCTTCGATAGGAAGCGCAGCGGAGCGGTAATTCTCCAGGAGAGGCTGCCCTGCAGTTCGGCAATTAACCGGCGGAGTTCGGCTGCTTCGTGCCCACCGAGGGCAGCGTCTTGCTCGGCCTTCCGCAGTTCGGTTTCCTGGTTCTTCAAAGGTGTCATGGCGCTCCTCTGCAAGGCGCAGCTTCGTTACAGTTTCTCAAAAATGACGCAGCGGCGTCGCCTCTGGGGGCCGCCACGGTTTCCTGTGGGACGCGGAAGAGTTCAATCGCGGCCCAGCCGATCTGCTCATCGTCCTCCCGATTACCTCCAAGGACAACGGGCAACCCTCTGGCGATTTATTTCGCTTACAATAAGCGTTTCACTACCATAACATGGCTCCTGTCACATCGCGAAAATGGGAATGTGCCGTTGTAGGCTTCATCCTTGTCATAGCGTCATATCTTTTGTTCGTCCCACCGATCGTGGGCGGTGCGGATGATGGTGACTACGATCGTCTCATCGTGCGAGTTGGACTGGCGCCCCCGGCGGGACTCTCCGTAGACAATTACTATAACTGCTGGCTGATTGTACCCTGGAGCATCGTATCGGATAGACCAGCCCGATCTTCCCTATATTTCAGTACAGGGGAGTTTCCCGTCTGGGCTGCAATTGTCTTGCACAAAGCCGCGACCAGTGCCACAACCTTGGATATCCGGTGGGTTGCCGGGGTACACCTGGCCTTGTTATTAGGCCTGGTTCTGGCGGTCCTTCGAAGCGCCCGTAAGCTGCCGGTGGCCGCGTATTTCGCGATCGCCGCTGGACTGGTACTGGTGTGTACGGACAGCGAGTATCTTTCGTACTTCAATAGCTTTTACGGAGAGTCCGCGGCCCTGCTCGGCGTGTTCGCTTTGGTGGCTGCCGGGCTGGCGGCAGTCACAGCCGACGACCCTTCGTGGCTTCATATGGCTGCCCTCGTTCTGGCAGCGGCGTTCCTGGCCGGCAGCAAGGCACAGAACGCGATTCTGGGCATCTTTGCCGCCTGCTGGATCGTCTGGCTGTTCAAGGGCAAACCCGCACAGCGATACGCCTCCATCGTTGCGGGACTGGCTCTGGTGTGCTTCAGCGGCTTCGTGCTGACTCGCGCGCCCGCCCCGGAGAGCAATCTGTTCACTGCGATCTACGGCCGAGTCCTTCCCAATTCCCCAGATCCGCCAGGAGCCCTGGCAGAGCTAGGGTTGGACCGGAAGACCGCCGCCTGGACCAATCAATCGTACTGGGAAGTGAGGAGTCGATTCGCAGGTCTCTTTCCCGGGAAAGCCACTCGTTTCGGGTTGTTGAGGTTCTATCTGCGGCATCCCCTTATGGACCTTCGCATGGCACAGCAGGCACTCACATTTAGCAATGATGTTCTCTACTTGGGGAACTATCCGAAGGAAACGGGGGCGCCCTGCGTCACAAGAACCCGGGCTTTTACGGAATACGACCGGTTTCGGATGCAACTGGCGAGCGTATGGTTTCTATTTCCGCTGCTAGCCGCAAATGTGGCCGTTGTCTTCATCTGGCAAAATCGGATGGCCAGCCTGCTTGCCACGCTGGGGATCATGGCCGCGGGCGCCTTCCTGCTTGGTGCTTTCGTCGACAGCGATCCGCAGAAACACCTGTTCACATTCAATCTGCTATTTGATGTGTTGTTTTTTGCCGATCTGTCCGCTGCCGCAGCCGCTTTCGCGCGCATAAGCGCCAATGCAACCCTCAAGTCTTACTGGGGGAGGGGATCCAAGGGATCCAAATTGGCAATTGCCCTCTTTCTACTGGTGCCCCTCGGCATCGCTGTCAGGCTTGATGTGATCTCCAAGGGCTCGCTAAACGGGACTGTTTCGGGGCTAAATCTGGCGGCGGGCAAGCCGGCAGCCCAAAGCAGCACCTACCCGGGTTCCTCCTCCACCGGCGCCGCCGCCGCAGTGGACGGCAGCACCGACGGCTACTTTTTCCATGGCTCCGTCACGTCGACCAATCTGGATCCCAACGCCTGGTGGCAGGTGGACCTCGGCGCTTCTAAGGCCATCGGCTCCATCGTGATCTGGAACCGCACGGACTGTTGCTCCTCCCGTCTCAGTGACTACTGGATCTTCCTATCCGACACCCCATTCAGTCCCAGCGACACCCCCGACACGCTACAGAAACGGCCCGGAACTTGGAAGAGCCATCAGACCGTGGTTCCCGATCCCTCCACCACCATCCGAACCGCCGGTGCGAAAGGCAGGTATGTTCGCGTGCAACTCACCGGTACAGACTACCTGAGCCTCGCCGAGGTCCAGGTGTCGGCTTCCGGTCCAAATCTGGCGGTGGGCAAGCCGGCAACTCAAAGTAGCACCTATCCCGGTTCCACCAGCGGCGTCGATGTGGCAGTGGATGGCAACATTGACGGCTACTTTTTACACGGCTCCGTCACGTCGACCAACGCGGATCGCAACGCCTGGTGGCAGGTGGACCTTGGCGCTTCTGAGCCGATCGGCTCCATCGTGATTTGGAACCGCACAGACTGTTGCCCTTCCCGTCTCAGTGACTACTGGGTTTTCCTATCCGATACCCCATTCAACCCCAGCGACACTCCCGCCACGCTACAGAAACGGGCCGGAACCTGGAAGAGCCATCAGACCGCGGTTCCCGATCCCTCCACCACCATCCGAACCGCCGGTGCGAATGGCCGGTATGTTCGCGTGCAACTCGCCGGCACAGACTACCTGAGCTTGGCCGAGGTCCAGGTGTTTGGCGCCGGCCAATAGGTGGCATAGGCCAATCCTCGTGGCGGACATGATTGCGGAACTGGAAAAGCTCGACACCCGCGGCCGTCCGCTCACACCAGAGGAGGAGAGCCTCGCCGAACTCATGACGCTCCTGATGGGCCAACCCTCGTGATACATTGAGTTTCGTTACCGGCATGTTGCATCACCCGTATTTCCCCGGCCACAGCGGCTTCCTGGCAGCCCGGCTCCGCCTCGACGCCTCGCTCGCGGAGTTCCGCGTGTGAAGAGAGCCAGGGAAGCCGCTGCCCTGCTCCTGCTGCTGCTTCTCGGCCTGGCTCCGCGGCTTGCCTTCGTCACCAGGTTTCCCACCATCCCGTTCTCCGACTTCAACGTTCTGGTGTTGTTCGGCCAGCACCTGCACGACCACGGACCCATCGCCAACGGCTGGTTTTGGGAATACTTCAATCCCGGACTGCCCGTGGTTCTCTCCGTCCTGTTCCGGATTTTCCCGGGCGATCCCGCGAACGTGGCCCGTCTGGCGACGGCGTTTGCGTGCGGACTCCTGCCGGTTCTGCCCTTCCTGATCTGGCGTGGGGTGTTGCCTTTCTGGGTGCGCCTGCTGGCCGGGGTCTCCCTGGCTCTTTGGCCCGGCCAGATTTTCTTCTCCGGAGTGGTGGCCCAGGACAACTGGGTTCTTCTTCCCGTGGTTGCCCTGGCGGCGCTGGCCGTGAGAGCTCTGGTCTCGAGCGCGCCCACGTGGCCCGTAACCGCCGGCCTGCTCTATGTGGCTGGCATCGCCATCCGACAGGAGATGCTGATCGTGTTGCTCCCCCTGTTCCTGGCGGCGGCGGGTGTGACCTTCCGGGCCGGGTGGCGGCGGGTGGCCGCGGCCAGCCTCGCCGCGGGGTTGCCCCTGATGGCTTTGGTGGCTTACCGCGGCGCAGCTACCGGACGCTTCACTCTCAGCTCGGAGCACGCGGGCCTGGCGATCCTGGGCGCGTACATCCCCGGCGCGGCCGTCAATGCCTGGACCGACCCCTACCCTTTTGTCGCCTCGGTCCGGCCGGATCTGCTGCGCGATCGCAAGGCGCTCCTCTCGCAAGCTTCGTTACTCGCCTTCCGGGAAGCGCGGCGACGGCCGGGTTTTCAAGCGACCCGCATCCTGTCGTCAGTGGTCACCTTCTCGGTGGCGGGGGAGGCCGGCAGCTTGTACTGGAGCCTGCAAGCGCCCGAGGTCCTGCCGGCGGCGCTGCATGAGCGCGGCACCGCCCTCACTCTGCGCGCCTTGCCGCCGCTGCGTTACGAAATGGCGGGCATCCAGGGCCTGTTCCTGGCCGCACTCATCGTCGGCGTTTGGCGGCGCAATCGGGCGATCCTGGTGCTGGCTTCGGTTGTCCTGCTGAAGTATGGCATTCACGCCGTCATCGCATCGCAGGGGCGATACTTTTATGCGGCGACGGCATGGGAAATCCTGGCGATCGCGGTGGCAGCGTACGAAGTCCGGACGGCACCGGTGGGCAGACGCCTGGTGCCGATGCTGACACTGGCATTAGGCCTGGGGGTGGCATTCAGTTTGGGGCTGTTGCTCGTGAGGTTTCGCCTGGAGCTCTACGTACAGAGTCACGATATCGACCAGCAACGCACCTACCGCTTCCCGATGGAAGTCCCGGACCACGGTGCGGCGCTCGACTGCGTGGTCAACCGGGGACTGCTCGTCTCGTTGAGCATTCCGCGTGACTCGATGCAGAATGCCGCCATCCGTACCCTCCAGGGGGATCCCCCGCCAGGCGACGCAGCTACCGCGGTATGCGAACTGACCGGGACCGGAAAGGCGCGGCCGCTGACGCTGGAAGTCCTGGACCCGTACGCTCCCGGCGGCTTCCCGGACCGCATGCTGCAGCGGGTGGAAATCGACGGCGTGGAAGTCTTCTCTCACGACATTGCCAAGGAGCCCGGGAGCGGCTGGGCCCACATCTCTCTGGGCAATGTGGGGGAGGGGACCAGGCGGAAGCTGGTCATCGAGGTGAAGGCCCTCCATCCCGACCCTGGCCCAGGCTGGGGCAACGCGGCAGTCACTACGTTTCAGTTGTCGCGGGAGTGAGCGGGAGCCTCACGATCTGGTAGCGCCGGCGATCTTGTCGCCGGTCCGGTCACCGGCGGCAAGACCGCCGGCGCTACCAGGCGACCGTTGTCATACCGATCCTTGCCCGCCTGCGCCACTCAGCGTCTTTCGGGGTAGATCCGGAAATAGAACCAGTTCAGGTAATACTTCCGGACCGCGGCTCGAAGCGGACGTGGCGTGAGGAGCTGCAACGTGTCCAGGGCGACCTGTAAAGCCCTTTTGGCAATGCTGCCGAGGGTTTTGGACTCATGCCCGGCAATCTGACGCTCGAAAACCGCGACTGAGCTCCGAAGAGCCGCTATCTGCGCATCGGCCTGCTGTTTTGCGGTGCTTGCGAGCTGAAGGCCGCGAGAGAGCTGGGTGGTCCTGCGGCTTTCCATGGCGAACCCGTCTTGGGCCGTGTCAGCCGCCCGTCTGGCATCCTGCAACTCTCGCGTGATCCTGAGGTTTTCTTCGGCGAGGCGCTTTTGAGCCCTGCCCGCGTCCAGCAGGACATCCTGCAACTCTCGTCTCAGACGGTCTGCTTCCTGCCGGGAATCCGCGAGTTGCGTGTGCGTTCCCTCCAACTCCCGGATCCGGGTTTGTACCTCCCTTACATTGCGGACGAGGGCATCGGCCATTTCGAGCGGCCGCTTCTCCGCCACGGGTTGGGCGAGCACCTCACAGCAGGCCTGCAGGCGGTCGACGATGCTTTCGGTGGCGGATACCTGGGCCGTGACCAACCGCCCGATCAGGACGCGGGCATCGGCGCCGTAATCCGTGGTGTCCGATCCCTGGTGCAAAAGCTCCGCCGCGATGTCCGCGTTCTCCCGGGCGCGGCTGCGCAGATCGTCGACGGCAACCTCGCGGAAGCGTTCCTTCTCATCGAGCGCCCGGCGCATGCGTCCGGCCAGCACATACGATTCGATGCCCCCGAATGGAAGCGTGAATTCCTGGAATCCGGTTAACGCCGCCAGGCCGCCGACCTTCGAATCGTATTCGAGAGCCACGAAGGGAACCTTGGCGGCGAGGCTGAAAATCACCGAGTGCAACCGCATGCCGAGCACCAGGTCCGCGTTGGCGACGATGCCGGCCAGCATCGCGGGAGAGCAGGGTTGCTCCAGCACAGCCGCATTTTGCGCATGGCGCATCTGCTTCCATACGCGATTGGCCACGTAGAGATCGTCACCCGATTGGAAAGGCACAAACAGGACCCGGCCGCCCTCGCTGGCCAATACGTCATCCAGCGCCACGGCAACCTCGCGGTCGCAAAACGTCGAATCCGCGCCGAAATTCCAGGTCCGCAAACACACGGCGATGGCCGGCCCGCTGGATTTCCATGCGCGAACCTCGGGAAGATCGGCGGCCTCGGGCGCGGGCGCCAGGTCGAAAGCCGGATCGGCGGTGACCGTAATCTTATCCGGGGACACGCCCAGGGATTCGAACAGATCTTTCGAAACCAGGTCGCGAACCGTGATGCGCGCTGCGATGTCGCCGGCGACCTTGGTGTATTTGCGGCCATGTTCGGAGAGCAGTGGACCCACGCCGACGGCGTAGAGCATGAGCGGTTTCGCATAAACGGCCGAGAGCAGGGCCGGCGTGACGTAGAAGCTGAGGCCCCAGTGTTCCCGGGTCAGGATGGCGGCCGGATCGAAGCCCCAGTAGTCCTGAAACAGTCCTCCACCGCCCAAGATCGTCAGATCGGTATGGCGAACCGCTTCGGCGATGGCCAGGGGATCCCGCCAGCCAATGGCGCGGACTCCGTAGGCTTCGGCGGTGTCGGCCGGATTGCCGGAGACGATGGTGATCTCCGCGCCGGGGACTCGCTCTCGAAGGTGGTCCGTGACGACCTGGGCGATGGCCTCGTCTCCGGCATTCCCGAAACCGACGTACCCGGTGATGAGAATTCGATTGGACACTCCTTCCATCTTTTCACAAGCCGCCGCGCTGCCCCATCACCATCCGCGCGCCGCGGCCCGCTTGCGGCGGGGGCTGAACCCATGGCTTGACGCTTGCCACCTCGAACTCTAATGCCGCCCCTTCCGTTTGGGAGGGTTGGGCGAATCCGAGGGGGGTAATCGCAAGGAGTAACCCAGTGGCCGCGATCGCGCGAGCATGTCCATTCTCCTCCTGGATAGTGTGACGCAAGGCCGGTTCCACTGTGTAGATTAATTTCGGAAACACGCTATTGAGCCGCAGACAAACGCCGCCGCAGATAAACGCCGATGAACGCGGATGGGTATAATGCTAAGCGGTGACCACAACCCCGGCAGGTACTCTCAGCATCCCCGACTCCATTCCGCAAAGGATTAGGTTTCCCATCCTGATTGGCGCCTGCCTGTTGTTGCTGCTTCAGGCGCTTACCATGTTCTCCACCCGCTGGGTAGAGGACGAGAGTTGGTATGCGGTCACGGCTCACACCCTGATGACCAGAGGCGAACTCCGCGTGCCAATATTCCACGAGGATGCTCCCAACGCCAGGGTGGATGCGCGGCCACCGTTGACGGCTATCATCATGGCCGGGTTCTTCAAAGTCCTCGGCACAAATCTTTACTCCGCCAGGCTACCGTTTCTACTCTCGGGCTTGGCGTGCATATTCCTGACCTATTTATTGGGGTGCGAACTGGGCCGGCCGTGGGTGGGACTGCTCGGCGCCGTCGCGCTCGCGACCGACAACCTCATGTTTGTGGCTTCATGGACCGCGCGCCCGGAATCCATGGCGGCCGCATTCGCCCTCCTGGGAGTTCTGGTTTATTTGCGCTCCCGCCGGGAGAAGTCGGTGAAGCTGGCCTTTTTTTCCGGATTGATCGTCGGCCTGGGCACACTGGTGCATGTGAATGCCTTCGCGGCGGCCCTTTCGGCCGGAGTGTTCGCGCTCATGGAATTTCGTTGGTCGGTGGTACGGCAACCGCGTCCATGGGCTTTTGTCGCCGGGCTGCTCTTGCCATTGGCGCTCTTTGTGGCCTGGGGCATGTCGGATGCCGTGCACCGGACCGAATTCATCAGTTTGTATCGGGGTGGCGAGGGCTACACACTTCGTGAGATCCCCCACTTGGAGTTTGTCCGCTACCGCGATTTTCTGGGCATGGGCAGCATACGTGTCAATTTGCCCGTCCACGTGCCTACGCGGCTGCATATCGTGCTGGCATTGTTGCTCTCGGCGTTCGCCCTGTACCGGTATGACCGCGATCTTCTGAAATCTATCCTGTGCCTGATTCTGCCGGCCATGGTCTGGTGGGCCTATGAACGGAATATCACGCCGCGTTATATTGCCACCGGGTCGCCCTATCTGGCGCTGCTGCTCGCCGGCGCCGTGGTCAGTTTATGGAATTTCAAACCCAGGTGGCATAGGGCCGTAGCAGCCTGTGCGACGCTGTTGCTGCTTTCCCAGGTGGCTGGGAACGCCCTGCTTCTTTATCTCTACAGGCAAGCCGATTACGTTGCCGTCACCCGCCAGTTGCGGACCATCATTCCCGCCGACGCGCATGTATACGGCGCCCTGACGTTCTGGATGGCGCTAAACGACATGCCGTTTTATTCCTGGAACCGCACCCCCGTAACATACGCCGTGGATCGTGGCGTGAACTATCTGATACTCAACGACCGCGTTTTGGTGCACGGCAGCGGCCAAGGCACTGACGACTGGGTGGAGCGCCGCACCGAAGCAGCCAATTTTGTAAGAGACCATGCCACGCTGGTCGGACACGTACCCAATTCGTTCTACGGCGACCTGCAAATTTACCGCGTCAATGCTCCCGTTGCGGCGGGCAGGAATCCCTAGTGACGCGAAACATCGTCCCCACTTCTTGCCAGTTCCGCCGCCGTGGGGCCGATTCTGCGAACTTCCTGTTGCGGTGGAGAGGCGGCGACGCCAGCGAATTTTAGGGTAGCTTTTAAACACCATGGACCACAACGCACATGCCGCAGGCCGGAGTACCAGTGCGGCTATTCGGATGTTGTCCGTGACGATGCCGGTCTACAACGAGGAGGCGGCTATCCAAAGGGTGGTGCTGGACCACGTCGAAGTCCTCCAGCGGCTCACTTCTGTGATACCCGAGTGGGAGATTGTGTGCGTCGATGACGGGAGCCGGGACCGGACCCCCCAAATTCTCGCTGAACTTCAGGCGCAGGTGCCCCAGGTGCGCGTGATCCGGCAGGCGAACCAGGGCATCTACGGGGCGTTTACTCGTGCCTATCGCGAGGCACGGGGCAGTCATATTTTCGTGACCGGTTCCGATGGACAATGGCCCGCCGCCAACCTCGAGGTACTGCTGCGTCCGCTGCTGGCGGGGGCCGAAGTGGTAATCGGCGTTCGCACGAACCGGCACGAGGTTTACACTCCGGCGCGCCGGGTCATTTCGACCGCGTTCAACCGCCTGCCGCAAGTCCTGTTCGGCGCCCGTCTGCAAGACGCCGGGGGCACCAAACTGGGTGTTCGCGAGGTGTTCGACTACGACTTGATCTCGCGGAGTCCATTTTTTGAGGCGGAGCGCATCATTCTGGCGCAGCGGCACGGGCTGCGCGTGGAGTTCGTTCCGGTCCAGTTCCTGACGCGCTCCGGGGGCAAAGCTATGGGCGCCAGCGCCAGGAATGTCCGCACCTCCGTCATCGACCTCTTCCGCTGTCTCTGGAAGTACGGGTTTCGCTAAGTAGCTGGTGAACCAATTTGACGTCGCCGTCGATTGGGGGGAATACGGTGTACGGGTCCAGCATGAACTGCCAGTACCCTATACCGGACGGTTCCATCTTGAAGCGCCGGTTCGAACGTGTATCATAATGCTTTAGGCCTTTTTGACAGAATGAGGATAGAGAAAGCACTCGATTCATGATTTCACCGGACGTTGTCCTCGGGCGCGGAGTTAGAATCTTCCAACCGGATTTGGTGAACCTTTACGGGTGCTCCATCGGCGACGAAACCAAAGTCGGTGCGTTTGTGGAAATCCAGCGCGATGCCTCCATCGGCGCGAACTGCAAGATTTCCAGCCACACCTTCATCTGCACCGGCGTGGCCATCGAGGATGGGGTATTTGTGGGCCATGGCGTGATGTTCATCAACGACCTCTATCCCCGTGCTGTCAACGCGGACGGGAACCTGCAAAGCGAAACGGATTGGAAAGTGATCAAGACGCGGATTAAGTCCCAGGCATCCCTGGGCAGTAACTGCACCATCATGGGTGGCGTTACGGTGGGCCAGGGAGCTATGGTGGGTGCCGGAGCCGTCGTCACCAAAGACGTGCCGGACTACGCCATCGTGGCGGGTGTGCCGGCGCGCGTTGTCGGTGACGTGCGGGAGCGGGCGTAAGGGAGATGAAGCGCTCCCGCACTGAACTATAGAACGACTGCCTTTAGTGAATGACGATGTTCCCGTTTGCGGTTGCCTTGCCGCCGGGTATCCCCGCAACTGGATTGACGCCCCCTGCATCACGTTGGCTGCCCCGCCCACCCTGAATCAGCACGACGGAAACCGAAGTACCGGAACTATTCGTGGTTGCCCGGCGGCCAGGTAATCTTCTCAGTGGATCACTTTCACGCCCGTCATCACCCCTCCGCTGACCTTGGTCGAAGCCCCCACCACACCAGCCCCAATCGTAAGGTTATAGACCTGAGTTGTGGTGGTTGGGAACGCATCCACCCCCTGCGCCGTAAAACTACAGGTCTGCGCAGTCGTAGGCGTGCCGGTAATTGCCCCGGTGGATGATCCGAGCGCCAGGCCGCTGCAAATCGATCCTGCCGACACGCTCCACGCGATCGCCCCGGTGCAGTTAGACACGGCGAGCGTTTGGTTGTACGCCGTTCCCACCGTGCCGGCCGGCAGGGGAGACCCCGTGGTGATCGTGCACATCGGTACGCCGGTTACGGTCAAGGAAACATTCACCGGCTGTGGGCTGTTGACGATCCCGGCTGTGGTCGAGGAGATCGCGATGGTCCCCGAGTACGTACCTGCCCCTAACGCCCCGCAGCCAGTGATGCCGACGGTCAGGTTGCCCGCCGCGCTGCCGGATGTAGGTGCTCGGGTAATCCATGTCTGGCTCGGGGTCCCGGCACTCCAGTTGCCGAGGGTCGTCAGCAGCGCACCGATCGCCGTCGTTTGTGTCGCCGGATCGGACCCCCCATGGGCACACGTAAACGCCAGACTAGGAGGCGTAAGGACCAACGTCGGCCCGGTCAGTGCGTTAATGCTGAGCGCCCGGTTCACCGTGATCGTTGGACTGGAGGAATCCGTTGCCGAGAAGAGCATGGGGCAAGCCCCTGCATCGGTCGGAGTGCCGGCAACAACTCCAGTAGAAGAGTTGAGCGTGAGGCCGGCACAGATAGTCCCTGAGACGGTGTCCCAGGACACAGAGCCCGTTCCACCGCTGGTCGCGAGCGTCTGGCTGTAGGCGCTACCCGTGGTGGCGCTGGGGAGCGACGACGTCGTAATTCCGAACCCCGAGGGCGTCCCGGCAACCACCACAGCCCCTGCGGTGGACTCAAAGTGGATCGTGGCATCGTTGCTGGACGTCACGATGAATGGACTACCCGTGACCGCCGAGCCGCCGATGGTAATGGCATACGAGCCCGGCAGGAGCCCGCTGAACAGGTACTGCGCCGTGCCGGAGTGCGTGGTCGTGAAGCCCGTAATGGCCGAGTGCAGCGCATTCCCGCGGTTGACCAGCACCACTTTGTCCGCGCTCTGGAACCCAGTCCAGTTGGCATCGGGATTCAGCGCCGCCAGCGTTAGCGTGGTGTCGCTGAGGTTCTTGCTGATCTTGTGAACGATCATCGCCTCATAGCTGCTCACCGTAGATCCACATGGAGAACCACCACATACGGAGACGCGGTGGCTGAACCCATTGCCACCTACGTAAACTCCGTTGACGGTCCCGTTGAACGTCCCAGAGTACGCGCTCGTATCTGGCAGGGCATGAGTGCCGGAGTCCCTACTGTCGAAGAGCGTAAACGTATTCGCGTCGATAGGCCGGATCACCCATGGCACACTCCAAGCCATGTATGAGGTGGAAAACACCCCATTGCTCACATGTCCGGATGTGTTCAGGTTCAACCAGTCCCCTGTTGCGTTCAGGATTGTGACTTGGTTGTAGTAGTTTGTAATGCTGATTCCACCCGTTGGACTCGTACACCCAAGCGTCGAATAACCGACAGTGAATGTGGTAGACGTCGGGATGGATGTCACCTGCCGGGCGTCATTGATGGCGCTATTGTTGATTGAGTCGCACGAACCCCCTGTGCTGGTAACGCCTTGGATTTGCACGAACTGCCCGACCACCAGATTATGTGCGCTCGAAGTTGTGATAACCCCAGGGTTCGCAATCGAGATATTGCTGATCGCCGCCACTGTGTAGAGGCCCTGACCCGGAGCTATCAACAGGGTCGGGGTATTGGAAGTGCCGCCCGACGGGCCAGAGCACCCAGTGCTGTCGTACTGCACAGAATAGTTCGTGCTGTTCGGTACTGCCGTCACCACGCCTGCCCCGTTGCAGTTCCCGGTCCCAGTGACCCCGGAGACGGTCACGTACTCGTGGAGCACCACGTTGTGCACGGAAGCGGTCAGGATCTGGGTCGGATTCCCTGGTGTCAGAGTGGTGATATTGACCGCCGCCATCTTGGCGACACTGCTGATCGTGGGGAAGGCCATTGCATCATCCCGGAGAGTAATGGTTCCGGGCGACAGGAACTTCGAGATCACGCCGTAGGTTCGTGCCGGGTTGACCTCGGACACCGTGGTACCACCCGATGGGGAGGTGCATGTTGAGGTGTTGATTTGGAGTTGCACATGCGTGGGGTCGGATACCGTGTTGACGAGGCCTTGGCCATTACACGTCCCAGTGCCCGTGACGCCAGACACTGTCGCGTAGTGGGTAAAATCCCCTACGATGATCCCGTGAGGGGTTGCGGTGACAAAGTTCGTCGCGCCTCCAACCGAACTCATCGATGAGATACCGGCAGTCACCGGCCCCAATCCGTCCTCCATGCTCTGGATTGTACGGTTGGTGTCCAGGTTGGCACACCCACCAGATCCGGGGCAGGTTGTGTTTCCCTCGCTGTAGAAGCCGCTTGATGCCGCGTCATACTCCGGCTGCCCGTTCTGCACGTAGTGGACGTGAGTCTCGATCTGGGTCGGATTGCTGGCCAACGACACGCTGTTCCACTGGAACACGATCTCCTCGCCAGTCGAGCTGTTCAACGCCAGATCCTTGAGATGGCCTACACAGCGGGTAGCATAGTCCATCGGGTACGTATAGACCCCTGTCAGATCGGCGCACATGAAAGCGTATTTGGACGCCTGATCTCCGAATTGGGAATCCCAAGTTCCGTGGTTGCTCGATGCCCACTGGGTAACGGGCGAGTTACCCGCCGCTGGATAGCCCCGCAATTGGACCGCTGCCCCCTGCATCACGTTGGCTGCCCCACCCACCCGGAGCATGTCTCCCATAGTTGTTAAATCGTTGACGCTGCTGAACAAACCAGGTGGCACATCGGAGTTGACCAATCCGCCAACCTTGTAAATCCACGTGGCACCCTGTTGAGGCTGATCGTGGTCGTTGAAGAAGCTGCGAAACCCAGCAAAGACCAGCGATGAGGTCCGGTCTGTCCAACTGGTCCGGCTCAGAAATGAATTACCGCTAAGGGAAGATGGGCATGGCCATCCCGTCACCGTGGCACAACTAGCGTGGCTGGTCTTCAGAAACCCGTACTGCAACGGGATGCCTGTATAGCTCTGGGATGCTTGGCGTGGGTCGTTGTGGATCAACGCGAGTGGTGCGTAGTACGATATATTCGCAACACCGCCGGACCAGACGTTGAGGCCGGTACTATTCTCATCAAAATACCTAAGCCACTTCGCCTCATTCGACGCTGGAAGGAATGCGAAAATCGGATCAATCAAATACGCCAGGGCCTGTGATGCACCTGGGTATATAGCACTATCCCCAGTCTCCGTTCCAAAACCCATCGGGGTTCCGAATAACGGGGTAGACAAGCTGCGCATATCCGGGTACACGCTGAAGATTTTCCACATCGGACCATTGCGGAAGAAAGTTGTGTCGAAGGCCGGGAACCCTGGCAATGAGTCGATATATGAATGGCTCACAAAACCGATGCCGAACACATTCCCATTCGAGTAGGTGGCACCCGAATGGAGTGGTGAGCCGCCATAGGTCATGTAGTGCTGGAACTCATAGTCGAACCCGTACATCTGATGCCGCAATCCATCTCTTATGCCGCGATCATCGGTAGGTGCCGCAGCCAGACCCAGCGCGAAATGCCCGAAACTGTCCTTAATGCCGTTGTTGCTCGCCGCAGCAACCCCATAGCTGTAACCAACCGCACCCCCTCCGTTGGTCGGATAGAGAACCGGCTGCGCTCCGGGGGCCGCGATCCAAGCCTTTGTGAGCCAGGCGTAGCCTACGTCTCCGGACTTCCACTTTGGCAGATACCACGCGAGAGACGGGGTAGCGGTGGAGATGGGTCCGTAGCTATTAATGACCTTCAGGTGCGTGTCATCCGTGATGGAAGTCACATATGACATCGCCTGCATGACGAATCCGCCCGTGTAGTCCCAACCATTGGCCGCAAAGATTCCATCCCCCACGCTGATATCTGTAGTGAAGTGGGTGTTGTAACCCGTGAAGGTGGCGGTTCCTCTAGGCCCACCTAGAACGGCGATCCCTCCCGTGCTCCCAAGGTTGCCGAGGGAGGAACTGACCGTCGCGGTAACACCCGTGACGCTCACGATCTGAACCACTTGTGGGGTAGAGAATCCAGACCCACCGACCACGTTGAGAGAGTCGCCTACATTGATAGAGCTAAACGGCTTCAATGCACTCGTACACTTCGTATTGGTGGTGCCGTCGATTACAAGATCCGTGATGACGTAGGTGTTCATCGAGGCCGTAGCGAACACATAATACGTCATGTCCGGGCTGGGGTTCACCGGCATCGGACCGGCATCGCTGTTGAACCCGCCGGCAACGGTGGCTATCTTGGTGGTGCCGTCATACGCGGTGATCTGTCCATAGCACGGGGTGATGGCTCCCGTGCGGCAGGCCTGCCAACTGGTGCTAGTGCCACCCGTGGGGCTCGTGCAGCCGATTGGCGAGAAGTGAATGATGAAGTGAGTAGTATCAATCACGTCAAGGCCATTCGTAACCTGCCACTCCGTATTCATATTGGCGCAGGTGCCTGTGCCGGTAATGCCGGTCAGATAGACCTGAAATTCCCCCTGGCGGGCGGCAAATCCCCAGGGGGTTGTGGTCGTGACCGTATAGTAGTTCGACCCGGCCACGATGCTACTGATTGTCGTGATGTACTTGAATCCCACGACATTATTCACATAGAAGTTGTTTGTCCCGCTAGCCCCCGATGCCAGAGTGACGTGGGTAGCATCGTTCGTGCCCGCCGCAACTTGGCCGGAGTTTAAGACTTTATTCGGCGCGTCAAACCCCATCTCCGCATCGACTGTGCTGCTGGCGCTCCGCGTGACATCGTCCACATCGTTATAGACCTTATCCCAAAAGGTCTGGAGATGCGCGGTGGACATGTAAGGAGCAAAGACCGACGCGGACTCGGAGAGGCCTGTAAACCACTCATCGCCGTCGCCGATGAACGTTATCGTCCCGCACCCCACGCTCTGTGAATTGCAGGCGATATTTACTCCCGCCACCTTCTCTATATTATTCATGAAATAGGCCAGCGCAGTTGCCAGTGTGGTGTTGCTCTGGTCCACCATGAACCGGAAGGCGCCCTGACCGAAGTAGTACCCATAAGTCTCTGAGGTATCGGTCTGGAATTTCTGGCCTCCATCCTGGGTAAACTTGTAGTAGTTCGGCTGCGTGCCACCAACCGTATAATCCGTGAACTGTATGATCACGTCCCAGAATGGGTTGCCGGTGTAGGCAAGCTGCGAGATTCGCAGGCAGTCTTGCGTTCCACCGATGGTGTCGTTGGGAGTTGCCGCAGGTCCGCAGGCGTTGTTGGCGTTGGAGTACGTGCCGTTCGAAACGCCGGACGTAGGAAATGTAAAGTGGGTGGCGTCAACCACTGTCACGGTGTAAGGAGAGTACGCACCGGTGCCGTTGGCCGTGTCCAAAGCGGTGTTGCCCGAGCCGGTGACCGAGATCTTATTTGTAATCGTCCCGTCCATGCCATGGTTGTATGAGGTCGTGACGGTCGCTACGTTGCTGCTCACTACCAGACTCGTGAGGCCGTTTCCGGTACCCAAGGCCAACTTGCGGGTGATCGGCCCGGTGTTGCCGTCGAGCCACCCAACCGCACCGCTGGGCAGCGTGAAGCCCGTTACTTTTCCTCCATACGGTGAACTGTCCGGAAAGAATTGAAGAGACGAACAGATCACCGAGTTGCCGTTGCCGACAATCGGCGTGTTGCTCAGGTCGTTGATGGTGAACGTGGTCGGGGTTGGCGTAGACGCGACAATGAAGATCCCGTTGACTGGTGACCGTCCCGCTGCGGGTTGTAGGGCGGTGCCAGTGCAGATTCCAAAGAGTCCGACTCGGTCGTTAGCCACCAGCCCATGGGGCGTGGTGCTCGTGATCGTCGGTGGGGTTCCGTTGACCACGCCCCCGACCTTGAAGCCACGCGGCCCAGAGGCACGGGCATAGACAGTGGTCTGGGCGCTCGCGCAGGCACAGGACAAGAGAAGGAGAATGAGTGATTTCATGATTTTATAATTCCGATCCAATCGTCAAGAAAGTGCTGGAGGCCTTCTTCTGGTTATTGTATTCCGCAGCGATCCATCCAGCCGAGCGGACGATATTGCTGATTCTCACCTCGTCAAGGGCTTTTCCGGACACCAAGGAAGTAAATCCACCAACACCAAAGGTAATACTTGTTGAGGTTTGGGGGAATAACCCAGATCCCGTCCCGGCTGACGACCCGTCAAAATAGAGGACGCCGTTACCGGTGCCATCAACCGTGGCTACTATGTGGTGCCAATTCCCGTCTAATTCTCCGGAAGAACCATTCAACTCCCCGCCCGGAACAAAAAACGACGCTCTACTGCCGTTGCCATACAGCAAGAAATTACCGGAGTATGTAACGGCCTGCAAGAAGTCTGCATTCGTTCCACCATTGCTCCAAAGCTCGACCGTCAATGGGACTGTAACATTTGAACCCAACGTAGCCGATATGCCGTTGCCTCCCACATATTGAGCCGCACCGTCCACCTCTCCAACTCCCGGCGTCCAGGTACCCAAAACGGTTCCGTTGTTAGCGTTGCTGCTTGAGTCGTTGGTGTTCAGGGTTGTCCCATTCCCAAAATGCCAGACTCCCTTGTACCCGGAGTCCCACACATTCGCGGGCGCAAGTCCGCCGGTATTCTGGGCGGTACTAATACTGGCGTTGTCATAGGATACGTAAATCACTGTGTCTACACTGGAGGAAATAGAGGGCACGCGTACCCAATCCACAAGGGCTCCCGTGCTTTGCACGCATGTCTCCTGTTCCCACGGGATCTTGGCCGTTCCTCCCGGGTCCGACGTGAACACTATGTCATAGCAGTTGGGATTCTGAATTCGGGAAGAACCGAGAGTGGTTGACACCAGCACGGGAAAACCGCTCAGCGCAGATCCCCCAACCTGCGTGTGGTCGATAGTGAGCCCCCGACAGTGGGAGTATCCGCTCGCCGGCGTGCAAGGTCCGCTACTGCCACCACTCGACGCGGGCATTCCAGGACCGGGGAGGGTGAGGCTCTGGCACAAAGCAGCCGAGAGCGATGCAAGAACGAGAATTACGATCTTCATTGTCCATCGAAGTGTTTGCATGACTTACTGGCCTTGATGGTATCAACCGAAACCCTGCTACCCCGTCCTCTCCGCAGAAGAACTCTTTTAGAATCAGCGCAAAAAAAAATGCCAAGTCTTGTGAACGGGTTTTTCGGGTTACCCACGGGCGCACGCGGCCGGCGCGAAGCGGGACAGCCACCGCACCAGGTCCGCAATCGAGGAGCGCAGGTTTTCCAGCTCGTGACCCTGTATCTTCCATTACCCCTAGTACCGCCTCCAAAGTCCCCGCCATACTATTGATTTGTAGCGGGTTGCCGTTTCCCCGATTTTACACTGGCTTGCCCCCCAAACATCTTTCATGCGAGACTTGTCTTTTCCAGCCTTGTGGCTCCGGAATAACGGAACGTATTGGGCCTAAGGTACCAAGGGAGGCGTTGATGATCGGTGTCGGAGTCATTGGGTACGGCTATTGGGGGCCTAACCTTGTCAGAAATTTTGCGGAGCCCAACGGCACGGCTGTGATCGGAGTCTGCGATCTCAGCCCCCAGCGCCTGGCTCTTGTGCAGAACCGCTACCCCGCGGTTCAGGTTACCAGCGACTACAAGGCCCTGCTAGCCAATCCCAAGATTGACGCGATCGCGATTTCGACGCCGGTATCCAGCCATTTCGATCTTGCCATGCAGGCGCTGCGGGCAGGCAAACATATTCTGGTGGAGAAGCCTCTGGCCCGCACTTCGGCGCAGGTCTTGACTCTGATTGAAGAGGCCGAGCGCCGCCAACTCGTGCTGATGGTGGATCACACCTTCGTATACACCGGGGCGGTTCGCAAGATCGCCGAAACCATCCAAAGCGGCGCCATGGGCGAACTCCTGTATTACGATTCGATGCGCATCAACCTCGGGCTCTTCCAGCATGACGTCGATGTCATATGGGATCTGGCGGTGCACGATTTGGCCATCATGCAGTACATCCTGCCGGATTGGCCCACTGCCATTACGGCCACCGGCATGACACACGTGTCCGGCGGGGTGGAGAACGTGGCGTACATCACTGCCTTTTACCCCCACAACCTGATCGCCCACATCAACGTCAATTGGCTCTCGCCCGTCAAAGTGCGCCGCACCCTGATCGCCGGCACCAAGCAGATGATCGTATACGACGACGTGGAAGTCAGCGAGAAGATAAAAATCTACGACCGCGGCATTACCGTCACCAATACACCGGAGGACGATTACAAGGTTCTGGTTTCCTATCGCACCGGCGACATGCGCTCGCCGAAGCTGGACTCCACCGAAGCGCTGGCCGCCGAAGCGCACCACTTCGTCGAATGCATCGAACAGGGCAAGCGACCCATCACCGATGGCCACGCCGCCCTCCAGGTAGTGCGCGCCCTCGAGGCGGCGACCGTCTCGATGAGAGAGCGGGGACGGCTGGTCGAACTGCCCGCGGAGAGCCTCGAAGCCAGCATTGCCTGAAGCGCAACCCACATGATTCCATTCGTCGATTTGAAAGCCCAATATCACGCCATCAAGACGGAGATCGATGCCGCGATCAGCCACATACTGGAAAACTCCCAGTTTGTCCTCGGACCGGAGGTGGCTGCGTTCGAGAGTGAGTTCGCGCACTACACCGGCGGTGCTCACGCTATCGGCCTGAACTCCGGAACCAGCGCCCTGCACCTGGCCATGCTGGCCGCCGGTATCGGTCCGGGCGATGAAGTGATCACCATCCCGTTCACCTTCGTCGCCACTACCGCCGCCATCGGCTACACCGGCGCCAAACCGGTCTTCGTCGATATCGACCCGGTCTCGTTCACGATGGACCCGAGCCGTATTGAGGCGGCCATCACGCCGCGCACCAAGGCCATCGTGCCCGTTCACCTGTACGGCCAGCCGGCCGATCTCGACCCCATCCTGGACGTGGCGCGGCGGCACAACCTGATCGTCATTGAGGACGCCGCCCAGGCGCACGGCGCCGAGTACAAGGGCCGGCGCGTCGGCAGCATCGCCGACATGGGGTGCTTCAGCTTCTATCCCGGCAAGAACCTCGGCGCCTATGGCGAAGGCGGGGCCGTGGTCACCAATAACCCGGAATTCGTGCGCACCATTCGCATGCTGCGGGATTGGGGCGCGGAAAAGAAGTACCTGCACGTTCTGAAGGGCTACAACTATCGCCTGGAGGGGATGCAGGGCGCCATCCTGCGCGTGAAGTTGCGCTATCTGGAAGCCTGGACCGAAGCACGCCGGGCGCATGCCGCCCAATACAACCAACTGCTGGCCGGGTCGGGTGTAGGCACGCCCGTAGCCAAGGCCTATGCGCGCCATGTGTACCACGTCTACGCGGTGCGCTCGAAGCGGCGCGAGAGCCTGCAGAAAGCGTTGCAGGACCGCGAAGTGCAGACCGGCATTCATTATCCGATTCCGGTTCACCTGCTCCCGGCCTATTCCGAACTGGGCCATCAAAGGGGAGATTTCCCGCACTCCGAGCAGGCGGCCGACGAGGTGTTGTCTCTGCCGATGTTCCCCGAATTATCGCCGGAGCAAATCGAAACCGTGGCAGAGGCCGTGCGGACCGGCGCGTCCGCTCTCGAAGATTCTCTCGCGGCCAGACTATGACATCCTCACATGCCCGGGTTCCCGCCAGAATTTGCGTAGCCGGCTGCGGCCACTGGGGCAAGAACCTGGTGCGCAACTTCCACCAGCTCGGCCGGCTGGCCGGCCTTTTCGACGTCGACCCAAAGCGCGCCGAGGCTTTCGCCGCTCAATATCCGGGCACCCGGGTCTTCCCGGCTTTCGAACAGGTGCTGGCCGACCCGGACATCCATGCGGTGGCCATCGCCACCCCCGCCGAACACCATGCGTCCATGGCCATCGCAGCCTTGGAGGCCGGCAAGGACGTGTTCGTCGAGAAGCCCCTGGCCCTCACCGCGGATGACGGCCGGGCGATGGTGGAGACGGCTCGGCGGCAGGGCCGGCTTCTGGTGGTGGGACATCTGCTGATCCATCACCCCGCCGTCAAGGCCATCCAGCAACTGGTGCGCTCGGGCGAACTGGGCCGCCTCGAGTACGTGTATTCGAACCGGCTCAGCATGGGCAAGATCCGCCAGGAAGAGAACGCGCTGTGGAGCTTCGCGCCGCACGATATTTCGGTGATTCTGCGGCTGACCGGCCAGACGCCCATCGAAGTGACGGCGGTCGGCGGCACGTACCTGCAGCCCAATATCGCCGATGTGACCGTCTCCAACCTGCTGTTCGACCGGGGCATCCGGGCGCATATATTCGTCAGTTGGCTGCACCCTTACAAGGAGCAGCGGCTGGTGATTATCGGCAGCAAGAAGATGGTGGTGTTCGAGGATTCCCGGCCCACCGACAAGCTCATGATCTTCGACAAGGAGATCGCCTGGAAGAACGGACAGTTCGAGGTGACGCAACCCAAGGGCACGTCACTGCCGTTTCCGGCGGACGAGCCGCTCGCGAGCGAATGCGGCCATTTTGTGGAATGCGTCGAAACGCGCTCGGAGACCCTCACGCCGGGCGAAGACGGCATCCGGGTGCTCGAGGTTCTGGAGGCCTGCCAGCGTTCGCTTTCGCTGAATGGCCAGCCGGTGAGGTGCCATTCCTCCCTCCCATCGCGGGTTGTCACCCTCTAGGAACTAGCAGTAGAGTGAAACCAATGGACTATTTCGTTCACGAGTCTTCGTATGTAGATGAGCCGTGCGAGATCGGCGCCGGGACGAAGATCTGGCACTTCAGCCACATCATGAAAAACTGCCGGATTGGCGCGAGCTGCAATCTGGGACAGAATGTGTCGATCGCCTCCGACGTGGTCATCGGCAACAACTGCAAAATCCAGAACAACGTCTCGATCTACACCGGCGCCATCCTGGAAGACGATGTCTTCTGCGGACCGTCGTGCGTATTCACCAACGTCAACAATCCCCGCTCGCAGATCCTCAGGCACCATCTTTATGAAAGAACTCTGATCCGCCGCGGGGCTTCGATCGGCGCCAACGCGACCATCGTCTGCGGGACCACCGTCGGACGGTACGCTTTCATCGGCGCCGGCGCGGTGGTGGCCAGCGAGGTGCCCGACTATGCGTTGATGCTGGGAGTTCCGGCCCGCCGCAGGGGTTGGATGAGCCGCCATGGCCATCGGATGACCCAGCCCAACGCGTCGGGCGAGTTCGTTTGCCCGGAAAGCCATTGGCGTTACAAAGAGGTCGAGCCGGAGGTCTTGCGGTGCCTGGACTGGGACGAAGACACCGCGCTCGCCAAATAAACCGGAGGAATCTATGACATCTGTAAGCGAAAAAAGAAAAGTACCGCTGCTCGACATGCGGGCGCTGCACCAGCCGATACGGGACGAGGTGCTGGCCGCGGTGACGCGCGTGATCGATTCGAACGCCTTCATCATGGGCGAAGACGTGAAGCAGCTCGAAAAGTCGATCGCCCAGTACTCCCACGTCCCCTATGCCATCGGCTGTGCCTCGGGGTCGGATGCGCTCCTGCTGGCCATGATGGCTACGGGCGTCGGGCATGGCGATGTGGTGCTCACCACCCCCTTCACGTTCTTTGCCACCGGCGGCTCGATCGTGCGCGCCGGCGCCACGCCGGCCTTCGTGGATATCGATCCGGCCACGTACAACATGGACCCCCAGGGGCTGGCGGAGGCCATTCGGCGCACACCGCGGGTCAAGGCGATCATGCCGGTGCACCTGTATGGCGGCACCGCCGACATGGATCCCATCCTGGAAATCGCGCGCAGCCGGGGCTTGGTGGTGATCGAAGACGGCGCACAAGCCATCGGAGCCGAGTATAAGGGCCGCGCGGCGCAATCCATCGGCGACATCGGTTGCATCAGTTTCTTTCCCAGCAAGAACCTGGGCGGATTCGGCGACGGCGGCATGGTGCTGACCCAGGACGAGGGGCACGCCCGGAAACTCGCGGCGCTGCGGGTGCACGGCGCGCCCAAGAAATACTTTCACGAGTGGGTGGGAATCAATTCCCGTCTGGATTCGCTGCAGGCCGCGGTGCTGCGTGTGAAGTTGCAGTACCTGGACGCCGAAACGGCGGGTAGGCAGAAAAACGCCGACCGCTACCGCGAGAACCTCCGAGGCGCCGGTCTCCCCATCGGACTTCCGCAGCCGGCTTCCTACCAGACCCGCCACGTCTACAACCAGTTCGTGATTCGGGCGCCCAAGCGCGACCAGCTCAAAGCCTATCTCCAGGAAAACGGAGTGGGCACCGAAATCTACTACCCGCTCTCCCTGCACCAGCAGGTCTGCTTCCGCGATCTCGGCTATCGGGAGGGCGATTTCCCCGAAAGCGAGAAGGCCGCCGGCGAAGTTCTCGCCCTGCCGGTCCACTCGGCGTTGACCCAGCAGGACGTGGATTACGTCTGCCAGCAGATCCGCACGTTCTATGAATAAGTGGGGCAGGCCCTTTGGCCTGCCAAGAGAGACTCAAAGATTGCCAGGCGGAAGCGCCTGCCCCACATGCGCATCGTTCAGTTAGTCGAGAACCTGGAACTGGGGGGGCTGGAGCGCCTGGCCGTGGATCTTGCCATCGCCCAGCAGCAGGCCGGCCATCAGGCCATCGTCTATTGTCTTCACGGGTCTGGGCCGCTCGCCCAATCGCTCGAAGCCGCCGGCATCCCGGTGGTAGCGTTTTCGAAGGCGCCGGGATTTTCCCTTGGCACGGTGCTGCGCATGGCCAGGCGCATGCGCAGCGACCGCGTGGACGTGGTCCACGGCCATAACCCCGGCGTCCATCATTACGCCGCCCTGGCGGCGCGGCTGTCCGGCGTTCCAGTATGCATCAACACACGCCACAGCGCGGCTACTTCCAAAAGCCTCCCTTATCAGGAGCGGTATTTCCGTTGGGTCAAGCCACTAACCAGCCACGTGGTCTTCGTCTGCGACTACGTCGGGCGTCTGCTGGAACCGCAACTGGGGTATCCGGCCGCCAAATGTTCGGTGATTCTCAATGGCATTCCGTTGGCAGGGTTTCTGGCGCGTCCCGCGTCCCCCGGAAGCAGGCTGCCGCGAATCCGTTTCGGCACCATCGGGCGCCTGGTTCCGGCCAAGGGCCATTCCATCCTGATTGACGCATTCGCGCTGGTCTGCCGAAGCGCCCCCGCCGCGGAACTGAGCATCTTCGGCTACGGCTCTCTGGCCGGCGAACTGGCCGCGCAGATCGCGCGCCTGGGGCTCGAAGGCAGGGTCCGTCTCGAAGGGCGCACGGACGATTCGCCCGGCGCGCTCCGGGACCTCGATGTCTTTGTCCTGTCCTCTGTGAACGAAGGGCTTCCGCTGGTGATATTGGAAGCCATGGCGGCCGGACTGCCGATCCTGAGCACCAGCGTGGGGGGCATTCCAGAGGTTTTACCGAAGGAGTCGGCGTGGTTGTGCCCGCCTGGGGATGCCGAGGCGTTAGCCGGCGCCATGCTGCAGGCGGCCCGCTGCGGCGATCTGAGGGAACGCGGAGAAGTCTCGCGCCGCGTGGCCTCCGCCGGCTACGGCCTCGAACACATGGTCCGCCGCTACGAGGAGTTGTATCGCCGCCTGCTGCTCGGCGGCGCGACTTAAGCCTGTTTGGGAGCGAAGGCAGTCTTTTTCAGACGTGAGAGAAAGCCGTATGAGAACCTTCTCACCCCTGCTGGCAGGTATGCGTAGAGGTGATAGAGCGCGGCCATGGGAAGCGCCACGGCAAATCCTGGGTAGGCATGCCGGTGCCGCATCACAATGCGTAACGCCGATCGGGTATTCGCCTTCTGCTGGTTGTATGATCCACCGCCCGGCCACATCTGGTACGTCTGCCAATACTCCGGGAAATTGCACAGTTTGCCCAATTGACCCAGCTTCAGCCACATGTCCCAATCCTGAAAGCCCTCGAGGGTCTGGTCGTAATAGCCACACTTTTCTATCAGGTCGCGCCGGAACATCCCGGTGGAGTGAGCCATCGGATTGGCTACCAGCGCCAGCCGGCGGATCTGCCGATCGGTTAAGGCTTTATAGTACCGTGCGGTCTCCGCTCCGTTCTCATCCATAGCGATCACGCCGGCGCCGCATCCCGCGTAGTCCGGGCTTTCGTCCAGGAATTTTACCTGGCGTGAGAGTTTGTCAGGGACGGGCCAGAAGTCGTCGTCGTCCAGGATCGCGATGTACTCGCCACGCGCATGTTTCAACCCGAAATTGGTGGCATCGGCAATGTTGCCGCCTTTCACCCGGTGGAAATATCGGATCCGGGAATCGATCTTCTCCCAATTCTCCATCACCGACACAATCTCTTCGTTGGGGCCGTCATGGACCACCAGCAATTCCCAAGCGGTGAAGTCCTGGGAAATCACGCTTTCGATGGCGCGGCCGATAAACTGCGGTCGATTGTAGGTCAGCATCAGCACGCTGACTCGGGGGCTCATGGGTAGATTATGGCGCGGTTCCAGCGTTTACCGCTGGTCCGTTTCCATATAATCCCTTTCAAACTCCGTTTGCGGTCTTCCCAAAACACAAACAACTGCGCCGGCATGCCGCTATTATCGCGCGAGTTCGCACCGTACTGTACTGACCAAAGCCGTGTTTACAAAGGCTCGCGCAGCCACTATAATCAACTGTTGGCAGTAATTCGATAACCCCTCTCCGTATGCCGCGCAATGTGATCTCGGTCGATGTCGAAGACTACTTTCATGTGGAGGCGTTCTCCGATATTGTCGACCGAAAGAACTGGGACCAATATCCCTCCCGCGTGGAGGCCAACACCAAACGGATTCTGGACCTGCTGGACGAATCTGGCGTCAAGGGGACTTTCTTCGTCCTGGGCTGGGTTGCGGAGCGATATCCCAACCTCGTCCGCGAGATTGTCTCGCGGGGCCATGAGCTGGCATGCCATTCCTACTGGCACCGGCTGATCTTCAACCTGGAGCCCAAAGAGTTTCGAGAAGATACCTTGCGGGCGAAAGCGGTGCTTGAGCAGGCCGCTGGATTGCCGGTTTATGGGTATCGGGCTCCCAGCTTCTCGATTGTCACGAGCTCGTTATGGGCGCTGGAGATTCTGGCCGAATCCGGATTCACGTACGATTCGAGCATCTACCCGATCCACCACGATACCTATGGAATCCCCAGTGCGCCCCGCGCACCTTTTCGCATAGACACCCCGGCCGGGCCGATCATGGAGTACCCCATGTCGACTTTCCGGATGCTGGGGAAGCACAACCTCCCGGTCGGCGGGGGCGGGTACCTTCGGATGCTGCCATTCTGGTATACGAAGCTGGGTTGCCGCCGGCTCCAGTCTGAAAAGGTACCGCTGGTGGTCTATATTCACCCGTGGGAGATTGATCCCGATCAACCCCGGCTCCCGGGACGCCGGAAATCCGTGCTCCGGCACTACACCAACCTGAAAAAGACGGCGGGACGTCTGAGGCGGCTTCTGCAGTCCGGCCAGTTTGCCAGCTTCCGCGAAAGCGGGTTGATGGATATCCCGCGGCCCGCCGCTCTCACGAAGTGTGCGAACCAATGAAACCAGACAATATGCCTCAGGTGGCCCGCTTTTGGAACGCCATCGCCCACGATTTCGATTCGATCTATTCCGGAAAGAAGGGCTGGCTTGGCCGTACCCTGGATCGCACCCTCCGCAAGGACATCTACCAGCGCTTCGACTGGGTGATGGAGCGTGCGGGCGATGTCCAGGGAATCAGCATCTGTGATATCGGATGCGGCTCCGGCAGGTTTGTGAACGAGTTTGCCCTCCACCGCGCATCGCGTGTCGTGGGTGTCGACGTTGCCCCGGAGATGCTGAAAATCGCTCGCGAGCTGGTGACCCAATCGGGGGCCCCCAATGTCTGCGAATTCGTGAACAGCGATATCCTGAACTGGAAGACGGACGACCAGTTCGATCTGACCATCGCGATCGGCTTCTGGGACTATATCACGGAACCGCCGGAGCGCCTCCGGCTCATTCGCAAAATGACGGGCAAGAAATTTCTTTCGGCTTGGCCCCGCTACTGGACCTGGCGCATGCCGGTACGCAAAGTGCGGCTCACGATGCAAGGGTGTCCGGTTTATTTCTTCACCAAACCCCAGGTCTACTCGATGATCGAAGGCGCTGGGTTCAAGGTCGAACGCTGCGACGTGGTGGGCAAACTCTTTTGCGTCGAGGCGACTCCCGTCTAAACCCAATTTCGGTTCGAGACAGAGGAATACCGCCCCGTCCGGGGCGTTTTTCGGGGAACTACACAGCCCGCAGCCGCAGCATCACGTATATCAAGGTTAGTACTCCCACACAAAGTCCCAACGACCACGCCGGCCACTTGGTGCCCCGCAGCGGTATGGTCTCATCGCCCCCGGCGACCGCGATGATGGCGCCGGCCATGCCCAGCAGCAGGAACAGGGCAAGGTTGTATGTGCACGAAAGGAAATAAGACGTAAAGAGGTATACGCCGAGCGATAACTTCACCGGCACGGCCCACCGCGCCAGGGCGGGGTCCGATTTGCCCACTACCTTCGTTACGCGGTTCAGTTGGATCATGGTGACTACCAGTATGCTCATCCAGAGGAAGAAGCCTATCATTCCCAGTTCGGCGGCGCACAGCAGGTAGGAATTGTGGGCCGTCCAGTCTTCTCTCTCTACAAAGCCACCCCTGCCGATTCCCCACAGAGGCGAGCTCTTGAAAAAAGCCATTCCGTCGGACCAGATCGCGATACGATCCAGTCCTCCCGCCATCGATACCTTTCTGGATTGGGTGGCGTTGATGGCCACCAGAGACAACGGCCCGACGATCGCCGCCCCCACCTTGCCGGCCTTCTTGAACCGCTGGATGAGATACAGGGCGATGAGCACGCCTAGCCCGGTCCCCGTGCCCCGCGAGTTGGTGAAGTAGATTCCAATTAGCAACAGCACGGCGATAGGGATGGCGAAGAAGTATCCGCGGCCGAGGCCGGTCTCTCTCTTGCCGACGAACAACAGCGGCAGGATCAGCAACAGGAACTGTCCAAAGATGTTGGGGTCGTCCAACATGCCCAGGCCGTGAATCCGCAGCTCCAGGTTGGCCTCTTCCCCGGAGACCAGCACATAAGGTGTTGACTCGCCTGTGCCGCGGGCCAAGGGGATCTGCGAGAGCGCGGTCGCGACCACGTAGACCGCGACCGCCACCAGCGTGGCGCGCAGGAGCCGCAATCGGAGCGGGCTGCGAAAATGCACCAGGCCCAGGAAGTACACGATGACACTGGGCGCCAGATCCAGGAACGTCACCAGGTTGGCGCCCAGCCCGCCGTGTGGAAACCAGGAGGAGCATGCGAACGCGAAGAACAGAAACATGAGGATGGGCTGGGTGCGAAGTTTGCCGATCTCGGGCGACTCTAAGCGGGTGATCAGCGTCGGCGGTACGCTGGCCAGCGCCAGGATCAGAATGGGGCGATACGGCCCCAGGACCGGGAACATGTCCGCCGGGGACAGCAGGTTTAACGCGATGTATACCAAGACCAACGCCAGGCCCATAATTCGTCTCGCCGCCTCACTCCTGACCAGAGTCGCCGCGGTGAATGCGATAACGACCGAGTTTACCATGGAACTATAGAGCAACTGCTTTTCAGTGAATGGTAACGCTCCCGCTTGCGATGTCTGCCGGATAGGATCGAAATCGACGAGCCATCCATTACCGCAATCTCACTGACAATCGCTAGTCCCTATGAATCCCCATGGCTCTTTACTTAGGCCGGGTTACTGGTTCTGACTGACCTTGCGGCCAATCGCCCGCAAGTTATGGGAAAGCTCGGTGGCGGCGCGCAGACTCGAACCGCGGACCGAGGGAAAAGATATGCCGGGACCGGCAGCGGGGCTGTCCAGGGGCGCCCCAGCTTCAGCCTTGCCGTCTATGCGGTCTCGGCCTGGAGGCGGTATACTGGCCAATCGGGGGCGAGAATGGAGATCCAGGCATGAAACTCGAACGTCTGCCGGAAGACCGTCACAAGGAGGCTGTGGAGTTTCTCGCCGGTGTTTTTGCCACCTCGCAGGATGAACCGTTTCTCAACCGTGAATTGCGCCACTGGAAGTACTATCGGCCGCATCCTTTTTCGGAGGAGACGCGCTGCTATGTGTTTCGCGATGCGCAAGGGCTTGTAGCTCACGGCGGATTCTGCCCGGTGCAATACGCCACAAACGCCGGGATCAAGTCCAGCTTCCAGGTGATCGATTGGGCCGGCGCTCAAACGTGCCCGGGCGCTGGATTCATGCTGTTTCGGGAGCTTTGGCCGCAAGCGGATTCTTACCTCGGCATCGGTGGATCGAGTGATGCCCAACGAGTGATGCGGCGCATTCCGAGACTTCGCAAGACGGACAGGATGGTGACTTGTGCTTATCCTCTCCGCCCCTGGGGGCAACTCGTAAGAAGTCCATATAGTTGGAAATCGCCTCTGAAGTTGGCGCGGAGTTGGAGATGGCGTGTGGCACGGAAGCGCCCCAAATTGGATCGATGGAAGGCAGTTCCCGTGGAGCGACTTACTGATGCGGACGCGAATCTGCTGGTTCCGGCGAGCGATGGTAGCTACTTCCCCCTGCACCGGGTTCCTGGTCTGGTGAATTACTGGCTGGAATGTCCTGCGGCCCGAGTGCGTGCCTGGCGGTTGGAGTACGCGGGCAGCGCGGTAGGCCTGGTGGTGCTGGCTTTTCTGCAGGGGGAGACACGCATTGTCGATCTGGTCGTTCACAGTGCGTCGGCGCCACTGGCTGAGGCCTTTTCCGTCGCCATCGATTTAGCCGCTCAGGATCGGAATGCCTGTGAGCTGGTTGGCGGCAGTTCTGCCGCGCCCGTGATCCAGGCCATGGTCGATGCAGGAATGATTCCGCGGAAGACGTGCGACATTTTCTGGGGCGACCCCCACAAGAGTTTCCCCCCAGACCTTCCGGTCGAGGTGAATTTTACTGTCGGCGATGCGTTCTATCTTGCCGGGGACAGACCCTATTTTCTAACGTTTTGACAACCGCTATACTGGTAAAGATGCAAGGGCGTGCCAGATCATGACCGATGAAGAGTTTCTTAAGGGATTTGCGGAAATCGTCGCGGCCGACGAGGCCAGTCTGACGCTCGACACTCCCCTCGCCAGCCTGGAAGAATGGGACTCGGTGGCCGTTCTCAGCACCATCGTGTTCGTGGACGAAAACATGGGCGTGGCCTTGTCGCCCAATGTCTTGCAAAACGTCAAGACGGTTGCGGATTTGCTCTCCAGCGCCCGCGCTCTACAAGCCTAAGAGATGCCTCGCCACAGTATTCTCGCCATCAGCTATAAGCTCGGTAGCGAACGAATCTCTTATGAAGACGTTGCATCCCGCTTTGGAGCGGAAGCGGCAGCCAAGGTGTTGAAGGGTTCCGGCATCCGCAACCGGTACGTGGCGCCTAAAGGAGTCTGCGGCTCCGATTTAGCGTTCGAGGCGGCGGTAGATTTGTTTGCCGGGCATCCGGAAGCGCGTGCCGAGGTGGATATTCACATTCACTGCACGCAGAGCCCCGACTATTTTTTGCCCACCACGGCCTGCATTCTGCATGAGAAACTGGGCCTCAGAAAAGACTGCGCCAGTTTCGATATCAATCTCGGCTGTTCTCAATATGTCTATGCGCTCTCGGTGGCGGACGCCATGTTATCCGCCGGTCTGGGCCGTCTCGCGCTGGTGACAACCGGCGACACGATGAGCCACACCGTCCACCCGAAAGACCGGGTTCTGGTTCCGATCCTGGGCGATGCCGGCAGCGCGACCTTGGTGGGTAAGGCGGAGGAAGGATCCGGGTTTCTGGGTTTTGTGCTGGGCACCGATGGCACCGGCGCCAAGTATCTCATGCTGCCCGCGGGGGGCTTCCGCATGCCGATCTCCGCGGAAACAGCGATCGAGACTACCGACGCCGAGGGTAACGTGCGCTCGCCTCAAAATTTCTACATGAATGGAGCGGCCGTCTTTCACTTCGCCATCACCGTGGTCCCGCCGACGATCCAAAAACTCCTCAAGCAGGTTTCTCTATCCATGGATGATATCGGTTTGTTCCTCTTCCATCAAGCTAACCGCTATATGCTCGACTACCTGGTTAAGAAACTCGCCATTCCGCAGGAGAAGACATTCTTTTATATCGATGATGTGGGAAATACCAGCGGCAGCACGATGCCGTTGGTGTTGGCGGAAGCCGTACGGGCCGGCAAAGTGAGACCCGGCCAGCATGTGCTCATGATCGTCTTCGGAGTCGGCTTGAGTTGGGCTGCAACCGTCATGACGGCTCCGGCTGTGCTGGCCGCCGGGTATATGACTTCGGTGGAGGAGGGTCTATGAGCGAATTCTCTGGAAGACGGATTTTGGTGACAGGCGCTTCCTCCGGACTGGGCTTGGCGTGCGCCACGGAACTGGCCGCTTCCGGAGCGCAATTGGTGGTGGCGGGGAGGAGGCTGGACGAACTGACAGCCCATTTCCCCGCGCCACACCGGGCACTGAGCTGCGACGTGAGCCGTGAAGAAGACTGTAAAGCGCTGGCCGCGCAACTGAAGCGGGAGGGAATGGCGCTTGACGGATTGGTGCTGGCGGCGGGTACCCAAACCGTAAAACCTCTCATGATGGAGTCATACGCCAGTTTGCTGGGCTCCTGGAACGCGAATGTGTACGGCTCCCTGGGGCTGGTCGCGGCATTGCTGAAATCCCGTTTGATTGCCAGAGGGGCCAGCATCGTGCTCTTTTCGTCGGCGGCGGCGGACGCCGGCGGCGCCGGAATCGTCGGTTATGCGGCATGCAAGGGGGCGCTCGAGGCGGCTACGCGGTCTCTTGCGCTGGAACTGGCCGCGCAGGAAATTCGCGTTAATGCGATTGCCGCCGGAGTGGTGGAAACGCCCATGTCATCAAAGTACCTTGCGCGCATGACGACGGAACAGGCGGAGCACTTGCGTGCCCAACATCCGCTGGGTTTCGGCACGCCAAAGGACATCGCCGGTCCGGTTGCTTTCCTGCTATCCCCGGCGGCCCGGTGGATCACGGGCAGCATTCTGCACGTGGATGGCGGTCTGACGAGCCACTAATGCTATGACTTCCGCTTCGCTCACTTACGAAGAACTTACTGTAGGACTAACCCGTTCTTTCCGTCGTTCGGCGCGGTTTGCGTCACAGGCAAGGCGATCGTCCGGGTCCTCGGCAGCGAACTAGTTCCGGCATGAGCGACCTGGAACAACTTCTGGCCGGCTCCGGGGACCGCCCTGGGGCCGCCGCCATGCTTCAGATCCAGGACGCTGCCGAGGCACTCGTGCGAGAGGACGGTCAAAAGGCCGCGCAAGAGTTATTGCCGGGTCCTTTCGCATTTACGCGGGGTTGGTTTCAGGCGGCGCTGCTCGAACGCCTGAGACGCCGGGAGGAGGCGCTGGCCGTGCTGGGGGCACTGCCCGAGCCGGCTTGGGGCGACCCTCGGGCTTTGTGGCTGCTGACGCGGGCTCGTTTGACAGTTGAGTCTGGCGGCCGGCCACAGGGTCTGCTGCGGCACGCCACTAGGGCAGCCGCTTCTTACCGGCTGCTGCGGCAGATCGACATGGTGTGGCGGCAGTGGGTGAAACGAGGCGGCGGCGAAGGCCTGCGGCCGTTACGTCTCGCATTTGCCGGCACGGTGACGGCCGATTTCCTGTTTTCCGCAGTGCGCCCCCATTTGTTTGCCGACGGTTTGCTCCCGGAAATCTGGAATGCTCCTTTCGGCCAATATCAGCAG
>OBLT010000234.1_pt1 | contig 40794 bp, 32 predicted proteins | sample 1518721 | NCBI WGS metagenome assembly OBLT01 (sample SAMEA3539307, study PRJEB22396) | soil metagenome | biome: tundra; feature: field; material: soil | place: USA | collected 2010-05 | depth 0.15 m | reverse complement strand
GGACACGCGGGACGCGGAGCTAGCCCGCGTGGCGGCCGGCGTTCCGCGCCAGACCGACGGGCGCGGCCGGACGTCCTTGCGAGCGGCCGGAGCGGCCCTGCGGACCAGGCTGCCTTTCACGGCGCCGCATGCGCGGGAGCGGCCGCGCACCGCCGACGGCCGCAGGAACTGCGGCTCCATCGAGCGCATCCTGTGGCGGCAGTGGGACGCGGCGGCCGCACCGCCCGCTGAGGTGATCGAGGCGGTCGACCGGCTGGCGGAGCTGCCCGAGCGGATCAAGGAGCGGCTGGCCGACGGCCTTGACGCGATCTTTATCGGGCCAGGCGGGGTGCCCGAACTCGATGAGATGACCGGACTACGGGGTGTCCCGCTCCCGGCCGGGCGGGCTACCTGGGACGCCTGCGCAGGCGCGTACGGCGAGCGCAAGATCGTGGTTGGTTCCCAGCCGTCCCCGACCCCGGACGTCATGTGTCACGAGGTCGGACACGCGCTCGATGACCTCGACAGCCCGCCGGGTAAGTGGCAATCTGACTCTGCGGAGTTTCGCATGGTCTACGATCAGTGCCAGCCACATATCGCCAGCGATTTCCACCGCCAGCCCGGTGGCCTGGGACGTAAGGAATTCTTCGCGGACGCGTTCGCCGCGATCGCGTCCCGGCAGCGGCCGGCGCTCGTGGACATGCTGAGTGGCGACACACGTACGGCGCTCAGGGTCATGCTGTATTTCAACCGGCGCTACGGCATCTAGGGTGATCAACGATGTTTGTCATACGACTGCCGAACGGGAACCTCAGAGTCCCGCAGTCCGCGATCGCCCATGACGGGCGCATCCTCGGCGACGTGTACGTAGAGATCGGACCCCAGGACGCCGATTACTCCCGGCTGGCCGAGCAAGCGCTGACGCCGGAAGAGTTCGAGCAGCGGCGCGGCCGGTGGCGGCAGGATGATGAGGCGCTGCGTCAGGAGTTTCTCGAGTTCGCCCGGCGGCACGACGAGTACTCATGGCCGGACGGCGACGAGCTCTGAGCCCAGACCGCGTGAGCGACCGCGGGGACCCGACGAGGCGAGAAATTCCGGGAGCCCCCAAGAGCCGCCGGAATCCGGCCCGGTAGAACCCCAAAACCGGAGAGACCATAGCTGGCCTCATCCGGTTTTGCGAATGGTTGAGCGGGTTAAGCGGGGTTCAGGCCGCCGGGTGGCCTTGCGGTGCTGGTTCGCTGTCGCCGCGCAGCAACGCGCGCACTTCAGACTCACGGAACCTGCGGTGCCCGCCGGGGGTGCGGATGCTCGTGATGCGCCCGGAGGCCGCCCACCGGGTGACGGTCTTCGGATCCACCCGGAACAGCGCGGCTACCTCTCCCGGCGTGAGCAGACGCTCGTTGTTGCCGTCCACGTTCAGTGCCCTCCGACTGTCGCCTTTAAGCCTCATGGTCAGATATCCCTCTAGTTTGGCGCTGAACGAGTACTTTCTACCTAGATTTCTGGAAATTAGATCGATGATTCGCGGGCAATTTGGCAACAATTTGTAGTTATCTCAATGCAATAAGTAGTATTCGCATGAGTTGGCAGATTTTTCGCCCGGCGCTGGAGCCTCAGGACGCGCTCGGGTCACCGTGAATCAGGCGAGAATGGGCCTGTCGTGGGCAGGAAGTTACGCGGGGCACGGCACGAGGCGCGGAACAAGAGGCGACCGGATGAGCGACGACGAACCAGGGCTGGTCAGCCTGGCCGAGATCAGGGCTGCGGCCCGGCTGCTCGCGCCCGTGGCGGTGCGGACGCCGCTGATCCCGTTTCCCGGCCCGGAGCCCCGTCTGCTGGTCAAGCCCGAGTCACTCCAGCCCACCGGATCATTCAAGCTGCGGGGCGCCTACACCGCGATCATGGCGAGCGAGCCCGCGGCCAGGCGGTACGGAGTCGTCGCTCATTCCAGCGGGAATCACGGCCACGCGGTGGCGTACGCCGCGGCCCGGCTCGGCATCCACGCCGTGGTGGTGGTGCCAAGCACGGCGCCGGAGGTCAAGACCCGGGCGATCGAGTCCTATGGCGCCGAGCTGGTGACGGTCGCCCCGACGCTGGCGGCCCGGCTGGCCGCTACTGAGGAACTCGTGGCCAGAGGAGGGTACGTGCTGATCCCGCCGTTCGATGACCGCAAGGTCATCGCCGGGCAGGGCACCGTCGGCCTGGAGATCGCAGCCGACTGCCCGCAGGCTGATCTGGTTATCGTGCCGGTCAGCGGAGGCGGGCTGATCGCCGGGATCGCGGCCGCGGTGCGGGCCTGCTGTCCGGGGGCGGCCGTGGTCGGCGTCGAGCCGGAACTGGCCGCGGACGCCCGCGACTCCTTCCGGCGCGGCGAGCCGGTCGCGTGGCCCGCGGCGCAGGTCCAGCGCACGATCGCGGACGCCCTGCGGGTGGAGCAGGTTGGTGCGCTGCCGTTCGCGCACATCCGCGAGCTGGTGACCGACATCGTCACGGTGACCGAGGACGAGATGCTCACCGCGGTCAGGCGGCTCGCGGGGCAGGCCCGGCTGGTCGCCGAGCCCGGCGGAGCGGCCGCGGTGGCGGCGTGGCTCTTCCGTTCCGGCGAGCTGCCCAGGGCCACGGCGCCGGTGGCCGTGCTCTCCGGCGGCAACATCGATCCAGCCCTGCTGGCCAGGATCCTGGCGGCCGGCTGACCGGCGGAGCCGCTTCCCCGCGCGGCCGGCTATGGGCGCGAGCTCGCCGGTCAGCTTCTATGCTGGGATCGTCATGCGTGCCACTCTCGCTTACACGTCCGCGCGGATCCTGCTGCTTGTCGTCTCCATGATCCTGCTCTACCTGGTGGGTGCCCGCGGCCTGCTGCTGCTGGCGCTCGCGTTCGTGGTGAGCGGGATCGCCAGCTTCGTCCTGCTCTCCCGGCAGCGGGACGTGATGTCAGGAGCTTTGATGGGGCGGCTCAGGAACCGGCGGCAGCACGCTGCGGGCTTGCGCGCCAGGCTCGACGAAGGCGCCCGCGCCGAGGACGAGGACGAGGACTGAGGTTACAGCCGCCTGATAGCGGGGCCCAGCCGGAGCATCGACGCCGATGCCCTGGTCGCCGGCGTTCCGTTGGGCTCCGCGGCCTGGTCGGGGGTAGCGGTCAGCCATCCGCCGGTGGTCAGCAGCTCCAGGACGGCGTCGATGGCCTGCTGCCGCGTCATAGCCGAGGTATCGAGCACCAGGTCCGCGTCCCGCGGCTCCTCGTAGGGATCCGACACTCCGGTGAACTCCTTGATCAGCCCGGCGCGTGCCTTGGCGTACAGGCCTTTGCGGTCCCGGGCCGCGCACACCTCGACCGGGGTCGATACGTAGACGAGCAGGAAGTCCCCGACCTTGGTCACCATGTCCCGAGCGGTCGCCCGGGCCTGCGCGTACGGCGCAATCGGCGCGCAGATCGCGATGCCTCCGTGCCGGGCGACCTCGGCCGCGACGTAGCCGATACGCGCGATGTTGAGGTCACGATCGGCGCGGGAGAAGGTCAGCCCGGCCGAGAGCAGATGCCGGACGTGGTCGCCGTCGAGCAGGGAGACCGTCCGGTCGCCCCGTTCGGTCAGCGCCTCCGCCAGTCCGCGGGCGATGGTGGACTTTCCTGAGCCGGAAAGGCCGGTAAAGAAGATGGCCACGCCGCGTTCGGCTCGGGGCGGCCGGGCCCGCCGCAGCTCACGCGCGACGCCCGGCGGGGTAAACCAGGCCGGCACCTCGGCGCCGGAATCGAGCAGCCGGCCGAGCTCGGAGTCGGTCAGCTCGCTCTGCTCGGCGCCCGGCTCGATCAGGGCGAGCGGCCGCCATACCTCAGAACGCGGGTCATAGGCCCATTCGCCGGCGCTGATGACCGGAATGGGCACTCCGGGGAGCATCACCGGGCCGTTTTTCTGGCCGGTCACTTGGCCAGCCGCTGGGCCGCCGGCCGCGGTCACGTCGTGGGGGTCGGCTAGCAGGTGGGTGGCGCCGAAGGCGGCGGCCACCACCGCCTGCGCGCGCAGGTCGGCGGCAGCCGGGTCCGGGCCGGCCTGACGCGGGGCCAGCGGGACCGGGATGACCAGCGTGCCCGCGGGCAGCTGCTCCCCGGCCGCGAGAACCGCGCGGACCAGCGCCTCAGGCCGCCTCACCACCAGCGCGGGCCCGGTGATCAGCGGCAGCACGAGCAAACGAGCGTTCAGCTGGCCGGCGAAGTGACGCAGCTGGCCGATATGACGCTTGTTCAGCGGGCGGCGGGTGGCGTAGGCGAGCACATTCCCCGAGGATCCGGTACCGGCGGAGAGCTCGGCGCGCACCTCCGCGGGCCGCCGCCGCAGCTGGCGGAATGGCCCGTGCTCGGGCTCGCGCAGCGCCTGGACCGGACCGGCCAGCCGCACCAGGTGCGGCGCCGCCGGATCCTCCGGTCCCGGCGCCGGCAGCCGTTCGGTGATCGAGAGCACGGCCAGCGGCGAGCCCTCGGGATCCTGCAGCACCAGGTGATCCGCGCCGGGCGGGATCATGTCGGCGGGCAGGTCCAGGGTCACCGGAATGGGCCAGGGCGTGCCGTCGGCCAGCATGCCGCGCTCGTGGACCGCGGCCGCGTCCGCGGCGTCCATGAAGCCGCGCAGCGGCGCGAGCAGGCCCGAGGTGAGCAGCTCGAGCTCGCCCAGCTGGGTCTCGCTGAGCGTGCATGCGGGCCAGTCCGCAAGCTCCGCGGGCAGTCCAGGCGGTGATTGAGCAGTCAGCTGAGCCTCCGAATGTCGCTTCCGGACGTCACACGACGCGCGCGAAGCGATCCTGTGGCTTTCTTATCACGTACAGCACCTCGTCGTGCGCATCGGTCAGATGGTCACGGGTCAGGCGGGCGATCAGGCCGCGAGCCGCGGCCACCGCCCGGACTGCCCGGCCGGGGCCGGCAGGCCATGTCCTGGCGGTCTCGCGCTGGCAGATGACCAGGCCCCGCATCTGCATATACGCCTGGATACCGTGATCTGACGCGGCCGGGGAGTACACGGCACGGAACGGGCCTGGTTGACCCGGGTTGACCCGGGACCACAGGGCCCGCCTGACCCACTGCGGCGCGATCCGGTCGAGCAGACCCGCGGCGCAGTCCCGGTCGCGAATGCGCAGCAGAAACAGCCCGCCGGGGCGAAGCGCCGCGGTGAACCGGTCCAGGACCAGCTCGACGTGCGAAATGCGGTCGAGCAGCAGCGCGCAGTGCACGATGTCGAAGGAGCGCGGCGGCATCGGGATCGTGCGCAGGTCTCCGAGGATGACCTTGCCGGCGCGGTCGTGGCCGGCCGCCGGGTCGCCGGTCATGGCCGGGCCCGGCGGGGCGGGCCACCGGGGGTCTTCCTCGTCGACCGTCAGCACCGCGATCTCGAAGCCGGCTGCGCGCAGCTGGGTCAGGCCGAGTTCGTCGAGCGAGGTCAGGTACCCGGCCCGGAGCAGGCTGACCGGCCGGCCGATGCACCGGTAGACGCAATCGCGGACCGGCAGCGCGAACATCTCGCGCACCAGGGTGTCGCGGTACGCCCGGGTCGCCGCGGCGACCCGGGCCTGCCTCACCGCCTGCCGCGCCCGCCTCACCGCCTGCCGCGCTTCGGTCTGCCCGCCCCCGGCACCCATGAATCCCCCTGTACCCATGAGTCCCCTGTACCCATGAATCCACAGCGTAATGGATCGATCACGATATGATCGGCAGGCACCCCGGGCCGAACCGTAAAGCGCCCGGCACGGTGCCCTTTGGCGCCAGGCCGGACCCGCGCCGCCGATCGCCGGGCGGCCGGCCCTTAGCCGGGGGCGGCCCCGCACATAGCGCAGCGGAACGCGTAAACTCAGAGGCGTTCCGTGAAGCGCCGGGGTGGTTAAAACCCGGCCGATTCATGCTGCCCGGAGCGGGTCATGGACCAACCCGACGGTCCTCCCGCAGGCACAGGGCCGCCAGGGCAAGGGACACACGGCGATAACAAGGACACTATGAGCCTCGCAGGACTGCTCACCATTCTCGATGACGACCCGCAACTCCATGACGTGGTCGCGCAAGCTGACGACGACGCCGCCGAGCGCGGTTCCCCGGTCTCCAGTGCGGCTGACGCTGAGCTCACCGGCGAGGACCTGGTCGCGCCGCCGACGCTGCGGCCGGTACTGGCCGCCGCGCTGACCCGCCGGGCGTCAGCCGACTCCCCCAGGTTCGTGCTGGCCGTGACGGCCACGGCGCGCGAGGCGGAGGACCTGGCCGCCGGGCTCGGCTCGTTTCTGCCGCCCGGCAGCGTAGCGGTCTTTCCGGGCTGGGAGACGCTGCCGCACGAGCGGCTTTCGCCACGATCCGACACCGTAGGCCAGCGGATCGCGGTGCTGCGGCGGCTCGCCCATCCCGCTGACCCGGGTGAGCCGAACGGGCCGCTGACGGTGGTGGTGGCACCGATCAGGAGCCTGTTGCAGCCGATCGTGGCCGGGCTCGGTGACCTCGAGCCGGTCAGCCTCCAGGCGGGCCAGGTGTACGAGCTTGACGACCTGCTCGCGCGGCTGGTCGAGATCGGCTACTCACGGGTCGACCTGGTCACCAGCCGCGGTGAGATCGCCGTCCGCGGCGGCATCGTCGACGTGTTCCCGCCGACCGAGGAGCACCCGCTGCGGGTCGAGTTCTTCGGGGACACGGTGGAGGAGATCCGTTCCTTCAAGGTCGCGGACCAGCGCAGCATCGGCCTGGCCGACAACGGGCTGTGGGCGCCGCCGTGCCGCGAGCTGCTCCTGACCCCCGCGGTGCGGGCCCGGGCCAAGGAGCTGGCCGACAACCACCCGGCCCTGGCCGACATTCTCGGCAAGCTGGCCGAGGGCATAGCGGTGGAGGGCATGGAGGCGTTCGCGCCGGTGCTCGCCGAACGGATGGAGCTGCTCCTCGACTACGTACCGCCGGGCGGCATCGTGCTCGCCTGCGACCCAGAACGGGTCCGCAGCCGGGCCGGGGAACTGGTCAGGACCAGTCAGGAGTTCCTCGAGGCGTCCTGGGCCAACGCCGCCATGACGAGGGAAGGGGAGGTGGGCGGGGAGGCGCCGATCGACCTCGGGGCCGCGGCCTTCCAGCCGATCGCCCGGATCCGCGCCGCCGCCGCGGCGCTGGGCGTGCCCTGGTGGACGGTCGCGCCGTTCGGCGTGACCGACGACGCGGACTCCCCGGCCGGGACGTCCGCCCCGGCCGTCACGCAGCTGTCCGGGCGCGAGGACCGCGTGCCGTTCCGGATTAATGCCTCGCTGGCACCGGCCTATCGCGGCGACACGGCGCGGATGATGACGGACGTGCGGGGCTGGCTGGCTGACGGCTGGCGGGTGGTGCTTGTCACCGAGGGGCACGGCCCCGCGCAACGGCTGACCGAGCTGCTCCGCGGCGAGGGCATCGGGGCCCGCCTGGCCGATCTTGACGATCCGCCCGAGCCTGGCGTCCCCTACGTCACCACCGCGCGGGTGGAGAACGGCTTTATCTGGCCGGCCGCCAAGCTCGTGCTGCTCACCGAGAGCGACCTGGCCGGGCATCCGGCCGGGATGCCGACCACCAGGGACATGCGGCGGATGCCGAGCCGCCGCCGTGGTGGCGTCGATCCGCTCCAGCTCAAGTCCGGCGACTACGTGGTGCACGAGCAGCATGGAGTAGGCCGGTACGTGGAGATGACGTCCAGGACCACGGCCGGGGCTACCCGGGAGTACCTGGTGATCGAGTACGCGCCGAACAAGCGCGGCCAGCCGGCCGACCGGCTGTACGTGCCGACCGACCAGCTGGACGAGGTGACCAGGTACTCAGGCGGTGAGGCCCCGACCCTGCACCGGCTCGGCGGGGGGGACTGGGCCAAGGCCAAGGGCCGGGCGCGCAAGGCCGTCCGCCAGATCGCGTCCGAGCTGATCCGGCTGTACTCGGCCCGGATGGCCTCGCCCGGGTTCGCCTTCGGCCCGGATACTCCCTGGCAGCGGGAGCTGGAGGATGCGTTTCCCTACGTGGAGACCCCGGACCAGCTCGGCGCCATCGACGAAGTCAAGCACGACATGGAACGGCCGGTGCCGATGGACCGGCTGATCTGCGGCGACGTCGGCTACGGCAAGACCGAGATCGCCGTCAGGGCCGCGTTCAAGGCGGTGCAGGACGGCAAGCAGGTCGCCGTGCTCGTGCCGACCACGCTGCTGGTCCAGCAGCATTTCTCCACGTTCTCCGAACGGTATGCCCCGTTCCCGGTCACGGTGAAGCCGCTGTCGCGGTTCCAGGGCAGCGCCGAGACGGCCGAGACCCTGCGCGGGCTCGCCGACGGAACGGTGGACGTGATCATCGGCACGCACAAGCTGCTGTCCCCGGAGACCCGGTTCTCCAAGCTCGGCCTGGTGATCATCGACGAGGAACAGCGGTTCGGGGTGGAGCACAAGGAGTACCTCAAGCGGCTGCGTACCGAGGTGGACGTGCTCGGCATGTCGGCCACGCCCATTCCCAGGACCCTGGAGATGGGGGTGGCCGGGATCAGGGAGATGTCCACCATCTTGACCCCGCCCGAGGAGCGGCACCCGGTGCTCACCTTCGTCGGCGCCTACGACGAGAAGCAGGTCGCCGCCGCGGTCCGGCGCGAGCTGCTGCGGGACGGCCAGGTCTTCTTCGTGCACAACCGGGTCAGCTCGATCCGCAAGGTGGCCGTCCAGCTCGCCGAGCTCGTGCCGGAAGCGCGGATCGCCGTGGCGCACGGGCAGATGAACGAGCATGAGCTGGAACAGATCATGGTCGACTTCTGGGAAGGGAACTACGACGTGCTCGTCTCGACCACGATCGTGGAATCCGGCCTGGACATCCCGAACGCCAACACCCTCATCATCGACCGCGCCGACATGTACGGCCTGTCCCAGCTGCACCAGCTGCGCGGCCGGGTGGGCCGGAGCAAGGAACGCGCCTACGCGTACTTCCTGTACCCGCCGGAGCGGTCCCTGACCGAGACGGCGCACGAGCGGCTGGCCACCGTGGCCCAGCACACCGAGATAGGCGCGGGCATGTACGTCGCGATGAAGGACCTGGAAATCCGCGGCGCGGGCAACCTGCTCGGCGGCGAGCAGTCCGGGCACATCGCCGGGGTGGGGTTCGACCTGTACGTGCGGATGATCGGCGAGGCCGTCAACGAGCTGAAGGGCGACGGGCCGGCCGAGAAGCCGGAGGTCCGGGTGGAGCTCCCGGTCAACGCGCACATCCCGCACGACTACATACCCGGTGAGCGGCTCCGGCTTGAGGCGTACACCCAGATCGCGGCCATCGACTCCGAACTGGACGCCACCGGTATCCGGGATGAGCTGTCCGACCGGTACGGTGAGCCGCCCGAGCCGGTCCTTAACCTGCTCGAGGTGGCACGGCTGCGCACCGCCGCCCGGCGGGCCGGGCTCACCGACATCACCGCGGCGGGCAATCACATCAGGTTCGCCCCGGTCGAGCTGCCTGATTCGCGGCAGGTCCGGGTGCAGCGCCTGTACCCGAAGACGGTGCTGAAGCCGACGGTGCGTACGATGCTCATACCAGTGCCGAAGATCCCCCTCGGCGGCCAGCCGTCAAGAGATACGGTGATCGGCGGGCAGCCGCTCCGGGATACCGAACTGCTGGCCTGGTGTGGCGAAGTGATCCGGTCGGTCCTGGCTGACCTGGCGGTAGGAGTGTTATGAGAGGGAAGAGTCCGGTGCTGGCCCGGCTGGTCAAGGTGTCCGCCGCCGTGCTCGGCGCCGGTCTGCTGGTGACCGGGTGCTCGCCGGTCAAGATGGGCGCCGCGGCTGTGGTCGGCAACCAGCGGATCACCATGGCGACCCTCGATACCGAGGTGACCAACCTCAGCCAGACCGCCCAGCTCTACCGGGGCGTCGTCCAGCTGAGCGCGGCCCAGGAGACGCAGGAGACGCTCAGCTGGCTGGTCCGGTTCAAGATCAACGAGGAGCTGGCCCAGCGGGCCGGCATCACGGTCTCGAGCTCTCAGGCGCAGAAGGCGCTCGCGCAGATCTACCAGACGGCGAAGGCCTCGGCGCAGGCCCAGGGCGTGTCGAACGTGACCCTGAACCTCATCCTGGTCGCCAACGGGATCCCGCCGGACATGAGCGCCGAGCTCGGCCGGTACCAGGCCATCGAGACCCAGTACATCGAGCAGCTCAACGGCGGCAAGATACCCACCGCGGCGGCGGCGCAGACGGCCACGACCGCCAAGCTCCAGCGGGCCCAGTGCGTGGCGGCCAAGACCCTGCAGATACAGATCAACCCGCAGTTCGGCCAGCTGAATTACACCCAGTACCAGATCGTGTCAGTGCCAGGCACGGTGTCACGGGCCGAGGGGCCGGCCAAGGCGGCCCCGTCTGGGCTGACGCCGGCTTGCTGATCGTCCTGGTCACCAGCCCGCGGGTGGCACCCGGGCTGCTCAGCTGGAAAGCGTGGCAGGCGCTGCGGTCCGCCGCCGACGTGCTCGTGCCGCCCGGTCATCCTCAGCTGCCTGCCCTGGAGGAGGCCGGGATCGGGTACCGCCTAGCGGAGTCTCCCGCGGACGGCCCGGGGACCGTGGTGTGGCTGGCGCCGCCCGGCGGAGACGCCGGCGTCTGGCCTGACGCCCAGGTCCTGCGCGGCTCCGCCGACCTGCCGGGCGCGCGGCTGATGGACTTGGTGGTGACCATGGACCGGCTGCGCGCGGATTGCCCGTGGGATGCCCGCCAGACTCATGAATCACTAGCGCCGCACCTGCTCGAAGAGCCCTACGAGGCCCTCGAGGCTCTGGAGTCCGGTGACGAACAGGCCCTCTGTGAGGAACTCGGCGATGTGCTGCTGCAGGTCGTGTTCCACGCGCGCATAGCGGCCGAGCGTGATGATGGCACGTCGTTCACGATCGACGACGTGGCCGATGGGATCGTATCCAAGCTAGTGCGCAGGCACCCGCACGTGTTCGCGGACGTAACGGTCTCCGGCGCTGATGAGGTCACGCGCAACTGGGACGAGATCAAGCGGGAAGAGAAAAGAGCTCTGGCGGAACGGCGAGGGGATGCCGCGGCAGCAGACGTTGCTGTGTCCGCGCTTGACGGCGTGCCGTTCGGCCAGCCCGCGCTGGCGCTGGCCTCGCAGCTGCAGCGCCGGGCGGCCCGGGCCGGAGTACCCGACGAACTGGCCCGATTTGATGGCCACCATAGCGACGAAGGCCCTGGTGAGGAGATCGGCCGTGAACTGTTCCGATGGGTCGTAAAGGCCCGCGAGGCGGGATGTGATCCCGAGATGGCGCTGCGCGCCGTCGCGCGTCGCTACCGCGACGCGGTGTCCGCCTGGGAACGCTCGTAGTCTTGCGTATTTTTTTTGTTTTGCGTCGGTCTTGGCGGTCACATTAAGTCGCCTTGCCCTCAGTCTGGGGAGTGGCTGTACCGAGAGCCCGTCGTGCTTTTGCGTGGCCCAGGCTACGTACGTGGACGCTCTGGGGCGCGTCGCTCCTACCTACGCACGGCCAACTAATCACTCAGGCTGTAACCATACGTGCGCGAAGCGGACTATGATGTCGGGAAACGGGACTTTAGGGCATCGTTGAGCAAACGATGCCTTACTCTGGGGCACGCGATGGGGCGGGTGCCAGACTCTGGGGCACGCGATGGGGCGGGTGCCAGCTCGCAGGACTAAACCGAGCCTTAGTAGGGGGGCCGCGCGCCGATGAACTATAAGTCCAGGCCTGAGGACTTGCAACTGGTCGACTACGTCGGAGTGCTGAGGCGCCGCTGGTGGCTGATCGTCGTGTTGACGATTATCGGGACTGTGGGTGGCATTGGTTACATCAAGGTCGTTCACAAGGTGTATTCCGCCACTGCAGCGGTGTACGTAACCGCGACCAGCGCGACCGCTAACCAGGTAGCTAACGGGCGCACCACGGGCACGGTCAACCTCGACACTGAGGCGCAGGTCGTGGAGTCGGCGACGGTCGCGCAGGCCGCCGCGAAGCTGATGCACAGCACGGAAAGCCCGCAGCAGATCACCAAGCGTGTGAGCGTCACGGTCCCCGCGAACTCTCAGGTGCTGTCTATCAGCTGCCAGGCCACATCGGCCGTCAAGGCTGCGGCCTGCGCGGAATCCTTCGCTCAGGCCTATCTGAAATACAGCAGTGCGAAAACGACAGCAGCGATAAACTCCCAGCTCTCGACCCTCCAGTCCAGGATCAGCACCCTTGAGTCGGCCTCCGCGAAGCTGACTATCGAAGCTTCGGGCCTGCCGAATAACTCATCCCAGCGAGCCGCCGCTGAGGAACAGCTCAATTCCGATCACAGCCAGCTAAGCTCGCTCAACAGCGAGGTCGCCCAGCTGACGACCGATCTGGCGGACCCCGCAAGCGGGTCAATCATCAGCAACGCCACTCCTCCGTCGGCCCCAGCGAGTCCGAAGTCATCACTTGTCCTCCCGAGTGGATTGCTGGTCGGCTTGCTGATCGGCCTGGTTCTTGCCTTCATCGTCGATCGCGGGGACCGGCGGATCCGCGGGCCGCGGGATGTCAGCCGATTCGATGTGCCTGTCCTGTTGAGCTTCCCGAGGAAGAGGTTCACGCTCGACCTTGCGATCGCTGCCCCTCGTTCACGGGTCGGCCGGGACTTTTCCGAGCTGGCTCACGTGCTCACCGGAGCGCTAGGGGCCGGCGGTCATGTGATCCTCATTACCGGCTCGTCAGCTGGTGAGGGCGCTAGCTTGGTGGCGGCCAACCTCGCCGTCGCGTTGTCCCGTAACCAGTCAGACGTCATACTGGTCTGCGCCAACGTGGAGGGGTCCCCCATCCCCGGCATGCTCGGCGTGCCGTCAGAGCCAGGACTTACCGACGTGCTGGCCGACGATGTGTCGGCCGCTTACGCCGGGCAGCGCCCGGCGGCAGTGCCCAGGCTGCAAGTGATCACGCCCGGTTCGGCCGCACGGGGAGAAGCCGAAGATTTTCAGCAGGATGCCGTTGATTCGCTGCTGAACGGCTTGCGTCGCAAAGCGCGATGGGTCGTCGTTGAAGCACCGTCGGTCACATCAGGTCCTGATGTCTACACCTTGGCGCACGCCGCCGACGCGGCCGTTTTGGTGGCGGAACTGCCCCGGACACGCCGCGACCAGGTGCTGGGCAGCATCCAGCACCTGGACAGGACGGGCACGACCGTTCTCGGCGTCGCCCTCTTGCCGTCACCGAAGGCACTTGGCAAGCGCGGCAGCACCCCAGTGGCTGTCGCAGGAAGCAATGGCCGTCCAGCTCGGCGGGCACCATCACCGGCGACAGCTAGCGATAGCAGTCCAGTAGCCGTCAACGGCACAGGGAATATTCCTAACGGCATTGCCTATGAGCCATCCGGTGAAGTGGGCGATGAGGACGCGACGACTATTTTCGAACGGCCCGCATTTGAAGAAGCACCAAATTCGGCGCCTCGGAACTAGGCGTATGAGCGGGGGGGAAGCACGGGTACGTTGGGCGTTGGCTGCGTCGTCGTGCGCGGTCATCACGGTTCTGGCTGGGTGCTCCGCAGGGACCGACAGCTCGCGAGCGTCGGCCGGCACCGCTTCTGCGACGTCGTCTAGTGGAAGCGGGACAACCTCGACGGCCGCCAAGCCGTCCACGGGAGTCACTAGGTCGGTGGCACCTCTCACCGGGCTAACCGTCACGGCTCCAATCGCGCAACGACCCGCCGTGGCCGTGGCCATGGCGGGCTCGGCTCTGGCAGGCATCGGCTCCGCGGACCTCGTTTTCGAGGAAGTCACGTCACCGGTCAGGTACTTGGCCGTTTTCCAGTCAAACGAGGCGAGCCAGGTCGGGCCGGTGACGGGCACCAGGCCGACGGACGGCCAGGTGTTGTCTGTCCTGCACCCGCTGACTAGCTACGACGGCGGCACGAGCGCATTCATCGCCGCCCTGGACGCCACGAAGATCATCGATGACGGCTACCAGGGACATGCGGCTCTGTATTCGGCGGGATCGGCCGGCCTGACTGTATCGTCGGCGGCGCTGGCCTCAGCCGGCCGGTCTGACGGACCGCCGCCCCCCCTGTTCTCCTACCGTGCACCGGGTACGTCACTGGCATCGGCCCAAGAGAGTCACCCGGCCTCTGTACAGGTGGACATACCCGGACAGCCGGCTCAACAGTGGAACTTCGACGCCCGGTCCGACCGCTGGGTGGAGACGGCAGGCGGCCCGCGAGTGAGCGTCGCCAATTTGATCGTGCAGATCGTCTCATTCCGGACGGTCTACCTCAACCAGAGATACGGGTTGACCACGCAGAGCGCCCGAGTATTCGGCAAGGGTCAGGCGACGGTCATCTCCGGTGCGGCGGCTGGCACGAGCGGAGGCACCGCTGCCGTGGGCACCTGGGATAAGCCGGGCCTCGCGGCTATCACCAATTACTTTGATGTGGCCCACCTTCCGATGAACCTCGAGCCGGGTCCGACATTTGTCGTGCTGGCGCCTACGGGCACGCGAACCAGTCAGGCGCCAGGATGATCGGCACGACGTCCACTGCGCCGCCGCGCACCACCGTGACGGAGCCTTCGCGGGTCGGCCTGACGCCGTCCCGCGGCGGACATCATCGGGTCAGCCGGCGGAAGCAGTGGCTGGCCCGCCATCCCGCGTGGCCGCTGGTAGCCCTGCTGGCCGGTTATCCGGTCTGGTGGGCGCTGGGCGTCGGCGACCTTATGTTCATCTTCCTGGCCATCCCGATGGCGGTACGGCTGTACGTCTGGCACGTCAACGCGCGCCGGGTGCGGGTGCCGCCGGGATTCGCTATCTGGCTGCTGTTCCTCGTCGTCATGCTGGCCGGTCTCGCCACGCTGTCGCTCACTGCCCCGGGCACGGCTGTGAGCTCGGTGTCTAGCCGTTTCCTGTCCTACGGCGACCGGTCGGCTAGCTACTTCGGCGTGACCGTGCTGCTGCTGTTCGCCGGGAACCTGACCGAGCATGAATGCTCGCGCCGGCGCCTAGCCTGGCTACTAGGACTGGTCGGGATCTTCGCCGTCATAGGTGGACTGGGCGGGGTGGTCGACTCGAGGCTGCAGTTCACGTCCCCGCTTGTGTATGTGCTCCCGCACAGCTTCACCCAGAACACGCTCATTCAGTCCTGGATGCACCCGGGCTTGTCCCAGATCCAAAGTGTGCTCGGATCGGCTGCAGGACGCCCGAAGGCACCCTTCAACTACACGAACACGTGGGGGAATTGCCTCACCATCCTCTTGCCATGGCTGCTCGTGGCGTGGTCGGAGACGCGCCGGAAGCGCTGGATGGCCCTGTTGGTCGTCACCTTTGCCATCGTGCCGATCGTCTACTCGCTGGATCGCGGAGTCTGGATCGGGCTCGCGTTCTCTGTGTGCTATCTCGCGATCCGCCTCGCCGCCAGGGGGAAGTTCGCCCTGCTCGGCACGATGTGCGCCGGATTCGCGGTGGTCGGCCTGTTGTTCTTCGCCACGCCGCTGCACAACGTCGTTTCCCAGCGTCTGCAGCACCAGAACAGCAACTCGATTCGTTCTACTCTGGACGAGCTGTCGGTCAAGGACGGGCTAGCGGCGCCGCTGATCGGATACGGCGACACGCGGCATATGCAGGGCAGCCCGCAGTCGATCGCCGTGGGCCCCTCGTCTAGTTGCATAACGTGCGGCCAGCTTACGGTCGGCAGCACCGGTCAGCTGTGGCTGCTGCTTGTTACCACCGGGTTCGCCGGGACCGTGTTTTACCTCGGCTTCTTCGCGTATGGCATATGGCGTTACCGGCGAGATAAGAGCACGTACGGGACGGCGGGCGTGCTGGTCCTGCTGTTGTCATTCGTCTACATGTTTTCATACGTCGCCGTGGTGGCACCGCTGGGCATCACGATGCTGGCCTATGCGCTGCTGTGGCGCAACGACCGGTGGATGCGCAGCGGGAAGGCCGCAGCGGATTCCGTGGATTCCGCGGAATCCACGGGTCTCAGGGTACGCCCACGCGTGGCTCGCAGGGCATTCCACGCGAGGGCCCTCTTCCGCGCCGACCATGCCATCGGCGGATCAATCCCTGTGACCGGTGGTATAGCGCGCCGCCAACGGGCCGACGGAGGGCTGGCGGAGGTAGCCAGAGGCGGTCTGTTCAACCTCGCAGGGGCGGGGGTGGCGGGGCTCAGCACGGTCGCGGTCACGCTGATCGTCACCAGGAGCTTTAGCCAGGCCGCGGCGGGCGCGTTCTTCACCGCTACGTCCCTGTTCCTGATCATCGAGGCGGTCGGCAGCCTGGGTGCGGCGCCCGGAGCGGTCTACTTCATCGCCCGGTTGCGTTCCGTCGGACAGCATCACCGCGTTCCCGAGGTGCTCCGCTCCGCTGTCCGGCCGGTGGCCATCGTCTCGGTCGTCGCGGCTGCCGCGCTGGCGCTGGCGGCCGGGCCGCTGTCGCGCGTCCTGGTCCACGGCCAGTTCGGTCATGCCGGCGCGCGCCCCTCAGAGGTGGCCGCCGCCCTGCGGGCGCTGGCGATCGCGTTGCCGTTTGCCGCGATTCTCGATACCCTCCTCGGCGCGAGCCGCGGCTTCCGCGACATGGGCCCGACGAACGCTATCGACCGGGTCGGACGCTCGCTTGTGCAACTGGTGGGGATCGCGGTGGTCGCGGCGGCCGGGAGCGCCGCGTGGCTGGCACCCCTGTGGGCCCTGCCGTACGTGCCCGCCGCGTGCGCCGCGTGGCTGTGGCTGCGCCACGTTCAACGGCGGTCAGCACCCGACGTGGTGCCCGTCACCGCTGGTCCGGCCGCCCTCGCCTGGAAGGATCGGGCGGCCAGGGAGTACGGGAACGAGCCGCTGCACTTCTGGCGGTTCACCGCGCCGCGGGGCCTGGCCGTGCTGGCGCAGAGCACCATTCAGCGTGTCGACATCGTGCTGGTGGCCATCATGCGCGGGCCCGCCGAGGCCGCGATCTATACTGCCGCGACCCGGTTCCTGGTGGTCGGCCAGTTCGGCAACCAGGCCATCAGCATGGCCTCCCAGCCCAGGTTCACCGAGATGTTCGCCGGGGGTGACCTGCGGGGCGCAAACCGCGTCTACCAGGCGACGACGGCCTGGCTGGTCCTGCTGACCTGGCCGATGTACCTGCTGGCGGTGTCGTTCGGGCCGCAGATCCTCACCGTGTTCGGCCATTCCTACCAGGCCGGCACCTCCGTGATAGTCATACTCAGCCTGGCGATGCTCTTGCTGACTGGCTGCGGGCAGGTAGACATGGTGCTGGTGACCACGGGCCGCAGTAGCTGGAGCCTGGTCAACGGGCTGCTCGCCGTCGTCATCAATGTCGGGCTTGACGTGCTGTTGATTCCCCGCTATGGCATCACCGGTGCGGCGATCGGCTGGGCGGCAGCGATTGCTGTCGCCAACCTCATGCCGCTCGCCCAGTTGGCGGCGACCATGCGGCTGCAGCCGTTCGGGCGGGGCACCGTGATCGCCATCGCGCTGTCCACCTTGTCCTTCGGCGTCCTGCCACTGGCGGCGCGCGAGCTGGTCGGACGCGGCGCCGTTCCTTCGCTGGCCGCGATCGCCTGCGGCTGCGCGGTCATGGCCGTGGGCGTATGGCGTTTCCGCGCCGGTCTTCATCTGGCCGCCATGCCGGGCGCCGCGCAGATCGCGGCGGCGGCGCGGCGGCGCAGATGGCTGGCCGGAACCGGCGTATGAACCAAGTAAATCGAACACAGCCTGCACAAGCGTTACGAACATATACGACAAATATGGACCATCACGTAGCCAGACGGAGGGGAGCTGTTCATGATAGATGCGCTGGTCGTCTTGTTGTGGCCGGTTGGCCTGGGGGCAATTCTGGCCGCGACCGCGCTGCTGGCACGGCGGTCCGATGATCCCGCGCCTGCGGCCACGGCCCAAATGAACGGTCACGGTGGCGGCGCCCCGCTCGTCAGCCCGCGGTCGGCGCGATCGTCCATCATCGGCCTGCTGCTCATCCTGGCCGTCGGCGGCGTCGTTGTCTTCGCGGTGAGCGCGCTTCTCGGGATGCTGGCCGCGCACGCCGGCCCGGCCATCGACAAGCCCATCTACACGTGGATGATCCACCACCGGGTCCACTTCTGGAACTCGGTCATGGACCGCGTGACCAAGGCGGGGGACACCTGGACCACGTGGGGCGCGGCCGCGGCCGCGGCCGTCTGCCTCGCGGCGTCCTACCGCAAGAACAAGTGGCTTCCCCCGGTTGCGCTCGGCGCAGCTATCGTCCTCGATCACTACCTGATGTTCGTCCTGCGGCACATTTTCGAGCGTCCCGGTCCTCCGGACAGCGTGCACGGTACGTTTCCTTCCGGCGGATGCGACCGCATCTTCGTCGTCTACGGGCTCATCGCCTACCTCGCCTGGCGCGAGCTCAGCGGGAGTAAGCGGATGGCGATCTGGGCGTCCGGCGTGGTGGCCGCGCTGGGCTTCAGCGAGGCGTATAGCCGCGGATACCTGACGCTTCATTGGTTCACCGACATCATCAGCGGCCTCATCTACGGCGCCCTCCTCCTGGCCGTGTTCATCGCCACCATTCACCTGGTCGACGGTCCGGCGCGGAGGGTGGTGGCTGAGGTATCAAGCCGTCACGCGCTATCCAGCCAGCACGCTCCGGCACCGCGGTGACCGTGCCGCACATCGGCAGGCCGACGTTGCCGCCGCGGTCGCCAGCGGCCACGCCGAACGGGCCGCCAGCGGCCACGCCGAACGGGCCGCCAGCTATGTCCGAAGGTGGCCGGTCCAGCCTGGACGACGTGGCCGCCGTCCTCTGGCCGCCGCCGGCCGTCACGTCGATGGTCCGGGGCCGGGCGGCACAACCAGACGAGCGGGACTTCCTCGTGCTGCCGTTCGCGGGCCGGCCCCGGCTCCTCGTGCCGTCTGCCCGGCGGGCCAGCGCCGCCGCGGTCCGCCGTTACGGTGAGCCCGGATCGTTCAAGGCCTGGGCCGCGAGCCGGATGCTCGCGCTGGCCCTCACCGGGGGCGCGGGCGCCGTCGGCCTCGGCGGACGACTGCGGGTTCGCGTTTCCCCAGGTATCGACACGATCGAGGCGTACCTGAGTTCCGTACTGGGTCGTGAGGTGCTGATCAGTACCCATCTGGGCGCGGCCCGGGCCAACCGCAAGCCAGTGCTTCAGTTGCTCACCGCGCGCGGCGAGCCCGCTGGATTCGCCAAGATCAGCGTCAACCCGCTGACCCGGGACCTGATCCGGTCCGAGCGCGCCGCCCTCGACGCGCTGGCGACTGAGAACCTTGCCGGGCTGACCGTCCCGCGGGTGCTGCACTACGGGCAGTGGCAGGGGCGTGACGTGCTCGTCATGACCGCGCTGCCCGTGTGGCGGCGGCGCAAGTCGCTGCGCCCGGGGCAGCTCGCCGCGGCGATGGACGAACTCGCCGCGGTGGGCGGTCGCAGTCGCGGCCCGCTGGTCGGCAGCGGCTACCTCGACAGGCTGCGGTCCCGGCTGGAAAAGGCCCCGGCCGGCCCGGACGGGGCTGTGCTCGGCACCGCGATCGACGCGCTGGCCACCGCGGCCGGCCGCACGCCGATCAGCTTCGGGGCCTGGCACGGGGACTGGACTGGCTGGAACATGGCCTGCACCGCCGAGGGACTGCTGGTGTGGGATTGGGAGCGCTTCACCCGGTCCGTTCCGATCGGATTTGATGCCCTGCATTACCGGCTCCAGTCAGCCGTGGTCCGTCGGCGCCAGCCACCTGCGGCCGCCGCCGCCGAGTGCGTTCCGACCGCGCCCTCGGTGCTGACGCCATTCGGCGTACCAGCCGCCGAGGCACGGCTGGTCGCCATTCTTTACCTGACCGAGCTGTCCGCTCGCTACCTGGCCGACCGTCAGGCGGAGGCGGGCGCGCGACTCGGTCAGCCAGGTACTTGGCTGATTCCTGCCATCAAGGAAGCGGTGAGTCATCTATGACCGAAGCCAGCACCACCGTGCGACTCGCGTGGTTCAGGGTCGATTCCCACCCCGTGCCGCCCGCGGCCCAGCGGGCCGCGCGCAGCCTGTCGGTGAGTACCGGCCGGCTCACGCACCGGGCCCGCATGCTGCCGGGCTTCCTGATCGCGGGGGCTCAGCGCTGCGGCACCACCTCGATGTACCGTGCGCTGAGCCAGCATCCCGCGGTGCTGAAGGCGGTGCTGCACAAGGGGGTGCACTACTTCGATACCGATTACGATCGCGGCGTGGCCTGGTACCAGGGGCACTTCCCGCTGCGCGCCCGGGCCGCGCTGGTCCGGCGGGCCACCGGCGAGATCCCGCTGACCTTCGAATCGAGCCCGTACTACATGTTCCACCCGCTTGCGGCCCAGCGGATCAGCCGCGATCTTCCCGGCGTCAAGCTGCTCGTGCTGGTGCGTGATCCGGTCGAGCGAGCTTACTCTGCCCACGCCCACGAACTGGCCAGGGGATACGAGACCGAGCCCTTCGAGCGGGCCCTGGAGCTGGAGGATCAGCGGCTGCTCGGCGAGGCCGAGCGGATCATCGGCCAGCCCGGGTACCTCAGCCACAGCCACCAGCACCACGCCTACCTGGCCCGCGGCCACTACGCCGACCACCTGGAACGGCTGGAGAAGCTGTTTGGCCGCGACCGGCTGCACGTGGTGGACAGCGGGCGGTTCTTCTCCGATCCCGAGCCCGTCTACGATGAGGTGCTTGACTTCCTCGGCCTGCGCCAGCACAGCTATCCGGTGTTCGAACGGCACAACGCCCGCCCGCGCTCGCCCATGCCGGAGACGCTGCGCGCACAGCTCACCGAGCACTTCCAGCCGCACGACGAACGTCTCGTCCGCTGGCTCGGCAGGCCGCCGAGCTGGCGCCTCGTGCAGAGGCCCTATTAAGGCAGGTTCCGATGACCAGACCGCAATTGCTAACACAGCCGACCGGACGCTTCGACCTGGAGGTCTTCGAGGCGCGTATCCGGGAATACGCGCGCGCGCACCCCGGGGTATTGCGCATCCTTGAGGCTGGCTGCGGGCGGCGATGGCCCCTGGACCTCGCGGGCGTTGACTTCCGTCTCACTGGCGTCGACCTGAATTCCGACTCGATGCGGATGAGAATCGAGGAGCAGGGCGATCTCGACGAGGCGATCGTCGGCGACCTGCGCGAGGTGCCCCTTTCGCCCGATTCCTACGACGTGATCTATTGCTCGTTCGTGCTTGAGCACGTGGCGGGGGCCGAGCAGGTTCTTGATCGGCTGCTCGCAGCGCTGAAGCCGGGCGGGATGCTGCTGCTGCGCGTTCCCGACGGCGATTCGGTCTACGGCTTCCTGGCCAAGACCAGCCCGTATTGGCTCCATGTCCAGTACAAGCGGCGCATTCAGCGCAAGAAGCGAGCGGGTACGCCAGGACACGGACCGTTCCCTACCGTCTATGACCCGGTGATCTCGTGGAAGGGCATGACCGTCTATTTCGCCCACAAGGGCGTGGAGATCACCGATGCCTACTCCTCCAATTTCCATCTCGACCACTTCAGGGGTCTCGCGCAAATCGCCGACCGCGGACTGCGATGGGTGGCACAGGCCTCGCGTGGTCGGCTGACGGCGGACCACAACAATCTTGCGCTCGTGATCCGCAAGCCCCTTCTGCAGCTACGCCAAACTGAGGGTGCCGTGCGGTGAAGATGTTTATCGTCGCCTCGGAGGGGATGCGAGAGGAGACCCGTTGAGTTTTTCTGACATTAATCTGGCCCGGTTGCTGATCGCGCTGGCGATTCTGCTCATTGCCGCGCATGGCATGGGCAGCTTGTTCGCCCGGTTCGGCCAGCCTCCGGCGATCGGTGAGATCCTCGGCGGCATCCTGCTCGGTCCGACGGCCCTGGCAGCATTCGCTCCCAGAGTCCAGCACTGGATCTTCCCTGCTACCGGCGTGTCGGCCGCTGCGCTGGGCGCCATCTACCAGCTCGGCCTGCTCCTGCTCATGTTCGCCGCCGGCGCAGAGATGCGCAGGCTGCTGCAACGCAACGTGATACGCACCGTCGGCCTCATCGCCGGGTTCGGCATGGTCCTGCCGTTCGCGGCCGGCTTGGGCTTGGCCACCGCCTTGGGCACAAAGCAGTTCACCGGGCCGGCCGGAAACCGCACCGCATTGATTCTCGTATTCGGGCTAGCGGTCGCGATCACCAGCATCCCGGTGATCTCGCGGATCATGCATGACGTGGGCCTGCTGCCCACCCGGTTCGCGCGGATTGTGCTATCGGCCGCGGTGATCGAGGACATCGTGCTGTACGTCATCCTGGCTGTCGCCGTCGGCCTCGTGCAGACAGCCAAGAGCGCGGCGTTCGGCATCCCGGCAGCATTGCGGATACACACGATCACGCAGAACAGCGTCTATCACACCGTCGTCGCCATAATCTTCCTTGTCGTAGCGCTCGGCTTCGGCGGCCGGGGCTATAAGGCACTGGAGGGCATGCGGGCCAATGTCCTGGTCCGCCGCAGCCCGGTTGCCTTTCAGCTGCTCTGGATGCTCGTGCTGTCCGCCGCCGCCCTGGCGCTCGGCCTAGTCCCGCTGTACGGAGCGTTCGCGGCCGGGATCGCCGTCGCGGTCGCCGACGACAGCCTAGTGGTGCGGTCCGACCGCAACGCCCTGGCCAAGATCTCGTTCGGGTTCTTCGTCCCGGTCTACTTCGCGCTCATCGGCTTCCAGGTCGATCTGATCCACCACTTCAACCCGCTGTTCTTCCTCGGATTCCTCGTCTTTGCCTGCATCGCCAAGGCAGCCAGCGTCTATCTCGGGGCGCAGCTATCAGGCGAGGACAGGTTCACGTCCTGGAGCCTAGCCGTGGCTATGAACGCCCGGGGCGGCCCGGGGATTGTGCTCGCCGCTGTTGCCTACGCCGCGGGCATCATCAACCAGACTTTCTTCGTCAGCCTGGTCATGCTGTCAATCGTAACCTCGTTGCTGGCCGGATCCTGGCTGGAGCGCATGGCCGTTAAGCTTGGCGCGCCGTCGCGTCAGCGGGAGCTGGCTAGCGAGCAATTCGTCGGCGAACTCGGCATCACTTGACAACCGGCAGGTCTCGGTCTCCCGGGAGCCGTGAGTGCCTTGCCGGAAGACATGGGAGAATTACGTGATCGCCTATAGGCAAGCCGGCCGGGGAATATAATATGGCGATCATTTCACTTTATGGGAGCACGTTTTGAACAACCGGAAGTCCAGAATACGTGGTTATCTTCTCGCTGGTCTCTGGCCTGCGGGAGAAGCCGCAATCGCAGCAGCCACAGTAACTGCGGTGCGCCGGGCTTCGCGCGACAACGTGAGTCGGAGGCGCGACGGGGGAGCCCGCCCAGGGCTTCCCCACCTGGCTCATCTGCCTGACTGGGTGCCTGACCTCGTCGGACTCGGCGTGGTCACCGGCGCTGGCGGAGCCCTGGCGTACAAGGTGATGGAACTGCTTGGCCCGGCCGTCATCAACCAGGGCCCGGTGATCGACGAGCCCATCCACCGCTGGACCGTCGGCCATCAGGTGAAGTGGTGGGGAGGTGTCATGGAGAGGCTCACCAAGATCGGCAACAGCCAGACGATCTTGGGTGCGGCTGGCACCGCGGCGGCCACCCTGGCCATAGCGTGGCCACAACGCAAATGGGTGCCGCCGGCCGCGCTGGGTACCGCGGTCTTGGTGGAAAAATATGTCACGGTCGCGCTCAGGCGCAGGTTCGATCGACTCGGGCCTCCGGGCAGCCCGGGTGGCACGTATCCCAGCGGCGGCGTCGACCGTGTGGTTTTCTTCTACGGCTTGATCGCTTACTTGGTCTGGCGGGAGTTCAGCGGCAGCCCGCAGGGGAAGGCCTGGGCCATCGGCGCGGTGGCCGTCCTGTCCTTCAACGAGGCGTACAGCCGCGAGTACCTCAGCAAGCACTGGTTCAGCGACATTCTCGGCGGCCTGCTCTACGGCGCGATCCTGCTCGCGCCGTCCATTGCCGCGGTGCGGCTGGTCGCAGGTCCGGCCGTGCCGGCTGCCACTAGCCAGGAGGGCATGCGGTAACGCCGGTCTTCACTCACCGAATCGGCCGCAGTGGGCTGGGTCAGGCGTACTCGGAGCGGAGGGTGCGGCCTTCCTATCAGGGAACGGTGATCCCCCCTCGATCCGGTCCAGATCGTCGCTGATCACAAACCAGGGTCAGGCGCCAAGCCCGTCAGTTGGCGCCGCCTCCGTTCTGCGTCTCGTTGGCCTGCCATTGGGTGACGGCCTGGGTGCCGTCCGGGCTGCCGCCCTTGGTGAACTGGCAGTTCCCAGAGCTGTCACCGTTGGTGTCCCACCAGTATTCCCACAGTACGACCGGCACGCCGTCCGGTTCGCCCCTTAGGCGCGTTATGTGGGTTGATGTCCCCGGCATTGCCTTGACCTGAGGTGGCCTCTGCGAGAGACAAGAGGTTGTCGAAGTCCCTTGTCCCGCAGAGGCCACCACCATGCTGCCAACCGAGGACCTATTCGTCTACGTCTACGTGCTGATCCACGACCTGATCACGGCCGGGGCCATCGCCATCCCGGCCCGGCCAGGCCCGGAACCGGCCTGCACCGACGCCGAGCTGCCACGTGGCCTAGAGGTCGCGGCCACCAAGGTCATGACTGCTCTGTCGCCCGCTGCAGTAGGCTCTCCCCGCGCGGGGACGCGCAGACCTGGTCGTAGATTCCGAGCAGGCGGTCCACGAGGACGTCCCAGTCGTACTGGGCTGCCACCCGGCGCCTGCCAGCCTCGCCGAGCCGGGACCTGAGCGCGGGATCACCCGCGAGCTTGATCATCGCATCGGCCAGTCCTTGCACTAGTGCCGCCCGCGATGCCACGTCCACCAGCATGCCGGTGGTGTTGTCCATCGTTGACAGGTGGCCGCCCCAAGCGGTCGCGACAACCGGCCGGGCACACGCCATCGCTTCCAAGACCGCGTTGCCACCGGGCTCCTGCAGACTGGGTGAGACGAAGACCTCGCAGGCCCGCATCCGCCGCGCGCAGTTGGCCGGTGCCAGCCAGCCGGGAAAGCTGACCTCGGTGGCGCCAGCGATCCCGGCAGCCTGCTCGATGAGATTTGCCCGCTCCGGCCCATCCCCGACGATCTCCAGATGCGCCGGAATCCGCTGCCGGACCAAGGCGAACGCGTCAAGCAGGATGTCCACGCCCTTCCAGGCAACCAGCCGCCCCACGAACAGGAACCTGACCAGACCAGTGGGATCCGGGGTGACGGCGTCGTCTTCCGGTGGCTGCTCCCTGGCGACCGCCCAGGGTTCGGGGAACTCCAGCGCCCGCCCCCGGACCGACCTAGGCAACAGCAACCGGGTCCGGTCGTTACCGACCAACACCACTGCGGCCTTTTTCCGTCCACGGCTGAGCTGGTTCGTCACCGCCGCCACCACCGGTCTGGCGGCCTTGGTGAACGCGTACAGGGAGGAATCCCGGTCATGGAACCCGGGCGGCAGTTCCATCCCGCCGTTGAGGGGTCCCATCACCACCGGCGCGCCGAGCCTGGTCATAAGCGAAGGGATGACTGGCGAGATGCCGATGGGCTGATGCACGACATCGATACCAAGCTCACGGACCAGTCGACGTGCTACCGGTACCATCGCGGCCTGACGTTCCAGCTGGGTGATCGCCCAGGCAATTGTCCGCGGCCCTGTCGGAAGCCGCTCGCCCCAGGTGAAGACCGGACCGAAACCTGGCACCCCTGGGGCGAAGGTGACCCGCGCCAGCTCGGCCGGGGGCAGCAGCTTGGCCAGCTCGGCATGGGCGCTGGAATGGGTGAGCAGCCAGGCTGGCACACCGCGTGCCCGCAGCCGGCGGAACAGCCGGAGCGGGATCGCCCCCTCGCCGCCGTTGCGTTCGGAGGCGTAGTGCCCGACCACTAGCACCCGGCGAGCGGGTCCGGCATAGCCGACGCCGCCTTCCGGCTCACCTTTTTCGATCTGTGGTTCCATCTGCACCTCCAGAGTCTAGGCGTAGCCCAGCCGGGCCAGTAGTGGTCCTATCTCGGTCAAAACGTCCGCAAGCTCGCGTTCGCCGAGGACGGCGCGCCACCGTCCCACCGAATCCGGCCTGGCGCTGGCCAGGCCGACGTGCAATCCGGCCCGGCCAGGGGGCGACAGCTCAAGGAAATCAGCGAGCATATCTGCCGTGGCGACAGGGTCGCTGACCATAGCTTCGTACCGGACTTCGGCCGCCCGGCCTGGGGGCAGGCCGGTCACGCCGTCCAAAGCCGCCTCGGTGAACCGGCGCCAGCACCAAGCCGAACGAACAATGTCCGGGACGCGTGGGAATTCTTCGCGTCGCTCCGATTCCACCCACCACCTGGCGTTCGGCCCATGCAGCTGACCGCCCCGACCGCGCTGGCTCGTCGCCCTCGATGCGGCCGATAGCCACGGCTGCTCGGCGTGCGACACCGTGGCATCGCGCCCGTCCCGGACGATATGCACGAACTGTGCGTCGGGGAACTCGTCGGCCAGAAATGGTACCAGGAAGCTGTTCTCAGGATTCTTTTCGGCGAATCGATACCCGCCGTCCAACGCGGCCAGCAGTAGCGTCCCGTACGACAGCCTGAACACCGCGCCGCCGCGCCGTGCGCTCCACGACCTGTCATATACGCACCGGGCCGCAGCCTTAGTCAGACGAGGCTCGAAATGGTAGGAGATCCCCGGTAGCCGCCCAAGGCTGTTACCCAGGAAGGTGGTGCCCGATCGGGGTGCCCCGATGATGAAGACAGGCTGGTGCAAACGCGGGTCCAGAGCGTGGGCCGACCGCTGGTTACGCAGGGCAGGGTCGCGCCGCCGGTCACGGACGTCGGAGGCAATCCCTAGCACGCCAAGCCGCATGATCCGCCGCCAGGTCAGTTCGGGGGACTGAGCCGCAAGGCCCGCAGAAGGTGAGCTAACGGTCACGGAGTGGCCTTCCCTGTTGTGCGATCCGATTCGGGCGGAAGGTATCTTCCGCTATCGTCCGCCATCAGCGCATCCCGGTGGGATTGAAGTACGGTTGCTCGGCGATAGATCGGAACGCCGATATGGCCGCGCCGTCACCGTTCAGCGAAAAACTCCCCTCTGGTCCCTGGCCGGCGGGATTGGAGTCGAAGTACACCAGGGCCTTGATCTGGTGGTCGCCAAGCACCACCTGCTCGGCCGCGCGCAGCCACTGCGCGCGCTGCTGTGTGCTGTAGCTTTCTGGTACCCCGAATTCGCCGATCATCACTGGCTTGTCGTGATGCGAGACCCATTTCAGGAAGGTATCAACCGTCGATGCGAAGGACGCATAGATGCCGTGCTTGGGGTAGGCGTCCGCGCAGATCCAGTCCACCTCGCTGTCGCCCGGGTAAAAGGCGGCCGCCTGGCCGCCATTGTCGAATCCCTTCGCCGTGGGACACCACACCCAGGCGGCGTTATGGACGCCGACGGAGGCGAAGATCGCCCGGATGTGGTCCCAGGCGGCTATGTACTCAGGGCCCGAGCCTACTTCAGACCTTAGATTGGGTCTGTCCATCTCCCATCGCCATTCGAGGAACACCGGTTTGCCGAGCGCCTTAACCTGCTGAGCACGGGTGCGGATCCAGTTGTCGTCGGCTCCTGAGTTGATCTGCTGAGTGCTGGTGCCAGCCCAGGAGATAAGCAGCATGCTGCCCTGGCTCAGGAAGGTCAGGTCGCTGGAGTTGGGAAATGCCGCCTGCCATTTCACATAGGTGTGAAGGATGCTGAGCTTGCGGCCAAGCTGCTGCTGCAGCGAGTCGACCGCGTGGATCTCGTTGGCTTGCGTGTACACGGTGGGACCGACCCACGCGCCCAGGTAGGCTCCCTGGGATGGCGGAACCGGCGCCTCAGCCGGGTTCACGGTGGTAGTCACCCGAGGTGCGGGCGTCCCCTCGGGTGACGAGCCGGACGAGACTGGGGCCGGGGACGGCGAGAAGGGATCGATCACCACGACGGCCACCACGGCGGCCACGAGCACGAGGGCGAGGCCCGTCATCAGTATCCGGATGCGGCGGGTCATGCTTATATCCCGTGTCCGTATGAGTTAAGGAGCCGGAGCACGGTGTCGCCCGGCACCACTCCCGCGGCGACGGCCAGCGCGAACGGTACCCGGCGCTCGTGCCAGTTGCTGCGTAGCGCACGCCACGCCCATCGGTATGCGTCGCCACGCCGGCGCTGGCAGGCATAGGCGAAGGAAAGCTGTGCGTAGACTCTCGCGGCGCCGGGTCGGCAATCGGCAAGTTCCGGGTGGTGCTCGAGCATCCAGTGCAGTGAGTCGGCCTTGGTTTTCCACTGGCGCGCATAATGCGAAGTGGCACCCCACGCCACCCGGACCAGCGGCTTGTCCACGTGGACGATCGGATGGCGGGCCGTGGCCCGCAGGACGAGATCCCAGTCTTCGTTCTGACTACCTGGGATGGTCTCGTCGACTAGGCCGATGCCGCCGGTCAGGGCGTCCCGTCGGACCAGGTAGGTGGACGAGTGCACCATCACCATGCGCGAGCGGAGTAGGTCCGCGTGGGTGACCTCGGCGCGTCCGGCTAGCCGCGGATGGGAGTTGCCCGCGTAGTCCACCGAGATACCGCAGCTCGCGAACTCCGCGCTCGGCCGGGCGCGCATCGCCTCCACCTGAGCGCGGAGCTTTCCCGCCAGCCACTCGTCGTCGTCATCGCAGAAGGCAACGAGATCGGTGTCAAGCATGAGGATTCCGGTATTGCGGGCACCAGCCAGACCCGGCGTCCTGGCGTTGGCGACCACCGTCACGCGGTCCCGGTCGGTCAGCGCCGTGTCTGGCTCGGCACGGTCGTACACGACCACGACGCGAAGCTGCCCCGGGTATTCCTGAGCCAGGACCGCGGCGAGGGCGGTGCGCAGCGGGCCCGGCCTGTTGTGAGTGGGCACGACCACGCCCACGGACGGCCACGCGGTCACGGTTTGGGTCCCAGGTACCCGTAGCCGGCGAGCAGCGGGAAGGTGAGCGCGGTGACGGCGTGCTGCTGTGCTTTCGGCATGCGGGTACGCCATCGTTCGTCCCGGCGTATCGGGACCTTGCCGGTGGTAAAGCGCATCGGGTTGCCTGAGACGCTGTGCGTGCCGTCAAGCTCGGCCCAGCACGACGTGTCGTCGGCGCCGAGAAACGGGTAACCATCTTCGACCGCCAGCCCGGCAAATTCAGTCACCCGGCGCATCGCTGCTTCCGGTCCGGCGATGAAGTCCTCGTACCTAAGCCGCATCGTGGGACAGCCGAGCCTCGGCAGCAGGTGGAAGGCGGCGTTCTGCGCCATCCATTGCCCGGCCGCCATGGCCGGTGAGTACCTCCACATGTAACTCTCGCTATCCGCGTCGGGGCGGCGCACCTCCCGACTCCATGAGTAGGCGACCGCGCGGCTGTCCCGGATCATATGCAGGACCCGGAAGTCGAGGTCGGCCTCCCAGCGCAGGCAGTGCGCGAGCGACGGATGCTTGCTCGAGTCGACGACAAGGCTACACCCGCTCACTTCGGTGATCGCTGCGTACAGCCTCGCGTAGTACGTGGTGTATTCGTCCAGCGCCGAACGAAGCCGACGGTCGACCTGCCGGCCCGCGAGCGACGGGATGAACCGGTTCCTGTCCACCCGGGAGCGGAGAGCGGCGATGCGGCCCACGTCGACCTGGTCCCAGCCGCCGAATGCCGACTTGCCCACCTGCTGCCAGAACGGGCAATCGTGGAACGGCTGACCGCAGCCACACCGCTCGCCCCCGGCGATGCCCCGCTCGTACAGGTAGACGAGCTCACCTACCGCGCACACACCGGGAACCTGCCCGACCAGCCGCTCGATCAGCGTGCTGCCGCTGCGGCCGATGCCGCCGACATACAGTACGCGAACCCGTCTACCTGGCATTGCCGTCCCCGCCTAGCTGGTGTACGGGAGGAAGCAGATGCCGGCATGGCCGAACACTCCGCCACATTGGTTGGAGTTCTGGGCGTTGTCGCTGGCGATCCACAGGCCGGCGCTGGTGATCAGCATGTCGTCGGCGCCTAGCCCGCGGGCCCGGGTGTAAAAGCCTGCCGTGCCCGACGAGTTGAGAAACAGCGCCCCGGTGGCCGGATTCAGCCCGGCCATGCCCTGGGCGGGGATCGATCCCGGTCCCGGGGAGTTGCACCCGTGCTGGTTGTCGGCCCACCGCTCATGGCCGCCAACGTAAACCAGGAAGCTGTCGGCGGCCGTGGAGTACAGCGAGTCGCAGCCGGTGTAGTTCACCCACAGGTGCGACTGCGCGCCCTGCCCGGCGGAGAACGCCGCGGCCGCGTCGCAAAGCCCGGTGTTAGCCGGCCCGTTGAGCGGGTGGAAACCGGTGGTAGCGATGTAGACCTTGCTGTCATCCGGCGACCAGGAGGCGGCCCGGAGATAGAATGCCTCGTTCTGAACGCAGGGCTGGCTGAACTCCGGCGAGGTCCAGCCGGTTACCGTGGCGCTGGTGCTCCCCAGGCTGAGCATGAAGATCTGCTGCCTGGGCTGCCCGCCGACCGAAGTGAAGGTGCCTTCGGCCAGATCCAGCGTGCCGCCGTGGCTGATCTGCTGGTTGTGGACCGAGGTGGCGCCGCTGCCGTAGTTACCGGAGATGTTCAGTTCGAGGTAGCCGTCATCCCGGCCGGTGGTGGGGTTCAGGCTGACAAAGTACTTGTTCGAGCCGCCGTTGATGGAAGTGAAGTACCCGCCGGCCAGCAGATGCCCCTGGCTGGCGGCCAGCGTTTCGACCTCGCCGTTCGCGCTGTGTGCGAACGCGGTGTTCACCGCGCCGGTCGATGTGGACACCTCAGCGATGTTGTGTACCGCGGTCCCGTTCACTGAGGTGAACTCGCCGCCTAGGTAAGCCTCCGAGCAGTCTGGGCTGAACGCGACGGAGTCGACGGTGCCATTGACGTTCGGGTTCCACGAAGTGACCGTGAACGGCGAGGTCGCCGAGAAGCTGAAGGCGTTGTTTCTGGTATAGGTGGTCGAGGACCGCTGGATCATGGTAAAGATTCCGACCGCGTACATCGTCCCGCCGCATTGCGCGAGTTGGCGGACCTGTTCGGTGGTCCCGGTGGCGGCCAGCTGCGGTGTCCCGGCTGCTGGCGTCGACGATACCGGTCCGGTGGCGGCCTGCGCCGGAAGCGCCGCCCATGACACAGCCAGCACGGCGGCCGATGTCAGGGCGATCCGAGTCATGCGGCCGATTCTGAAGCTTTTCATCATTTACTCCCCGCGCAGGCAGGTTATGCGCTGCGTCCCGAACCTTGTAACTGTACCGAGTGTCTGCTCGGCATACCGTTCATACAAGCAGGCGTCCCCCCAGAGCCTGTTAGGTCTGTGCTGTTCCTGCCCCCTCTCGGCTGGTTCCATTCCGGCCGTGCCGCCCGGCCTGATTCCGCTCAATAGGCCCCGCGGCCCTTTACCACAGCAGCACAGGTCTTCCATGTGATCTGCAGGTCGAGGGCGAGTGACCAGTTCTCCACGTACCGCAGATCGAGCCGGACGGCGTCCTCCCGGCTCAGGTCGGATCGCCCGCTGACCTGCCACAGCCCGGTCATACCTGGCTTGACGACCAGCCTGCGGCGAACGTCGTCGCCATACTTGGCCGCCTCGAACGGTAGCGGCGGACGGGGCCCCACCAGCGACATCTCGCCGAGCACGATGTTGAAAAGCTGGGGGAGCTCATCCAGCGACCAGCGGCGCAGCCAGGAGCCGGTGTCGGTAATCCGAGGATCTCGGCGGATCTTGAACAGCAGGCCATCGCCCTCGTCCAGCGCCAAGATCGCTTCCTTGCGCGATTCCGCGTCGGGCACCATCGTGCGGAACTTAAGCACCGTGAACGGCTGGCCGTCCTTCCCGATCCGGGTCTGGGTGAAAAGCGCCGGGCCGCCCTCTCGGACCACGATGGCGATGGCAATGAAGGCGAGGAGCGGACTCAGCACGCACAATGCGGCGGTCGCGATGGCCAGATCGAAGACGCTCTTGATGGCCCGCTTGGCGCCGCTGAGCTCCGCGTGGTCCACGTGCAGCAGCGGCAGCCCGGCCACTGGCCGGATGGTGGTCCGCGGCCCGGCCACGTCTATCAGAGCCGGAGCCACGCACAGGTCGCTGCCTTCCTTCTCCAGCTCCCAGGCGAGCCGGCGCAGGGCGAGGCCATCCATCTCGGGGCAGGCGAGCACGGCCACCGTGTCCGCGCCGCTCTCGCCCGCCACCCTGGCCGCGTCGGCTAGGCCGCCCGTGACAGGTACGCCCGCGATCTCGGTCCGTCCGGCCTGATCGGCCAGGCAGGCGTTCACCACCTCGAGCCCGTGGAAGCGCTCGCGGCGCAGCTGGACGATGAGGTCGGTCACCGCGGCTGCGTGGCCTACCGCCGTCACCCGGCGCATGCACAGCCCGCGGCCGCGACGTCGGTGCAGCCTCTTGCGCAGCGCGTATCGCGCGGTCGTGTTCGCGAAGCCCAGACCCGGCAGGGCGATCAGGACGTAACCGCGGGCGAAGTCGAGCTTGAAGGCGTAGGACACGATCGCGATCGCCGCGGTCAGGCTGATCGCCGCGTTGATCATTCGGCGGAACTCGTCGGAGCCGAGGCCGATGAAGCGCTGATCGTACCCGCCGAGCATGGCGACCCAGGCGACCCAGATAAGCGGCAGGCCAGCGGTGGCGGCCACATACAGAAAGGGTTGCGGCGCACCGGGAAAGCGGCCGAGCAGCGCCACCACGCCAGCCAGCAGCCCGCAGGCCACATCGACCGCAACCATCTCCCGCTGGTAGCGAGCTACCCAGCTCAGTGACCGGCGCCGGCCGGCCGGCGCCCAGCCGACCGCCCGTTCCGTGTGTTCCGATACCGCCATAAGTTCCCCACCCCTCCCTGAGAAGACGCCTCAGGGACACCCACGGATCACACGATTAGTACCTGAATTTCACCTTGTTGTCTGTATTTTCTGCATTACTCAACAAAACTTATCATATCGTAATCAAATAGCTGCGAAGGGTGACTTCAGCCTGCTTGCCCCGATGTTGGCCGCCACTCCGCATTCCCTATATGCCCTCTTAATAGATAGGGATAATAGAAAATTCGGGCAGGAAGAATCTCGCCACTAGGTCGGGCATCCACGTATGTGGCAAATGCCGTGATCCAATCACCGGCTGTCCGGCTGTCCGGCTGTCCGGCTGTCCGGCTGTCCGGGCATCACCGCGGCGGTGCGGCCACCAGATTCGGCGTCCCCCACCTCGTAATAGCATCTAATGTGGCTTAACGTGGTAAAACGGTCATTATGAGTCATTGTGAAGGTCTCGGCGGTCTCTCGTGGTGTGCTCGTGAGCCGGGGGCCGTGGCAGGTGGCCACCCCGCCGACCGGGTCTGTGTCCGGTGAGTACGCTCCTTGTCGCTTCGGAGGGCGGACACCTTGTGGAGTTGCACCTGCTCGCGGAGCACATGAGCTTCTCCGGAGACCGGGCGTGGGTAACCTTTGACACGACGCAGAGCCACTCGCTGCTGGCCGGCCAAGAGGTGCATTTCGCGCCGTTCGTCGGCACTCGTGATCTCGGCGGCACGGTCCGGGCCGCTAGGTGGACCCGGGACTTCCTGCGTGACCACCAGTTCGACACCGTGGTGAGCACCGGCGCCGGCATTGCGCTCGCCGTCCTGCCCCTGGCTGCCCGCGCGGGGGCGGACTGCTACTACATCGAGAGCGCGGCCAGGACGGACGGACCGTCGCTCACCGGTCGCCTCCTCAAGCCGTTCCGTTCGATTCAGCTGCGCACCCAGCACCCGCGGTGGGCCGACCAGCGCTGGAAGTACGAGGTGTCCATCTTCGACGGCTTCCAGGCGGTCCCGGTATCGCAGCCCGCGCCGCCGCGCCGCGTGGTCGTCTCGCTGGGAATACATGAGGGCTTCGGCTTCCGGCGCCTGCTGGACCAGCTCGTCCGGATAATCCCTGACGGCACGGACGTGCTCTGGCAGGTCGGCGACACCGATACGACAGGGTTGAATATAGACGCCCGGGTGAGCTTGCCGACCCTGGAGTTGAGCAGCGCGATGGCCGCAAGTGATGTCGTCATAACGCACGCAGGCATTGGCTCCGCGGTATCGGCCCTGACGGCCGGGAAACGGCCGGTCCTGGTACCCCGCAGGAAGCGGTTCAGAGAACATGTCGACGACCATCAGACGGGTATCGCAATCGAGCTTGACCGGCGCCAGCTGGTATTCCGCGCCGAAGCTGACCAACTTCAGTGGGCCGACGTCGTGCGGGCGGCCTCCTGGCGGGTGGCACGAGGTCCCGGGGGTGAATCCCTCGGTCCCGGCCCGGCAGGAAAGAGCGGCCGACCGGTTACCGCGCCCGGAACTTGAGAATCCAGCGCGGCCCGAGGCGGCCGTGTTGCATGCGGTGATTTACGGCTGTCGCCAAAACCTGGCTTGTTCTAGAGAACATTTCGTATAACATGTCGCACACTTAGTTTATCTGTCCGACACTGTCGGTTATGCATCAGCCAGTGCGGATGTATGCTGCCGGCAGCACCGGGTGGGGAGACCGCGATCAGTCGCGGTTATGGGAGGGCTACAGATGCCGATTCGTTATTTTTCCGTACGATTTTTCTTGGCGGTGGTGCTCGTCTGCGCCACCTTGACCGCCGTAGGGCTTACCGCGGCTCCGCGGGCCAATGCGCAGCTGTCCGTTCAGCAGAGTCAGGTGGTCAGCTCCGTTCCCGCAAGCTTCACGCCGAACCTCGACGGCGGCGTCGTGTTCGCGATGGCGCAAGTCGGCTCATGGATCGTGGCCGGCGGCACGTTCACCAGCGCCACCCAGCACGGATCCTCCACCGCGGTGCCCAATACCGGGCTCGTGGCCTTCGACCAGAGCACGGGCGCGCTCGACACTGGCTTCGTGCCGACGCTGGACGGCCAGGTCGACTCGGTGATTCCCGGTCCGACGCCCGGCACGGTCTACGTGGGCGGCCAGTTCGGCACGGTTAACGGGGTGAAATCCAAAGGCATCACCCTGCTCAATCTCAGCAACGGATCGATCGTCGCAGGCTTCAAGCCGCCCGCGCTGAACGGCGTCGTCGAGGCGATGCGGCTGTCGGGCGGCCACCTTTACCTCACCGGGACTTTCACTCTGACCGGCTCCGTGACGCACGATGGGCTGGCCACCCTGAACCCCACCACCGGCGCGCTAGACCCGTTCATGAACATCCAGCTGACCGGGCACCATAGCTACAACGGTTCCGGCGCGAACGGCCCTGTCGGCGGGCGTGCGATGGACATCAGCCCAGACGGCACGCGCGCCATCATCCTTGGTGACTTTAAGGACGCCAACAGCGCCCTGCATGACCAGATCGTCATGGTCGACCTGAACGGCTCGTCGGCAACTATCGACCCGAACTGGAATACCAACGAGTTCAGTGGTGCATGCGCCTCTAACGCCTTTGACACCTACGTCGAGGATGTGGGCTTCTCCCCAGACGGTTCGTACTTCGCGATAGCGACCACCGGCGGCGGCGGTATCAGCCAGAACACTGACGGCAGCCGATCGCTGTGCGATTCGGTTTCCCGTTGGTCGACGACCGATACCGGTGTCAACGTGCAGCCGACCTGGGTCGACTACACCGGCAACGACAGCTTCTGGTCAGTAGCCGTGACCGGAACGGCCATCTACCTCGGTGGCCACGAGCGCTGGGCCAATAACCCGAACGGTTCCGACTCCCCTGCGGCGGGCGCCATCCCGCGGCCCGGAATGGCGGCCGTTGACCCGGCCAGCGGCATGCCGCTGGCCTGGAATCCCGGCCGCAATCCGCGTGGTGCGGGCGCTTACTCGCTGCTTGCCACCTCTCAGGGCCTCTACGTGGGCAGCGACACCAATTACATCGGCAACTTCCAGTACAAGCGGGACGAGATCGCTTTCTTCCCACTCGCTGGTGGCTACACGCCGGCGTCTACGACGACGGCCTCGCTGCCGGCCAACGTCTACGAGGCTGGTGAGCTGCCGACTTCCAACAACACGAACGTCCTTTACCGGGTGGACGCGGGCGGCCCGTCGCTGGCCGCGACGGACAACGGCCCGGACTGGCTGGCCGACCAGTCCGATACTGATCCCGGTGCGGTCTACCGCAACCATCAGAGCAATTCGGCTGGCTACAGCCAGATCAGTAACGTCAATAGCTCGGTGCCGTCGAGCACTCCCAGCGCGATCTTCAACACCGAGCGGTGGAGCCCGACCGACACCCCGCCCATGACGTGGGACTTCCCGGTCCCCAGCGGCACGCAGATCGAGGTCCGGCTGTACTTCGCCAACCGTTACTCGGGTACCAGTCAGCCGGGTCAGCGGGTGTTTGACGTGTACCTCAACGGAACGGAGGTGCTCGCCCATTACGACATCGTCGCGAGCGTGGGCGACCAGACTGGCACCATGCAAGCGTTCGACATCACCGTGCCGAGCACGGGTACCTATGCCAGCGACGTGGATATCGTATTCAACCATGAGGTTGAGAACCCGCTGATCGATGGCATCGAGATCGTCAAGACCGGTTCGAGTGCCAGCCCGCCGGGTACCGACAACGTGGACAACCTGGCGTACCGTGCCATGTCGGGAAGCAAGATCGGCCCGTTGACGACCGTGCCGAACACCGGGGTTAGCTGGGGCTCGACGCGCGGCGCGTTCATGGTTGGCTCGACGATTTTCTATGGCGACACCAGCGGGAACTTCTGGAAGGCCAGCTTCGACGGTAAGACAGTCGGCACTCCCGTAGCGATCGACCCATACGATGACCCGGCGTGGGACAATGTCCAGACCGGCTCCGGCCAGACCTACCAGGGCGTCAAGAGCGGGTACTACAGCGAACTGCCCAACGTGACAGGCGCGTTCTACTCCGACGGCCGGCTCTATTACAGCCAGCTCGGCCAGACGAACCTGTTCTGGCGCTACTTCAGCCCCGATAACGGCAGCGTCGGCGGCCAGGAATTCACCGTCAGCGGCGGCAATTTCTCCAATGTCGCGGGCGTGTTCCTGTCCGGCAATACGCTTTACTACGCTAACCGCGCCGACGGCACGCTGCACTCGGTCTCGTTCACCAACGGCGGCACCAACGGCACTAACCCATCGGTCGACCCGGCTACCGACACAACCGTGTCTGGTCCATCGATCGACGGTAATGACTGGCGCTCGCGCGGTCTGTTCGCCTTTGGCGGCCCAACGTTCCCTGATCAGCCGCCCACTGCCGTGGCGACCGCGTCCTGTTCCGGCTTGACCTGCTCCTTCAACGGGACAGGCTCCTCGGACCCGGACGGGACCGTAGCGTCCTACGCTTGGAGCTTTGGCGATGGCGCGACGGGTACTGGCGCGACGCCGACGCACGGGTACGCTACGGCTGGCACCTACACTTACACGCTGACGGTCACCGACAATCAAGGCGTCGCCAGTGCTCCAGCGCAGGGCACAGTGACGGTGACCGGAGCAGCTAACTCCATCGCCTTCACGGCCTCGGCGGACAGCTATAAGTCCTCCGGCACCAGTGCCTCCGTGACCACCCCGAATGCGGTCAGCACGGGCAACACGGAACTGCTCTACGTGACGACCACCAACAACACCGCGAACGCGATCGGCACGCCCGCGGGCTGGACCTTGGTCGCGACCGAGAATTCCCTGCCCCTGCAGGCGGCGGTCTTCGAGAAGAGCGCCTCCGCCAGCGACGCGGGGTCAACGGTGACGGCCTCGGTGACCAGCGCGGGCCCGATCGCGATCCAGCTCGTCGACTACAGCAACGTAGGATCGGCGGCACTGGTGACCGCGGGGGCCGCTGATACCAACACGGCCTCGCACACGGCGCCGGCCATCACGGTGGCCAACGGCGGATCGTGGGTGGTGTCTTTCTGGTCGGACAAGTCGTCGAGCACCACCGCTTGGACCCTTCCCAGCGACGTGACCCAGCGCGACCAGACCATCGGCACCGGCGGCGGTCGCGTGACCGCGGCCATCGCCGACAGCAATATGGGCCTGTCCTCCGGCACATACCCCGCCCAGACGGCCACGGTCGGCACTACGGCCAGCGGTAAGGGTGCCATGATCAGTTTGGTGCTGTCGTCTTAGGGCAGCAACCTCATTCGGCCAGCACCGTGCGTAGACGACGCCGCGCGGTGCTGGCCATAGGGTAACCTGACGTGGCCTGTGAACACGGCGTGTTACCCCAGATGGGGAACAGCTCATACCCCAGGGGGCTGTGCGGTTCAGGACGCGGATGTGGCGGATGACGAGCTGCGCGTGATCGGGTTCTTCTTGCCCGCGAAATGCTCTGTACAGCACGTCGGTGACTTCGGCGTCGAGACCCAGTCGATGGCGCTATGCGTGGCGCAGATCAGCGACTACAGCACCGACCCTGCCGCAAACCGCGGTCAGCACATACGCGCTCCCGGCCCGACCAGCACGGCGAAACGTCCACGGCGCGGTTACGGGCCGGCCCCGAGCACGATCGTCCAGGTTGTTGAGGCTGAAAACGGCTGGTCCGTGCTCGCCATAATCCCACCGGCCGACCCGGAAGAGGCAGCCGCACCCGTATCGCCGACAATTGCATCGATCCGCCCGCCACCGGAGCCGTAACTCGTGCTGCGGGTCACCTCGCCCGCGGGCAGGGTCCACGCGTTGACAGCTGAGGATTTGGCCGCCCAGTACGACACCACCCAGCAGCCAGATCCGGTGAAGTTCACCAGCGGCGTCGTGGCACTCGAGGTGGTCGTGTGGCTCACAGCGCTGGCGACGGTGAGTACTGGTGCGGTCGCCGAGGTCCCGGCGTAGGCGAGTAGCTGGACGCTGCCCTTGTAGGTGCCGCCGAATCCCACGGTGACTTGCTGGCCAGCATCGCTCGCGCTCGCGACCCGGCTCCATACCTCGGTCGATATCGCCGTGCCGGCCTTTGTCCCAACCGGAGTCCAGCCCGGCGGCCCAGTCAGCGGCTGGGTGCCCGATACGTCGGTGGCAAACAGCAGCATTCCGTCGCCGGAGGTAACTGCGGAGGGAACGGTGACGGATTCGCTCGCGGCGTTTCCAGTGGCTGAGGTGCCGGCCACAAAACTAATGGGAGTTGAGCTGCCGCCCGCCGATACGTTATGGGTCACCGACCCGGTGGCCCCCGTTCCGCTGGTAACAGTTAGTGTTACCGGATAGATTCCGGCCGTCGCGTAGCTGTGGGTGGCTGTCTCGCCACTGCCGGCGTTCCCGTCGCCGAAGTCCCATACGTAGCTGGCTATCACGCCGCCCGGAGCTGTCGAATTGCTGCCGTCGAAGCTGCACGTCAGGCTGGAACAGTTATCGGTGAAGCTAGCGGTCGGCGGTCCGCCATCGCCCTGCGGGCACAGCCCGAACGGCACGCATAGGTTGTTGGTCCCCGTGTCTGCCGCAGCTCCGAGGTCGGGCAGGCCGAGTAGCGTCTCGGTCATCTTCAGCAGCGAGTAATGCGAGAAATCAGTGCCAGAGACGACATGCTGGGTATATGGCGAGATCACGATATTCGGGACGATGCAGTCCTGCGTGTTCGACGTCACGCAGTTCTCCCCGCCGGTGCCCCCGCGGCCCTCGTCCCAGGCGATATCGACCACAAGGTTCCCGCTCGTGTAGTCGGGGCCTGACGTAAGGATCGGGATCCACCGCGCTAGCCATGCGTCACCTGAGGCGACTGGATTAGGGCAGCTGGTGTCCCCGGTGGGTACCAGGTGCATGTCGTCGCAGAGCCCGGGGGTAATGAACCCAAAGGTCGGCAGTGCGCCGGCGTTGATGTCGGTGATCAGCGGGCCCGAGGTGTTCGTGCCCAACGGCTCGTCGTATTGAGGGCAGTCGCCGGACGTAGGTGCGCCGACCGGCAGGGCCGAGTACGAGGAGGCGGGGTTGTGTTTGGCGACGTAATATTGATGCGACGTCGAGTTCCCTGTCTGCCAGACGCGATCGCAGCCGGTCGGCATGAACTCCTCGTAGCTGCGCCAAGACGGGTCGGTCTGGCTGAAAATGCTCGGTACGTTGAAGTAGCTGAGCGTGTCGGTGTTCCAGCCCTGGGTGCTCCCGCTGGTGGCAGCCAGGTAGTTGGGCTGGCTCGGGTGGCTAGCTGAGTGGTAGTTCGACGTGCTGCCACAGTGGCCGATCAGCGTGTTGTCGATGTAGGGCGCCGAGGGGTTGCCAGGTATCTGATTAGACCCTGTGCCGTAGGACTGATTCTCCATGAAGATCCACAGCACCTTGGTGATGTGGGGAGTAGTCCCCGTCAGGGACCCGCACAGGGATCCCTGACCTGCGGCGCGGGCCGGAGCGCCGGCCGTTCCTGGAATTACTATGAGCGCTGCCATGAGCGGGGCGATGCCATAACTCAACTTCAGGCGCATGATCCCCCCTGCTGGCTCCATAGCCTAGCACCGGGAGGCTCGAAAAGGATACTGTGTGCCTGATATCGGATCCGGCCTCGTAAGGTGCGACTGGCTGACCAACTGCTCGCAAGCAGGATGATCACAGGCGCGCGCGTCAACGGCAATCGAATTCAGTTGCCGCCGACCGCGCGAAGGATGTGATCGACTGTCCTCATGCTGATCGCGAGTCTGATAGCTTCCGCTTTCCTGGCCTGCCTGGCAGCTTCCCTGGCCTGGCCTACGTGGCCTTGGCCCGCTTCGATCGTGCTGCTTTCATTCCTGTGGGTCTTCGTGAACAAGTCAGTCGAGGGCCCGCTGGTCTGGAAGCTTCCGGACGACATGGGCGGGGTGACCGTGAGTGACCTTCTGGCGTTGCCCTGCCTGCTCGTCGGGCTGTTGCTGCTGCTACGGGCCAGGAAACATCGCGCAGCCGAACGCGTCGCTGACCTGGGGTCTGCATAAGCGTTTAGTGTCAGCTCACCAGCGTCTTCAGGCCTTTACTCTCTTCCTGAGGTTCACCCGGGCGCTCGAGCTTAG
>OBLT010000233.1_pt1 | contig 40952 bp, 28 predicted proteins | sample 1518721 | NCBI WGS metagenome assembly OBLT01 (sample SAMEA3539307, study PRJEB22396) | soil metagenome | biome: tundra; feature: field; material: soil | place: USA | collected 2010-05 | depth 0.15 m | reverse complement strand
GGAAGCGACCCGAGGCAAGAAATTCATGAGTCTGGAACATTCATCCGAACCACTCGCATCAGGCAACCACGTTCGAGCCTAATGCGATTGTTGACGCAATCAGGCGTGGCTGTTGAAAAACTCCTTCTCCTGAAATTCGCAAAATAAAATCGCGTCAGGATGCCCTACAAACGACTTTCTCGGTTCGGGTAGACATTTTCTATCCCGCAAATTCTTGCTGTTTTGAGGAAAATCGACTTTTTCAATACCCACAGGCGATTACACTCAGAACCCGGTCAATGCGTGAAATTGGCGATATAACAACAACTATCCGAGTTCCTGTGCAAGATTGACCATTTTTCTTCTGGGGATTGCCGCATCATCGACAACCATGAAAGGCCAAGAAGCATACTCTCAAACAGTTACAGGCTGTCCGTTGCCCGACTTGTGGCGCGGGTCCGGGCGAAAAGTGCGGACTCAGCACGGGACAGCCCCGTTCAGACCCACATCGTGACCGACGCTTGATTGAAGCGGATTGAATGTCGCGCCTACGGAAACATCAGCAAGGCGAATGATTTCAAAAGCCGTCCGATAGGCGGAGACTATTGAGCACAAAAAGCAAGAAGTGTCCGATAGACTCGCAACACCTTGCTTTTATGCTCGTAATAAATGAAGCCCGATTCCTTGAACCTCCTCATGAAAAAGCAAACCCGCGACCGCGTAGTCCCTACCATTTCTGCCAGCGTTGCATGACTTATCTTCGCAGTCGTGGTCTCGGGTGCTCCTTGCTCTTCCAAGTGGGCGCGCATCAAGAGAATGCGCGCCAGTCTCTTCTCGCTACTACTGCAATGTAGGTCCACCAAATCCTGTTGGTATTGAATGTTTCTTGCCAACACATAAATCCAAAACATATTTACCAACTTCATTTGCTGTGTCAGTGCGAGCATCATGTTCTTCTTCTCAATTCGCAGAAGGTTGCAGTCTGTGATCGCGCTGGCAGACATCGTTCGGAAAGGCTGACCGGCTATGGAATCCTCGCCAACAAAATCCTCATCGCTCAGTATGCCGAGAGTTGCTTCCTTCCCGTGGGAGTGAGCGCTGACTTTTACCGTTCCTGTTTGTATGACAAACAACGCATCAGCCACATCACCCTGAGCGTAAACTGTTTGTCCTCTTCCGAAGGACACCATCTTCCGGCCTTCGCCGACGGTTGAGAGAAAGGTTTTCGGGTTGAAAGCACGTCTTTGCCTGGCCACGGGGTGCCGCTCCTCCTGTATTCAAGCACACGAACGATGACAAAGATGATCTCTATTGCTCGCAATTGTCTCGGGCAGCTCTGAGACTTGCTTGGCCACCAGTGACCGGATCTGGGCCGCAGGGAAAACCTTTCAGGGACGTTAGGCCATTTCGCTCATTGAGAATTGGCCGACCAGGCCCACCGGTCAAAGAGTGTAACGGCGATTTTACGACAACTAGCATCGCGCTCGACAACCGCCGAAACCTGTCAGGATTTATTTCACCAGTGAGCAGTCTTGAACAGACACCAAATACGTGACGTTCGTAATTTAAGTCTGGAAGAGACGTGAAAGAACGGATGCCCTCCCTCCATCTTCCGTCTCTACTTGCGCAGCCAAGGGAATCGATTTGCAACTCTTTTCCTGGAGCGCAACGGTGGCCAAAGTGTTATCACCTTGTTGGTAGAAGACCTAGAAGGGTAGGAAAAGATATGAAATCGCGCGGCCTTCGTCTGTTAGCTCTCTCGTTCTCACTGCTCCCGTTGTTGGTACTGAGTGCTCTTGCCAAATCTGACAACTCGGTCAATTTGGGCACCGCCGGCAGCTACGCAGTACTGGCTGGCTCAACCGGGGCCAATACCGACTCAAGCGTCCTCACTGGCAACTTGGGCGTTTGGCCCGGTACCGTGGTCTCCGGGTTTCCCCCCGGCCTCGTCACCGGAGGAACGATCCACGCAGGAGACGCGGCCGCGCAGACGGCTCAGGCTGATCTGACCACGGCGTACAACGCGGCCATGGGCCTGTCGCCCACTGCCACGCTCACGGGTACGGACTTGGGTGGACTGGTTCTCACGCCCGGCGCATATTTTTTTGCCAACTCCGCTCAGCTGACAGGGAAACTGACCCTCAACACCCTGGGTAATCCCAACGCGCTGTTCGTTTTTCAGATAGGTAGTACGCTGACGACCGCGAGCAACTCGTCCGTTATTTTTAGCAATAGTTTGACGGACTCGAACGTGTACTGGCAGGTTGGCAGCTCCGCGACTCTCGGCACAACGACGGCGTTTCAAGGAAATATTCTCGCGCTCACCAGCATCACCCTGAATACCGGCGCAACCATCGGTTGCGGGAGCGCCTTGGCGAGAAATGGTGCCGTGACCTTGGATAGTAATGTCATCGGAGGCGGTTGCCGCAGCACTTCGACTGTCCCAGAACCTGGCACTCTGGGCTTGCTGGGGACGGGACTGGCAATTCTGGCCGGCGCAGCACGTCGAAAACTGCGCATCTAGCGCATTCGGTTCATTGCACGCTTGATGGGCGCGCCGTTCGTCGGACTCATTATCGGCAACGAACAAGACGACTGGGGCGCGGGAGCAACAGGCTTGCCACGATTGCCGGGTTGGGGCAGCACGTTGGAAACCCGTAGAAAGGTATGAGGTATATGTTTCCGCCATGAAACTAAGCCCCAAAGAGGTACTCTCTGTCCGTTGTCCGACTTGTGGCGCTGCTCCTGGCGAAAAGTGTGAGTTGAGTACTGGCCTGCCTCGCTTCGAGCCGCATCAAGACCGGCGATTTAAGGCAGCAGACGAAGCAGCGCGGCCCTAGAGGGTGTGAAGGCTGTAGAGGAAGCGTGGGCGAATCGGAAGATCGCGGCAAAGGCGGTGACGGCTGGCTCGGAGTAGGCTCAATTTCGATTTTGGCGACAGCTTTGAGAGCTCACCCTCGAAATGAGTTTCAACTTCTTCACGACTAAGCGGGTTTTTCGCGTCGTTCAATACGATGGAATAGACCACTTTGTTGCCTTCGACCTGAGCGGTGAGAAACGCCTTCTCGTCCAGTTCTTGGTTGGTGAATTTCACTCTTCTGCGATCTGCAAGCGTTTTAATCCACTCGTCGCTCATTCAGCACCCCCAAGTGGCGATTCTGTCGAGATAATACGCGCTTTAAGACTCAAGATGTATGAATCTTCTCGTATGGCCCTTGGCACATTGTTGTCGAAATCGCATTATAAAAGGGCGCCCCTCTTGGAGTAGGTTGTGATTGTTCGCATCACCACCTACGAAAAGAAGCACCCTTATGGACAGTGAAAAGTATATTGGGCTCGACGTTCATCAAGCAACCATCGTGGTCGCGGTACTGGATTCCACTGGTAAGTTAGTCATGGAATCCATTCTCGAGACCAAAGCGGCGACGATTCTTCAGTTCTTTGCAGGCTTGCGCGGAACTTTGTCGGTGACCTTCGAGGAAGGAACCTGGTCCGCCTGGCTGTACGATTTGCTCAACCCCCACGTTGACAAACTGGTGGTGTGCAATCCGCGGAAGAATGCGCTGCTCAAGGACGGGAACAAGAGTGATCGGATCGATGCCCGCAAGCTCGCAGAGTTGTTACGCGGCAATCAACTCCAACCGGTCTACCATGGCGAGACAGGCGTGCGGATGTTGCGGGAACTATCCCGGAGTTATCTGACCATCGTCAAAGACCTGTCTCGGGTCATGAATCGGCTGAAAGCGGTGTACCGCAGCTGGGCGATTCCCTGTGCAGGAAGAGACGTCTATTACACCCGGAACAGAGAGCAGTGGCTGGCAAAAATCCGGGAAGCCGGCGTGCGGCGTCGAGCCGAACGACTCTATGAGCAACTGGACATGTTGCAACACTTGCGTCAGCAAGCGCGGCGGGAACTGTTAGCGGAGAGTCGCAAGCATGCCATCACCGCGAAGCTGCGACAGATTCCCTATCTGGGACCGATTCGATCGGCGCTGGCGGTGGCCCTGATCCAGACTCCGCATCGTTTCCGCACCAAGCGACAACTATGGGCCTATAGTGGACTGGCGTTAGAGACCCGCATCAGTGCGGGATATCGGACGCTCGCGGGCCCCCTCCTCGGCTTCCGTGCCGACTCCCGCCAACTTCAACACCTCTCCTTCCCTCCATTCAATTTGCATAAGGCCCGCGTCCGCCGCACCAGCGGCTTCCTTCTGACGGCTTTTTCGAACGCGCGCCCCAGTCCTCTGTTCTGCTCCACTCAGCTCACCACGGGGCGCGCCTCCGAAAAAGCACTAGCGTGATCCGGAAGCAATCCGAAGACGATTGACGTTTACACTATAAGGAGGATTGTGGGTGCAATGTTTCGCCCCCAATGCTCAACCTGCTATCGATTGCGCAACTCCTGAATCAATTTCCGCTCCTCTGCACTCTCTGTAGAAGCTATCTGCAATCGTCGCTCGACAGGTCTTGCAATACTACCCGCCGTGCTGAGGGGCCCGCCAAATCCTCATGGGCCGCGCCCAAGTACCCTACGGTTAACTCGCAAAAGGCAAAACCCATGCGGCCCAAGACTAGAACTACCAACTTCCTTTACGCTGGTTCGTCGTATGGGTGCAAGGTTCGATGGCACGCTTCAGATTTGCGGATCCGACGGGACATCGATGCGGTTTCGAACGTCCGAGTACGACCTGAGTCCACTGCAGGAGAGCATACTCGACAACCGACGGGAAGGGAGTGCGGAACAAGTATGTATTGAGCCTTACATAGCGCGCCCGGTGGCCGAAAACCACCACTCATGGCTGAGGCAGGCCAGTCCATCCTCTGGGAACACAACATCGGCATAGTGCGGTTTGTGCAAGCAAAGGACTTGCGCGGCCTTCAGGGCTGCATGTCTGGCAGGGAACCTGCAATGCTGTTCATTCAAGACTCCCTCGATAACGCTGCTTTCCCGGTTAGGTGGGCATGAAACGCAACTTTCTGGTGCCGGTCTTCTCACTAGGATTCTTGTCTGTTCTTTCCAGCGCGCAGGTGGACATTTCGCCTGGAGTGGCGCGCATAAGCCTGATCCAGGGCGAGGTTTCGACGCAGCGCGGCGACACGGGGGACTGGGCAGCAGCGGCGCTGAATCAGCCCCTGGTCGGCGGCGACAGGATCTCGACTGGAGACAATTCCAAGGCCGAGCTGCAACTCGACCACGCGAACATCCTTCGTCTCGGTAACAATTCGCAGGCAAAGATCGCAACCGTGGAGCGGGTGCAGAACCAGCGGGCTCAGATTCAGGTTCAGATCTGGCAGGGGCTTGCCTACTACTCGGTCTTCAAGGATTCCGAGGCCGAAGTCGAGATCGACACGCCGAATGCGGCCATCCGGCCGACGTCTAAAGACGGCGTTTACCGCATCGAGGTGACCGGTTTTGAGACGCAAGTGATCGTGCGCGCGGGAGCGGTTGACATGGCTACGCCTCAAGGGAGCGCCCGCGTGGAGATGGGACAGGGCGCGACTGCACGTGGCACAACTCACGAAGCGGGAAACGTGCTCGGTGGCGCGCCTGCGATGGACAGCTGGGATTCCTGGAACATTGACCGCGACGGAGTGATCCGCAACGCTCAGTCGTGGAACTACACGAATCGCTACTACGTGGGGAGCGAAGATCTCGATGTCTACGGACACTGGGTCAACGTGCCGGACTACGGGCGGGTGTGGTCGCCGACGGTGGGCGGGGGCTGGTCTCCTTATCGCGCCGGTCGCTGGGTCTGGGAGCCGTACTGGGGCTGGACGTGGGTTTCGCATGAACCCTGGGGCTGGACGCCCTATCACTACGGCCGCTGGTTCCTCTATGGAAAATCCTGGATGTGGTGGCCGGGGCCGGTTGACGGCGAGGGAAACTACCGCCCGGAGTGGGCTCCGGCCTATGTGTCGTTCTTCGGATTCGGCGGCCACCGGGGAGTTTCCGTCGGGTTCGGATCGGTGGGCTGGCTGCCACTTGGCCCGGGGGATTCGTTCTATCCGTGGTACGGACGGAACGGATCGCAATTGAAAGGGATCAGTGCCACCGACGCGACCAACATCACAAGACTCACTCGCGTCGTCGCCCCACTGCGCGACGACAACGAGTTCTCTAATGTGAGTCTGGCCGCAGTCGATGGGCGGATTCGCGAGGCGATCTCGGCTCTTCCGGCGGATCGCTTCGGCACCGGACTTTCTGCGCCGAAAACTGTGAGCCGGCGGGCTTTTCGTGACGCGCGCATCATCACCGGCAATCTGCCCATCGTTCCAACCAGAGAAATGCTTACGCCGACGAATCGTTCGGCGAACGCATCGTCGATGTTGAGCGGCGGACGGCAGGAGCGGTACTTCACGAAGAGGCAGCCGGCAGCGGCGCCGCAGTCGTTCGATATGGAGGCGGCGCAGGTACAGGAGAGCATCGAGGGGACTGGCCAGTTGGTTCCGGTCCGGGAGGTCACGCAGCTGGATTCGGCCGACACGGCGCGACCCATGGCCCTGGAGAACGGAATTGAAAGAACGGTCGAGCCGACGAAGGATGCGCAGAGTGAGCACAGATCCAGGGCTCAGCCGGAGGTAGGCTTGCGCGCCCCATCATCTCCGGCGATGTCGAGATCGACACGCGGAATGATGACACCGGCGCCTGCGTACCGTGGTGCTAAGACTCGTACGGCGTCGAGGCCGGGCGGGAACTCGCATACTGCGGTGTCGCTGAGGGTTCCGGCGGCGACATCGACACGCCGCATGACGACACTCGCAGCGGGATCTCGTGGAGCTGCGGCACATGCCACACAGAGTTACATCGATTCGGCGAACCGACAGATGGACAAGGGCAATTACGCGGCGGCGATTGCCAACTACAAACGGGCGTTGCAAGTCGACGGAAACAGCAGCGCTGCGAAAGTTTGCCTGGGGCGCGCCCGCCGAGCGATGCAAGCGGAAAACGAGATCATAGCTAGTCGGAGATAAACAATGTCCGTTACGAAGCTGCTAGTCGCCAGCATATTGCTGTTCATGGTGGGCAGTACCGAGGGCCGGACGACACGGACACAACACGCTCCCCGGCCCCTTTCGGCCGCCGACGTCGAACACGGTCTCAAATCCGCAGTACCGAACGCACGCATGGCTGCGCTGGTAAAACAATACGGAGTTGATTTCGAGTTGACCCATACGGTCGAGGACGAGCTTCGAAGTGCGGGAGCGAGCAACAATCTTATTCTCCAGATCGGCCGTTCGCGATCCCGCGTAGCGGGCAAATCCGTAAGGCCGGTTGGACATACCGTCGTTGATCGCGCACAGGGGCCGGCAAACACGACCCGCGCGCACGCTGAAACGTCCGCGAAGGAATTCCTCTCCCAGGCTGAGAAGTACCGAGCCGGTTCCGGTGTGGTCCGGAACGAAGGCAAAGCTGCCGAGTTGTATCACAAGGCAGCCGACATGGGTAACGCGGAGGCGCAGACCAGATTTGCCGAGGCTCTGTTCGATGGACGCGGCGTCGCGCGCTATCCCGCTGGGTCACGGGCGTGGCTGGCGAAGGCAGCGCGCCAGGGCAACGCTCGGGCCGAGTGCGACCTTGGCGTAATGCTGACTAGTGGTTTGGATATCGCGCAAGATCGCGCGAACGGGTTGCGATACCTTCAGGCTGCCGCGCGTCTGGGCGATGGGTATGCTGAGGACTATCTGGGTCAATTGGCAGAGAGTGGTGTTACCGGTGATCCGAGCTCGAGCGAAGCATATATGCATTACCTGAAGGCTTCGGAAATGGGCTCGGCGTGGGGAGCATACAACGTTGCGAGAATGCACGAACGTGGCATCGGTGTGTACAAGAATCCCAGTGAAGCATTGCGCTGGTACATGAAGGTCGCATCCATGCTGGGTCCGGCTTTGTTGGATCAGTGGAGCGATCTTCGGTCGGAGGCCGGGGCCATAACAGGCGCAAATTTTCGAATTGGTGACATGTATGCCGACGGCAACGGCGTTCCCAAGGACACTAGCGAAGCGGAGAGGTGGTATCAGCGCGGTGTGGATATGGCGTCCGCCGGTGCACGGGCAGGATGGTTGACGGCGGACGTTTATCTGGCGAATGCATCCCTGCAATCAAAGGGCGTGCCGCTGGACTACGGTGAGGCGATGCACTGGATGAAAGACGCGGCTGAATATGGAAACCGGCAAGCTCAAGTTAATCTGGGTTCGATGTATCGCGACGGGCAAGGCACGCCTCAAAATTACGGCGAAGCGATGTATTGGTACCGTAAAGCGGCTGACCGGGGATCGGCAGTGGCAGAATGGATGATCGGTCGACTCTATTTTGACGGTAACGGAGTGACACGCGATTTCACGGAAGCTGCGACGTGGTTTCGCAAAGCCGCTGGCGAGGGTCTACCGGCGGCACAATGGGATCTTGGCATGATCTATTACCGCGGCTACGGTGTTTCGAAAGATCTTGCGACTGCTCGAGCGTGGCTACAGAAGGCAGCCGCTCGAGGCTACGACCCCGCAACAGAGATGCTGGCCAGACTTGATGCGGCAGCTGATGCGGACGTCTCCGCGCGCCCCGCGCGGCTGCACTAAACACCTGTACTTCCGGGTCGTGCTTGAACGACTCTTGTCGCGTCTGACCCTCTTCGCGACCTGCCGCACTTCCTCTTCTTAACTTGAAAGGGCACACCCGAGCGTCGCCGTCGAAGCTGTCACCACAGGGTGACCGTTCGAAATTTCGTTTTGAGCCACCATGCGATCACTCCTGGATTGTCGGCAAGCCCCCGCTGGCTCGACGGCCTGGCCACCAACGGCAAAATCCACGCCAACTGAACTTGGTTGGAGGCTGCAACTTCCAAGGTTTCACCGGTGAACTCCACGTTCCCGTACGGACCGAAGATGGGCCGCAGTCTAGCGCCAGAGCCAGCGGCACTTGGCTTTTTTCACGATTGCGCCCTCAATAAAGCCCCGCTTCACCTCAGACGAGCCCTCGCAGCAGGCTTTCGGCTAGGCATTCTCTTCCTCAACAAAATTGTTTTTTGATTTTCCTAAACGTGAACGTTGGGCATCCTCTTGAACGCCCGGCCCGCGCGAAAAGAGCCGGAAAGCCCCGTCTGGAGCAGCAACTCAGGAAACAGACGCGGCATCCTAGTGTCGAATCAGGACTGTCATGAACCACATAAAATTGCTTATTGCCCCGGCTTTATCCTTGTGCCTTTTCTTAACTGCTTGTGGTGGTGGCGACTCCGGAAATACCACACCGCCCTCGAAGACCATCTCGGTGTCCGTCACTCCTAATACGGTTACCGTGGCCGTCAACCAGATGCAGCAATTCACGGCTTCTGTCACGAATACCTCTAACACTTCCGTTACCTGGATGGTGAATGGCGTAACGGGTGGCACCAGCACCGTCGGGACAATCTCGTCCAGCGGCGCCTATACAGCGCCGGGCACGGTCCCTTCTGGCACCATAACCGTTAGCGCGACCAGCGTTGCTGATCCAACAAAATCTGGTACCACGACCGTTACGGTGACCGCATCCGGGCCCACCATCTCGGTGTCCGTCACTCCTAATACGGTTACCGTGGCCGTCAACCAGATGCAGCAATTCACGGCTTCTGTCACGAATACCTCTAACACTTCCGTTACCTGGATGGTGAATGGCGTAACGGGTGGCACCAGCACCGTCGGGACAATCTCGTCCAGCGGCGCCTATACAGCGCCGGGCACGGTCCCTTCTGGCACCATAACCGTTAGCGCGACCAGCGTTGCTGATCCAACAAAATCTGGTACCGCGACCGTTACGGTGACCGCATCCGGGCCTAAATATCAAGGCGTGCTGAGGTACCATAATGATGCTGCCATTACCGGTCAAAACTTGAACGAAACCGTGCTGACTCTGGCAAACGTAACGCAGAGTTCGTTTGGCAAACTCTTCTCTCACTCGCTCGACGGACAAAGCTACGCGCAGCCGTTATACGTTTCCAAGGTCCCGATCGCGGGTCAAGGTACTCACAACGTCGCCTATGTTGCTACCGAACACGATACCGTCTATGCATTTGATGCGGATGGCGATACACCCGGACCCTTCTGGTCGGTAAACTTCACGAATCCGGCGGCAGGCGTCACAACAATCCCAGCCGCCGACGTGGGTGGAGGCGGCCCGATTTCGCCGGAGGTTGGTATCACCAGCACGCCGGTGATCGACGGCAATACCGGAACTCTCTATGTTGTTGCCGCAACCAAGGAAAACGGCGCCTACGTGCACCGGTTGCACGCGTTGGACATCACCAACGGACATGAAACGTTTGGAGGACCGGTTGCGATCCACGCTAGGGTCAGCGGAACCGGAGCGGACAGCAACAACGGCCAGATCTCCTTCGACACCCAGTACGAACTGCAACGTTCGGCCCTTCTTTTATCGAACGGGGTCGTGTACATCGCATGGGCGTCCTACAACGATATGGGACCCTATCACGGCTGGATTATCGGGTACGACGCTTCCACTCTGGCCCAGGTGCGGGCATGGAACGCAACTCCAAACGGGCAACAAGGTGGAATCTGGATGGCGGGCGCTCCGTTGTCAGCCGATTCGGCGAGCAACCTCTTCGTCATTGTCGCTAACGGTACATTCGACGCCGACCAGGGCGGAACCGATTACGGAGATACCTTCCTTAAATTAGTCCCCAGCGGAACGACTTTCACGGTCAGCGATTATTTCACTCCCTTCAACCAGCAAACCTTGGCGGCGAACGATATCGATGTGGGTTCCTGTGGGCTGACTCTCTTGCCCGACCAATCCGGGGCGGTAAAGCACTTGGCGGTAAGCGCGGGAAAAGAAGGCAGGATATACCTGCTCGACCGGGATAACATGGGGAAATTCCATGCGGGAAGCGACAGCCAGATCGTGCAATCTATTCCCGGCGCCCTCGGGCATGACGTCAACGACAATGATTACAGTACGGCCACATATTGGGAGGGGAACGTTTATTTCGTGGGCAACGGCGATGTGATCAAGCAGTTCCAACTCACGAATGGCCTACTCTCCACTTCGCCTGTAGCGCAAGGCACCACCAACTATGGTTACCCCGGTGCTAATACGAGCGTGTCGTCGAACGGCGCGAACAATGGGATTCTCTGGTCGATCGAGGCCTCGGGCGTAAACATACTGCATGCTTATGACGCCACCAATGTTGCCAGCGAGATTTACAACAGCACCCAGGCCGGAAGCCGCGATAGCTTCGGTACGGCCGTCAGGTTCACAGTGCCGACGGTGATCAATGGAAAGGTCTACGTCGCGGGCAAAACTCAGTTCGCGGCGTTCGGACTGCTTTAGCCTCTAATACGGGACAACTACCTGCGCGGGGCCGTTGGGGAAGTTCCTCTAGAAAGGCTCCGTAAGGGTTCCGACCTCTCGGTGGTGTCAGCATATTTTACGAACCGTGTCTACTCCTCCGAGCAGGAAGTAAATGGGCGTCCGGCAGCGCGGATGATGGTCTATGAGGCAGTGACCGGGCACGCAACATTGCGCTGAATTCAAGAATCTGAGCTGTGCGGGTCACTCGTCGCAATCGAATGTTCCGGAGGTGGAATATGAATAGGCTGTCGGGCGCTTGTTTTAGCCGCACTTTCAGGTCTCCTAAAGCTGGCCTGAGGATGAAAAGAGGACGTTCTGTTTGACTTTGATTTCCACGTCAACCAGATAGCGGCGAGCGGCGTCGGTATTAATGTCAATTCCAAGTCCCGGCGACTCGGGTATAGCGATGTATCCCTGGTTGTCCCGCTCCAAATGATTGGAGGTGAGTTCGCGCGCCAGGGGCTTGGGAGCGAAAGGATATTCACAAATTTCGGCGCGCATGCCAGCGTAGGGCTGGAGCGAGGCGCTGAGCGCCAAGTGCGACGTGAATGTGTGATTCACGAATGTCACGGACTTTGAGGCCGCATAATCGGCCACGCGCTTGGCCGGACGGATGCCGCCGATGCGGCCGCAATCGACTTGAATGAATCCGACGTGGCCATAGTCAATGAGCTGTTGCGCCATGTAGAAATTATGGGCGCCTTCTCCTCCGGCCAGTTTGAGGTTGCTCTTGCGGGAGAGGGATGCGTAGGCATTGAGCGCGCTGGTGTGGAACGGCTCTTCCAGCCACATTGCTCCGATCTGCTCCAGCATTGGAAGGCGAGCAGCTGCGGCCTCCACGTTATTACCGAAGATCTGTCCAAAGTCCACCATGAGAAGTGAATCCTTGCCCAGTCCCTCGCGCGCAGCTGAGAAGTGTTCAACGTCGGTCTCGAGATCACCTCGTCCGATGGGTCCCCATCCAAATTTGACCGCGCGAAACTTCTGCTGACGCGCGGCGACTGCCAGTTCGTAAGTCTGTGCGGGCGTTTCTCCGAACAGTTGCGAGGCATAAGGGAGCTTGCGGAACGATTCGCGGTATCCGAGGAGCCTCCAGACCGGCAGTTGACGGACCTTTCCCAGTAAATCCCACAGTGCGATTTCGACTCCGGACCAGGTGTGCGGCGCCTGCAGCAGATCCATGCTGTCGAGTTCGATCTGAGAAGCGATGCGGTCAATGTCTTCGGGACTTTCTAAACGCTGTCCAAGGACCGAGGCGCCCACGGGACGGCAAGCGCCGTGCGACATGGGGCAGACAAAAGCAGCGATCGAAACTAGGGGAGAAGCCTCGCATTCGCCCCAGCCTACGAGTTCTCCGGCGGCGACCCGAACTAGCAGCGCATCCTGGCTGCCGTCTCCTTCGGTCGTGACTTCCGGCATGGAAAGGTAAAAGAAATCGACCGCTTCAATCTTTCTCACAAAGAACTCCGGCTTGCACTACGTAAATGAGTCGAGGTGACATTTTCATCTTAATTCTTATACCGGTTCGCACTACTGGAATGCCCCGTAACCCGGTTAAAAAGATCACTAAAGCGATGTTTGAGAGGATGAAGTCTGCCTTATACTTCGTGAGCGAAGTGAATTTTGTGACGAGTATCCGCAAGGAACATCGGGTAGTGATGTCATTTGCCTATACTCCGGTTGATTTTCGGCGGTCCTTGGATCTTCTGATCGGGGCAGAAATCGATTTAACGGCGTGGACGGTGAGAATGCCGCTGGCTCGTGGCCAAGAGGCGCTTGAGCGCATGAGTCGCGATCCCGGAGTTTCGCTCAAGATGATGCTGGAAGTGGCGGTGCTGTAATGGGGCTTTAGTTCTCAGTTCTCAGGTTCTTGTTCCTATGTCCGAATCAACCATCGCATCCCGTGCCGCGATGCCGCGAATTCTGGGTATGCCCCGATGGCTGGCTTTTTCTCTACTCACAATCTTGGTGTGGGGTGCGTGGGGAGTCATTTCGAAGGTGGCCTCGGAAGGCGTGGACGCCAACACAAATCAAATTTTTTTTACCTTCGGACTATTGCCCCTCATCGCGATTGTCTGGCGATCTCCACGAAACGCTGGGGGCGGAGCGGGAAGACGCACCGGGCTTGCTTGGGCATTTCTCACCGGCATTTTAGGCGGGACCGGCAACATCGCGTTTTTTCACGCGCTGGTGATGGGCGGTAAGGCGTCGATTGTTTCGCCGGTAACCGCGTTGTTCCCTCTAGTGACAGTGATCCTTGCCGTGACATTTCTTCACGAACGGTTGGGAACGGCACAGAAGATTGGGCTGGCGCTGGCGTTGGTCGCGATTTACTTGTTGAGCATGTAGCAAAAAACACATTATGTCCAGTTTGCCTGCATGGCTTTGGTTTGCCGCGATCGCTCTGCTGTTCTGGGGAATCACCGGCGTAACCCAAAAGCTCGCTACGAATCGCATCTCCAGCGAACTATCTTTCATCTGGTTCGCGTACGCGATGATTGCCATCTCGGCGACGCTAGTGGTGTTCGTCCCGATTCACTGGCACCTGCGTCCTTCGATCTATTGGGCAGCCGTGGTGGGAGGAACCCTGAACGGACTGGGAGCGCTAACTAGCTTCACGGCGCTGGAGTCAGGCGGGAAAGCATCAGTCGTGATTTCCTTGATATCGCTTTATCCGCTGGTCACAGTCGCCTTCGCTGTGACAATCCTGCACGAGCGGTTGACTCTGGCCCAGGCGTTCGGAGTGGCGTTCGCAATTGCGGCGGCAATTCTTCTTTCGCTCGAGCCGAAAGCACCGAGTACGAAGACTTAGCTTTTGAACCAAGTCATTGTGCTTCGCTCATTTTGCCCGAGGGATCTACCGACGCAACGCACCGTAATCCTTCCTGAACGAGGAATCGAACGTCGGTTTGCAGAGTCTCGCCCGGAGCAAGGCTACGGTACCGTCCTGCCGCTTTCATCGCTTCAAAGTTGAGTGGGTATCCGGTGCAGGGTTCCAGCACGGCGACGTTGTAGCTGCGCCAACCGCCATAAGTGGCGAACAGCCAGCAGCAAGGAAACACTTCGGACTCGAATTGCAGCCCGCACGACAAGCCCGTCGCAACATTGGTGAGCGCACACCAATTCCCTTGCATTTGCGTGCCGTAGAAAAAGTACAACTGGCGCGCGTCCTCGGGAGTGACCCGCCGCAAATCGACATCGCCGGCGGGTGTCTTGATCATTGGCCAATCCGAGGGTTCGGAAGCGCCCGCCAAAGTGCCCGGGAAGGCTGGTTCCAGAAGAACCTTCATCGCAGGGAAATCGATTCTATGTTGTGCCGACACGGCCATTGCCGGATGCAGCTTCCAGAGAAACGGGAATGCAGTTCTGCCGCGGTTGGTGAAGCGATGATGGAACTCGATGCGAGCTTGACCACGACGCAGGCGAATCGTTTTCTCTACCTCAATCGAGCTGATCGGAGTGAGGTACCGCAGCCGGACTCCCGCCTCGTCCCCATGCGAAAAAGGTTCGACGCTCCAGTCCCCGGTCCAGAGTTCTCCGTGATCGGGATAGCTTTCACCCTCGATCAACGCGATCTCATCGTTGGGAAATAACTCATCCCATCCTCCGCTCCAGACATCGTCGTAACCCGAGTTCGCGGGCAAGCGAGCGGGAGCGATCCGCGGATTGTTCCAGAGCAGATCCGTGTCGGACGGTTTGTAGGTGATTTGCCAAATCTTGGCGCCTGCTTCGGGAAGGATGATTAAGCGGAGCGAGCGGTTCTCCAGCACCACGGTGCGCAAACCTCGGTAGGACCAGTCCGTATTCACGCCAAGCTTCATAGATCAGATTTCCTTCCCTAAATCCTCGACCGGGAGTACGGGGTCCGTCTTGACGGTTGCGGGGTCCGATCGGCGAATGTATTTGGGCGGTGTTACAGGATCGCGAATCACCAGGGTTGAATTCCCGGTGGCCACCACGCCGCAATCGAAGGTGACGTGATCAAAACTGGCATGGCTGTGGCCATTTACGCGCACCTGGCTGGTTGCCAAGTCTGGACGCTGTGCCACCAGCCGCTGAGCACCTACAGTAGAGCGATCCACTTCCAATTGGGATTCGCCGTCCAAAGAAAGCCAGTCGGCATAAACGTCGGAATCACGAACCGTGATTTTAGCGTGGCCGTTTGCCGTCAGTTCGTCGATGACGCTGTTCGTGAAGGTGAGGTTCGCTTCCCCTTCGGCATAGACGTCCCATGTATCCGCGTTCACTTCGCTCAGTCGCAAGCGGAAGAGGCAGTTTGAGGCACCGGGTTCTGGAACGATCACGGGTGTTTCCCCCGAGCCAACAAACCCGTAAGGTAACTTCAACGTTCCTTGGCATGCAGGTGCAATCGCCAACTGGGCCCGTCCAATGCGGCTGAGACTTACATCGCTGCTGCCGTGTACATATAAGAGGAAGAACTGCGCCTTTGTGTCTGTCAGATCAGCGCTGGCGCGCGACCCCATGTTCAGTTTTCGGGAGAATGGCTGGTCAGTAGGAATATCAGAAAATTCGAGTTTGTCGTCGTTGCCGGTGTGCGTTGAGAGGAATACCAAGTGCAAGTGCCGCCCGACGACCTGACTCGCGTGAGAAATCTCGAGTTCAAAGATCGTGAAGTTCTCAAGTGTTGCGCGAACATGATCCAAGTGGAATTCTGAGTTCGTGGTCTGAAAGTCATCGACTGCAACATTACCCTGCAACCACCAGATGGGATGCGCGCGCCCTACGGAAGTCATGGTTGATCGATGGATCTTGATTTTGGCCGGGCCTTCGCAGCGGAGCCCGCCCGCACCGTTGGTCGATGCGGGTGGATCAGACACCTTGATTTTCACATCGTCGAGTTCGAGGTCGGCTCCGGAGGCCACGGTGATGGCTTCTATAAGATCGAGGGAAATGCCTTTCAGTCTTACCCGCCCTGTGATAAGCAGCGGACCGTCGTGTCGAAACTCTGTCTTTTCGTCGATGACAGTCCCGTCCTTCAAGGCAGGAAGATTCTTCTGTCCGAATACTGGAACGGCGAGAGTCAGAAATAGGCAGAGAAAAGCGGATTTCATCGGTCCATCAGCCTCGAAACACCAAGGCTTGTCGGGAAGCATACCCGATAGGTTTGCTTGCGGCTGAATGTTTATCGAACATTCCCTCGCAAATTCAGCCCCTGCAAACTCAGGGGTTGGTTTGCCGAGTATCCTGTCTGCATCGTATTCTGACCGCTCGGAATAGCTTCATCAGTTCTTCGGACCTGAAATGGGATCTTGGTTTCGAATTCTCGCGTGCATTGCGGTCCTTGGTTCCTGCTGTAGCGCCGCGCTGGAAGAGGATCTCAAGTCTCTGGTCCAGCGCGCCTTCGAACTCCATCAAAAAGGCCAGTTCGCCGAGGCTCTACCTCTTCTGCGTCGCGCCTATGCACTGGAGCCCGGCGATTATTTCGTCAACCTGCTTTTGGGGATCGACTCTCTACGAACAGGACAACCGAAAGCCGCAGTGCCGTTTCTAAAAAAAGCATCGCGCCTGCGTCCCAGGGAAGAATTTCCTCTCGATTATCTGGGCGAAGCCTACGCCCGACAGGACATCTACGGAGAAGCGGCGGAGGCCTACATCAAGGCTATGCGTGTGGCGCCGGGTTCCGCGGAATCATCGATAGCTTTCGTGGACTTCTCGCTGACGCGTTTTGCCAGTATGTCCGAGCTCATGCGCAGTTCGCGACCAGGGCTGGCAGCCGAATACCGCTTGCACGCGCTAGCCCTGGGCGAGAACGATGCGTCGCGTGTGTCGCAGCTGCAACGAGCCGCGGATCTCGATCCATCGGCGCCTGGCATCTGGTCGGACCTCGCCGTCGCCACGCTGGCGGAGGGCGACCTCAAGGGCGCAGAGCAGTACGTGCGCGAGGCGCTGGATGCGGATCCCAACGATCAGGCAGCGTGGATTGTCGACGCTGAACTAGCTGCGCAAGAGTCCGAATGGGAGCGAGCCATCGCCCGTCTCAACGCAGTAGCGCATCGCTCGCCATCGCTTCTCTCCCAGGCTGTGGGGCACTGGCCTCCACAACTGCAGCCCACCGCATCTTCGGTAGTCACCGGTCCGGCAGCGAAATTTCTTTCCTGCGTGCGCGACGCTAAGAATCCTTGTGCTCTTGCTCCAGATTCCAAGGCTGCTTCGAACGGTTCCGCAGTTCTCTATCGCGAACAAGGGTGGGAGCAGCTGACGAAACTGCCGGCACCGCCGATTGGCCAAACCGAGGCTTGGTTTCATCGCGGAGTCGCATTTGCGAAGATTGACGATTGCCAGCAGGCACTCCCATCTCTGGAGCGCGGTCTTTCGAAAACGGCTCCCGAAGTGTATGGAATGTTCCTGATGTCGTGGTGCTATTCGCGGGAAGCAGGCCGCACTGCGGAAAAGGTCCAACAGGCAGGCAGTGACGAGGTTCCGCTGCACTTGATGCGCGGCGACATTCTGATGCGACTGCAGGCCAAACCGGAACCCGCAGTCGCGGAGTACCAGTTGGCTCTGGCCAAGGATCCACACGATCCCGCGGTGTTGGAGCGGCTTGCGGACGCACAATTTGGTGCGGGTAAAATCGAGGATGCTCGCCAGAGCTCTCAGACTGCGCTCAAGATCGATCCGCAACGGCTCGCGGCAAAGCGCATACTCGCCAAAATCGCGATGCAAGAGCGCGATTACGTCACGGCATTGCCCTATCTTCAGGAACTCGCAGCTCGCAATCCGCAGGATCTGACCATGCGCATCGAACTGGCAAAGGCCTGTGCCCAGACTGGTGCCTCCGACGAAGCATTCCACAACCTTGGGCCGGCACTAGTGAAGGGGTATCCCGACGAGAAAGGGAGTCTGCATTACCTTCTTGGCACGATTCTCAAGAAAATGGGACGAACTGCCGAGGCGGACCAGGCGTTTGCCACCGCGACGCAACTGTCGGAAGCATTCCAGCAAAAATCCTATCGCGATCAGGATCCCAATGCCCAGCCGTAGCCATCCACTCACACGCCGAGAGTTCGCAAAGCTGCTGGGCGGAGCGGGGCTGGCATTATCCGCTCCGCGGGCGTTTGCGGCAACAGCGCTCGCCACAACCACGAACCCTGGCACCATCCAGTTCCAAAACACCGCTCCCGGGTGTGGTTTGGACTTTGTTCTGCGCAATGACGCCAGTGGTCGCAAGTACCAGGTCGAGACCGTGCTCGGCGGGCTCGGCGTAATCGATTTCGATAACGATGGGTGGCCAGATCTTTACTGCGTCAATGGTGCATCGCTGCCATCTCTGCAAAAAAATGATCCTCGTTTCTTCAACCGCTTGTATCGTAACAACCGGGACGGAACCTTTACCGACGTCACGCAAAAGGCTGGAGTGCAAGGCCATGGCTACGAAATGGGAGTTGCGGTCGCCGATTACAACAATGACGGGCTCGAGGATCTCTACGTCGTCGGAGTTCACCGCAACACGCTGTACCGAAACAATGGCGACGGCACTTTTACCGATGTGACACAAGCAGCCGGAGTGAGCGGCGCTAGCGCTCAAGGTCGCAAGCTGTGGTCGGTGGCCGCGGCCTGGCTCGATTACGACAACGATGGCCACCTTGACCTGATCGTGTCGAATTACTGTGATTGGACGCCGGGAGACGATCCTATTTGCGGCGGACTCAATAGCGCCGACCGCGCCTATTGCCATCCGGACATGTATCGGGCCGAGCCTATTCTGCTGTACCACAACAACGGGGACGGAACTTTCACAGAGGTTTCGGCGCAGGCGGGGTTGGGCAAGTTGCTCGGCAAGGGAATGGGCATTGCCGTTGCCGACTACAACGGCGACGGGTTCCCGGACATCTTCATCGCCAACGACAATGATCGAAACCTGCTGATCCATAATCTCGGAGGCGGCAAAATGAAAGAAGTGGGCATGGAAGCCGCCATTGCCTACAACGGCGATGGTCGACAGATATCGGGGATGGGAGCTGATTTCCGCGATTTTGATGGCGATGGGTTGCCCGACATTCTGATGACCGGCCTGCGTCGAGAAACCTTTGAGCTGTTCCGCAATAACGGCAAGGGAGCGTTCGAGGATGCCAGCGCCAGCAGCGGCCTGCTGAACCTAAGCCGGCCTTGGAATGGCTGGGGGTGCGGTTTTGTCGATCTCGACAACGACGGCTGGTTGGATGTGTTTGTGGCTTGTGGTGGACTTGACGTGAACGAGCCCCAGCCGAACCGCGTGCTGCACAATCAGGGAGGGCACTTCACAGATGTATCGGCGGACGCCGGCGCTGACTTTGGCGTATCGCGCCTGCATCGTGGAGTTGTCTTTGCGGATTTCGATAACGATGGGCGCATCGACGCCGCCGTGACTTCTCTCAACCAGCCGATCGAGCTTTGGATAAATCGCAGTCCCATGCAGCACTGGTTGCAGCTCAAGCTCAAAGGTACGCGAAGTAACGCATCGGCATTGGGCGCGAAGGTAATCTGCCGAACAACGCAGCGCACTCAGGTTTCGTTTGTGGCCAATAGTGTGGGATATGCCTCCGCCAGTGATTTGCGAGTGCATTTCGGACTTGGAGAAGATCGCAAAGCTTCGCTGGAAATTCATTGGCCATCGGGTGCAGTGCAGGAATTGAAAGATGTTTCCTCCGACCAGCAGCTCCAAATTGAAGAGCCAAAGGTCTCACCGGCAGGGAAACCCTCCCACTAAGACTGCTGCTTAAACGATAGAAAAAACACTCTCTCAGGTAGATGTGAGAGCGGACTTCGTTCGAAACTTGTGGCGCAAGCAGGTGTGTGCCAAATCTCTGTCGGGCTGGCATCAATTGGGAATCCGAAGCGAGTATCGGGAGGGTCGAACGATGTATCGAACAAAGAGCGACAAGTGTGCCTCAATGCTGAGAGTACTGCTTTGTTTGGCTCTCGTAGGCTTTCTGGCGGCGAGTCAAAGTGGATTCGCGCAGTCATCGAACGGACAGATCACCGGCCTGGTGACAGACTCAAGCGGGGCAGCCGTTGAGGGCGCAAGCATCTCAGCGACCAACAACGCCACAGGTGTGGCCTACAACACCACGAGCAACGGGTCGGGTGTGTACGTGCTGCCGCAACTCGTTCCTGGACCTTATAAGGTCTCATTGACCAAGCAAGGCTTTGCCACCGTCGAACGCCCCGAGTTGATTGTGCGCACCGGAGACCATCTGTCGGTGGACTTCAACCTGAGACTCGCCACGACGAAAGAAGTCGTGACCGTCACCGAATCAGCACCGTTGATGCAATCGGATCAGTCCAGTTCGTCAACGGTTCTTGATAACAAAATGATCACGGAGTTGCCGCAGCTCAACCGCAACTCGCTGGATTTGACCAGTGTGATTCCACAAGTTCAGGGCAAGGGACCACTCAGCGACCAGCTTTCCACTTTGGGGAATGCGACTTACCTCATCGCTAACAATGGAAACTCCTATGCCATCGCGGGCGGACAGGTGAATGGAACCAGCATCTCGGTGGACGGGAACCAGTTGCAGGACTCCGAGTTCAACGCGGTGAATCGCGCGATCCCGACGCCTGACAGTATTGGAGAGTTTCGGGTAGAGAGCGGTGTTCTGACCGCGGATCGCGGCCGGTATTCCGGTGGCGTCATCACCATGAACACCAAGAGCGGCACCAATCAGTTTCATGGTCGGCTCTTTGAGTACTTCCGCAACCAACTCCTGAACAGCAATGGATGGCAGAACAATTCAGTCGGTCAGACGCGGCAGGCCTTCCATCAAAACAATTACGGCTTATCCGTGGGTGGACCGATTTCCATTCCGCATGTTTACAACGGTGCGAATCGCACCTTCTTCTTTTTCGGCTGGGAGGGAGAAAGATACAACACCGGCCAGACTGTGCTTAGCACGGTACCTACGTTGCTGCAGCGCAACGGTGATTTCTCGCAAACGATCTTAGACTTCCCCAATGGCCCCACAGGAACTCCGGACTACGCAGCGATTTTCGACCCGTACCACATTTCTGGAGGAGTGCGGCCAGAGTATGCCGGTGTTCCGGGGGCGCCGGTGGGCGCCAACGGCCTGGTCGGGGGCAAGATATGTTCGCAGGCCGACATCTCCGGCGGAACGTGTCCCGCGGGTAATCAAAATCTCTCCCTGCAGAGCACGCTGTTTGACCACTACATGGCCCTGTGGCCTTTGCCGAATCACGCGCCGGGCCCCAATGGCTATAACAATAACCGCCTGGATTCGATTGCGGTCACCCGTCCGACGGATCGATTCTTCCTGCGGTTGGATGAAAATCTTTCCAACAGCCAGCGGCTCAACCTCAGCATCAGCCGTACCCACATGACCAACAACATTCCGGCACCCTGGGCGCATGCTGCGCGGTCCTTCAGCTACGATCACGACGTAACCGGAAGCTTGCAGTACAACTGGGTCCTGTCGCCGACCTCGATCCTCGACGCCCATCTCGGATTTGGAGTAGCCAAGCTCTACAGTGACGGCGTTTCGGGAGACGGTTCCAATCCTGATCCCAGCATTGACACCACGACATGGGGCTTCGATCCTCTGATCGTCAACAATCCCTCCCGTACCACGAGTCAAATCCCTCCGGTATTGAACATCAACGGGTTTTCCAACGTGGGTGGATCGCAATTCGACACCTTCATCAACCAGACGGAAAACGCGACCGTGGGTTATACGAAAGTGATGGGCCGCCATACCATCAAGGTCGGTTACGAACAGTACTATTACCGCTTCAACGAGAACGGCGGAGATCACACCGGCGTGGCTTGGATCAACAATGGCGGCGGTTCCGTGCAGGACTGGCAAAATCCCAATGACTCCACCACCGGCTTCCCACTGGCTGAACTGATGATGGGCTCGTCGCACGTGTTCCAGTGGGGCAACTGGAACATTTCACCCTACGGCTTCAACGAGGCCGCCTATGCCATGGACGACTGGAAAGTCAACCGGAAGTTGACGGTTCAGATCGGACTGCGCTGGGATCACGATGGCGCGCGCTCACCCAAGAGTTTCGCCCCGGGTCAAGCCTCCCCCATCATGTATGACATGAACGCGAAGAACGTCTTGACTCCCAACTCGAGTTGGAACTGGAGCCAGGTCACCTCCGCAGTTCCAGGCCTGGCTGCTCTGCCGCAGCCGGAATGGCTGACGCAGGGCGCAACCGGGCGCGTCGTATTGCTCCATACTCCGGAATATCCGCAGAAAAATCTTTACACCACGGATTGGAAGAACTTTCAGCCCAGGCTCGGGATTGCCTATGCCATTAACGATACGACGGTGGTGCACGCTAGCGCCGGCATCATTGATCAGGGCCTGAATGGGCTTTCCACGGATTGGTTTAGTTTCTACTACAACACGATTACCATGGGCCAGATTTCCACGCTGGACAACCAGCACTGGATCAGTGAACTCGGCCCCGATCATGGTCTGGGAACGTTCCCCGCGCAACCCGGTGGAACCAACCTTGGATACTATCCGGCCATCACGACGAATCAGGATTATGGCTTTCAGACGTTCGGACAGGCAGGCAATCCAGACCAGGGGGGAGCGTCGACCATCAACCATTTCCAGACGCCGGAAGACTACACCTGGGACGTCAGCGTGCAACGGCAACTCGGGAGGAGTTGGGTAGCGACGGCCGACTACACGGGTATCCGCGGCATCCACCTGCTCATGCCGGTTTGGGGATGGAGCACCAACAACGTTCCGCTCGCGGACTACTCGCTGGGAACGCACCTCTATGATACGGTGCCCAACCCGTTCTACGGACAGTCGCAGACTTTTAATAGTCAGCCTACAGTGCAACTCTCGCAGTTGCTGGGACTTGCACCGCAATACTCGAGCATTACGCCGGGGCAGGCGACCTGGGGACGGTCAATTGCCAACTTCCTCAATTTACAGATTCAAAGCCGCGGCTACCACGGCTTGACGTTGCTGGCTTCGTATAGCATTCGCAAAACGCTGACCAACACCTGGGGCAAGGATATTCAGCACGGCGGCCCGGCGGGCAGTGGATATCTGCAGAATCCGCATAACCTGATGGAAGCCTACGGCGTCGCCGGTTACGAGATGCCGCAAACAGTGTTATTGAATTACTCGTACGAGCTTCCGTTTGGGCGTGGACGGCAGTTCATAAGCAATGGCGACAGCTTCGGTTACAAAGTTCTCAACGAGGTTGTAGGAGGATGGAACCTCGCCGGTGTGACTACGTGGAACCCCAAAGGAACTCCGGTGCTCATGCCCACTGTACCGGGGGGGCAGACGGCTCCGGGTGCGGCTCTTCGCGAGTCTCTCGCGCCCGGGGTGAAAGTCGTTAAGACCACGAACTACTCCAGTGCGCTGATGGACGCGAATGGAAACTTTATCAACCAGAATCAAAGTCTGCTGAACACGAGTGCTTTCGTGAGGACACCGGATTTTGGCCTCAGCAATGCGCCGTTTGTTTTTCCCAATGTGCGGAACCCGGGAAGTTTCTTCACGGACCTGACGTTGCTGAAGAAATTCCCGATCTCCGCCGAGGGGTCGCGATACTTCGAGATTCGTCTGGAGGCGCAAAACATCTTCAACCATGCCAATTTCAATCAGATCGATAACAACATGAGTGACGCTACCTTCGGCGGAGTGAAGGGCAAAACAGGCCAGCGCATCATGCAGGTTGGGGCGCGTCTCTTCTTCTGAGTCGAATCCAAATTAAGATAGTGCGGAGCCGATTGGAGATGGGCCGGCTCCGCGCTTCCCCCGGAGTGCTGTCTTCATGTGGCGTAAAACTCGTGTCGGCTGGATCAGTTTGCTGTTCCTGGCAGGCGTGTCAGCGCTCAGTCAGACGAGCGCACGGCTCGAGACCTCCGACACGGAACTTGTTCTGGAGGCGGGCGAAGGGGCTCCGCGGCTGACTTCGCTTGGGGTTGCCGGACAGCCCAAATGGGAGAACCGCGCTTCCGAAGTCTTGATCCCATCCGCGGACGTCTCGGACAAACCTACTTTTCTGCATTGGAACTTCAACCACGAGGCCAGTCAGATCGGTGAACAGCGCGTTGCCTTCATCTACGATTGCTCTTCGCCTCATCTGCGCCTGACTTGGGAATGGCGCACTCGCCAAACGTACGGCCCGGTTGAACACCAGATTCGGATCGAGAATCTCGATAATCAGGAAATCTGGATTCCGCTGCAGGATAGCCTCGCCTTTAATTGGCAGGTCGATCCGCAGACGCCACTCGAACATCTTTTCGTCGAGAAAGGTGCCAACACGCCTTCGCCCGTGGGCACCCATCAGGTTATGCTCGCCGATGGGTACAAGTGGACCGGAACGTCCAGCACCTATGGAGATCTTCGCGACAATGAGCCCCGCGAAATCATTCCGTGGTCGCTGGTCGAGAGAAAAGATGCGGCGCAAACCGGATGGTATGCGGGGATCGAGTTCAGCGGCCGCACTCGCATCTCGCTGGCACGGAAAAAGGATTCTCTGCAGGTGGAAATCGGATTGAACCCCGATCCGAGTCCATTCCGTACACGCCTCGCGCCTGGAGAAGTCTTTGAGACTCCGGTGGTATTCCTCGGTGGCTTCCGCGACGGGCCGGATGGAGCAGGAAATATCCTACGCCGCTGGATCCGCGCGACTCTCGGCAATCCCGAGACCTGGAAGAATCCCAACTATCCGCTGGTGGTCAACAACAGTTGGGGCGGTGGCATGGGCGTCAACGAAGAGATTGCGCTGCGCATGATTCGCGACTCCGCCGAACTCGGGGTGGACATGTTCCACGTGGACGCCGGCTGGTTTCGCGGCGTGGGCGACTGGTATCCCAATCCCCAGAAATTCCCTCACGGTCTTGCCGTCGTCGCCGACGATGCTCACAAACATGGGTTGAGATTCGGTCTCTGGGTGGACTGGACGCAAGCTGGGTTATCCCCCGAGCCCGGAGCCCTGAATGCGCGCGATCCCAAAGTTCGCGACTGGATGGTTACCGACCTGCCCGCCGACTGGAAGCCGGAACCATTCAAAGGCCAAACCATCGATCTCGGAGTGCCCGAGGCGAAGCAATGGGCGCAGCACGAAGTCGAACGCATTGTCACCGATTACCATCTCGACATGTTGGAGCACGACGGTTACTTGGTGGCGCACGGATGCGATCGCACGGACCACCCCCACGCCCCTCCGGATCCGCTGAATAAGTGCATCTATAAGTCTTGGGGTGCGTACTGGGTGGACAGTTCGAATTCCACCGACGTCAGCTACCACGCGGTACGGGCGTATTACGACATTTATTCCAAGATGCGTCAGGATCATCCCGGGCTGCTATTTGAAATATGCAACGACGGCGGCAGGATGGTCGACTTCGGCAGCGCCTCTCACGGCGACTATTTTTCCATCACGGACACGTACGACCCGCTGTCGAACCGACGAGCCTTTTACGACACCAGTCATGTGCTGCCCGCCGCGATGCTGGAAAGTTACGTGGAAAAATGGCCAACGCCCCGCATCGAAAACTTCCGCTACATGCTGCGCAGCGGCATGATGGGTTGGCTGACTATCATGACCGACACCAATGCATGGTCGCCCGAACAGCACGCCGAGGCCAAGAAAGAAATCGATCTCTACAAGAAAGAACTTCGCTCCTTGATTCGCGATGCCAGCCTGTATCATCTCTCTCCGCGGCCTGACGGCGTGCACTGGGACGGGATCGAGTACTGGGATTCGGTGCGCCAGCGGGGCGTGGTCTATGCCTTTCGGGGCAGGATCGCAGACGAGAAGACGCATTCGTACCCGTTGCAGGGGCTTCAGCCGGGGAACCGCTACCTGCTCAAGTTTTACGATCGCAGTGCTCCCGATCGGACGGTCAGCGGTCGCGAACTTATGACTGAGGGCCTGAAGGTAACGCTTCCCTTAGCGAACAGTTCAGAACTGATCTTCGTTGAGGGTGCAGCACACCAGTAGACGTAGAATTTCCTCAGAAAAGTTGAAATATGTCGACCCCGAACGAATCGAGATCCCCGAACCGGCTTGACGGCCGTGTCGCTTTGATCAGCGGCGGTGCTCAGGGCATAGGACGCGCGATTGCCACCCTCTTCCAACGGGAGGGCGCGTGCGTATTCATTCTCGACTGCGACGCGCGGAGCGGGAACGAGACAGCCGCTGATCTCAGCGGACAAAATCCGCATCTGCCAGTCAAGTACCTTCGCGCCGACCTGCGCGAACCCCGTGAAATTCAGAACGCCGTGGAGACGGTGCGAAAACTCCATGGCCGCGTGGACATTCTGGTCAATAACGCCGGAGTCGAACTTGATAAGTCTCTCGAGCAGTTGACCATGGCGGACTGGGATCTGGTGCTGAACGTGAATCTGCGCGGCGCGTTCCTGCTAACGCAGGCGGTGGTGCCGCTTTTTGCGAAATCCGGCGGCGCGATCGTGAACATCAGTTCCATCCACGCCACCCATGCTTTTCCTGACTCCATTCCTTACGCATGCTCGAAGGCCGGCATGGTCGCCCTCACAAGGAATCTGGCCCTCGAGTTATCGAGCCGGCACATTCGCGTAAACTGCATTTGTCCTGGATATATCGACACGCGACTCTGGGAAGAATATCTGCGCAGCTCTGCCAACCCGACGGCGCTCGCCGAGCAGACGACCGCGCTCCATCCCTTAGGGCGTCGCGGAATGCCTGCCGATATCGGAGAGGCCGCATTGTTCCTCGCTTCGGACAGTTCCGCCTTCATCACCGGCACCGATCTCATCGTCGACGGCGGGCTCACCGTCCGGGCACATTCTTAACATATATCCGCAGGTTGATCATTTAAGCGACACATCTCTTCGTTTTAATGATGTCTCCGGTCGCATGTCTGTATTACAATCCCTGCTCATCTGGGGACCCTCGACATGAAAAGGCATCATGCTGTCCTGACCGGAGCTCTGCGGCGCGAGTTCCAAAAGGATTTGGAACTCTTCAAGCACTTCCTTCTGCTGCTCAACAATACCAGCCCGATCCGCAACGTGGAACTCATGTGGCACGAGGAACAGGAAGAACTGGATCCTCTCAAAGCCAAGTTCAAGAGTCGCGTAGGAACCGGAGATGCCCTAGTTCAGCTTCAACCCTCCGGAGCCGCAGAGACAAACCGCAATTCTCCCAGCACCTTATTCTGCGACCTGGTGCATGGTTTCGGCACTCACGAAGAGGAAACTTGTGCTCGTTCTGACGTGCCTGCAAAGCAACGATGCCGCGCCACTGGTTGCACTCAGGTCTATGGCTGTCACGTAGGGCTCACGGACATCGCGGTGCCGGTAATCTGCGATGGCCAGTATCTAGGGACGCTGTTCTCAGGGCAAGTGTCGACCATTCCGCCCAAGCCAGAAGGATTCCGTTTTGTACGCGAGACTCTGGCGGGGCAGCCTCACATCAACTTCAAGAGTCTGGAAGCGGCTTATTACCAGGTGCCGGTCGTGAGTCAGGCGCAGGTTGCCGAGATGGTTCGAATCTTGGAATTGTTCGCGAGGTATATCTCGAATTCCTGGAAGCGCCTGCAACTCATCAGTGAATTTCAGAGAAACCATGACCGGGAGCTGAGCCTGGATCGTAAGGAACTGGCCTCCATTCTGCTCTCGGGAGAAGTCGGCGATTTTCCGGAACTGAAAGCTCTCGCCAATCGTGCCGGTCTGCAACGGCTGCCGGAACGGGTGATGGTCCTGCAGATTGAACAACTGCGCGCCGATTCCGCGCGCCATAGCACCATCCCGGCCCTCACCTTGAATCGCCTATCCCATGTGGTTGAAGACTTCTGCCAGAGCTTGCCGAATTCGCTGGCCATGGTCGTACGGCCGGGAGAAATCTGCATCTTTAACAGCCAGGAAGTGCGCAACCGCAGCCACCAGCGCCTCTCGCTGGAGCAAATGGCGGAGAGCATTCTGGCCAAAGTACGCTCCCAAACGATTGCCACGGTACGCATCGGCATCAGCGAAGAGCACCATCAACCCGCCGAGTTGCTCAAAGCCTACCAGGAAGCGTGCTCTGCGCTGGATGCCGGCGGCAGTTCGGTCTCATTCTTCAGCGATCCGAAATCGCAAAAGGCTCAGCCCGCAGAGGTCATGGCACGCTTGGTCAAAGCATTTCGCCATGGCACCAGTGTTTCGAGTATCATGCGCGAATTCCTCGCACTGGCAACGCCGTCGGATCATTCCCCGTCTGAAATCCAGCAGTCGCGAGCCTTGCTTACTTGGGCTATCGAACATCTGGCACTGGAGACTGTGAGCAGCGGCGTAAATCCGATTCAAATTAATGCGGCCAAGGAGAAAGCGACGACCAGCGTGCTGCATGCTCCCAGCCCGTTTGGGGCAGGCGAGGCATTTCGGCGATTCGCTGACTTGGTTTCGCAGCAGATGGCCTCGGCCTTTTGCCAGCGCGAGCACAAGATTGTGCTGGCCATCAGCCAGTTCGTTGAGGAACGGGGTGCGGCCCAAATTACAATTCAACAACTCGCGGAGGCAGTTCATCTCTCGTGCGGGCATTTGAGCCGGGTGTTCCGACGGACGACCGGGATGACTCTGGAACAGTTCTTGATCCGGCAACGCGTGGAACTGGCCAAGCGCGCCCTTCTTGATCCGCGGTTCAATGTCGCCGAAGTGGCCGAGCGTTGCGGCTTCTGCAATCCCGCTTACTTTGCGTCGGTTTTCAAGAAATACGCGAAGTGTACCCCTCGGGCATTTGCCAGCCAGCCACAACGCTGGGAACCGATGGGGGCGCCGCTCTGGCCTTAGCTTGCGAACGGCGCTTCTTCATCACCAGCGAATACTGGAATGAGTAAAGAGCGTCGGAGCGCTGCACCTACGCTCTACACCACGCGATTGCGGAGCACGCCCAGACCTTCAATATCGACCTCCATCACGTCGCCGGACTTCAGAAATACTGGAGGCTTGTGAAATGGCCCACTCCATCGGGCGTCCCGGTAGCAATGATGTCACCGGGTTCGAGCGTGATTGCAGCGGAAATAAACGCAATCAGCGCCGGAATGCGAAAGATGAGATTCGAAGTATTGGAATTCTGGACTACATTCGCGTTCACTCTCATTCGAATGGAAAGGACATGAGGATCGGGCACCGCGTCGCGCGTGGTAAGCCATGGTCCGAGAGCAGCTGGTGGCAGTGAAAGGATCGACCTGAGGCAATTGGCCGTATACTAATGAACAATCGGGAACAAAAATGGAAATCCCAGTGTACGTAAGGACGATTCGATGAACCCAAAACACAAACACATACTTAGGACGTTTCTTACCGGTTCCTTACGCTTAGCGGAATTTGCCATTACCAATGTATGCATTGCTAAATGCACCTTCTGCGACATCTGGAAGCAGAAACCCAAGGTGTTTGTCGCTAAGGAGAAAGCGCTGCTGGCTATTGATAAACTTGCTGACCTCGGCGTTTCTCATATCACTCTCACGGGCGGGGAACCGCTCATGCACCCCAATATCATTGCTTTTGTGAACAAATGCACTTCCCGCAACATCCATAATGCCGTTCTTGATGCGGCCCCTTCACTCATTACGGATGATAGACTTGATCTCCTTGATGAAGCCGGAAATGACATGATCTCAATCTCGCTTGATTCTGAGAATCCTAAAGTCCTTGAAGAGTCCAGACAGATTCCACATATCATGAGGGACATGGAAGACGCGGTGAAGAGGATTAAGAGGACGAGAATTAAGTCCATGGCCTCAATACTCATCTGGAACAATAACCACGATCAGATGGAAAAGGTCTTCGCAAAAGCAACTGACATGGGATTTGACCTCATTTCAATCAGTTACCCGACTTTCTCGGAATCAGTGGTATATCCACTGGGTGGAGAGGGAATCAGTCTATCAAGAGACCTGGTGATCAAGTCGCTTGAAAGCGTTATTGAGCTCAAGAGGCAGAAACGATATCCAATTGCCAATTCCATAGCGTCGATGGAGAACATCATCCGGTACCTCAAAGACCCATCAACGGTACGCTATGAGTGTCTGGGCGGATCTCGTGTGATGTTTGTTGACTGGTTTTGTGAGGTAAGGCCGTGTATGCAGCTTCCGCAGGTGCTGGGCAATATCCTTACCATGACAAAAGATGACTTTGAAACAGTACCCTGTAATAAGTGCAACATGAGCTGGTATAGGGATTTCAGCACGTTTTTCTATGGAGTGAAATCATTTCCTGTTTACTGGGAAACGATAACATGCTCGAAGGGATTTTATTAACCTGTTTGCTCGGTCTTGCGTTCGGGTCGATAGCACTTATGAAGTCGAAGTAACCTGCAGGCTGTGAAGCGGACTCCACTTTCTTGCTTTATATCACTCCTTACCGTTATGAGGAACAGGTGGTTTCCGGAACGCTTGCCTACGCGCTAGGTGCAGGCAAGGCGATCATCTCAATTACAATCCCTTGCTGAGGGGTAAGCGTACGACCGAGACCGCGCCGCCCGCTCGGTGGCCCCGACGGGGTTGTGAGCGCTATGGGGACCGTTACCCGTAATAATCGCGATGGATTCAAACGCGCAGGCCTTCCCCTTACCACAGGACCGGACCTATCTGGATTTTATGTCTGCTGGCTATAACGACGTTTGGTCCAGGCTCTTTCCAAGACGCGCGGGATTAACCTGCTGTCAGGATGAAGCAGACAACAATCCCGTCTCGCAACTCTATCAGCGAATAGACCTGGTGTTGACCCACGGCAAAGTCACTCCATGGGCAGCCGTCTTGATTGGGGCCAATGCGCGAAGCCGGCTGCCCGATGGACTTTGGCCATCGGATCATGCCGGGTTGGCGGCAGGTGTGATTGTTGGGAGCAATTAGGCAGACTCCAAACTGCGCTGTCCGTTATATCGGCCATGGCTCTTAGCGGGCCCATCTGTTGACGCACGGTTGTCGAGATCAGGGGATGTATGTTCGATGGCGCGCCAAAGTAACTTGCCCTTCAATGTGTTTGCTTGCAGCGCGGCGGCGGTGCCCCGGCGACACCGCCTTTTTCTAAGGTGCGGCCTGAGATCGTTATGCTGAAACGTGCGAAGAAACGTGCCGCACCAAAGATTCAGCCGGAGACTCTGAAGGGCTGGCAGCAGATCGCAGCTTTCTTGGGCGAGCCTTCCTCTGTCGTCCAGCGTTGGGCCTCGGAGGGAATGCCGGTTCGTCGCCAGGGACGATTTGTTAGTACTACGCCGGAAGAACTGAACGCTTGGCTTGGAAAAGAATCCGGCAAGCCTGTACATGTCGCTACTGAGAATACCGACCTTACCGCCGAGCTAAAGCGCGGGCTGTCGTTCGTGCGTCGCGAGAAGGAACCAAGCGCTGGGAAGGAACAGGCTGGACGGTCGAAAAAGTCGAAGCGCCAATGAAAAAACCAACTCTGCGCGTTGCGAAATGGCTTGGCGACATTCCCGTAGAAGCCAGTTGCACTGCTTGTGCTTCCATCGCCTTCAGAGCAAAGGGTTCAAGCCATCGACCCAACCGCGAAGAGTATCAGAAATCTCTGCAAGCGCAGTTCGATGAGCACTTAAGGATGGTTCACTCGGGAAGAGAGACCCACGAGTAAAGACACCGCCTCTAGAGCTAACGGGAACCGTGTCGCCGTGGCCGTTGTCCCCGCTCGGACAGCACAGTGGTGCCATTCCTAGGCAATAAGCGAAACGTTGTTTTTGCAGGGGTACTCAGAGGTCGGGAGCAGTTTTCAATGTCACGCCAACCGGAACCTCCATTACTTTCACGTCTCCACTGACTAGATGCTGTCCAGGGAGATTACTGGGGGCGTACCCCAGGCTCTTATCTCCCAGCCTTCGCTCCACCGATGCATGGACGACTGGGTTCGGCGCAATCCAGCGCCGACGCCCAAGGTTCATCCGAAGGTGTTTCTTCCAGACGTCTGGCTATGTCTCCACGTTTACAACCTTGGGCCACAGTTCGGCGATCCACCAGATGCCCCGGAGGGACTCGTGCTGATTGTTCGTAAGAGGGTCAGGTGCGACGTACGGTGGTTTCCTTCCAAGAATGTCAGCTTTTCGGTTCGGGTCAACTCGAAGACCCGCAACTTCTCCCTCGGAGACCATCCACTGCAAAGCAATCTTAGAGAGCTGGCTCTCTGACTCGGGATAACTGCCGCCAACGTCTGAATGCACCCCAGCAAACCAAATTTCCTTTACGTCTTGCTGTGCATCGTGCGGCGCACCGAACAAGTTTTGCCGAAAGAACGCTCTGCGCTCGTCGATTGACATAGCGTGCCGAACGAAGTGCAAGTCGGGGTTGTGCGTCGCTTTAGTGCCTGGGAAGTGTGCAACGTTGTAGACCCAGCCCACCGAGCTAACGGTGTCCCACACTCCAACGAAAATGCGGCTTGCATTCGCGGCAAAAGGTTTTGTTGAAGTCCGCGGCCACGGCGAAGTCGATCTTCTTGCTCTTAATCATCCGAATTGAGTACGGGATCAAGCCCTCATTGTCCTCGCGTAGCAGCCCGATGATGTGCAGCATTCCACAGAGCGCCCGTGCGGTGTAAGCCCCTCGACTAAAACCGAAAATGTACAACCTGTCATCTGGCTGGAATGTCCGCATGAGGAATTGATAGGCATCGGCAATGTTGTCGGAGATTCCATAGCCGAATGCCAGACCGATCACTTTAGTCCACCACTTGCTAATTCCGGTCAAGGCATTTCGCGCCCCCATCGTTCCGACTCCCGGATGGTAATAGGCAATCTGAGACGCATCATAGACCAGCATCTTGTAGAGCTTCACGACGTTGGACTTGCTTTCGCCGAACTCATTGCCCGTGCCGTCGCAACAGATCACGATGTTTTTCGCCATCTCGTCCCACCTCGCTGGAGAAGGTCTGCGGCTCAGGATACGGAGCTCCCTTTTTGCGTCTTTATGGATTGTCCAAGTCAGCCCATGCTCCGTTATTCCACACCTCGATCTTAGTAATCGGATGGATTTCCCAGAGTGTAGAGCGCAAACCGCTGTCGATCATGTCTTGGTGCTCGGGATCGAGCATCAACCAGCCGCTGATGCGAACTTTCTGCTGGTTATAGCTGGCATTAGGCTGGCTGCCGAGATGGGCCGTCCACGCCTTCAAGTGAGCGGTAGTCCACAGTGCATGCTGTTTACGAACCCGAGGCGTAGTTTCAACAATGATGGCGACACTCTCTCCCTCGCCGACATTAGCCGTGAGAGGCATGTGCCAGTCCACATCGTTAGCCAGTCTGGCGTGGCAGTTTGTTGATTCACCACCGCTCGCAGCGTTGACACTTGAGCTCTCTACCTTCACTTTATACAGATATCCTTCGACACTGATTGCCGAACCTTCAAACGGCGCGATCGTAGCGAGTTGCGCAGGTGTCCAATCCATACGACTCTTAGGAGCGCCTTTTGCATAGGCAAGACTGTTAATCGCGCCCCGCGTAACGGCATGATACGAGCTTGGTACATCAGTCCTGTTCTTCCGCCTGTTCGTATCCGCATCGCCACCGTCGCCAGTTTCGCCGCAGTTACCCTCATCACTTTGGAACGAACTGCTCTGCGGAGCCGGTTTATCCCATTCGGATGAAATCGCCGTTTCTGGTGTGCTCTCTGTCGGCGTGCCACCACCTTCCAGCACGGCCGTCGGGGCCTGCCTAACTTCGACGTTCTTGCTCCAAACCCACCCGCTATGGTCATGCACCTTAACATGTAAGAAACCGTTGGTCGGGCCAGGATCAAGCAGTTGAATTTGCGTTCGAGATTTGAGCTTCTCAATCGGGGCACCGTTCGTTGACGGATCTGGTCGCAAATTGACGTTCCGCGTAACAACTGCGGTTTGAGAACCGGCAAGACCTACGGAAAGAAGGACGAACACTATTGTGCGGAGCAGGCGATTCATCTTTTGCCTCCGATGGTGAAAAGTACAGCCTTGTTTTCCGCGGGTTCGGCACCAGGCTCGAGGAGTAATCGATAACCGCCGTATGAATGGGCGGAGGGGATTCCGCATCCCGATTGGAAGGTTTGTCAACGGCAAATCAAATCATGTTACGAAATCAGAACAGAAATTGCTGACTCAGTATCACTACGAACCGCCGGACGCGCATTTTATCAAGTTGAGTTCTAGTTCAGGGTTCAGGGTTCGTCGGTTCGCTGCTCGCTAATAGTGACGACGAGGAGCCTTTGTACGTCATCAACCTGGCGACGGACATGCTATGCTCCGCGGATGCACCTGCGTCTACGCGCAAGTTCGTTCCTCCCGATCCTGCTCCTGACTGTCTTGCCGCTCAACGCACGGGTCGTTCGCGTCGAACTTGCTTCCCGCACCGATGTCCTTAACGGCAACGCATTGGGGGACGCGGGAACCTATGAGCGCATCACCGGACGTGTCTACTTCTCGCTTCCGGTGGCCAACCCACACAACCAGCGCATCGTCGATCTCAGCAACGCGGTGAACTTGAACCACGGCGAGGTCGAGTTTTCTTCTGACTTCGTTGCTGTCTGTCCGAAGGATGCACATAAGGGCAACGGCTCGATGCTTCTGGAAATCCCCAACCGCGGCCATGGGCGCATTCTTGCTATCGTGGACGGCGGCGACTGGGATCTCGCTAGTGACCCGGGAGACGAGTGGTTACTGCGCAAGGGTTTCACCGTCGTGAGCCTCGGATGGCAATGGGACGCCGATGGTAAAGATGCCCTGCGACTGTTTGCGCCTGTCGCGAAAGAATACGGAAAGACCATCACCGGCCTCCTGCGCGGCGATCTGATGCCTTCGAAAGTGATGCCGGAGATTCCCCTGGGGCACCTCATCCTCGGCAGTATCGGCGGAATCGAGTACCCGGTGGCCGCACCCCACGATCCGCGCAACGTACTGACGGTGCGGGACTCGCGCGATTCGCCAAAAAACGCCATCCCCCGTGCGGAATGGCAGTTCGCCCAGACGGTCGACGGCAAACTGACCCCCAGCGACCGGCATATCCACCTGAACGGCGGCTTTCAGCCCGGGAAGATCTACGAATACGTTTATGTTGTCGCTGACCCGGTCGTAGCGGGCGGCGGCTTCGCTGCCGTACGCGATTTTGCGTCTTATGCCAAGCACAACCCAAATGCTGTCACTCCTGCAGCGCGCGTCTATGGCGAGGGCATTTCGCAGAACGGGCGCTTCCTGCGCGATTTCCTCTATCAGGGCTTCAATGCCGACGAAGAAGGAAGAATCGCGCTGGACGGTATTCTCGCCCACGTTGCGGGAGCGGGTCGTGGCAGCTTCAACTATCGTTTCGCACAGCCTTCGCGGGACGCGCAGCCCACTTCATCCGTTTTCTTCCCGACCGACGTCTTTCCTTTTACCGATCAACCCGAGAAAGATCCATTGACGGGAGAGATGGGAGGACTGCTCGATCGAGCTGTGGCTGACAAAGTCGTACCGAAGATTTTTTTCTCCAACACATCCTACGAGTACTGGGGCCGCGCGGCCGCGCTGATTCACGTCAGCGCCGATGGGAAACAAGATGCTCCGATCTCTGAGAGTGTCCGCCTCTATCACTTCACCGGGCTGCAGCACTTTTCCGGTCCATACCCTCCGGAGAAAGGCAAAGGGGACCTGCTCGGACAACAGCCGCAATCGCCGCTCCCGGTCAGGTATTTCTGGCGCGCCATGATCGCCAACATCGACACGTGGGTGCGCAGCGACACCCGTCCACCTGCAAGCAGCTATCCGAAGATTTCTGACAGAACGCTCGTGCTGTTGCGCGACTACGCATTACCAGCAATCCCGAGAGTCAACCAGCCCCACGAAGCAAATCAAGCCTATCGTCTCGATTTCGGCCCGAAGTGGTCGGACGGAATTCTGAGTGTCCAGCCTCCAAAGGTCGGCGAGCCCTTCCCCGTGCTTGTGCCCCAGGTCGACGATGATGGAAACGAACGCGACGGCGTGCGCTTGCCCGAGATCACCGTTCCGTTGGCTACCTATACGAGTTGGAATCTTCGCGATCCTTCGATTGGCGCACCCGATCAGCGCGTGTCCTTCGAGGCGTCTTACCTTCCATTTTCCAAGACCGCCGGTGAACGTCACAAGACTGGCGACCCACGCAAATCCATTGCGGAACGCTACTCGAATCGCGAAGATTACGTCACTCAATACAAAAACGCGGTGGACGATCTAGTGAAGCAACGGTGGATCCTGCCGGAAGACCGCGCCGCCTTGCTGCATCGCGGCGAGCAGGAATGGGCCGAAGCCACGAAGTAAAATCCGCTGCTACGCTTTGCTCCGGGTAGCCGGGAGAGATGTCCACGCTTGACGCCAATTGCGGCCGGTTGGGGCCACTGGGAAGCAATCCACCTAAACGAAAAAACGGGATGCTCGGAGCGACAAGTCATAAGCTACTACATCTTGCGCAACCAGTTCGCTACGGCTCGCGGGTCAAACCGCACGCAAGTTCCCACTCGGAACGACGGGATCCTGCCGGAGGCTGCTTGCTTATACACGGTAAGGGCCGACACACACAGGAGGCCCGCGAGCTCCTTCGCGGTAATCGCTCAACCGATCCGCTCGATTTTGTCTGCGAGGGACACAGCTAATCACTCGCCGCCAGCCTGAGCGATCATGAAGTCCATCTCGCTCGTACTTTGGGACCAGTTCTTGTCGTTCCGCGGAGTGGCTGGTCTGCTAGCCATTTAGGATGTCCTCCAGAGAAGGCCCGGGGGCAGACGGAGCGTAAACGACCGTTGGACTTGGGCGAATCTCTACGGCGTGTCCGACCGGCCAATCCCGCCACATAGCAAACGAGCGATAAATTACAATCCCTCCGGAGGGAGGATTCATGGCGAATCACGTGAACGGGAATTGTCGCAATGCGGGTCCGCGGCGGAGAGTATTCGCGCTAACAACGTTGATCCTGATGTTTTCTGTGCGGGTGTATTCCGAACACAAGAACTCTGCGGACACAACTGCGTCAGTTCAGTCTTTTCTGGGACGTTGGGATTTGATCCTGAAGACTCCGCTTCGTGAATATCCCTCGTGGTTGGAGATAAGCCAGGAAGACGGGCGGCTTAAAGCTCGACTGGTGAGCCGTTGGGGACACGCACGGCCGCTCCCGAAAATTGAGCTCTCGAATGGCCGGGTCACGTTCGTTTCTCCCAAAGAGGAGGAAGACAGGAAAGACGACATGGTCTTTGAGGGCAAGCTATCTGGAAAGACACTAGCGGGGACCACGACCGGGCCCGATGGAACTCCGTGGCAATGGACGGGCGAGAGAGCGCCATCCTTGAAGAGAAAGAGCGCTCCGAAGTGGGGGAAGCCGACACAGTTGTTCAACGGCAGGGACCTGAGCGGGTGGAGTATGAGCGATCCGGCATCAACGGCGGTCTGGAAGATCGAAAACGGAACGCTGGTGAGTCCCGGGCATGGTCCTGAGCTTATCAGCGATGCCAAGTTCGAAGATTTCAAGTTACACGTCGAATTCAATTGCGTACCAGGATCGAATAGCGGCGTCTACCTGCGCGGTCGGTACGAGCTCCAGATCGAAGACGATCCGGAGCCAGAAGGGCCGACTATGCGCACCGGAGGCGTGTATGGCTTCTTGGCTCCCTCGCCGGAACAGCCGCGCAGGCCGGGCGAATGGCAGACCTACGACATCACGCTCGTTGGACGAGTGGTCACCGTTTTGCAAAATGGTCAGACCATTATTGACAAACAGGAAATTCCGGGCATCACAGGCGGAGCTCTTGATAGTCACGAAGAGCTACCCGGGCCGATCTATCTGCAAGGTGGTGAGGCCGGCCACGTTGCTTTTCGGAACATCACGATTACGCCAGCAAGGTGATCTGGTTTCTGCCTCCGCATGAAGCAGAAATCACTCTTGATCGAGCCTCCACATCTACAACATCCCGTGATCTCCGAAAAACAATCTATCCCGCTCGGCTCAGGCAGACCTCTTTGTCTTCAGTGAGAACTCGATTACTTTCCCCCGTTGCTGCGGGGGAAGCCACTTCACGCGTTTTGGGAACTTCGTCGGTATGTAAAACTTAATTACTTTTGCCACGGGTCAGTCCTTCAGGTGCTACGGTCTCGCCACGGACGTTCGCTACGAGTGCCCCAGCCACTCCCATCCGCACTGACAGCACACGGAATCGCTCAACCTGAGTTTTTTCAAAAGTGCCTTACACACCGCGCATGACCTCATCCACATGTTATTGCTCCCTTCCCCCACGATTATTGTGTCAATCGGAGCAAGAGCGTTTCACCTTCGCTCCACCACCCGCGTTGCCGGTCGTCAAGCGGGCGAGCTTGCATTCCGCCACCCTTATCCCAGTAGGTTCAACGTGTAGACATTGAGCGGGGCTTGCGGCGGATCAGTGAACGTCTGAGATTTGCTGAGCACCGTTGCGTAGTATTCGATGGCGCCGTCCGCAGCCGCAAACGGACCCAGGTTTGCGGCATAGACATTGCGTCCGGCATGAGCGGCACTCGAAGGATCCCATGTCTGTGTGCCCTGCCGGCGGGTGAACAGCTTTACCTGGGCAACTTCGTGCTGACCCGATACGTGGATGAAGATGCGGAGAGATTCTCCGGGTTTGAGCAGAGACGGTCTGGTGGGGAGAAACAATCGGGTCGGATTCGCGCCTTCCGACGAGATAGCTGCGGCATAAGCCCGGTCCATTTCCGCCGGCAACTCATCCAGGAACTCTTTGATCGAGAGCCGCAGGCGTTCGAGTGAGATGCGAACGAACTTGTTTTGCATGGAAGCGAGTTGTCCGAGGTCGTTGCGGGTGGCAAGGATGGCCTGATATTCCAGCATGGTCTGCCGCACCAGAGGAGCCATGGCAAGCCAAAGCGGAACGCCGCGTTCGAGGACGTGCGTACGTGCCTCTTCCTGCTTGCCGGCAGCCCTGAGTTCCACGGCGTGCTTCAGCACCGCCTCGAGCTGGTGGGCGGACTCATAGGAATCGCAATATGGCACCATAAGGCTGACAAAGCCCGCGAAATAGCCGATGCGGTCGCGCTCAAGAGGGGATGCCGCGCGCGATGCCAGTTGACGGAACCGTTCCGCGGTTTTGCGCTGTGTGGCCAGGACCGCGAGGTCGGGTTCCGTCGTGGCATAGTTGAAGGCTTCGCTGTAGTCGCCGGTTATTTCGACGCGATTCGCGAATCCTGACTTGTCATAACTGCCGAGGAACGTGGATGAGATGGCGTGATTGCGGTCGCAGTCATCGAAGAGCGTGGCCAGTTCCCTGGCCCGACCACCCGAAGCCTGCGTTGCGCAAAAATTTAGGTAATGGTCGGGCGCGCTCAGTTGTCGATTCCAGCTGGCACGGGCAAGGTAAGTGGCGGTGGGATCGATGACGCGGTGCCGCCAATGAATTCCGAGCATCCCCTGGCAACCGAGATCCTGTGCCCTCCGCATGTCGGTTTGAAAACGACCGGCGCGAAACTGGGGAAACCATATCGAGGGATCGTCCTCAAGCCAGGGAATGGGCCAGCGCTCCCGGCTTCCCATCTTGCCGAAGGCCTCATGAATGGGGTCCCATCCGAGCGAGTCGCTTAACGCGGAGAAGATTACGTCTTCCGGTAAACGCTGGTGCAGAGACTCGAAATGATGCGCGACGCCACCCCAGCCGGCGAGCACGAGCCGCTTGCCGGGAGCTTGGCGTTTGAGGAAGTCGTGTGCCTGAGCAAAGGGTGTAATCGAAAGCGGCACATTCTTGTCGCGGCTGGCCCAGTTCGCGCCTTCATCCTGCCAGAGCCACACGTAATCGACCGTGGGGTAGCGCTCGAGGAGATCGCCGAGGCGGCGTTCGAGAAGGTCTCGCGCAGTACTCGATTCGATAAAACCGCCTGGATGCGAAAGGGCTTCCGGCGGCAGTGCTTGAACGACCTCAGCCGGATTCTGATACGGCTCAAAGCCAATGCCGGTGCGGATGCCGAGTTCGCCGGCAAGTTTGAAAGCAGCCCGCATCATGGCGGTGGTGCGGTCCGCGATGTCCCAGTTATCGGAGGCAAGCCGGGTTGCGTCTGCTCCAAACGTTTCTTTGTCGAAGAAATCGGCCGCACCCATCTTGAAGGTCGAACATCGCTGGGGCAGATATCCCCAACTCGTAACCGTTGTGTCTTCCAGGGCTGCACGGTGGCCGCTGCCGGCGAAGGCGAATGAGAGATATGACTCTGCTAAAGGGCCGGGAGCGTTTTGCGTGTATACGTGCATGCCGAACATGTTGAAGCGCATGCGCAACATGGCTGCGAAATAAGCCTTGAAGTCTTCCTCGTTATAGACGCTGATGCAGTTGAGGAAATCGGGCCATGGCAGGAGTCCGCGCACGGCGAAGCAGGGCGAAGCCGTCCAGGGCTGGCCTTGCGGTGGCAAGCGCAATTCAGCGGGACGATCGAGGGGGGCCGTAGTGCCATCGATCCCGAAGACCAAGCCCTGCCGTTCCAGAAAATCAAACACCGCAAAAAGCAGAGCCTGTTCGCTGGCGGCACGAAGAGTCGCGCCGTTAGTCGACGCTGTGATCTCATATTCTTCAGCTCCCCGGAAGCGCGACGGGTCGATGGTGAGCGTGAGCAACGCTGAAGCCTCTCCGTCGCCATTCGTACGCTTCATTTCGAACGTGGGGTTCAGTATGCGGAGTCCGCTCGACAGTTCTGTTGCCGCCAGTCTCGTCTTCGGGCTACTGGGC
>OBLT010000230.1_pt1 | contig 41503 bp, 27 predicted proteins | sample 1518721 | NCBI WGS metagenome assembly OBLT01 (sample SAMEA3539307, study PRJEB22396) | soil metagenome | biome: tundra; feature: field; material: soil | place: USA | collected 2010-05 | depth 0.15 m | reverse complement strand
CGTCGCGCGTCGACCCGCGCTTCTTGCCTTCGCTGACGATATAACTTTCCTGCGGCTCAGGGGCCTCAGGTGGAGGGGTTGCCTTAGCATTCATACAGTCTCCGCAACGGCCACAGCCTCTGCCGCAGCCGCCATGTTGGCCAGGTTCTTCGCATCGGCGGCCTGGAGCAAGGGCTCGGGCAGCTCGACACCCATCATCCGCCATTGGTCGTTGGCAAACTTCTGCAAATTAGCGATGTGCTCGGCGTGGAGGTGGCCGAAGCGTCCTTGCAATTTCAGGTACTCGGATACTGGCCGCATGCTTTGCGGGCGGAAGCTGTAATCATACGCACGCTTCTCGGGGTTCCACTCCCAGATCGGGTAGAGTCCGCATTCGACGACCAACCGGCCAAGGTCGATAGAGCGCGGTGTCTCGTACACAAATCCCTTCTGGCAGGGGGTGTAGATCATCAAGTAGGCAGCACCCTTGTGGTTGAGTCCCTTGCGCACTTTATTCATCAAGTCGATGGGGTAGCCCACGCTGGCCGTCGCCACATAGCAGTGCGGATGGCCAGCCGCCATCATGCGGGCGAGGTCCTTGGGATAGAGCTTCTTCGCCTCCGGAACCATCGGGCCGGGAGGGGAGAAGGTCGTCATGCCGCCATAGGGCGTGCGCGACGACGCCTGGATACCGGTGTTTGCATACTGCTCGTTGTCGTAACAGATGATCAGGCAATCGTGATTGCGATAGAGCGCGCCGGAAATCGAGGCGAGACCGATGTCGGACGCGCTGCCGTCGCCCGCCTCGCAGATAATGTTCGGATAAGCGCCCTTCCATTTGCCCTTGCGGATCATGGCTTCATAAGCGGCGGCGACGCCCGCGGTGAAGCTGCCTGCGCTGCCAATCTGCGTGTGCGCCCAAGGCACGTTGTAGGGCGTACACAAATACGAGCTGTTCGCGACATACATGCAGCCTGTCGGTCCGACCAGGATCGTATTGTCGCCCGCTGCTTTGCTGGTCATCCGGTACTGGATAGACGGCCCGCAGCCGGCACAGGTGCGATGGCCGGGGACAAACGGCTCGCTCGACGGTAATTCGGGGTTGTAGAAACGCGCTCCCTGATTCGGGCTGTCGAGAATCGGCAGCAGCTGCCGCTGAACTTCTATTGTTGCCATGTCAGTTCCTCCTTGACCGGGCGGGCCGCCCGGCTCTCCATCGCGAGAATCTTTTATTCTTCGAATCCGACCCAATGTGTGCGTTTCTCGATTTTCCCGCGTTTCTGCGCTTCCGTCATCTTCTGAGTCATCCAATAGAATTCCTTGAGCACGATGGCCTCGCCGCCCATTCCAGCCATGAACGAAACGACGAGCGGGCGCTGTGGGCTTTCATAAAGAGCTGCGCAGGCCTCAGCATATAGCACGCCGCCGCTGCTGACGCTGCCGAGTCCCATGTTGGTCTCGATCACACCGACCACTTTGAACTTGCTGAGGACTTCCTTTACGCGATCGGTCGGGTATGGCCGGATCGTCCGCAGCCGGACCAGACCAACTTTCAGGCCCTTATCGCGCATGTGCTGAATCGCGAAACGAGCCGTCACCGCGTGGCCGCCCTGCATGAAAAAGACGACGTCGGCGCCATCGGTCATGAACTCTTCGACCCAGGGGTCGTAGCGTCGGCCGAAGATGTTCGCGAACTCGTCGTGGACTTGCTCAATGACCGCCATCGATTCTTCCATGGCCCGTGCACGCTCCAACTGCAGCGGCGGACCCTGCTCCGGCATGATCTGCGGCCCGTGCGACACGGGATGCCGCGGATCGAGCGGATATGGGTGCTTGTAGGGCGGCAGGAATTCCTTCACCTGGCTCGGGTCGGGCAATTCGACGTCGCTGGTGATGTGAGAGACGAAGAAACCATCCTGGCAGACCATTTGGGGCAAAAGCACACGCGGGTCTTCACCGATTCGATAAGCCATCAGGTGATTGTCGAATGCTTCCTGGGCGTCGCAGGACCAGCCCATGAGCCATCCCATGTCGCGCGTCGACAGCGCGTCGGTATGCTCGGAACCGAAATCGCCGGGCGGATCGAGGGTGCGGTCGGCAATCATCATCTGCACCGGCATACGACTGCCCGAGATCGGCGAATAAAGCTCGTAGGCGAACTGCACGCCGACACCCGAGCTACCGGTGAACACGCGCGCGCCGCTTGATGCAGCGCCGTGCGCGATGCTCAATTGCGAGTGCTCGCTGTCGGCCACGATGTACTCGGCGTCGAGTTCTCCGTTGGCCACCATTTGCGCGAGCGCCATCATCGTCGCCGTGTAAGGCCGGATCGGGTAGGCCGCAATCACATCGACATCGGCGTACTTGGCGGCCTGCGCCGAAGCGACGCAGCCGTTTATCCGGACCGTTTTCTTTTTTGTTGCGGTAACCGTTGGCATAATCTACCCCGATTTCTAACCTTCCGCTTCTATTAGATGTTCTTTGCGGCTCGCTCGCCCAGATTCCTCAGCTCTTCCGCCTGCCGTCCGTGCAGCCCCGGCGAGATGGCGAACGCCGTATCCATGCGCACGACGCCGGTATCGAAGTCGAGTTCGGGCACGCCCTCGAGGCAGCCCGTCGGACATTCTTCGATGCACACGCGACAACCCTTGCAGTAGTCGACCAGAATCTTGTAGAGGCCGTTCGAGCGCGACGGACGCGCAATGCACGGCTCGGGACAAACTAGATAACAGTTGTCGCAGGCGTTGCAGGTGCCGCAGCTGAAGCAGCGGCTGGCCTCCTCGACCGCCTGCTCTTCCGAGAACGCATGAATCACTTCCTCCTGCGTTTTGCGCCGCTTTGCCGGCGGCACCAGCGTTTGCTGGACGCGCGGGAAGTGCGGGAAATACGTCATGTTCATACGGTTCAAATCGAAGATGACGTCGACGGCAATCGTCCGCGGCTGCAACGACTCGCCGCGCAGCACTTTGTCCAGATTGAAGGCGACGCGCTTCCCGTCGCCAACCGCGTTCACCACCATGAGCGGCTGACCGGAACCCAGCTGAACGATGTCGCCTGCCGCAAAGATGTTGGTGTCGCCGAGACGTCCGAAGCCGTCGATCTTGATCGTTCCGCGATCGGTCTTGAACTCGTCCGGCAACCAGCCGAGCGACGCCCGCTGTCCCACTGCGATGATCACGTTGTCGACGTGGAAGCGCTCGGCGGGGAGCTCTCGATGGACGTCAATCGGCGAGGCGTTGATGGCGCCGGAAAAGCGCGCCGGATGCAACTGCAAAGCCTCTACCTTGCCATTACCGAGCACGGCGGTCATTGCCCGCCCATGCACCAACTCCACCCCTTCTTCGAGCATGTCGTGGAGATCTTCCGGCGACGCTGGCATGTCCTCAGGATTGTGCTCCACCGTGATCATGGTTACTTCCACGGCACCTTGCCGCAGCGCTTCGCGAGCGCAGTCGATCGCGGTGTTTCCGCCGCCGATGACGGCGACCCGAGCACCCAGCTTGACCTTTGATGTGCCCATGCCGATATCGCGAAGGAACGGCAGTCCATAATGCACGCCGTCCTTGTTTTCGCCTTCGGCCCGAACGCTATTGGGCTCGGTGAGGCCCACAGCCAGCACGCAGGCGTCGTAGTTCTTTTTCAAGTCGTCCCAGGTGACGTCTTTCCCGACCTCGACGTTGGTCTTGATCGTTATCCCGAGCTCAACGAGGCGCTCGATCTCGCGATCAAGCACGTGCTGCGGCAGCACCCAGTCCGGAATGCCGCCGCGATTGAGTCCGCCTGCTTTCGGCGATTTCTCAAGGATCGTCACTTTGTAGCCGAGGCGCGCCAGTTGGTAGGCGGCGCTGTGGCCCGCGGGACCCGATCCAACGACGGCGACTTTCTTGCCGTTGGGTGCCCCAGCTTTGACCACGTCGCGCGTCAGTGCCTGTCCGAGATCGCCGAGAAACCGTTCGACCGCGCGAATTGAGATAGCCTCATCGTACTTCCCACGGTTACAAGCTTGCTCGCATGGGTGGTAACACACCCGGCCGGTGACTGACGGGAAGGGCATGTCTTCCTTGATCAGCGCGTAGGCGTCCAGGTACTTGCCGCGCTTTACCAGGTCGAGATAGCCCTGGATCTTTTCGTTGGTTCCGCAAGCATTGTTACAGGGTGGTAACTTGTCTCGATACACCGGTCTGATCGAACGCCAGTTGCCGGTGGGGAACAGGTCCTGCCCCTTTTCCTGCGATGGCGCAGGTGTGATGCCTGCGAACGGGATCTTGAGGCGGTCAGGGATGCGTGTGCCTTTTGTCGACATGTGATCCTTTGATCCTTCCTATGCAGCCACTGGATTCAGCTTCATGATGTGCAACCGGTCGAGTGCCAGTTCGAATGCCCGCTTGTTCGCGATCATCGGTTCAATCGTCTCCATCTTGACGATGCCCGTAGTCTTCACGACGGCGGCAATGATCGGAGCGGCGATATCGGGCGCGACGGATTTGTTGCGCTCGGCGGCTCCTTCGGTCGAAAGGCGGTCGAGGCCGAGCTCTCCCAGCCGGTAGTAGAGCCATTTGTGGTCGGCCAGATGAGCGGCATCCACACAGACCAGTTGGGCCAACCGCTCGGCACCCGGCACGAAACGAATCATGTACTCCGGGGTGTAGTGCGTGTTGATCACCAGCGTTCCGCCCGGAGGCATGCCGCGCATATAATCCCAACCCTTGACCATCGTCTCCTCGACCAGTACGACGATGTTGGGTTGCTCGTTTTCGTAGGTGAGTTCGTTCTCGAGCACGGCGTCGCTCACGCGGCAATACTTGCGCGTGGGGGCGTTGGTGCGATCGGGATTGTCGACGTAATTCTCCATCGCCTGCGCGAACTTGCCCTCGAGTCGGGCGGAGGAGGAGATGGAATTGACGATGTCGCGGCCCTCTTTGTCCATGATGATGCCACGCGTCCAAACCGTAAGTTCCGTGTAACTCATGATCCACCCTCGTTATGACTTAGTCAGATCTGTCAGGGCACAAATCCCCGACGCTATTGCTTAGCACGTTCACACTCTTCCATTTGTTTATGGCCACCACTTGCTTGGGACTGCCGCGATCGGACTCGAGAACAGCCAGAAAATCGCTCCGCAAGACGACGAAAGGCGCGACGCGAGTGCCGTCCTGAAATTCGGCAATCGCTAATAACGTCGCCTTCTTGCACAGGCTTTCGATATCGGCGCCGGTGAGCCCTTCCATCCGACCCGCGAACTCCTCGAAATCGACATCGGGCGCCAGCGGAACACGCCGACAGCAAAGCCGCATGATGGCCGCGCGTTCGGCAGCGTCGGGTTTTGCGAACGGGAGTATGTAGTCGAAGCGCCCGCTGCGCAAGAGCGCCGGATCGATCCGCTCGGGACGATTGGTGGCTCCGAGCAAAATCACCCCTTTGACGTCACGCAAGTTGTCGATCTCGCGCAAGAGCTGGCTGAGAATCCTTTGATAGACGTCTGTACCAAACTGATCGGCGCCGAACTTGGGCGCGACTGCGTCAATCGTGTCGAAGAACAGGATGCAGGGCGCTGCCCGCCTCGCTTTTTTGAAAACTTCGCGCAGCGCCCGCTCGGATTCGCCCAACCACTTCGAGTACAGCTGCGGACCATCAATGGCGATGAGCGGGATCTGCTTCTCACCCGAGAGCGCGCGCGCCATGGCGGTTTTCCCAGTACCCGACGGTCCTGTCAGCAGGATGCCTCGCGGCGGCGCCAGTCCAACCTGCTCATAGATCTCGTCGCGCATGTGAGAATGCTCAATGACGGCATTGAGCAGGCGTTTCACCTCGCTGAGGCCGCCGAGGGAGGCAAACGTGGATGCGCATTTCTCAATAAAGAATTCGCGAGTTGCGCTGGGCTCGACTTCCTTCAAACCGGCGAGAAAGTCGTTGCGCGTAACCTGCAGCGCCCCCAGTTCAGCAGACGCGGCATCGGTCTCGAGTGGGGCAGCGGAGAGGAAGCGGCGCAAGGCAATCATGCCGACTTCTTGCCCCAACGCTTCAAGATCAGCACCGACGAAGCCGTGCGAATGCTCGGCGATTTCCTTGAGATCGACATCAGGCGCGAGCGGCATGGCGCGCGTGTGGATCCGCAGGATTTGCAGCCGGGCTTGAGTATTGGGAACGCCGATTTCGATTTCGCGATCGAAACGGCCGGGACGCCGCAACGCCGGGTCAAGGACCTCGGGGATGTTGGTGGCACCGATGACGATGACCTGGCCGCGCGCGACAAAACCATCCATCAAGCTGAGAAGTTGTGCCACAACGCGCTTTTCGACCTCGCCGGCCACTTCGGTGCGTTTGGGAGCCACGGCGTCGATCTCGTCGATGAAGAGGATCGCCGGCGCATGGCGCGCCGCTTCCTCGAAGACCTCGCGGAGCTTGGCCTCACTCTCGCCGTAGAACTTCCGCATGATCTCAGGGCCGTTGAGGTGAATGAAGTGCACGCGGCTTTCGGCTGCTACGGCGCGGGCCAGCAGAGTCTTGCCCGTGCCTGGCGGACCGTACAACAGCACGCCCTTCGGCGCGAGAATTCCCAACCGCTCGAAGATGCGCGAGTACTTCAGCGGCAGTTCGACGATTTCGCGCACCCGCGCCACTTCACGCTCCAGCCCGCCGATATCTTCGTAGGACACCGCCGGAGCGCCGGCCGCCGTCTGCTCGCCTTCCACGACCCGGAGGTCGGTGCGTTTCCCGATCACGACCGGTCCCGAGGGAATCGTGCGCACCACTTGGAAGTTCACCGCCTTGGCAAACGTCGGCACACGCACTGCGCAGCCCGCGATGACCGGGACGCCCACCAGATCCTCGAGAATGCGGTCGGGTGCAATGGTCGCTGGCGCGACCCCCACCCATAACGGCGACAAGCGAACGGCCACTGCCTGCTCGCACTCGATCGGCGCCACCGTCACTTGCTCCTGCAAGCCCGCGCTGCAATTACTGCGGCACGTGCCGTCGATCTGGATCATGCCTTCGAATCCTTCATCCGAAAGCTCGGCGCGCGCGACACCGATTGCGCCGCCGGCGATCTTCAGCATGTCGCCTGCTCGGGCACCCATGCGCAACAGATCGGCTGGCGTCAGTCGCGCAATGGCGCGGCCGACGTCCTCGACACGTGCCTCGGCAACGCGCAGTGTGATGGTTGCCACGAGATACTCCGGCTCGTCAGACGCGATGGCCACACGGGCCATGTCATTTCCCAGTTCAGTCAATCTGATTGTCCCCAGACTAGTCTGCTCGAGGGCTCACCCTTGGCCCTTGGCAGAGGTAACCACTGCGCTCAATGTAATGCGATCGCCCCACGAATTGCGAATAGCCACACCAAGGGCACCAACCTTTGGTCAAAACTTCTCAAGTACGATCTCTTCGACGTCTTCAATGTGCCGCCGCATAGCATCCTTTGCAGCCCCGGCATCGTGGCGCTTGATCGCAGCCAGAATCCGGCGGTGGCCTGCGAGCGACCTTTCCGGGCGCCCTTTCAACTGCAAAGAGCGTTCACGCGTGTCGCGCAGCAGGTCCATGAGAATGTCGAGCACCTTCAGCACGATACTGTTACCGGATGCCAGAGCAATGCTGTAGTGGAACTCTGCGTCCTCGGCGATGGCGACTTCCCCATGAGACAGCTTTCCTTCTTGCCGTTGCAGAATCTCTTCCATCTCGGAAATTTCGTCCGGAGAAGCGTGCGTAGCTGCGCGCGCAGCCAACGGTGGTTCGAGCATCTTGCGAAAATCCAGAAGCTCGCTGACCAGTTCCTGCCGGCGCTTTAGCGCGTTGGCAAAAGGATTGACCAATGACTCGGCCGATAGTTCGCGAACGATTGTCCCAGCGCCTTGACGCGGTTCAACCAAGCCCATCAGTTCCAGGCTGCGAATCGCGTCCCGAATGGAACTGCGGCTTACTTGAAGCATCTCTGCCAGTTCGCGTTCCGAGGGCAGTTTGTCACCGGGCTGCAGTTTCTGCAGAATCAAACGTTCGATCTGCTTGGCGACTTCTTCGTAAACCTTGTTTCTTCGGATAACTTCAAAGTCGGATTTGACCGGTGCTGACATGGGCAAGTGGTCCGATAAGTGGACCAGACGATGAGCAGGAGTATACTCCCGCTGTCAAGCCCCAGCAAATATTTCTTGTGGATGGATGAAAAAAGGCGATGGAACCTGCCCGGCGGTCAATACCGTCGCGAAGAGCGAGAAGATGGCCTGACCGAAGTGAAACCTATACGGACCAGAGGAACGGTCCAGAGCAGCAGGTTTCGGGAGAGCGGCGCAAACGCGGGCACTAATTTTATCAGGAATTTGTGAGGGAACTTGCCGCCGTTTTCTTCCAACCGCCGAACGCGCGACCTTACGATTTCGCTATTTCGCGATCTTTAGATTTTTGCCTTTCACTATTATGCCTTTCACTCCACTGGCGTTTACTCTTGACTAAACTTCGTTGTGCGCGAGTTGTCGCGAGAATAGCTTCTGCCGGAGGCCCGCAAAACTTTTCCTTGACAGGCAGCACTGCGACATGATAAACCAACCCGTTCCCAACTGGTCCGCTTTTCATACAGGGCGGCAAGTCATTCGCGGCTCTGGAGATCTTTCGGTTCGTGGCCTGAACGAGCAAGGCAGCGCGCAGCCCGCGTGTTCACATGCCTTGAGAGCAGGTCCGTTTTGCAAATTATTCCGGGAGAGGAAACACATGCGCTCGCTAACAACGTTTTTCGTGCTGCTAGTAGTTTTCATGGTGCCAGGTTCGCTCGCCCACGCTCAAGGCACGGAACCCGCGAGCAAAACCGGCGGATTGTCCTCTGCAGGCGCCACTAAGGAAGAGGTGAACCAGTTGCGCAGCGAGGTCGCCGCGCAACGCCAGACCATCGAGGAACTGAAAGCTTTGGTCGAGAAGCTGGCTGCGGGGCAGGCGCTGGCGAGCGAGAGTAGCTCGGTCCAGATTCGGCCCGTGGCTGACGCTGCTTCGGTGGAAGCCAATGCGCTGCCGGTTAACGCTCCCGGCCAGGGCACGGCTCATCTGATGAATTCGGTTCTCGTGCAGCCCGACCCTGCGGCATTGGCCGCTCTCGTGGATCAGGCTAAAACGGCGGCTGAACCCAAGAAAGATGCTGCGCCGACGGCAGGATGGAACGGCGAGCACTTTTTCCTGCGGAGTTCCGATGGCAACTTCACGCTCATGCCCGTCGGGTACTTGAATGCGCAATACACTTTCTACAAGGGCGGCGGTGCGCCTCCGGACACCTTTGCCATCACACGTGCCCGCTTCGGCATGCAAGGCAACTACGGGAAGCAACTCGACTATTCATTCCTGTTCGAGACGGCCTCCACCCTTACCATCCGGGACGCTTACATGGATTTTAAGCCTTGGAGCGCCTTCAAGATCATGGCTGGCCAGTACAAGGTGCCTTTTTCAATGGAAGTCGGAACTGGGGACACCGCGGTCGAGTTTTATAATCGCTCCATCATTCAGGTGCTCTACCCGGATGCCGGGGGAGGTTTCCGCGCCCCCGGAATCGATGTGCACGGTGATTTGGGTCACGGTCGCGCGGAGTACTGGGTTGGCCTTTTCAATGGACAGGGACTCCTGACGACGGGAACTACGAATGAGCCCGAAATTGTCGGCAGGCTGCGCTTTACCCCCTGGAAAAATTCCAGCAGCAATGGGCCGAAGGGGCTATCTTTCGGCGGTTCCGTCGAGCATAGCCGATCCAAGGGCCTGGCGAACGAACTGAGCTTCAGCGGCGTCCTGAGCGACGGCACGTACACTTTCTTTCCGCAGTTCAGGATCAATGGTGGAGTCGAGCGCTATAACGGGTTCTTCTCGTGGTTGAAAGGGCCCTTAGGCATTCGCGGAGAATACGCTCATCTCTTGCAGAAGCGCACCAATATCGGCTCATTAACACCCGGCGGCATCGGATTCAACACCGCTCCCGGCGTTGTGGGCAACGGCGCGTACGTTGCGGCAACGTATTTGCTGACCGGCGAGCGCGAGCCGGAGAACGCCATTCCGCGCGTAAAGCACCCGGTAATTGGCCCCAATTCTCCCGGAGAATCGGGGGCCCCGGGTTGGGGTGCGTGGGCGCTGAAGCTCCGCTATTCCTGGTTGGAGGGGAGAGCGGGAGGCACAACTTGCGATGCCACCACCATCCCGGCCTGCCCGATTACGCCGGGAATCGTCCCGACGTTTAGCGACCACACCGATCAGCTCACTGTGGGCTTGAACTGGTATCTCAATTACTGGGTTCTTGTGAAGTCGGACTTTAACTTGAATCAGCTCAAAGACCCAAGCGTCCAGGGCATTCTGCCCCGCAATTACTTTGTGTTTCTTGAGGGTTTTCAGTTTCGGTTTTGATCCGGGCCTTGAGCGCTTTGGATGAGCTGATTGCCGGTTAGTACGGGAGGCCGGCATAAACGAATCCAAGCGCGCTGCAGACCCACAGAACAATTGCACTTGAATAAGGTAGTTCGGCCCACGCTTCATATCGATGGAGGAAATTCGATGAAACCGAAATTGCTTCGCCTGCTAGCTCTCGTCGCGCTCTTCGGAGGGGCTCTCATCCTGAACAGCTGCGCAAGCAGTACGGCTGGCTGTCCCGTCTGCGGCACGGATAAGAACGGGACGGTCGGGTTGATTGATGTCATGCTCGTGCCGGAACACAATCCCAATGGCGAGCCCGGCGGGCCGTTCAACATTTTTGACATTGGCTGGACGGATCCGGTCAACCGCTTGTACTACGTGACGGACCGCATCGGCCTCGACGTTCCCGTGTTCAGCACGGTTTCCGACACCGCGTTGTGGGCCATCGGCGGGGACAATTCCGTCGCCGAGGCGGGCTATAATGCCAGCGTATGCTGGAAAGATACCACGACCGGGGAGACCATTCCTTCCATCACCACCGCGCAGGGCAACTACACCCGGTTTGGATGCAAGACCAATGGCTTCCGCCTTCCGGGTGGCTTTGGTCCCAACGGCGATTTCGGCGGATTTGTAGGCGGCCAATGCTGTGCCTCGCGCGCCAACAACCTGAACCCGCTTACGGGTCCAAATGGCTTGGAAGCCTCGGCCGACGGAAATTTCCTGTTTGTCGGAAATGGCAGCTCGGCCCTGTACGTTTTTGACGTGGCCACATCGAAGAACTATACAACGGCGCCGACGTTGACCGCCGTCATACCAACGGGCACGTCTCCCGACTATGACGGTCTTCCCAATGGCATCGCCGGGTGCATGGCGTCGGCAAATGGAAGAGCCTTCTCCGACCCGACTTGCGGCGACCTGCGCGGCGACGAGCTTGCCACAACCGGTGGCGTCGTAACTTTCCCGCAGGACGGCTCCTCGCGTTATCTGGTTTCGATAATCAATGGTGACCCCGGACTTCCCTTCGTCAGCATCATTGACGTCACCGGGATCGTGACGCGATCCACCGTGAGCAACCAGCTAGCGCACTGTCTGCCTTACGCACCATTCACGGTCGCCGGCTCTCAGCCTCCCTTCAGTCCCGGTGGCCCGGGTTCAACTTTTCCAGCGAATTACGCCTCCTGCATTCTTGGCCAGATCTACTATGACAATGCCCTGCCAACGGACAACACGGTGCTAGTTGATGAGAACAATGGTTTCGCCTGCCCCGATCCTTCTCTCCAATTCGCCAGCACTGCGCCTGGTGTGCCTGGCCCGGCAGTTCCGTCCGGCGCATCTGGCGACGCAGCCGGTTTTAACCCCGCCGTTGCTTGCCATCACGGGCCTATGCTGCGGAACTCGGCCCCTAACACGCCCACGAACGGTATATACTGCCCCACAGCTACTTCCTTCTCTGACTGCTTTGGAGCCTTCGCACCGGCAGGGCTGGGTGGGATGATATATTACCCTCCCACACACACCTTCCTTTCGACGAACGGAAATTCGACCACGGACATTACCGTCGGAAGCGTCGATGTAATTGATCCCCTCCACGCAATCACCGTCGGCGGCGTCACTAAATATGTGCCGGCGATCATCAACAGCTTTCCGATACACAACTGCATGCCTACCAGTTTGAATCTCGGGCCTGGCACAGATGTCCTGGTGGGTTGCGCCGATCATGACGGGCGCGCGTTCTCGCCGTCCACAGTTATTATCAATGGCACCACCGGCGCCGTCCTCACTACCATCAACTATGTCGGGTTCGTTGACCAGACCTGGTATAACCCCGGCGACCACAACTACTACTTGGGGTCGAGAGACATGCCCACCGGCCCGGTTCTCGGAGTCATCAATGCCGACACCAGACAGTGGCTGCAAAACGTCCCCACGAACGGCAACGCCCACAGCGTCGCGGCTGACCCGGTTAACAATCACATCTTCGTGCCACTGCCCGCAGGCGGTAGCAATTGTGAAACGATCGCCGCCGATGGTTGCGTGGGCGTGTACGCAAGTCAGTAATTGACAACCGGGAAGTGCTTTCCAATCGGAAGCCCCGAATTCACATTCGTGGATTCGGGCTTCTGCTTTTCGTGGCAGCGAACTACCGGACCAGCGTCTCTTGATAGCGCATCATCTTCCATTGCCCGTCACGCTTGGTCCAAAGTTCGCCGACGAAAACCCTCCTGAAACGAAGCGTCGAGGCTTTCGGGAATTGCATGCTGCTCTCGTAGGTGACGAAAGCATAGTTTGGCCCCAGCGGCTGAACCTGGAATAGCTGAAGCACGTAATCGGTATACATGCAGTGCTCGACTTCGCGAAGAACATGCAACTTGGCTCGCTCGCCGTCGCCATCGGATTCCACCGCCTGGAAGTCATCCGTGAGAAATTCCGCGTAGCCGTTTTTGTCTTTTTTCTTGAACGCGGTCCACGCGGCCCTCACCTTCGCCTCCAGCAACTCGGCCAGTTTGGGTTGAGCCATCGTTTTTTCTGACGGCGTGCGTGCGGAGGCTTTGTCCGCCGCCGCGGGTTGCTGTGCGAATGCAAAGCAGGGCAGCGCAAGCGCGAGACATGAACATAGCATCCAGTTTCGCATCTCTTCCCTCCATGACCGAGCCGCCGGGAATCTTACAAGGCTCCCGCCTGACAGTCAAAGCAGAGCTTACTACAACCGCGGCGGCCCGTTTCTCGAGACCCGGTTTGAGTCGGGGGTTGCCGTTGCCAGGGTTCTCGGCTACTATGGGGCTCCGCGACGAATGAGTTTGTACTCGGGACAATCGCTCGGCCCAGGGTGCGGATTCCGCGGAAGGCTAACAAGGACGCGAAACGATGAAACCAACCCCACTGGTTTTGCTTGTGCCACTCGCGTTGGCATCATTCGGATTCTCAACGGGGGCGCCGCAACAGCCCTCGGTGTGGCGACAATCGCAAAAGACAGATGCCGTGAGTGGAACGACCTACACTCGATTCACCTTGGCAGGCAAATTCCTTAAATCGCCACAGGGTGACGTCCCTAATCGTCCCGCTTTCGTGCTGGACTGCGTCCCCGTCAAGGCATCTCACCGGCTCAGGCGCAGGTTCCTCGCCGGGAATCTTCTCGTTGGTACCACCCTGAAGATCGTCTACATTGAACCTGAAGAAATTCATGGAACGTCCTACTACCCAAAGGTTTCAGTCCGCTATCGCATGGACAATGCTGAAGAAGAGCTAGAAAAATGGTCGGCGGGAACGGAGAAGACTTCTGCCTCCATCCCGGTAGGTTCGCTGAAGAAAATGCTTCGCGCACACACCGTTGAAATAACTGCGGATGATGATCGTGGATTACCAGTCGTCATGCAGTTTGACATGCCCGACCCAACGCCTGTCGAAGCAGGCTGCGCTGTGGATGATCACAAGAAGTGAGATGTTTTGGGGCAGTCCCCGGTGCACTAGGTAATTACCTCAAAGCCGTCGGCGCTGGTTCTCCTCAAGCGGAAATTTGATGACTTGTGAGTATGTGGGTTCCCTCGTAAGAATTAGGGAAATCGCGTGAATTTTCGAATGCAATGAATCGGAGATCTGGCGAGTTACGCGAGGCGGGAACAAGCAGAAGATCTTCCTCATGATTCTATCTGTTCAAGTGCGTTGGGCCGAGCCGCGCGTACACAGAAAAAAGGGGGAACCGCAATGTCCCGTCTCAGCTCTGCGGTTTTCAGGTTTAGTGCTCGTGTTCATGGCGAGAATGTCCGTGAAGGTGAGGATGTGAGTGCACGATGCCGTCGTGGGAATGGCGATGGGCGTGAATGAGGTTTGCCCTCAGAAGCAAGTCCGTGTTTGAGAGAATCTCCGATGGAGTCCCTTCGGCAATTACGGTGCCTGCCTCAAGCACGAAAACGCGATCCGCAATGTCTTCGACAATCTCCAACTGATGAGTCGCTGTGATCACGGTCCTCGCCGTGCCTTTCCACTGTTGAATTAGGTCTACGACCTGGCTCTGGCTCTTCGGATCGAGGGTCGCTGTTGGCTCATCGAGCAGCAGGACTTCGGGGTCGAGGACTAGGACGGAAGCCAAGGCAACCCGTTTTTTCTCGCCTCCCGAGAGGCGGTAAGGCGGGCGATCCCTCAGGTGCGAAATTGACATGAATTCGAGCGTCTCATCCACTCTTCGTATCACGTCTTCCTTGCTCCATTGCATTTGCAAAGGACCGTAGGCGATCTCGTCGAATACGGTTGGATTGAACAGTTGGACATCTGGATTCGGAAAGACAAGGGCGACGCGGCGGCGGAAATTCAGCGCGAATTCCTCTTGCTGCAGGTGCTTTTCGGTGAGCGCGTCCCCCTTGAATGTGACAGTGCCCGCCGAGGGAAAATAGAGCGCATCCAAAATTCGCAACAGCGTCGACTTGCCGGAGCCATTGGCGCCAAGCAGCGCAACCCGATCACCTTCTCCGATGTGGAGAGTGAGTCCACGGATCGCCGGGATCGCTTCGTAAGAGAAGCTAATGTTTTGCACTTCGAAAGTTGACGCCAATTCTTGCTTACCTCCCCATCCACACAGCTAAGCAGCCGGTAAAGAGGAAGACAGTCAGGCCGACGTAATCGCGGGGTTTCAGGCGGAAGTCGGTTAAGAGACGGACCTCTCCCCGAAAGCCCCGGGACAACATGGCCAGGTACACCTCCTGGCTGAGTTCGATGCTCTTGCTCAGTAGCACTCCGGCGGTTCGAGCCGTCGTTTTGCGCCGCCCAGAACCGCTCAGTACACCGACAGTTCGGCTCTTCCTCGACTCGAACATCTGGTTGGCCGTTTCGATCAGCAAGAACACGTAGCGGTGGGTCATGGCCAGCATGGTGACGATCTCGGCAGGAAGGTGCAGCGAACGGAGGGCCTTCAAGATGTGAGTCCAGGCGGTCGAAAGCACCAGTACTGTGGTTAGCGTAGCCGCTGTTTCCACCCGCAGGACCAGCAATGCCGCCGTGCGCACCCCTTGGACGGAGATGGAAAGGTGCAGAGCTGGCGCCGTGAAAAGCGGCTCTCCGGGCGTAATAAATAAGGCGGGCAGGGCGATCACGCCCGTGAAGCCTAGAACCACAAGCCAGACTCGTTTTGCGAGTAACGCAAGGCTAACTCTGGAAGCGACCGCGATTGCAATTGCGACGAGCAAAATGGTTGCAATGGCCTCAAGCTGTCGACAGAGGATCACCGAAACAACCAGAGCGAGGATTCCGATGACCCGGATGCGAGGATCAAGTTGCTGCAGCAGACCCGGTTGGCTTGCGGCGTGTTCCGCTTGAAGGGCTTTCGACACCGCTCGAGTGAAGCCTTGAACCGTCGATTCGAGGAAAGAATATCGTCTCATGACCGCAGGCTCCCCCCTTGCCATTTTCTGCCAACCGCTCTCGCGAGTAGCGAAGCCAAGACAAGGAAGCCCACGCCAAACATTGCCGAGAGCAAATACCCAAACACCGGACTTCTGATAAACCTCGGCGCATAGCCGGGGAACGGCGCCGTCCACAGGTTCGACAGCCTTTCGATCCCGACAGGAACGGAAGACGGAGGCGCATGGTTCCCCGATGTGGCTGCGATCTGTTCTCGCGTTTGAGGATTCATCAAGTCAGCAGAAGACCATTCACCCCAGGCAGTGCCCGCTGCTAAGATGCCGAGAGGCGTGAACAACATGAGAAGCGCCACCGCCCACCATAGTCGTCCTTGTGAACGTTCAGGGCTCGCGCCAGGGATGATCGTACCTGGCGTCTGGGCCAAACCGCTTACTCCTCGAAGCAGACCCATGTCAGATCGCTGGAGATAGGACAGCATACCTGCCGATATCACCGCTTCAGCCAGTCCTGCAAACGTCAGGTGTCCGATCATCATTGCTGGAATGGCCACATGCAACGGATAAGGCGCGTAGAGCGGCGTGCCGCCGGCGTCATGAAAAAGCATGGGCTGAAGACCGAGCTCAACGGCTGTAACCAATGCTGCAGTGTTGATGGCAACATAACCGGCAACTGCTGCCGCTAATACTCTCTGGCGGGATTTTAGATTCGAGTTCGCTGCGATCGTCCGGTAAACAACGTAGGCCGTGAAGGATCCAACGATCGCCATGTTGAAGCAATTCGCTCCCAACGTGGTGATTCCTCCGTCGCCGAAGAACAACGCTTGTATGGCGAGAGCGATTGAAATCGCAAGAATCGAACCCCATGGGCCGAGCACGATGGCGGCGACGCCGACGCCAATAGCATGGCCGGTTGTTCCGCCGGGCAGTGGCACATTGAACATCATTACAACAAAAGAGAATGCTGCGAACACCGAGATCAGCGGGATTGCTCGCGTTGCAAGAAGCTGCTTGGTGCGCTTCAGGGCCGCATACCAGCCCGAAGCTGCGAATAGATAGAGGGTCGCACAGGTCGACGGGCTGAGGTAACCATCAGGAATGTGCATGATCTCGTCAATTTCTACCGGGTTTTCCTCCTCCAACGCAAGGTGATTCCGACCAGCCAGATCACGCGATCTGTTGACGCGAATCACGGTAGTGTCTATTGATTTAGTGGACCATACCCCAGGCAACCAGGATGGAAGCCGTGCTCCCACAGAACGAGTTAGGCAAATCGGAAGCTCCGATCAAGTGCCCCCGGTGAGCAGAGCCTAAAGCCCGCGACTCTGCCTGTGCTAGTTAGATGTCGGTCCTCTGCTCAGCATGCCGGACGAGAAACCAGCATGGAGGATCGCCGGAGTGTGGGAAAAGGCTGTACACGCAAGTCTTTTGCACCGGTGGATCAAAAATAATCTCGGCCTTCCCGTCTTTGTGCGCCACTTCGTAATAGTGTTCGACGGTTACGCTGCCAAAGGGCTGACGCTTCGTTGCCAGACGATATCGAAACACGCAATAGTCCGCACCATAGGCGATTCCCAACAGGCCCACTCCAGCCACTAACAATCTCAGAGCGATTCGCCGGAGCCAGGGGCCGGTTTTCTTGGCGGATTTGTCGCCTTCGACTGCGGTCACGGCCTGGATTATACCCGTCGGCGAACCGGCCCGGGGACCGGAGCGTTGACAATTCTTCACAAAAACTCGCCCCCGCTTTGCTCTTCGACACGTCAAAATGGTAGGGAAAGAAATGATAAGATGCACCAGAAGGGCCGGGGGAGAACTGTACCTGCACCTGCATCGTTCCTCGGAATGTGTGTTCCAGCTTCGCCAGAGAGGGTGCGCAGCTTCAACTTCCTTCTGCGGGCTTTCCCTCGTCGTATTTGAGGAGTGTAAGTGACGGAACCGGTAACAGGCGCAGGTGTTTCGAAGAAATCCGAGCAGTACCCAACCGAGAATTCAACCACTCACAAGAGCCGCTGGTGGATCTGGCTGATCGTTGTGGTTGTGATCCTTGTCATCGTGGCGATCTGGGAACGGCGCGGCGGTTCCTCCGACGCGAAAGCCAGCGGTGACGCCGCCGCCCGGCCCGTTTTGGTATCTACGGCGACGGCGCACCAAGGCGACATCGGAATTTACTTGAACGCATTGGGCACGGTGACCCCCGTTTATACCGTAACCGTGACCAGCCGGGTACAAGGCGAGATTACGCAGGTCTACTATCGCGAGGGGCAAATGGTGCGCAAGGGCGATCCGCTCGTCGAAATCGACCCGCGCCCTTATCAGGCGGCATTGACCCAAGTCGAGGGACAACTGGCACACGATCAGGCGGTTTTGACGGAAGCCAAGATCGATTTGGAACGCTACAAGCAAGCCTTGGATCGCAACGCCATTGCCAAGCAGCAATATGACGATCAAGAGCAAGTGGTGCTGCAAGATCAAGGCACGGTGAAAAACGACGAGGGTCAGTTGGCGAATGCCAAGGTCAATCTGGTGTACACGCACATCACCTCGCCCATAGCCGGGCGTGTGGGACTGCGGCTGGTCGATCCCGGAAATATCGTGCAGGCCAATAGCACCACTGCGCTGGTGGTGATTACCCAGCTTCAGCCCATCACGGTTATCTTCAGCATCGCTGAAGATCATCTCTCCCAGATTCAACAGCAATTGCTCAAGGGAAAGAAATTGACGGTGGATGCTTTTGACCGTGAAGGAAGCAAGAAACTGGCATCCGGCACACTGCTGACTCTCGATAACGTCATCGACCCAACCACGGGAACCTTGAAACTCAAAGCCATCTTTGACAACAAAGACAACGCTCTTTTCGCGAGCCAATTTGTGAACGTCAAACTGCTCGTCGACACGCAACACAATGTGACTTTGATTCCTACTCCGGCGATTCAGCGCAACGCCCAAGGCGCTTATGTCTACGCGATTAAGAGCGACCAAACCGCCTCCATGAGGACGATTACACCCGGCACTACGGATGGGTCGGTGACCGCCGTGCAGGGAGTTGAACCGCAGGAGGTGGTTGCTGTGAATGGATTCGACAAGCTTCTCGATGGCGCGAAAGTTACCATTCGCACGCCTGCGAAAGGCAGCGGCGGAGCCTCCGGCCAGCAGCCTCAAACCGGCCAGAATAACGACAACCAACCCGCTCCGTCCGGAACCCGCACTGGAGGCGCGTCTGGAAGCAAAAACGGAGCCTCGCCGCAGTGAGTCCCTCTCGTCCATTTATCTTACGACCGGTGGCGACGTCGCTATTGATGGCGGCCATCTTGCTCGCTGGCTTCGTCGCCTATCTCCAACTGCCCGTTTCCGCGCTGCCGGAGGTCGACTACCCTACCATTCAGGTGGTTACGTTCTATCCCGGTGCGAGCCCTGACGTGATGGCCTCGGCTGTAACCGCTCCTCTGGAGCGGCAGTTCGGTCAGGTCCCGGGCCTCAATCAGATGACTTCCACGAGTTCCGACGGGAGTTCCATCATTGTTTTGCAGTTCTCACTCGACCTGAACATCGACGTAGCGGAACAGGAAGTACAAGCTGCCATCAACGCAGCCCAAACCTATCTGCCTTCCGATCTGCCGGTCCCGCCGATCTATAGCAAAACGAATCCGGCGGACACGCCGATTCTCACCTTGGCGCTTTCTTCCAAATCGATTCCCCTATCGGAGGTTGAAGATCTCGCCGACACTCGCTTCGCGCAAAAAATCTCTCAACTCCCCGGCGTGGGACTGGTCAGCATCAGTGGCGGCCAAAAGCCGGCCGTGCGCGTGCGAGTAAATCCGACCGCGCTGTCCTCGTACGGCATCAACCTCGAGGATGTGCGCACGGCCCTGCAGCAAACCAGCCTCGACCAGGCGAAGGGCAACTTCGACGGCCCGCAACAGGACTACCAGATTCAATCGAACGACCAACTGCTCAGCGCCTCCGATTTCGCGCAAGTCATCATTGCCTTCCACAACGGGTCGCCCGTAAAACTCTCCGACGTGGCTACGGTCGAAAACGACGTGGAAAACAATCGCCAAGCGGCATGGATGAACGAAACTCCCGCGGTCATCGTCAACATTCAGCGCCAGCCCGGCGCGAACATCATTCAGGTGGTCGACCGCATTAAGAAACTGCTTCCCCTGCTCAAGAGCAATCTCCCCGCCGCCGTTCAAGTGGATGAACTAACGGACCGCACCATTACCATCAGGGCTTCCGTCAAGGACGTCGAGTTTGAACTCATGCTCACCGTGGCGCTGGTCGTCATGGTCATTTTTCTGTTCTTGCGCAATCTTTCCGCTACCATCATCCCTAGCGTTGCCGTCCCGCTCTCCATCGTGGGCACGTTCGGCGTGATGTATCTCGCCGGCTTCAGCTTAAACAACCTCACACTGATGGCCCTTACGATTTCCACTGGCTTCGTCGTCGATGACGCCATCGTCATGATCGAGAACATCATCCGCTTCATCGAAGAGGGAGATCCGCCGCTCGAAGCGGCCCTCAAAGGCTCGGAGCAGATCGGTTTCACCATCGTATCGCTCACCATCTCTCTGATTGCCGTATTGATTCCTCTGCTCTTCATGGGCGACATTGTCGGCCGGCTTTTCCGCGAGTTCGCCATCACTTTGAGCGTGACTATCCTCGTCTCGGCGGTGGTTTCGCTGACGCTAACGCCCATGATGTGTTCGCGCCTGTTGAAAAGTACGCACGGGCGAAAGCAGACCCGTTTCTACGTGGCTTCAGAGCGCGCTTTCGAAAGCATCATCGCCTTCTATGGGAGAACTTTACAGTGGGTATTGAAACGCCAAACCGCTACTCTTCTTGTGGCCGCTGGCACACTGGTGCTCACGATCGTTCTCTACATCATCGTCCCGAAGGGTTTCTTCCCGGTTCAAGACACAGGAATCATTCAGGGCATTTCGGAAGCCGGGCAGTCCATCTCCTTCCCCGCCATGGCGGAAAAGCAGCAGCAACTCACCCATTTGCTCTTGCAGGATCCTGCGGTAGAGAGTCTTTCTTCTTTCATCGGCGTCGACGGCACCAACACAACATTGAACAGCGGGCGTATCCAAATCAATTTGAAGCCGCTGGAAGAGCGCAAAATCAGCGCCTCGGATATCATCCGGCGCCTCCAGCCAAATCTGGAAAAAATCGATGGCATCACGCTCTACATGCAACCGGTACAGGACCTCACCGTCGAAGATCGCGTGAGCCGCACGCAATATCAATACACCCTCGAAGATCCCGATCAGCGCGAATTGAATTTCTGGACGGCCAAGCTCATGGCCAAACTGCAAGCGATTCCGGAGCTTCGCGACCTGGCTACCGACCAGCAAACTTCTGGCCTCGCCGCCTCGCTCGTCATCGACCGCGTCACCGCGTCCCGCATGGGCATCACGCCGCAGGCGATCGACCAGATGCTCTACGATGCTTTTGGGCAGCGGCAAATTTCCACCCTGTACACGCAGTTGAACCAGTACCACATCGTGCTTGAGACTCAACCCGAATTTCGGCAGAATCCCTCGAAATTGCAGGACATCTACGTTCGTTCTGCTTTGGCTCCTACGGCGCTCACTACCGGTTCTTCCAGCACCCAGACGATTACCGCGACCACGGCTTCCGGCAATTCTGCCTCCACCGCTTCGCCGAGCCCTACTGCTTCCCCGAACACCTCTGCCAGTTCGGGTTCTGCGAATCCTGGCGCGGTAACGACGGTGAATGGCGCCGCCATTCCCCTCAGCGCCATCACTCGGTTCGAAATGAAGAGCAGCCCCCTGTCCGTCAATCACCAGGGGCAATTTCCCGTGGTCACCATCTCTTTCAACCTGGCACCCAATGCGTCCCTTGGCGAAGCCACCAAGGCGTTCGAAAAGGCCCAGCGGGAAATTGGTATGCCGCTCAGCATACAAGGGGCCTTTCAGGGCACCGCCGCTTCGTTTCAAGCTTCCTTGTCGAACGAGCCGCTATTGATTCTCGCCGCCCTGATCACGGTTTATATCGTGCTCGGTGTTCTCTACGAGAGCTATATCCACCCCATCACAATTCTGTCGACTCTGCCCTCCGCCGGGGTGGGTGCGATTCTGGCCTTGTTGCTTTGCGGCCAGGAACTCAGCGTCGTCGCGCTCATCGGAATCATCCTTCTGATCGGTATCGTCAAAAAGAACGGAATCATGATGATCGACTTCGCTTTGGAGGCGGAGCGCAAGGAGCACAAGAGACCGGAAGACGCTATTTATGAAGCGTGCCTCTTGCGTTTCCGTCCCATCATGATGACCACCATGGCCGCGTTGCTAGCCGGCTTGCCACTCGCCCTCGGCAGCGGAATTGGTTCGGAACTCCGTCGGCCTTTGGGCATCTCCATGGTGGGCGGCTTACTCTTGAGTCAGGTTCTTACCCTGTACACGACTCCGGTCATTTACATCTTCTTCGACCGGCTCGCGCATCGTTATTCTTCGCGCCGCGCGCCGGATGCCGGACCTGAGGCTGTCCCAGCGGATTAATGCGGATTGATACTTATGAGTCTCTCTTCTCCATTTATTCGGCGGCCCGTCGCCACTACCCTACTGACCGCGGCCATTGCCCTGGCGGGCGCCGTGGCCTTTCGGGAGTTGCCCGTCTCGGCGCTTCCGCAGATCGATTTCCCCACGATTTCGGTTGGCGCCAGTTTGCCGGGAGCTAGTCCGGAGATCATGGCCTCCTCCGTCGCCACTCCCTTGGAGCGCCAGTTCGGGAGAATTGCCGGCATCACGGAAATGACGTCGTCCAGTTATCTCGGCACCACCAGCGTCACCCTTCAGTTCGATTTGAACCGCAACATTGATGGAGCCGCTCGCGACGTCCAAGCCGCGATCAATGCCGCGCGCAGTTACTTGCCCAAGAATCTCCCCAGCAATCCCACTTATCGCAAGGTTAACCCCGCGGATGCTCCGATCATGATCGTGGCGCTTACCTCAACGGTGTATGACCGCGGCACGCTGTACGACGCGGCCTCCACCATCATGCAGCAGCGCCTTTCTCAGATTCAGGGCGTCGGGCAAGTCAGTGTAGGCGGTAGTTCGCTGCCGGGAGTGCGCGTGGACGTAAATCCCACCCAACTCAACAACTATGGTCTCGGCTTGCAGGACGTTTCATCGATGCTGAGTCGGCAGAATTCCAACAGTCCCAAAGGCCAATTCACAGATAGTACAACCACCGCGGATATCACCACCAACGACCAACTTCTGAAGGCGGTGGACTACATGCCTCTTGTGGTCGGGTACCACAATGGCGCCGCCGTCAAGTTGTCCGATGTCGCGAGCGTCCGGGACTCCACGGAAAACATACGCGCTGCCGGCTTCGTCAACGGCAAGCCCTCCGTCCTCATCATCATTTTCCGCCAGCCCGGCGCCAACATCATCGAGACCGTGGACCGCATCCGTGCCGCACTTCCGGCACTGAAGGCTTCGATTCCTTCCGCCATTGACACGGAAATTGTGCTCGACCGTACCCTCACCATTCGTGCTTCCGTTCGCGACGTCGAGCGCAGCCTCATGATCTCGATTACCCTGGTTATTTTGGTAGTTTTCGTCTTCCTGCGAAGCGTCCGCGCCACATTGATTCCAAGCGTGGCCGTCCCCGTCTCCCTGATCGGAACGTTTGGCGTGATGTACCTTTGTCACTACAGCATCGACAATCTCTCGCTCATGGCTCTCACCATTTCGACGGGCTTCGTGGTGGACGATGCGATTGTGGTCATCGAAAATATCACCCGCTATCTCGAGCAGGGCATGGCGCCCATGCAAGCGGCGCTCAAGGGCGCCAGCGAAATTGGATTTACCGTGCTGTCCATCAGTATCTCTCTGGTCGCCGTGTTCATCCCCATTCTGATGATGGGCGGTATCGTTGGCCGGCTGTTCCGTGAGTTCGCCGTGACCCTCTCGGTTGCCATCCTGGTTTCCCTGGCCATTTCTCTAACCACGACACCGATGATGTGTTCTCGCCTGCTGAAGAATCTTCGCGATGAGCAGCACGGCACAGCGTACCGCGCCAGCGAGCGCGCCTTCAATTCGGTCCTCGGCGTCTACGAGCGCAGCTTGGGTTGGGTTCTGGAACACTCCGCCCTGACGCTCATCGTTCTTGGCATCACCATCGCGTTCAACTTCTACCTTTTTGCGATCGTCCCCAAAGGATTCTTTCCCCAGCAGGATAACGGCGTCGCCTTCGGCGGCATTCAGGGTTCGCAAGACGTTTCCTTCCAGGCCATGCAAAAAGCCACGGCGCGCATCGTCGATGTCGTCAAGACCGACCCAGCCGTCGTCAACGCCATGGCGTTTACGGGCGGCGGCGGCGCCACCAATAGCGGATTCATCTTCATGGGTCTGAAACCTTTTGACCAACGCAACGCAACCTCCAGCCAGATAATTGACCGTCTGCGTCCTAAACTCCTTTCTGTCTCGGGCGCCAACACCTTTATGCAAGCCGGACAGGATCTCCGCATCGGCGGAAGACAAAGCAGCGCGCAATACCAATACACTATTCAGAGCGACAATTTACAGGACCTGGTGCAGTGGGGTCCCGTGCTTCTCCAACAGATGCGGAAATTGCGGCTCCTCACCGACGTCAATACCGACCAGCAGAACAGCGGTCTTCAGGCCATGCTTACCTATGACCGTGCCACCGCTTCGCGCCTCGGCATCACCCCGCAGATGCTCGACAACTCTCTCTACGAAGCCTTCGGCCAAGCCCAGGTTTCCACCATGTATACCGCCATCAACCAATACCACGTTGTGCTGGAAGTCGAACCGAAGTACTGGCAGTCGCCGGTGAACTTGAACGACGTATATATCCGGGCTGCGCAAGGAAAAGTCGTGCCCCTCAGCGCCATCGCCCATTACGAGCCGTCCACTGCTCCGCTGGCGGTGAATCACCAGGGTCAGTATCCCTCCGTCACCATTTCCTTCAACCTTGCCCCGGGCGTGGCTCTCAGCGACGCTTCCAGGGCCATCCTCACCATGGAACAGAAAATCGGCATGCCCAGTACCATTACCGGCATGTTCTCCGGCACGCTTCAGGCCTTTCAGTCTTCCTTGGCGACGGAACCTTTTCTCATTATCACCGCTCTCATGGCCGTCTATATCGTCCTCGGCATTCTCTACGAGAGTTACATCCATCCCCTCACGATTATTTCCACCCTTCCCTCCGCGGGAGTCGGCGCCGTCCTTGCCCTCATGATCTTTCACAAGGACCTTAGCATTATCGCCGTGATCGGCGTTATTCTGTTGATCGGTATCGTCAAGAAGAACGCCATTCTCATGATCGACTTTGCGCTGGCCGCCGAACGGGTCGATGGCAAAAGCCCTCGGGATGCCATTTTTCAGGCTTGCATCCTGCGCTTTCGTCCCATTCTAATGACCACCATGGCCGCCCTCTTTGGCGCTTTGCCCTTGGCTCTCGGCCGAGGCACGGGTTCGGAACTCCGCAATCCTCTCGGCATCACCATTATCGGCGGCCTGATTCTAAGCCAGATGCTAACGCTCTACACTACGCCGGTCGTTTATCTCTCGCTCGACCGCTTGCGAGTCAAATGGCTTCGCGCTCACGGTAAGCTCGAAGGGCAAAGACATATCGAGTCCTTCGGATGACAAGTTCTTATCGGCCCGTGCCGCAAGTGAGATTTCTATCAGGGCACGCCTTCAAGCGTGCCGCAAGTGCATTAGTATGAACGCGCCTTTAGGCGCTGGATTTTGAAATTCGAGTTTCACCAGAGGTTCTTATGCGCCACGCGAACTCGCCGCGCTCAGAAACCGCCGAAGCCGACATGGCCACAGCAAGGAGTCCGAGACACCGATGAAGGCAACGAACAAAATGCGCGCTGCGACCGCGCTTCTCTGCAGCGTAGTCCTTCTCCTCTTACCAGGCTGCGTTGTCGGTCCGAAATACCATCGCCCGTCGGTCGACACACCGGGGACGTTCAAAGAGGTCACTCCGGACGATCTCAAGAAAATGGACGGCTGGAAAGTCGCGCAACCGCAGGACAGCGCTCTCCATGGCAAGTGGTGGGAAATTTTCGGCGATCCCCAGTTGAACGCGCTCGAAGAGCAAGTCAACATCTCCAATCAAAACGTCGCCGCGGCGTTCGCCAGCTTCATGGCGGCCCGTGCCTTGGTGCGGGAGGCTCGCGCGCAATATTTCCCGACTGTGACCGCGGGCGCAAGCATCGTTCGCCAGCACCAGCCCAGTTCTTCGGGCGGAACCACCTCCAATAATTACTCTCTACCCTTCGACGCTTCCTGGACGCCCGACTTGTTTGGCCGCGTGCGCAACCTGGTTCGCGCCGCCGCCGCGAATGCGCAAGCCAGCGCTGCCGACCTCGAGAATACCCGCCTGACTGCGCAAGCGGAACTGGCGGTCGATTACTTCCAACTGCGCGGACAGGACGCTCTCAAACAACTGCTGGATTCGACCGTGGTCGCTTATGAGAAGTCCCTGGAACTGACCAGGGCGCTGTATGAAACCGGTATCGATTCCGACGAAGCCGTCGCGCAAGCCGAAACTCAACTGGAAGCCACCCGCGCGCTAGACACCAGTCTTGGCATTCTGCGAGCTCAATACGAGCATGCGATTGCCCTCCTGGCCGGTCAACCTGCTTCTTCCTTCTCGATCGCCGTCGAGCCTTTGAAAACTCCCCCGCCAGCCATTCCGTTTGGCGTTCCGTCGCAACTTCTGGAGCGCCGCCCAGACGTTGCCGCAAACGAGCGCCTGATGGCTCAGGCCAATGCGCAAATCGGCGTCGCCAGAGCCGCCTATTATCCAACGGTGACTCTCGGCGCTTCTGCCGGGTTTCAAAGCACGAAGGGCTCCACCTGGTTTACATGGCCAAGTCGGTTCTGGTCCGTCGGCCCGGCCATTGCCGAGACCATTTACGATGGCGGTTTGCGTCGTGCCACCGTCGAACAGTATCGCGCGCAATACGATCAGACGGTCGCCAGCTATCGCAACACGGTCCTGACCGCGTTTCAACAAGTCGAGGATCATCTTTCCGGCCTGCGCATTCTTTCCCAGGAAATTCAGGAACAAGACGTCGCGATCCAGTCCGCGCAGCGCAGCCTGAAGCTGGCCACCGACCGCTACCGCCTCGGCATCGACCCCTACCTCAACGTCATCACGGCCGAGACCACACTCTTTAGCAATCAGCAGACAGCCGTGAACCTGCGGATCCAGCAAATCGTCGACAGCGTGCAACTGGTTGAGGCACTCGGCGGAGGCTGGGACGCCTCGACGCTTCCTACTCCGCAGCAGATCATTTCGCGACAGGCCCAGTTCTCAGCGACTACTGCGGCCGAACCCCCGCAGAACCCGCCACCAGCCTCATCGACTCCGTGATCGGCCTGGGCCTTTACAACGCAATGGAGTGTAAACAGTTCCTGGCGCGTGAGGGGATTGAACCGAAGAGGTATGCGGAAGCGGGGCCGGAAATCATGAGAGTCGCGAAGATGCTGGAGGACAAGGCGGCGGCGCAGCAGTTGGAGCAGGCGGGCGCTAGGCGGACGGCGTAGTCAGCATCAAGATCATGAAGCGGTCGGTTGTCCCTTGGAGTTGGAAACCGCTGGAGTCGTCAAGGGCATCGCTTTCGTTTTCAGGTAATCGTCTACACTCGCGGCTGTTCTTCGGCCTTCGGCAATCGCCCACACTACCAACGACTGGCCCCGCCGCATATCGCCCGCCGCGAAAACTCCTGGCAGCGACGACATGTTGTTCTGGTCCGTGGCCACGTTGCCGCGCGGATCGAGTTGCACCCCCAAGCGGTCGATCATTCCATTCCGAACCGGTCCCACAAAGCCCATCGCGATCAGCACGAGATCCGCTTCCATCGTGAATTCAGTGCCAGGAATCGGCTCGAACCTCGGCGGCGCCCCAACCCGCACGGCGTGCAGTTGCCGAACGTGACCCGAATCGGAGCCAGTGAATTTTGTGGTCGCGATGCCCCAGTCGCGCACGCCGCCTTCTTCGTGTGCGCCTTCGCTGCGCAGTTGCATCGGCCAGAGCGGCCAGGGCGTGAGGGGCGAGCGCTCGTCCGGAGGCTTCGGCATGATTTCGAACTGGTGCACGGAGAGAGGCTTTTGCCGATGGCAGGTTCCGAGGCAATCGGCGCCGGTATCGCCGCCTCCGACGATGACCACGCGCTTACCCGTGGCCAAAATCTCCGCTTCCGGCTCGATCGTGTCGCCGAGACAGCGCCGGTTCTGCTGCGGCAGAAACTCCATCGCGAAATGGATTCCCTTCAGCTCTCGTCCCGGGACGTTCAGATCGCGCGACTGCTCGGCTCCGCCGGCGAGCACAGTCGCGTCGAACTCGCTGAGCAGATCCTCGACCGCGACATTCCTGCCCACCTCCGCGCCAGTAACGAATTTCACGCCCTCAGCGGACATCTGCTCCAGGCGGCGATCGATGATGTGCTTCTCCATCTTGAATTCGGGGATGCCGTAGCGCAGTAACCCACCGATGCGGTCCGATTTTTCGTAGACCACTACGGTGTGTCCCGCGCGGCACAACTGTTGGGCCGCGGCCAATCCAGCGGGCCCTGAACCCACGATCGCAACCTTTTTCCCGGTGTGAACTGTTGGCGGCTCGGGCCGGATCCAACCTTCGCGAAAGCCGCGCTCCACGATATTTTTCTCGATTTGCTTGATGGTGACCGCAGGCTGATTGATGCCCAGCACACAAGACGCTTCGCACGGCGCTGGACAAATCCGGCCAGTGAATTCCGGGAAGTTATTGGTCGCGTGCAGTTGGCGAACCGCCTCTTTCCAGCGGCCGTGATAAACCATATCGTTCCAATCGGGAATTAGGTTGTTGACCGGGCATCCCGTCTGGCAAAAAGGTACGCCACAGTCCATGCAGCGCGCACCCTGAGTGCGAAGCTTCCGCTCGGGAAAATCGTGATAGATTTCGAACCAATCGTTAACGCGGTGAGAAACCAGACGTCGAGGGGCAAGTTCGCGCTCGTATTCCAGGAATCCCGTGTCCTTACCCATGTTGCACCTGCTCGGCCGGGGCCGGCACGGCCGGCGGCGGACTCGGGATATAAGGCTGCCGTCTGCGGCTCACTCCGAGCACTCGCTTGTGCTCGTGGGGAAAGACTTTGATAAACCGGGATAGCGCCTCAGACCAGTTGTCGAGAAGCCAAGCCGCACGCGGGCTGCCGGTTAGCGCCAGATGCCGCGTCACGAGATCTTTGACGAGCTTGGTCTCGGCGAGCTGGGCTTCGGCGAACTGGGCATCCTGCGCATCGAGAACTGGCTCAAGGTCAACCGAGCCCAGATTGCAGCGCTTTTCGGTAAAGTCTCCACTCTCGTCGAAAACGTAGGCGACGCCGCCATTCATGCCGGCGGCAAAATTTCTCCCACAGGCCCCGAGCACCAGGACCAGCCCCTTCGTCATGTATTCGCAGCCGTGGTCGCCAACTCCCTCGACTACCGCGGTCGCTCCGGAGTTGCGAACCGCAAACCGCTCGCCTGCGACCCCGTTGAAAAACGCTTCGCCGCTGGTGGCGCCGTAGAGCGCGACGTTGCCAATCAGGATGTTCTTTTCGGGGGCGAAACTCGACCGTCGCGGCGGATACACCACCAATCGTCCGCCGGACAGGCCCTTGCCTACGTAATCGTTGGCCTCGCCTTCGAGCGTGACGGTGACTCCCTTGGCCAGGAACGCGCCCATACTTTGCCCGGCCGATCCATCCAGGTGAATCCGGATGGTATCGTCGGGTAGGCCCGCGGAGCCGTGGCGGCGGGCAATTGCTCCGCTCAGCATGGCTCCCACGGAGCGATGAACATTGCGCACCGGTAGCTTGATCACAACCGGTGCAAGAGTTTCGAGCGCCGCCTGCGATTGGGCCAAAAGCCTGTGATCCAGCGCCTGCTCCAGGCCATGATCCTGCGCCTGCACGCACCGGCGTGCCACGCGCGCCGGCATGGACGGATCGTGGAGAATGGCCGACAAATCCAGGCCTCGCCCCTTCCAGTGATTCACGGCCGGCTGCACGTCGAGCATGTCAACCCGCCCGATCATCTCGTCCATGCGCCGGAAGCCCAGTTCGGCCATGTACTGCCGCACCTGCTCCGCCAGAAAGAAGAAGAAGTTGATGACGTGCTCGGGCTGCCCTTGAAAGCGCTTGCGCAGCACGGGATCCTGCGTGGCGATGCCCACTGAGCAAGTATTGAGATGGCACTTGCGCATCATGACGCAGCCCAGCGCAATCAGCGGCGTGGTGGCGAAACCGAATTCTTCGGCGCCGAGCAGCGCCGCGATGACGACATCGCGGCCGGTCTGCAGCTTGCCATCCGTCTGCACGCGGATTCGGCTGCGCAGATCGTTCAGCAAAAGCACCTGCTGTGTCTCCGCTAAGCCGAGTTCCCAGGGAATGCCGGCGTGCTTGATGGAACTCAGCGGTGAAGCTCCCGTACCTCCGCTGTCGCCGCTGATCAGGACAACATCCGCGTGTGCCTTGGCCACGCCCGCCGCCACCGTGCCCACTCCGACTTCCGCCACCAACTTCACCGCGATTCGGGCTTGCGGATTCACATTCTTCAGGTCGTAGATCAGCTGCGCGAGATCTTCGATGGAATAGATGTCGTGGTGAGGCGGGGGCGAAATCAAACCCACGCCGGGGATGGAATGTCGAATGCGGGCAATGACTTCATCGACTTTGTGCCCGGGAAGTTGCCCGCCTTCTCCGGGTTTTGCGCCCTGCGCCATCTTGATCTGTAACTCGTCCGCGTTGACCAGGTAGTTCGCAGTAACTCCAAAGCGCGCCGACGCGACCTGCTTCACCGCGCTGCGCCGCAGGTCTCCGTTCGCATCCGGTTTGAAGCGTTCTTCGTCTTCGCCACCTTCGCCGGTATTGGACTTCCCCCCGATGCGGTTCATGGCGATGGCCAGAGTCTCGTGCGCTTCTTTGCTGATCGAGCCGAATGACATGGCTCCCGTTGTGAAGCGCTTCACGATCTCCTTGGCGGACTCGACTTCTTCGATCGGAACTGGCTTGGCGCTCTTTTTCAACTTCATCAAACTGCGCAGCGTAGCCATGTTGCTGCTTTGGTTGTCGATGAGGTCGGTGTATTCCTGGAACGTCTCGAAGCTATCCTGGCGCACTGCCTGCTGCAGTTTGCTGATAGTCAGCGGGTTCAGCAGATGATACTCGCCGTTGACTCGCTGGTGGTAATTTCCTCCGACCGCGAGTTCCGTCTCGGACTCAGTCAGGGGACGGAACGCGTGCTCGTGCTTCAATTGCGCTTCGCGGGCGAGCACTTCGAGGCCGATGCCTTTTAAACGCGACGCCGTACCTGTGAAATACGAATCCACCAGTTCCTTGTTCAGCCCGATGGCTTCGAAAACCTGCGCTCCCTGGTAGCTCTGTAAGGTCGAGATACCCATCTTGGCAAAGGTCTTCAGTAAACCCTTATTCACCGATTTGATGAAGTGCTTCATCGCAAGTTCGGGAGTCACGCCGTCCGGCAACTCTCCCCGCCGCGCCAGGCTTTCCACGCTCTCCAATGCCAGATAAGGATTGATGGCGCTCGCCCCATAGCCACTGAGCAGCGCAAAGTGCATCACCTCGCGAGGTTCGCCCGATTCCGTAATCAGGGCGACCTGGGTTCGCGTCTCCTCCTGGACCAGCAGGTTGTGCACGGCGGCCAGCGCCAGCAGGCTGGGGATGGGAGCGTAATCCTTGTTCACGCCGCGATCGGAAAGAATCAACAGCGTGTACCCGGCTTTTCCCGCGAGCGACGCTCGTTGGCATAACTCGTCGAGCGCCCGCTTCAGTCCCGCTTCTCCTTCGCTGGCGCGGAACAGCGCGGGCAGCGTGATGGCCAGCAGATCCCCGGATGAGACTCGGCGCAGTTTTTCCAATTCGAAGTTCGTCAGAAGCGGGTGGGCCAGCTTCAGCATGTGACAGTTCTCGGGCTCTTCCGAAAGAATGTTGCGTTCGGCTCCGATGTAACTGATCAGCGACATCACGATCTCTTCACGAATCGGGTCGATGGGAGGATTGGTGACCTGTGCGAAGAGCTGCTTGAAGTAGCTGAACAGCGATTGGGGCAGGTCCGAGAGACAAGCGAGCGGCGTATCCGTCCCCATGGAGCCAACTGGCTCCTCGCCCTTCGCGGCCATGGGCCCGAGGATCATGCGCAGGTCCTCATCGCTGTAACCAAACGCGCGCTGCCGGCGAAGCAGGGTTTCCGCATCGGGGTGGTGCATGCGCGAGGGCTTGGGCAACTGATCGATGGTGATCTGATTGTCTTTGAGCCACTCCGCATAGGGCTGTCGCGAAGCCAGCCGGTGTTTGATTTCCTTGTCAGGGACGATGCGGCCCTCGACCGTGTCCACCAGGAACATCTTCCCCGGTTGCAGGCGGCCTTTGATCTTTACGTTTTCCGGCTCGATGTCGAGCACACCGGCTTCGGACGCCATGACCACGTGCTCGTCGTTCGTGACCACGTAACGCCCGGGCCGCAAGCCGTTGCGGTCGAGGATGGCGCCAATGACTCTGCCGTCGGTGAACGCGATCGCCGCCGGCCCATCCCAGGGTTCCATTAAGCACGCGTGATATTCGTAAAACGCTCGCTTCTCCGCTTTCATGTGGGAATTTCCAGCCCACGCTTCGGGAATCAGCATGGCCATTGCGTGCGGCAGGCTGCGCCCCGCCTGAAACAGGAGTTCGACGGCATTGTCGAAGTTCGCGGAATCGCTGCCATTCGGCGCAATGATGGGATAGAGCTTCTTCAGATCGTCGCCGAACAAGGGAGACTGCAGCAGCGACTGGCGCGCGTGCATCCAGTTGACGTTGCCCTTGAGCGTGTTGATCTCGCCATTGTGCGCGATGTAGCGGTACGGATGCGCTCGTTGCCAACTCGGGAAGGTGTTGGTGGAGAAGCGCTGGTGCACCAGACACAACGCGCTGGTCACGTCGGGATCGGAAAGCTCCTGATAGAAGTTGGCGATCTGCGGGGCGAGCAGCAGACCTTTGTAAACAATGGTGCGGCAAGAGAGCGAAGGAATATGGAAGGTCTCCGCATCCTCGATTCCGGACGCTGCGATCTCAATCTCGGCGCGCTTGCGCACCACATAAAGCTTCCGCTCAAAGACGTCTTCATCCGTAAACGCCCCGCAGCCTACAAAAATCTGCTGGATGTAGGGTTGCGAACCTCGCGCCACGCGGCCAATGGCGGCAGCTTTGACAGGCGTATCCCGCCAGCCAAGTACCGTCAATCCTTCCTCGCGCACAATGCGTTCCAGAACACCCTCACACTGCAAGCGCTGATGTTTCTCCACCGGCAGAAATGTCATTCCCACGCCATAAGCGCCGGGTGCAGGCAGGTCGAAACCCAACTGGACGCACTTCCGCACAAAGAACTGGTGTGGGATCTGGAGGAGAATGCCGGCGCCGTCGCCGGTTTCGGCATCGCATCCGCAGGCCCCGCGGTGCCCCAGGTTGAGCAGCACCTGGATTCCTTTGTTTACGATGTCGTGACTTTTGTGGCCGCGAACGTGGGCTATGAATCCGATCCCGCAGGCGTCGTGCTCTTGCGCAGGATGGTACAGACCCTGGGCGGGTGGAGGAACATTCGTTTTTTCCCGACGCGTCGTCATCGGCATCTTCTGCGGCATACTCCACCGCTCGCGGATCAGTTGTTCATGAGTGGGGACTTTGCCCGCAAAGGCTACGGGGGGCCGTGCACTTCGGCTCAGGAACACACTTCTTCAACCTATTAGTTACTAACATTTAGGCCGGAAAGTAAAACTCAGAATTTCGATACAAGGAATGCAAATTTCAGAATTTCGAGGTTTCCGGACAAATTAAGCCTAATTTCCCGCGAAACCTGCCCCATCCATTATAATCCGGCATAAACTCAATGGATTTCGATCAGCTCATCACGTTTCTGGAAGTGGCCAAACAGGGCAGCTTTTCGCGCGCTGGAGAGAAAGTTTTCCGCTCCCAATCGGCGGTCAGCGCCCAAATCCGCCAGTTGGAGCAGGAGTATGGCGATCGCCTGCTCGACCGCTCGGGCAAGACCGTAACCCTGACCCCGGCCGGACAAGTGTTCTATGACTATGCGGAGCGGCTGAAACAGTTGCGCGAGGAATCGCTGATGGCGGTCGCCGACCATAGCCGCACGCCCCGCGGCACGCTTCGCGTCGGCGCCAACGAGGCTACCTGCCTCTACGTTCTGCCCGAGGTGTTTGCGGAATACTGCCGGCTCTACCCGCCCGTTCAGATCAACATCTACCGGAATTTCAGCTACAAAATCACGGAAAAGCTCGAGAATGGCTCCATCGAAGTGGGTTTTCTGACTTTGCCCATCCAGTCTCCGAGCTTGGAAATACAACCGATGTTCCGCGACAAGCTGATGCTGATGGTGAGCCCCAAGAATCCCCTAGCCAAGCACAAAACGGCATCCGTCCGCGATATCGTAAAACATCCCGTACTGCTCCCTAAAACAGGCCATACGCGAAGGCTGATGGATAAGCTGTTCCGCCCTTATCGCGACGAGCTGCAAGTGCGAATGGAACTGCCGAGCATCGGCATGATCAAGAGCTTTGTGGCCGCCGACCTCGGAGTGTCTATCATCAGCGCGTCATTCGCCCGCGACGAAGTGGCGTCCGGCCGAGTCAAACTGATTGACCTTGAGGATGCGGAACTTTTCCGCGAACTGGGATTGGCCTACCGCCGCGACCGGACACTTTCCTGCGCCACGACTGCATTCATCGATGTTTTGCGCCAATGGACCACGGCCACGAAAAAAAAGCACGCTCCACTTCAGGCGTGAACAGCCAATCTCGTACCTGAGGGCGCGATTGTCCTGCTCTCCCCAAGAAAGTCCGCAAATTCTTCGCTGGGTCACGGGGCTGCAGCTTACTTCCCCCGCATCACCATGCGGAAATCGCCGCACAACTGCCGAGTGTTGCACAATTACTTCCAGGGTCCGCCGGTATGCACCATCCACAGATCGGTGTCCGGAGAACCGATTACCTCAAACGGCATCCAGAAGTACCCACGCTGCCCCCAGCCGTTGCTCCAACTGTTCTGGATAAGCGCGAGTTGTTTCGTCTGGTCGTAGCCCAGACAGAGTACTTCGTGGCCGCCCTGTTGCTCTTCTCCAGGTTTCGGAATCGGCATGACACCGGTGTCCGCCACCTGCTGCGACATGAATGACTCGTAGACCGTGAACCCGACTGCAACCGGCCACGGTGTCGCATCGGCCAGGCACCGGAGGAAGTCCGACAAACTTCCGAGACGGTGATAAGCACCAGTCTTATACTTGAGCGCATTCTGCGCCTGCTCCGCAGTCGGGGCCGTGAACTTGCCCGCGACGTAGGGATAGAGCGACGTCTCGCAGCAACCTTTCGCCGTCAGCACCTGGCAACCGGTGCGCGGCATCGCGCCTTCATCTTTGGGAAACGACCCATCGGCAATCAGTTCCTCGACGTACAGGCACTGCGGACTCAAAATTGGCGAGGCCTTCTCGTACTTCCGCGCGATCCACTCTCGGGCCGACGAAAAAGCGTGTCCGGTGCAGCTGCCTTCCTCGCCCTGATCCTTGATCGGTCCACCCCACTCCCGCAGATCCACATGTTGTGGGACCGCTTCCGCTCGCGGCGAAGCCCGGTACATCCGGTCCCGTACATCGTGAACGTCGCGGAGCATGCCAAACCTGCGATTTATCACTGGAGCCGCCCGAAAGTGACCATCCGCACGAGTGTCGAGTGTTGATGGAGTTTCAGTCTCTGGGTTGCCGCATCCACGGCCGGATTGCCCGTCGGCGCCACGAGGATGCTGTTGTAATGAGCCACAAAAGTCGAGATGCTGTAGAGCGGCAGCGCTTTTAGATTGCGGCCAGAAGCCGCGCCATTGCAGGACGGAATCACTGCCGTGATTGCATTCACCGTGCCCGCCACCAGGTTGGCAAGCAACGTAATTTTCGTCTGCGTATTCGGGTCGCTCACCTGCGCGGCCTGGAGCACAGCCTGTTGGTCGTTCTGGTAGGCGCTCACGGCCGCCTGGAGTTGCGAGCAAACGCCCGGCGCCGCTGAAGACGAAGCCTCGGCGAAGTCGGCAGCCAGCGTCTTGATGACCGTTGCGTCGGCATTGATCTTTGCTTCCAGGTTGGCATTTATCGGCTGGCCATTGGCCACGGCGGCGATTTGCAGAATGTCGATCAATGCCGGCGCCGCCGCGACCAGAATCGAATCGAGCGTCGACACCCAAGTGGTCGAACAGGCAGTGCAGAACATAGCAAGCGACAGCGAAGCGACAAGAGCCTTCCTCATGAATGGTTTCTCCTCTGATTTCCAGAAATTGACTTACTTACTTCGAGTTGACGCCGGCATACGGCGAAGGCAGCCAATGCGCCACGATGACGGCTAACGGCGCAAGAATCGCTGCGGCGGTGGCATGGTTCATCCAGAACGCAGCAATCGCCGGCGTGGCGGCGTTCGCGAGCGTAGTAAGCAGGAGCACAACAGTGGGCAAATAAGCAGCGTACTTCTTCAAAATGGCATCTCCTTAGTAATAGCGTTACATCTGGTTCTTTGCGGTAGTGCGGCGAAATCAGTCAAGCCCCGATGCCGCACTCATACGCCGCCCATGGCGAACGCTTCGTCAGGGCTTCCCGGCGGGATAACAATCCCTCTTGCGCTAGGCCAACGTGGACCCATCCGTACTCGAGAATAAGTTGGTCGTATTCGATGCCGGACTTCAGGATGGCTAGTGCCACTTCCGCCGGCGTGCCGAATGCGGGACAAACGAAGTCGCACGCCAAACCGTGGCAATGGGCGCTCGTTGCCACTCCGCCTACTGCCTGGTTTACCGCTACCGAACGGTAGCCGCTGCGCACCACGATGGGCCTGTCCCCAAGCAGCGTTCTAATTCTTTCCATGACCGCTGCCATTAGGCCCAGGTTTGTAATGACGATTGGAATCGGAGTGTTGTCGAGTCCGAGCCGCGCCGCCGCTTCGGAGAAAGAGAATTCCTCCAACGTGAAATGCTCTGAGATTTTCATGGGACTTTGCTTTCAGTTGAGTCGAGTCTTACCGCAAACACATCGCCGCGCCGCCGTTTGTGGAACCGTGCTGGCAGTTCCAATCGCTCGACGTCCTCAGTGCGCCGGCGTCAGGTCCACCAGCACAACATCCGTGCGACGCAGGTTTGACTCCACTACGGAACCACCACCACTACGTTTGTCTCGCCCGCAGGTTGTGAAGGAACTGGCACATACGTCAGCGTTATTGGAACACTGTTCCCGCACGGACTAGTCAACGGAGTAGTTGGTGTACATGCAGGCGACACCGCAACGACGCTGAACCCATAGGCTGAACCGGCGGTCTCCGTGGTTGTGTACGTTACTCCGGTTACGGTCGTAAGGGGTGTTCCTGTAACCGAAGGAGTACAGGAGGTTCCGCCGGTCGCGACCGCGCAGCTAAAAATGCTGTAGCCGGTAACCGTCGATGCTGTACTCGCGGTCCAAGAAAGCACCACGGGACGCGTGCTAGATTGGGCTTGGGTTAAGGTTGCTACAACTAAGAACATGAGAATTGCAAGTCGCTTCATATATCGCCTTTCTCTCGCTAGCTTTCAATGCGCCGATAACAGGTCCACTAGAATCACGTCACCTCTACAGTCGTTCGCTCCTTTGTTGTACCACTGCACCGTTCCATCCTGGGTTGGGCAAGCGCCGAAAGCCGCGCAGAACGTGTTCCAGTTAGGAACAGAGGATCCGGTCGTTCCGCCGGCGCTGGTGTAGTAAATGTTGTTTGCCGTGTTGTTGGTAACTGGATAGATAGAACTTCCCGCGGCGAACACGGTGCTGGCGGCTGGCGCGAAGCCCGCCCGCAACTGGTTGCAGGAGGCCGGTTGCCGCGTCCATACCAATGTTCCCGTCCCATCGGCGCAGGTAGTTGTGCAACTATTCCAATTTGGCTCTGCGCCAGAGGTCGCCGCGCTGGTGCCTGCCGTGCTTACTTCCCAATCGTACTTATTGCTGTTGTTGACGTTTGGGTACATGAAGGTTCCAACGGAGTAAGCAGTATTCGCAACCCAGTCTGGCGAGATCGACCCCCGCGTGCCCATCACATCCGTTCCCCAGAGCGCCCATTGACCATCCTGCGAAGCGTTGCCGATGTTGTTCTGGGTTGCGAAGTTGGCCGAGTCGCCCGTGTTGTACTCGTGAGCGAAGCGGTACATTGTTCCTGGAGGGCAAGTGCCCAGACCGGTGCATTCACCCACCACTTCGCCATATCCTGCCTGTGTATAGCCCGTCTCAATCGTTGGCACTTGGGTCGCAAAGTCGGGGATCGGCGGCGCGTCCGTCGTTCCCGGGTCGCGGTAGCTGGTGTGGTGGTCACTGGGGAAGCCGTTGGGCAACAGTTGCGTGCCGGGGTACGGTACTTCGTCGATGACCCCGCTAACATCCTGATAGGTCATCGGCTGCGAGAAGAGGTGCTGGTATTGACCGGAGTCTCCCCAGTAACTCGTGTACCCCTGCGCCTGGTGGCCCGAAGTGTGGCTGGCAGCGCTGGTTTGTGTGCTGACGTTAATGTTGAGCGAGTTCACTTGCCAGGTGTAGGTGTAGCAATAGATGTCAGCGAGCGTCCAATAAGTAGCGTTGGGCGGAGCGTTACCAGTCGTCGTCGCAATGGCCACGTAATAGCTGTAGGGCGCTCCGTGGCTGGGGTCGTAAACCGTGTCATGGCTCGACGAATGGTAAGTCTGCGTCGCGCTGTATGCCCCGTAGTAATTCGCGTTCGTGTTCAGGCAGTTGGCCGTCCCCGGTGTGAGCACGGGCGTCCCGCCGCCATGAGTCGGGGTGAGCGACATGTAGGCCGAATTGAGGTCCGCTCCGTTCCCGTGCAGCGTCATCAGGTCGGTCAGTGGGCATGGATTGGTGCCGTACTTGTTGCAGATCACCGTGTCAGTCGTCTGCCAGGTCCCGGTTGGATAACTGACCCCTGCTCCGCTTCGTATCTGGCCGATACGAGTGTTCAGCGCTCGATAGCCGATGCCCGCAAGGTATACGACGGCATCGAATCCCGGCCCTTGCCCCTTGATGCTGCCCAGATTCGTCCAGGTAACCCCGCCATCCGTGCAGGTCGAGGTGCAAGTTGACCATGTTGGCTCCGTGCCTGAGGTGGTCCCTGCCGTCGTTGCCTGAAATGCGTGGTTGGCGCTGTTGCCGGTCTGAGGATAAATGAATGACGTGTAATCGTTCGTGATGTAGGTCGTACTTGCCTGCCAATCCATCCCACCGGCCATCGTCAGAGCGATTGACCCGTCCGTGGCAACCGTAAATACGCCATTCCACGTCTGGTAATAAGTTCTGGGCCACACCGCGCCCAGCGATGTGTAGAGCGTGCGCGTGAAGGTATCCGTGCCGGGGGAAACAGCCAGCCGGTTGACGGTCACGCCGTCGCCCATCAGTTCATAGATGATATTGCCCTCGCCCGAGTCTCGACTCCACACCGCTCGCCCACTGCTGTCAATGATCGTGCAACTCGTACTGCAACCGGACCCGATGGCACCGCCGTGAATGTTGCTAAAGGTCAGGCATGGACTGGATGGAGAGCACGTCTTGGCGCGAATTTTTGCTTCGTTGAGGTAGTACAACCAGGGACCGCCGCCATTGCTGTAAACCATGAACATGCTGCTATCGGAGGAAAAGGCGTCCCACTCCCCGTCCGACCCCATGTTGTAACTTGTCGTCGCGTTACCGTTCGTGGTCGGGTCGGTCACCATGATCAGGTAACTGTGGAAGTCGGGGTCGGTGGCGGCGGTGTTCGCCGGAGCGTTCGCGGCGAACGTTGGGCTGTCGCTCGGACGAATCAAAAATGTAAGCGGCTGGCCCGTGCCCCCTTGTGCAACGCAACCGGATTCCACTCCGGTTACGCAATTATCGGTGCGTGCGCTGTACGTCAGCGGAGAGACAGTTGGATAGCCGAACTGGCTGCTGCCGGAAAGCACAGCTGAACCTGACAAAATCCCTTGCCCCAGCGCGACACAATCCAGCAAAGACAGGACTGTGAGCCCTATCACTGCACGAAATGGGAGTTCAGTGCAGTATCGAGCAATTCGCTTATGGGAGAAAGTGATTTTTGCCACTGCGTTCCTGGTCATCTCAAGAACAACCGCCAAAAACTTCTTCATTGCTGTTTGCTCCACAAGAAATCGCGTCCCTCGTTAAACGAGGACGAGAAACCAAAGCGACGCCCTTGCGCAACGCACAGGCCGCGTACATCCTTAGTGCTTTGCGCCCGAAGTCACTCCCAGCTTCGCTATAATGTTCTGTTTGGTCTTCCCCCGCCATTTGCGCAGGGCTTCATGGAAAGGGAACTATGCCGACCGACGTAGTTATGCCCCAAATGGGCGAATCGATTTTCGAGGGGACCATCACCAAGTGGCTGAAAAAGCCCGGTGACAAGGTCCAGCGCGATGAACCTCTGTTCGAGATTTCCACCGACAAGGTCGACGCCGAAATCCCCGCGCCCGCCAGTGGAATCCTTCAGGAAATCAAGGTTTCCGAAGGCAACACCGTTCAGGTCAACACGGTTGTCGGTGTGATCGGCGACGGCAGTGGCGCTTCCGCTCCTGATCCCGCCAAACCCGCTGTTCCTGCTCCTCCTCCCGCCGCTCCCGCATCCGCAAAGAAGGAAGCTCCGGCTCCGCCGCCCGCACCCGCCGCCAGCGCTCCCCGCGGTGAACGCGATGAAGAAGATTCCGACGTCCGCTCTTCCCCGCTCGTCCGCAAACTCGCCCGCGAGCACAATGTAGATCTCGCAAGAGTGAGTGGCACCGGCACCGGTGGCCGCGTCACCAAGCAAGACATTCTCGATTTCGTCGAGCACCGCACGACTGATGCCGCTCCAGCCGCTGCGGCTCCCGCGCCCCGTCAAGCCTCAGCCCCTGCGCCGAATGTCATTCCAGGCGAGCTTGTACCCATGTCCCAGATGCGCAAGATCATCGCGCAGCGCATGATCGAATCGCGCCGCACCAGCGCTCACGTCCACTGCATGTTCGAGGTGGATATGACTCGCATCGTCAACTTGCGCAACAAGCTCAAGAACGGCTTCGAGCAGCGCTACGGCGCGCGGCTCACCTTCATGCCCTTCTTTGTGCGCGCTGCCATCATCGCCCTGCAGCAATATCCGATCGTCAACGGCTCGCTCGAAGGCGACAGCGTCCGCTACCACAAGCACGTCAATGCCGGCATCGCCGTCGCACTCGATTGGGGACTCATCGTTCCCGTTCTCAAGAACGCCGATGAACTCAACTTCCTCGGACTGCAACGCGGCATCACCGACCTCGGCGAGCGCGCCCGCACCAAGAAGCTCATGCCCGCTGACGTCGAAGGCGCGACCTTCACCATCACCAACCCTGGCCAATTCGGCGCCGTATTCGGGTTGCCCATCATCAATCAGCCGAACGCCGCCATCATGGGCGTCGGCGGCATCGCCAAACAGCCCATGGTAATCACCGACAAAGACGGCGCCGACTCCATCGCCATCCGTTCTGTCGTGCACCTCACGCTGGGCTACGACCATCGCATCATCGACGGCGCCATCGCCGACCAGTTCATGGCCGTCCTAAAAAAGACTCTCGAAAACTGGAGTGAAGAAGTCGGCTAGCCTTAGAAATCGGGCCATCGGGTCATCTAAGTTCAAATCCCAAAGCTTTTGACCTTCGATCACCCGATGACCCGATCACCCGATCTCTCTTAAACTAACGGCGTTTCCCCCAGCAGTAACGGCCCGTCTTCTGA